>ERZ1034917.430-NODE-430-length-38731-cov-7.195806_pt1 | contig 38731 bp, 40 predicted proteins | sample MGYA00520605_ERZ1034917 | MGnify/ENA primary metagenome ERZ1034917 (study PRJEB33766, sample SAMN09781784) | gut metagenome | biome: gut microbiome | host: Homo sapiens | place: Madagascar | study: EMG produced TPA metagenomics assembly of the PRJNA485056 data set... | reverse complement strand
ATTCTCGTCGGGATCCACTCTCCGTCAAGAAGCACCTCCAACCGTTCTCCGCAGTGAAGGCCGCCGTAGTAATCCAGCGGCCCGAAGCGAATGTCCATCCGACCGATTACATCATCATAAATCAGTACACCTTGTTTTTTCATAATTGACTTTCTCCATCCTCTCAAAATATAAAAAGACCGATAGGCAGTTTATATCCCATCGGTCTTAGTGTGGCAGTCGCCAAATGGCGATTAAATTGAATATGACTCCTTTCTGCTTGAGTGATCTGTTAACGGCTGAAAAACTCCTGATCAGAGAGTTCACAGCATTTTTGTCCGTCACATTTGCGCAGAATGTGGTCCTATTTTCGTGGTCAATGAAAATATGGACAAGCACCGGAAACCCGCTTGAAATCAAGCTTTCCCTGTGTTGTCCCAATTATAACACACTCACATGCCCTGCACGATGCCGCCGGTGGTCTGCAGCAGCTCCGGATCCGTGATGCGCAGCAGAAGATTGCGGGTGGAGTCCTCGTCGCGGTACACCTTCACGATCTGCACCTCGTACTCTCGGATCTCATCGCCGCAAACGGTGGTGCGGATCACAGCCCTGCCGGTGGTCACTTCGTCCGCAGAGGCCACGGGCACGGCCTCACCTTGCGCCGGAAAGCTGGCGTCGGACACGGTGCCGAAGATGCCGCCGTCACTGTTCACCGTCACCGTGCCCACGTCCCGCTGGACGGTAAAGTCGCCCTTCAGCTCGCCGGGGTCGCCCTTTTCGCCCTTTTTCACCGCTTTCACGGTGGTTTCCATAATGGAGCCGGAGCCAAGGCTCATAAGCTGCGCCGTGTCTACATCGGTGATGCCGTGGCCCAAGGCGCCGAAGCTGCCGCTCTCGGGGTCATAATAGGTCATGGTGCCGATGCCGGCCATGCTGTCGCGGATCCACGCGCCCAGCCGCACGCTGCCGTCAGCCGTGCAGACAGGCGTGATGTCCACCGTTTTATACTCCTGTCCGCGCTGCAGGGTCAGCCGAGCCGTTTTTTCGCCGTTTTGCCGCAGCATTTCCTGCAAATGCTCCGTGGAGCCGATCTTCTGCTCATTGAATGTCAAAAGCAGGTCGCCCTCCTTAATGCCGCATTTCTGCGCAGGACTTTTGCCGCTGACGCCCTCCAGCGCCGACACATCCACCACCAACACGCCGTCGGCAAAGAGCTTGATGCCCACCGCCTGTCCCAGGGGGATCACGGTTTTCTCCTGAGCGTAAGCGCCCTGTACGCAGGCTGTGAGCGCCAGCAAAACCGCAGCGCACAGAGCTGCCGCCCGCCCAAGAAGGGATTTGCTCTTGGTTTCATACATGCAGCCACCCCTCGCTTTTTCTTTTTTCTTGTCGTCGACGACAACGTTTACTTTGTGCCGCCGCCGCAGAAAAATGAGCGGCAATTTGTGGCTGATCTCATAAAAACAAGCGGCCGACATTGCTGCCGGCCGCTTTGGAAATATCGGATTTTTTGTTAATTTCTCTCAAAAATCTTGAGAATGTCGTCGAAGCTGGTCTGCTCTTGGCGAAGCTGCTCTTCCTCCTCGGCGGAGGTCTCCTGCTCCGCGGGCTGCTCCTGCGCCGCCTTGCCGGCCACAGGGGTGGAGATCTGCGCCACTTCGTCAGGCTCGGCAAAGCCGGTGGCAATGACGGTGACCCGAATCTCGTCGTCCAAGTTTTCGTCAAACGTGGCGCCGAAGATGGTCAGCGCATCGGGATGCACGGCCTCCTGCACCAGCGTGGCAGCCTGCTCCACTTCCTCCAGACCGATGTCCATGGAGCCGGTGACGTTGATGAGCACGCCCTTGGCGCCCTGAATGCTGGTTTCCAGCAGGGGGCTGGAAATGGCCATGCGGGCGGCCTCCTCGGCCTTGCCCTTGCCGGCGGCGCGGCCCACGCCCATGTGGGCAAGACCCGCATCCTTCATCACGGCGGTGACATCGGCAAAGTCCAGATTGATGAAGCCGGTGTCGCGGATGAGGTCGGAAATGCTCACCACCGCCTGCCGCAGCACGTCGTCCGCGATCTCAAAGGCGTTGGCAAAGGTGATCTTCTGGTCGGTGGCGTATTTCAGCCGCTCGTTGGGGATGATGACAAGGGAATCCACCTTGCCCCGCAGGTCTTCGATGCCCTGCTCCGCCTGCGTCATGCGCTTGCGTCCCTCAAAGCCGAAGGGCTTTGTCACCACGCCCACGGTGAGGATGCCCTGCTCTCTGGCAGCCTCCGCCACCACAGGAGCAGCGCCGGTGCCGGTGCCGCCGCCCATGCCGGCGGTGACGAACACCATGTCGGTGTTCTCCAGCGCCTTGGCCAGCTGGTTGCGGCTCTCCTCGGCGGCCTTGCGCCCCACCTCGGGGTTGGAGCCTGCGCCCTTGCCGCCGGTGAGCTTCTCGCCGATCTGGATCTTATAGCTTGCCGCAGAAGAATTCAGCGCCTGCTTATCTGTGTTCACGGCCACAAAATCGACGCCCTTGATGCCGTCTTTGACCATGCGATTGACTACATTATTGCCGCCGCCGCCTACGCCGATGACCTTGATGCTGACGACGTTTTCCACTCCCGTATCCATTGCAAATGCCATGTCTTATCCTCCTGCTGCAGACTGTGTGAAATGGCAGTTTTATCATCCGTATAAAGAATGCATTTTCTGCTACTTTACCATGTTTATTTTATTACAGTTTTGTCCTTGGGTCAAGTATTCCCCGTCATTTTCCCCGAAAAGTTTATGCGGGGATGAAGCGCACCTCTTTGCGGGTGAGGTCTATGGTGCCTTTTTCGTTGGCCTCCAGCTTTGTGTCCACCACGGCCAGCAGGCAGTCCAGCTTGTAGCCGAAGTCCGCGTCCCACGGCATGAGCACGTCAAAACGCTCGTCAAAGCGAATGACGATCTCGTCGCTGCTGCTGAGGTCGATGCTGTCGCAGCGCCGCAGCGCGCCTCGGCTTTCCAGCGCCGACAGCAGCAGCAACAGGCTCTCCTTAGCGGCCGTCTGCTCCGGCGCCACCTGCAGCGCCTTGCCCTGCTCCGGATCAATAGGCGTCAGGCCGGTGATGTGGGTGGCTTCCTCGCCGGCCGCCGCGCGCTCCACCAGCTTGCCGGTGCTGCTCAAAAGCCAGTCGCCGCCGGAGGCCTCGATGGCGCAGAGGGCGCCGTTCTCCTCCACCCGGATGCAGAGAGTGTCCGGCAGCTTGCGGCTGATGCGCACGCTGGAGATGTAGGGCAGCTTTTGGGTGATGGCCTCCGCCGCCTTGAATTTATTGATGAGGAACATATTGTCCCCCACATGGATGTTGCCGCTGTCTGCGATCTCCTCCGGCGTGTAGCGGCTGTTGCCGGTGACCTCGATGGTGTCCACCTTGAAAAACACCGCCATAGCCGCCACAATGGCGCCGCAGATGACAAAAAACATCAGCAGCTTATATAAAAAGGAAAAGCTTCCCTTTCTTTTTCTGCGTCTGCGCCTGTTCCGTCCGGCCATGTGACTCCTCAACTTTCCGTTATTCTTCCCTGTGTATGCAGGCTCCCAAGCCTGATAGATCGCCCACTATGTCGGCGTATCCCCGCTCGATATGTCCGATCCGCTCCACCTGCGTGACGCCCTCCGCCTGCAGACCTGCCACCACCAGCGCCGCGCCGCCCCGCAGGTCGGTGGCCTCCACCGCCGCGCCGCGGAGCCTTTCCGTTCCGGTGACGATGGCTGTTTGCCCCTCTGTGCGGATCTGGGCGCCCAGCTTCCGCAGCTGCGGCACATGACGATAGCGATCGGAAAACAAATTTTCCACAAAAACCGTCGACCCTCTGCTCCGCAGCAGCGCGGCCATCATAATGGCCTGATCGTCCGTGGGAAAGCCCGGATAGGGCGAGGTGCGCACCGGCGGCACAGCCCGCAGGCAGCCGTCGCTTTTGATCCTGATGCCGCAGCCGTCGCTGCGGATGTCGCAGCCGCTCTGGCGCAGCACGCACAGCACCGCCGCCATCTGCCGGTAGTCCGCCCGACGCAGGTATATGCAGCCGCCGGACGCCGCCGCCGCGCAGAGATAGGTAGCCGCCACGATGCGATCCGGCCGCACCCGATGGACGCAGCCGTGGAGCTTTTTCCGCCCCTCCACCACCACGGTGGCGCTGCCGGCGCCCTGCACGCAGGCACCCATGGCGCGCAGAAAGTCCTGCAGCTCCACGATCTCCGGCTCGCGGGCGGCGTTGGAGATGATGGTGGTCCCCTCGGCGGCACAGGCCGCCAGCATGGCGTTTTCCGTGGCGCCCACGCTGGGGATATGTAAGAATATCTCCGCCCCCTGCAGGGCTTTGCCCCGACAGCGGAGCCGGCCGTCCTCCTCATGTATCTCCGCCCCCAGGGCGCGCAGGGCGTGCAGGTGCAGGTCAATGGGTCTTGGCCCCAGCTCGCAGCCGCCGGGCTGGGAGCACACCGCCTCGCCGCAGCGGCCGAGGATCGCCCCCAGAAACATCACCGACGAACGCATCCGCCGCATAAGCTCCTCGGGTATCTCACAGCGGCTGATGCAGCGGGTATCCACCACGAGATCCGCCCCTTCCCGACGGACTTCTCCGCCCAGATGACGGATGATCTGCGCCGCCGTGTCCACGTCACTGAGGTCGGGACACCCTTTCACGCAGCAGACGCCGCCGGAGAGCACCGTGGCCGCCAGTATGGGCAGCACGCTGTTTTTCGCTCCCTGCACCGTCACCGCGCCGGAGAGCCTCTTCCCGCCCTCCACCAAAATGACGCTCATATTCCTCCCCCGTCCTCCATAGAATGTACGCCATCCTATGCCGAGGGAGGGGTGTTGGTTACTTCACCAGCTCCATGACGGTGTTATAAATGCGCTCTGTGGCGTCCAGAATGCCCAGCTCCGCCATGCCGCGGCTCATGGAATCCCGACGGGTAGGGCTGGCCAGAATGTCCCGCGCGGTGCGGTAGAGCTTTTCCCCGCTGCTCTCCTCCTCGCGGATGAGGCAGGCGCCGCCGTGCTGCGCCAGAATGCGGGCGTTTTTCTCCTGATGGTTATTGGCTACATACGGCGACGGGACGATGATGGTCGGCACCGCCAGCGCCGTTATTTCGCTGATGGTGGAGGCACCGGCGCGGCAGATCACCAGATCCGCAGCCCGCATCACCACCGCCATGTCATAGATATACTGCCGCACGTCCAGACGGGGATCCTGCGTCAGCCCGCGAGCCTGCAGCTCCTGCTGCATCCAGTCCCAGCTGCCGCTGCCCACGGCGTGAATATGACGGAAGGGATACCCGTCCTCTTTTTCTCTTTCAAAGAAATCCAGCATCTGCCGGTTCATGGTGCTGGCGCCCAAGCTGCCCCAGAAGGACACCACCAGCGGCTCCTCCGGCTCTATGCCCAGGGCGGCCTTGGCCTCGTCATGGGTCTTTTCAAAAAAGTCGCCCCGCACCGGCGTGCCGGTGACCACGATGCGCTCGGGATGCTTATAGAGCGTGCGGCACTCCTCAAAGCCCACCATGATGCGGCTTGCATGCTTTTCCAGCATCTGGGTGGTGAGGCCGGGGATCATGTTGGCCTCGTGCACCGCCGTGGGGATGCCCCGCAGGGCGGCGTACTTCACCATGGGGTAGCTGGCGTAGCCGCCGGTGCCCACCACCAGATCCGCCGGAAACTCCCGCAGGATCTCATCGGCTCTGCGCCGCAGGGTCAGGAGGTCTGCGGCGCTTTTCAAGTTGTGCCGCAGGCTGTGGAGGCTTAACCGGCGGTCAAAGCCGCCCACCTCGATGCCCCGATAGTCATAGCCCGCCTTGGCCACAAGGCCGCGCTCCATGCCGCGGGGCGTGCCCACGAACAGGATCTCCACCGTGGGATCCTTCTTTTTCATATAGCCCGCCAGCGCCAACGCCGGATTCACATGACCCGCCGTGCCGCCGCAGGTAAAGATCACTTTCATAGCCGCCTCCTCTTATCCGCCCTTGGGGGCTGGGATCTGTCGGGATACACTCAATACAATGCCCATTTCAAACAGCTGCAATGCAAGGGCCGTGCCGCCGTAGCTGAAAAACGGCAGGGAGATGCCCGTGGTGGGCACGAAGCCGGAGACCACGGCGATGTTGAAGAACGTCTGCAGGCCGATCTGGGTCATGATGCCCACCACCAGCAGCGCGCCGAAGCGATCCCGCGCCTGCAGGGCGATCCAGAACCCCCGCAAAATCAGCAGCGCAAACACCAGCATCACAAGCGTTGCGCCGATAAGCCCCAGCTCCTCGCACACCACGGCAAAGATGAAGTCGTTGTGCTCCTCCGGCAGGTACAAAAACTTCTGCCGGCTCTTGCCCAGCCCCACACCGGTGAGGCCGCCGGAGCCGATGGTGATGAGGCTCTGGCTCAGCTGATAGCCGGCTTTCAGCGGGTCGATAAACGGATTTTTCCACATTTCAATGCGGCTTGCGCCGTAAGAAATGACGCCGGTTTCCACCAGTTTCACATAGGCAAAGCCTACTGCCGCCACGGCGCCGATGCCGCCGATGGCCCATTTTTTGTTGATGCCGCCCACGATCATCAGCACAACGCCCGTGCCCACGATGAGGATGGTGCCGGACAGGTGCGGCTCCAGCAGCATCAGCACAGCATAAAACGCCAGGAGCAGCAAATACGGGCGGATGCCGTACTTGAAGGTCTCCATCAGGTTTTTCTTTTTGGATATGCTGTCGGCAAAGAACACGATCACCGCCAGCTTGGCGATCTCCGAAGGCTGGAAGGTCAGCACGCCCTTTTTTCCCAGCCAGCGGGTGGCGCCGTTTTCGTTGATGCCTAGGCCGGGCACCAGCACCAGCAGCAGAAGAAACAGGGATATGCCCACCAGCAGCACGGAGTAGCGGCGCAGCTTCTGATAGTTCATGCGGCTCATGACCACCATGGCCGCCAGACCCAGCAGGGCGAACAGTCCCTGCCGCTTGAGGTAGAAGGTGGGGTCGCCGGTCTCATAGTTGGCGGAGGGGAAGCTGGCGGAAAACAGCATCACCAGCCCCATCACCGTTAAAAGAAGCGTCAGAAGCAGGAACGGGAGATCTATCCGGCCGCCCACGAACCACGGCTTGCTGCCGGAGGAAGCCCGCGGCGGGCGGCGGGTATTCGTCCGCGCGGACGCCGGACGGCGCTTTTCGGTTGTCTGCTGCACGGCTCTCTCCTCCTTTCCCTTGCTTATTCCTTGCTTATTCTGCCTTAAAGATCAGTAGGCGAAGCGGTTCATCACGCCCAGATAGGCCAGCGCGCAGAAGATGGTGCTCACCGCCGTGAACACCGCCACGATCTTGGTCTCCTTCCAGCCGCACATCTCAAAATGATGGTGCAGGGGCGCCATTTTGAAAATACGCTTGCCGTGGGTGAGCTTGAAGTAGCCCACCTGCAGAATGTCGGACATGGTTTCGCAGATATACACGATGCCCACGGGGATCAGCACAAGGGGCATGTCGTAGGCAAAGGCCAGCGCCGCCACGGCGCCGCCCAGAAACAGCGAGCCGGTATCGCCCATGAACACCTTGGCCGGATAGTGGTTATACAGCAAAAACGCCAGCAGGCCGCCCACCATGGCGCCGCCGAAGATGCCCAGCTGCGGAAAGCCCTTCCACACCACACCCAGCACGGTGAAGAACACCGCCACCGGCACCGTGACGCTGGAGGACAGGCCGTCCAGGCCGTCGGTGATGTTCACGGAGTTCACCGTGCCCACGATGATGAAGGCTGCCAGGATCATGTAGACCACCCAGTTGATGACTACATAGGTGTTGAAAAACGGGATATACAGGTTGGGGCTGAGATGCCCCTCCGCCCGCAGCAGGCACAAGAACGCCACTGCCGCCGCCAGCTGCAAAACGAATTTCTGAATGGCGGTGAGGCCGGTGTTGCGGTGGTGCTTCACCTTCTGATAGTCGTCAATATAGCCGATGACGCCGAAGATCAGGGCGAAAAGATAGACATAGATATGGGTGAAGTCGCCGTTTATCATGCCCTTCCAGCCCAAAGCCACCACGGTGATGCCGATGCCGATGATGAACATAAGCCCGCCCATGGTGGGGGTGCCCTGCTTGGTCATGTGCCAGGTGGGGCCGACCTCCTTGATGCTCTGGCCGGCCTTGAGCTTGATAAGCTCGGGAATGAGCAGCTTGCCGGCCACAGCCGTGATGACAAAACACAGCACGCAGGCCAAAATCACTTGAAGGATCATATTTTTTCCTCTTTCCGCCCCGATGGAGGGCTCTTTTGTTGTGGTATCACAGCAGGGCTTGCACGATCTCCCGCTCGTCCATGGGGAGCATTCTGCCGTCGATCTCCTGATAGGTTTCGTGTCCCTTGCCGCAAAGGATGATGACGTCGCCCGCTCCGGCCTGTTTCATGGCCAGCGCAATGGCCGCCCGTCGATCCGGTTCTATTATACTCTTTTTCCCCGTGGGGGCAATACCCGTCAAAATATCCTGTATGATGGCCATAGGCTCCTCGCTGCGGGGATTGTCGCTGGTGACCACGGCAACGTCCGCAAGCGCCGCGGCTATACGCCCCATAAGGGGTCTTTTTTCTTTTTCGCGGTCGCCGCCGCAGCCGAATACCGCGATCAAGCGGCCTTTTGCAAAGCCCCGCACGGTTTTCAGCACGTTTTCCAGCGCGTCCGGCGTATGGGCATAGTCGATGAGCACGGTGTATGGCTTCTCCGGCGTGGGCACCACCTCCATGCGTCCCTTCACGCCGGCAAAATCCGCCAGCGCTTCGGCGCAGGTCTTGAGGGGAATGCCCAGCGCCCCGCAGGCCGCCATGGCCGCCAGTGTATTATACACCGAAAACAGCCCCGGCACACCCAGACGCACCGCCGCGCGCTCCTGCGCCGTGCAGGCCGTGAACGCGGCGCTCCGGTCGCGGAGCACAATGTCCTCCGCCCACAGGTCGCAGGGGGCATGGAGGCCGTAACGAACCGTCCGGCAGGACGTGCCGGCAAGAAGCCGCTCCGTCCACGGGTCGTCGGCGTTGCACACCGCCGCTCGGCTCATGCGAAACAGCCTGGCCTTGGCGTCGCAGTAGCTGTCCATGGTGCCGTGGTAGTCCAAATGATCCTCGGTGAGGTTGGTAAAAATGCCAACGGCAAAGCCGATGCCGTCTACCCGATGCTGCACCAGCGCATGGGAGGAGACCTCCATCACCGCATAGGTGCAGCCGGCCTCTGCCATCTGCGCAAGCAGCCGCTGCAGCTGCAAGGCATCCGGCGTGGTGCGCTGCGCAGGAAAAGCCTGCTCTTCCACGAGATTCTCCACCGTGCCGATGAGGCCGGTCTTTAGCCCCGTGTGCCGCAGGATATGCCGCAGGAGGTAGGTCACGGTGGTTTTTCCGTTGGTGCCGGTGACGCCCAGCACCGTCAGCTTTTTCGCGGGGTGGCCGTACCAACTGCACGCCAGCCGGCTCAGCGCCGAGCGCGCATCGCGCACCCGCACGCAGGGAGCGCTGCTCTCGCCCTCGCACACCACGCCTGCGGCACCGGCCGCCATAGCCTGAGCCACATAGCGCTCTCCGTCGCACTTTGTGCCGTTCACCGCCACGAACAGGCTTCCTTTCCGGACGGCGCGGGAGTCCGCGCACACCTGTGTGATCTCCGTGTCCGGCGGGATGGTCAGCGAAACGACCTCGATCCCCTCCAGCAGCTCCCGCAAACGCATCCGGCATTCTCCTTTCTACCGCAAAACAAAACTTCAGCTTTTTCAGGCATTGCCTTCGTTTTCTTTTGCGGAATGTCTGCCGGAGGGCAGCTTTTGTATTTCGTCCAACTTTGCTTGGTGATCCTGTGCAATTCTATGCCTGTCATCCCCACGCAGCAGAAGACGGATCGCCACAACCAGTCTTCGGACTGGTTTCGCAATGACAATTTGATGCTTTTTTTATTGGGTTTTATTTTAATCCGTCACGCCGCTGTCGCTGAGCTGGGCGGAGATGACCGTGCCCGCCTTCACCTTGGTGCCGGCGGCCTCCGACTGGTTGATGACCCGCACGCTGCCGGCGCCGCTGTCCGTGGTGCCGGTGAAGCGCAGCAGGAGTCCCGCGTTGCTCACCGCCAGATTGGCCTCGCTGGGGGACATGCCCACAAGGGACGGCACCGTGCAGAGGGTATCCGGCTTTTCTGCGCCGGCGTAGAGGATCACCCGCGACTTGCCGGGGATCACCGTGCCGCCTTCCGGCGTCTGGGCAGTGACCGTGTCGCCGTCGCCGATGACCTTCACGGAGAAGCCCTTGGCCTTCAGCTTCGCCTGCGCCTCCTCCACGGAAAGACCCACCACATGGTATACCGACGTGTCCGCGCCCAGCAGCTCCTCCGCCGTGTATGACGGCTCCACGCCCAGATAGGGCAGAATCTCCGCCATGATCCGGCTGGCATAAGGCGCCACGGTGCCGCCGCCGCCCCGACCGGTGCCGGAGGGGGTATCCAGCGTCAGCAGCATGATATACTTGGGATCGTCCGCCGGCGCGAAGCACATGAAGGAAAGCACCGTTTCGCCGGTCTGGCCTTTATCCGCCGTGCCGGTCTTGCCGCCGATGCGGTAGCCGCTGACCTGGCCGTTGCGCCCCGTACCGGAGGCCACCACGTACTCCAGACACCGCCGCACGATAGCGGAGGTATCCTCGCTGATGACCTGCCGCACGGGCGTGGTGTCATGGCTGGAAATAACATTGCCGCTGCTGTCCACCACGCGCTCCACCACATAGGGGGTGTGGAGGTAGCCGCCGTTGACAGTGGCCGCCTGCGCCGCGATAAGCGCCACAGGGGTGGTATTGAAGTTCTGGCCGAAGGCGTAGCAGGCCAGATCCAGCTCCGAGGCCGATTCCAGCGGGGCGAAAATGCCCGTGGCCTCGCCGTCCAGATCAATGCCGCAGCCGCCGATCAGGCCGAAATCCTTCATGTACTGATAAAATTTTTCTTTGCCCAGCCGCAGGCCGTAGGTGATGAAGGCGGGGTTGCAGGAGTTTCCCGTTGTCTGCTCCAGCGTCTGGTGGCCGTGGCCGCGGCGGTTGCTGCAGTGGATGGTGGCGTCCAGCACATGGATGGCGCCGCTGCAGTCAAAGGTGGTGTTCTCGTCAATGACGCCCTCCTCCAGCGCCGCCGCCAGCGTCAGCGCCTTGAAGGTGGAGCCAGGCTCATAGGTGTCGTTGATGGCCTTGTTGCGCCACTGACGCAGCTGCGCTCCCGCCAGATCCAGCTTGCCGTTTTTCACCATTTCCGCCACGATCCCGTCATAGACCGCCGAGGGGTCGTTGAGGTCGTAGCTGGGGTTGGAGGCCATGGCCAGAATGGCGCCGGTCTCCACGTCCATCACGATGCCCGTGGCGCCGTTGGCCGCCTGGGTGGAGTTCACCATCTCCGCCAGCGCCTTTTCTACATAGTACTGCACCGTGGCGTCCAGCGTCAGCACGATGTCGCTGCCGTTCTCGGCCTTGTAATACTGCTCATAGCCGTAGGGCATGTCGTTGCCCGCGTTGTCCTTGCTGGACACCACCAGACCCGTCTGGCCGTCCAGAATGCTGTTATACCGCGCCTCCAGCCCGTACAAACCGTAATTATCCGTGCCCACGAAGCCGATGATCTGGGAGGCGAGGGTGGAATAGGGGTAGTAGCGCTTGGCGTCGGTGACCATGTACACGCCCTGTACGCCCTCGTCATTGATATAGCTGCGGATCTGATTGGCCACATCCTCCTCCACCCGCAGCTTCAGCACCTCGTACTGGGAGTTTGTGCGCTCCATTTTTTTCAGGATGCCCTCTTTGTTGATCTCCAGTATCTCCGAGAGCTTCTGCGCCACGCTGTCCTTGGTCCAGGACACGGGTTTATCCTTGTCGCTGAGCGCGCGGTTTATCTCCAGCGGGGACAAAAACACCGTTTCCGCCGTGGCCGAAATGGCCATGATGTTGCCGTTTCGGTCATAGATGGTGCCGCGGGTGGCCGTGACCTCCGTGCTGCGGGTCTGCTGATCCAGCGCCTTGGCCTCCAGCTCGTCGTGCCGCAGGATCTGCAGGGAAAAGAGCTTGAAGAAAAGCGCGATAAACACCACCACGCCCAAAACCACCATGACGATCATGGTGCGGTTCTGAATGACCCGATTGGCGCGGCGCACTTTTTCGCTTTTGCGGTTCATTCCGCCGTTGTTTGCGTCCATTTTTTGCTCCCTTCCCTGAAATTATATACTTTGCTTTCCGGTAAAATGCGCTCTCTTTTTTCGCTGTCCCGTCTTTCTCCGGCGGGAAAAGGCGCTTATAGAACATGGCTATTATACCAAAGGAAGGAGCAAGAAGTCCCCTTCTTACTCCTCTTTTGTATCCCTACTATATGGGGCGGGTCAGCGGAAATATTCCACCACGGTTTTGGCTGCGTCGGAGATGGCCGACGCGATGCTCTCCAGCGCCGTGCCTGCGTCGCTGCGGTACACCACGGCGCTGTCGCTGGCCGGCAGCTCCAGATACTCCACCTGACCGCCGATGGGCTTTTTCATGCCCTCCTCCTCGGCCACGCGCTTCACCGTGGCCAGATCGAAGGTCTTTTCGTACTGGGTCAGCAGCGCCACATGGCGCTCCTCCTGCTGGCTCATCTCCCGCTTGAGCTGGGTGATGTCCGCCGTGACCTCCGTCAGGCGCACATAGCCCATGAGCAGCACCACCACCAGACCCGCCAGCAAAGCGGCGCAGGCCAGCACCAGCGGAGAAAGCTTGGCCACAGGGCGCGCCACCGGCTGCCGTCTGGGCGCCGCAGCAGGCTCCCGACGCTCTTCCTCCACGCGTCCGGCTTCCTCCAGCGCCCGCTCGCGGGCAAGGGCATCCAGATCATACGCCAGAGATCCGTCCGTATATCCGTATCTGCGCCGGTCATATTTCTGTGCCATAGCACTCTTCGTCCTTTCTTCACAGTTTCTCCGCCACACGCAGCTTGGCGCTGCGGGCACGGGGATTATATACAAGCTCTGCCTCACCCGCCGTAATGGGCTTGCGGCTGATGAGCTTCATTTTCGGTTTCTTCCCGCATACGCACACGGGGAAATTCGGCGGGCAGGTGCAGCCCGTGGCCAGCTCCTGCAGGGTTTTCTTGATGATGCGATCCTCCAGCGAATGAAAGCTGATGACCGCCAGCCGTCCGCCTGCATGCAGCTGCTCCGCCGCCGCCTTCAGCATGGGCGGCAGCTCCCCCAGCTCGTCGTTCACGGCGATGCGGATGGCCTGAAAGCTGCGCTTGGCCGGATGCTGCTTTTCCCGCAGAGCCGCCGCAGGCATGGCCTGCCGGATGATTTCCGCAAGCTGACCGGTAGTTTCTATGGGCGCCTCCTGCCGCCGGTGCACGATGGCCTTGGCGATGGCCGGCGCGTAACGCTCCTCGCCGTATTCAAACAGGATCCGCCGCAGCTCCTCATAGCTCCAGCCGTTCACCACGTCCCGCGCCGTCAGTGCCGCCGTCTGATCCATGCGCATGTCCAAGGGGGCGTCATGCATATAGGAAAAGCCCCGCTGCGCCTCGTCCAGCTGCGGCGAAGACACACCCAGGTCAAACAGCATCCCGTCCGCGCCGGAAACGCCCAGCTCCGCCAGCACCTCGCCCAAGCGGCTGAAGTTGCTGTGCACCAGCGTCACCCGATCCATATAGTCCGCCAGGCGGACTTTCGCCGCCGCAATGGCCGTTTCGTCCCGATCCAGACAGATGAGCCGGCCGCCGCCTGTCAGTCTTTTTGCAATTTCAACAGAGTGTCCTGCCCGTCCCAGCGTGCCGTCCACATAGACGCCGTCGGGCTTGATGTGCAGAGCCGTCAGGCACTCCTCCAGCAGCACCGGTTTGTGGCCGAAGGCCATGTCCGACGTCGCGTTGCGGTCAAATCCCATGGCTCACAGCCCCATCTCTTCCATGGCCTGCTCCAGCGAACCGCTCTCAAAGGCCATGGCTTCCTCTCTGGCCCAGCGCTCGGCGTTCCAGATCTCGGCGCGGTCGAAGCTGCCGATGACCACCACTTCCTTTTGCAGGTTGGCGTACTCCCGCAGCTTTGTGGGGATGAGAATGCGTCCCTGCCCGTCCGGCTCGCAGTCCACGGCGTTGGCAAACAGAGGGCGCAGTGCCTTGGCCTTGCTGTAGGGCAAGACGCGAACTTTGTCCGTAAAATCAGCCCAGCTCTCGTCGGAATATATCGACAGGCAGTGATCCAGACCGATGGTGACATGGAAGGTCTCGCCCAGCTCCTCCCGAAGCTTGGCGGGGATGAACAGCCGCCCCTTGGCGTCAATATTGTGTGCATATTGTCCGGTCACGGCTGTCGCCTCCTTCCATGGATTTTGCGGGAAAGTGTGGGATTATCCCCCACAAATGTGGGCACTACCCCCACATTCCCCCACTTCATGGTTACAGTATAGTAAATCAGCCGCTAAATTGCAAGGATATTTTTTTCCTAAATTGGAACATATTTCCTGCAAAAAGCCGCTGATTTCTTGAATTCCTCCGATTAATTAGAACATATGTTTCTTTTTATTGCGTGTAAAAAAGACCTGCCCACTATATGTAGTGGGCAGGTCTTCAAACGAGCACGATATATAGTTTTACGGAAAAATCGCTCTCTCAGCGGCAGCCTCGAATTGTGCGTTTTAACAAATTTTTCTGTCGCTTTTTGTCAGTTTTCCCCGTTGTCTTCGGGCTTCTCCTCGGCGGCGGGGGCATTGCCGCTGCGGATCTGCTGCATCTGCTCGTTGGAGGCGGCGCGGAAGCGGACGCGGGACTGGCGCACCTCGTCCAGCGCCATCTGAATGGCCTCCTCAGTGCGGCGCAGCGCGTCCTCGGTGTAGGAATTGGCCACCCGATACAGCTCACCCGTGCGCTCCTCGGCGCGGTGAATGATCTCCGCGGACTTCATACGGGCGCGCTGGAGCGTTTCGCTCTCGGATACGATGGTCTTGGCGTCCAGATCCGCCTGACGCAGCATCTTTTCCACCTCTTTCTTGGCAGAAGCGATGTACTCCTCTCTGGCGCGGATCAGCTCCTGCGCCTTCTTGATCTCTATGGGCATGCGGCTGCGGATCTCCGTGATGATGTCCAGCGCCTCGTCGCGGTTGATGGTGCATTTTTCGGCGCTGAAAGGCGCGCTCTTGGCCTCGTCCACCATGCCGTACAGCATGTCCAGCAGTCGCTGCAGATCTTTTTCTTCCATGGTATATCCTCCCCGTTTAATTACTCCGTTTTCTGCTTGAGTGCCTCTGCCACCGCCTGCGGTACATACTTCTCCAGCGGCTGGCCGTAGCGGATCATCTCCCGCGCCATGGTGGAGCTGAAGTGCTGATAGGCGCTGCTGGCCGGCAGGAACACCGTTTCCAGCTCGCTGCAAATGCCCCGATTGATGGCGGCCATCTGGTATTCCAGATCAAAATCCGTGGCGTTGCGCACGCCCTTGACCAGAATGCTCGCCTTTTTCTCCCGCGCGTAATCCGCCAGCAGGCCGCTGAACAGCTCCGCCTCCACGTTGGGAATCTCCGCCACCGACCGGCGGATCATCTCCAGCCGCTCCTCCGGCGAGAACATGGGCGTTTTCTTGTCGCAGTTATACAGCACGCAGACATACACTTTGTCAAAGCAGCGCGCCGCCCGACGGATAATATCCAAATGTCCCAGCGTGATGGGGTCAAAACTGCCGGGATAAATCGCAACCTTCATGGGGTCAGTCCTCGTTTCTGTGGTATACGGTGAGCTTGATCTTGCCGTACCGGTACTCCCTGTGCACCGCGTAAGGGGCGCTCAGAGGCGGCAGCACCTTGTCCGCCGCGCTTTCCGCCACAATTATACCATGTCTGCGGCAAATGTCAAACCTTGCGATCTCCTCCAGTGCCTGCTCCAGCAGACCGGAGGCGTAAGGGGGATCCAGAAAGATCAGGTCGAACTTCTCGCCGGACTTGAGATAGCTCATGGCATCGCCGCTCACCACCCGCGCCCTGTCTGAAAGACCGCACACCGCCAGATTCTCCCGCACGGCCTGCACGGCGTCCTTGCGCTGCTCCACGAACACGGCGCTCTCGGCGCCGCGGCTCAAGGCTTCAATGCCCAGCTGGCCGGTGCCGGCAAACAGATCCAGCACCCGCCGCCCCTCAATGTCAAACTGGATCACGGAAAACAGGGCTTCCTTCACCCGATCCGTGGTGGGGCGGGTCTCCAGCCCCTCGATCTCCTTCAGCCGTCTGCCTCGGGCAGACCCCGTGATAACTCTCATGGCGTCACAGGCGGGGGTCGAAGTCCTGGAAGATCACCAAGTTTCCGGCGGACTCCGCTTCCCGCATCTCCTCTTTTGTCGTAATGGTCCAGTTGATCTCCTGCACCTTGTAGAACCATCGGCACCAGCGCAGGCAGAAATTATTCCGGTCGGAGAACCGGTAGGCGATGAAATCCGGCTTGGCCAGACAGTTGGTCAGCAGGTTCCCCAGCGCCCACAGCAGCACTTTCGGCATATTCCCGCCGTCGCCGTGGCGCAGGAAATTTTCGCTGAGCTGGCCGCGCACGATCTCCGGCCGATTCTTTTTTAGCCACCGGATGCAGCGGGGATCGAAGGACTCGATGCAGTAGAGCACCTTATACTGATCCAGCAAGGCGCAGGTGGCCGCTGCCAGCGCGTCGTGGTCGCCCCGCTCCGCCTTCAGCTCCACCACCAGCGGCAGGCCGCTCTCTTCAAACAGGGGCAGCACCTCCTCCAGCAGCGGGATCCGCTCCTCCGTGCCCTCCAGACGGTAGGCTTTCAGCTCCTCCGCCGTGAGATCCTCCACCTGCACGTCCGCTCCGGCGGTGCGCAGGAGGCTGGCGTCGTGGATGACGGCCAGACGCCCGTCTTTCATCAGATGCACGTCCAGCTCGCAGCCGAAGCCCCGACGAATGGCCTCCTTAAAGGCCAAAAGGGAGTTTTCCGGCGCCAGATCCTTTCCGTGGTAGCCCCGATGGGCATAGCGGTACTGCCGCAGCAGCTTCCAGAGGGAATGCCCCCGACGGCACACCGTCAGCAGGGCAAATATCTCCGCCAAAATCAGCAGAATGATCACAATTAATAAAAATATCATGTCAGTTATCCAGATCCTCCAGCGCGTCCAGCCCCTTCTTAGCCTCGGGGCGGCTGTCGCCGTGGTGGACGAAGTGCATGGTCACCAGCGCCAGACCCGAGAACACCGCCGCGTAGGGGAACAGCACCGTCATGCCCAGCTTATCCATCAGCAGACCCGAGAGCATGGGCGTGGCCACCTGCGCTGCCATGGACGCCGTGTAGTAAAGCCCCGTGTACCGCCCCACGTCGCTCTCCGAGCACATCTCCACCACCATGGGGAAGGAGTTCACATTGATAGTCGCCCACGCGATGCCCGCCAGCGCGAACATGGCGTTCATGAGCAAGGAGGGGCTGGTGTCCCGCAGGAAAGCGGCCACGCCGAAGGCCACCGTCAGCATGATGACGCCGGCGCGGATGGTCTTTTTGCGCCCCACCTTGGAGGCGATCATGCCCACAGGCAGATAGGAGATGATGGCCGCCGCCTGGGCGATGATGAGGGTGAGGTTATAGTCCTTATGGAGAATGTTGCTGGCGTAGACGGAATACTTGCTGGTGACGGCGTTATAGCCGAAGAACCACAGCACGATGGACAGCAGGATGAAGATCATGGACTTTTTCTCCTCGGGAGAAAGGCCCTTTTTCTCCGGCTGCGCAGGCACGGCGGCCTCCACAGGCTCCGCCCCTGCGGCAGGCTCCGCAACGTCCGCGTTCTCCGCCAGCTGCTCCGCCTCGGCAGGCTTATCCTCCAAGCCGTAGCGCACGGAGTCCTGCACCATCTGCGCCGCCCACTCCGGCTCCCGCACCGTGAGCAGGAAGATCACCAGCGCCGTGAGCATGATGGCGGCAATGACGGCGAAATACGCCGTGTAGCTCATGAGGGAGTTGCGCACCGACGCCGTGGCGAACACCATGCCCAGCACCAGCACCAGAATGCCGCCGGCCGAGCCCATAAGGTTGATGACGGCGTTGGCCTTGCTGCGCAGGGGCTTCACCGTGACATCCGGCATCAGCGCCACCGCCGGCGACCGGAACGTGGCCATGCTCACCAGCACCACCAACAGCAGCGCGATGAAGAACACCAGCGTGGCAGGACTCTCCGCCGTCACCTGCCAGGCGTAGGCCTGCCGCGCGGGGACGACATAGTTGGTGTAGTCGGGGTTGGTGAGGGTCTTCTCCCCCTCCTGGGTCTGGCTGCGGATGGCAGCGAACTCCTCCTGCGTAAACTTCTCCGCCAGCGTGAATTTCACGCCGTCCGGCGTGAGGAGGGTCTCGTCCTTTTCCTTTTCATAAATGGTCACAAGGGCGGCCGGATCGTCGATAGATGACACGTCCTTGATGTTGTTCAGCTGCGCCATGTCCACAAAGCTCAAGCCCACCAGCGCCACGGCGGCAATGAGGGTGCCCACCACGATGAAGGGGGTGCGGCGGCCTTTTTTGCTGTGGCTGCGGTCGGAAATCGCGCCGAACAGGGGCAGCAGGAACAGCGCCAGCACGTTATCCAGCGCCATGATGACGCCCGACCACGTCTGGGACATGCCGAATTTGTTGGTGAGGATCAGGGGGATGGTGTTGTCATACGCCTGCCAGAAGGCGCAGATCAGGAAAAAGGCAAAGCCCACCAGGATCGTCCGCTTGTAATTGAGTTTCATACTCATTCCTCCATCTTTTGCAGTTCTTGCAGAAGCTCCGCAATGTCACGGCGCACCCATGTGGGTTGCACGCCGAATTTTACTATGTCTGCCTCCGTCCCCTCGCCGGAGAGGACGAACACCGTGTCCACGCCCGCGTTCACGCCGCAGGCGATGTCCGTATAGAGCCTGTCCCCCAGCAGCACCGTCTGCTTCGGTGCAAATCCCGTGCGCTCCATGGCCAGATACGCCATGTCCGGCTGGGGCTTGCCCAGAAAGCGGGGCGTTCGTCCGGTGGCGGTGGTGAGCATGCGGCACACGCTGCCGCAGTCCGGCACGGAGCCGTACCATGTGGGGCACACCCAGTCCGGATTCGTGGCCCAGAACTCCGCGCCTCGGTTCAGCAGGATGCACGCATCCTCCAGCTTCTGAAACGACAGCTCCCGATCAAAGCCGCACAGGAGAATGTCCACGTCCGGCTCCGGCCTGTCCGTCACCGGTATGCCGGCGCTTTCGAGCTGCCCGTAAAACGAGCGCGTGCCGAAGACGTAGCACTTCTTCCCCGCCCGCTCCCTTTGCAGCGCGTGGATGGTGACGTCCACGGAGGTGAGATAGTCCCCCTCGTCCGTTTCAATGCCCAGCCGGCGCATCTTCTCTATGTAGCCCTCCACGCCTCGGGAGGAGTTGTTGGTGAGGAAGAGATACCGCCCGCCGACGGAGCGAACATACTCCAAAAACGGGATCACCCCGTCAAAGAGCCGGTCGTCCAGATAGATGGTGCCGTCCATATCCAGCAGAAACAGGCGTTTTTCCCGCAGATCCGCCATGCCGTCCCTCCTCTGCCGCCAAGTTTACCCTATCATAGCACAAAGCCGCCTTGCAAGCAAGCAAAACGGCCTTGTGATGGCATTTTTTATGTGTTATTTTTATTGGCCGGCCGGCGCAGGAGCAGAGAGCGCAGCGCCTTGCCGTCCCATGGAATGAGGGGATAGAGATACCCCTTGCCCACAATGGGCTTGGCCGTGGCCATGAGCACCAGCACCCCCGCAAGGCCGATGCCGAAGCCCCACCACCGCAGCGCAAAGGCCAGCAGCACCAGCGCCATGCGGCAGAGCTTGCAGGCATAGCCCATCTCAAAGCTGTGCTGGGCGAAATTACTCACCGCCACAAAGGCCATATACACCAGCACCTCCGGCACCAGCCAGCGGGACCGCACCGCAAAATCGCCCAGGATCAGGGCGCCCAGCATGCTGAAGGAGTTGCCCAGCACGTCCGGCGTGTTCAGCGACGCCAGCTTCAGCACGTCGATGATAAGCTCCACCAGCAGAAGCTGGCCGATGAGCGGCACGGCGTACTCCCCCTCCACCAGCAGGAAATCCCACGGCTCCGGCAGTCCGTTCGGCTCCGTGGCCAGCAGATACCAAAGGGGCGTCACGATGACGTTGAGCAGCATGACGCAAAAGCGGATGATGCGCAGATAGGTGCCCACCAGCGGCGGAAAATAGTAGTCGTTGATCTCCTCGTTAAACCGCAGCAGGGACACCGGCAGCACCATCACCACCGGCGTGTTGTCAATGAGCACCAGAATGTCCCCCTCCAGCACGGAGGCGGTGGCCACGTCCGGCCGCTCCGTATAGCGCACCTTGGGAAACGGGTTATACCACTGGGGCGGGGCGATGGCCTCGGCCACGGACTCCTGGCTCATGGCCACGGAACGGATCGTGGCATTGCGGAGCTTCTCCCGCAGCTGCGCGAGGATCTTGGGATCCGCCTGCCCCTCCATGTAGCACAGTGCCACGTCGCACTTGGAGCGGCTGCTCACCCGTATCCGCTCCAGCGTCAGCGCCGGATCCCGTATGCGGCGGCGGAGCAGGGCGGCGTTTTCCATGATATTCTCCACAAAGCCGTCGTGGCTGCCCCGCAGCACCTTGCCGGCGTCCGGCTCCTGCACCGAGCGGGTGGGAAACTCCTTGGCATCCAGCAGAATGCCGCCGTCAAAGCCCTCCACCACCAGAAGCGTTTTGCCGGAAAACACATCCGTCACCGCCTGCATCCGATCCTGACAGGTCTCGGCGTCGCACACGGTGATGTACCGCCGCAACAGGTCGTCCACGCCCCCGATGTCCTCCAGCGTTTTCACCGCCTGCAGCTTCTCCACCGTGCGCTCCAGCAGCATGTCCTTGGCGTAGCCGTTCACCACCCACATTTTGGCGCGGCACCCACCGATATACAGCTCCCGACTCACCATGTCGAAGCTGCGCCCCACGCCCAGCAGGTCGTCCAACTGGGCGCATTTCGTGTCAAAGGGTCGGTTCATGAAACCCCTCCGTTTTTTTCATACTTCACGGAGAGTATGCGCAAAAAACAGGCTCGGCATACGCCAAGCCCGTTTTATATTCCGCAGAAAAACACGGTCATATGGTCTTTTCAAAGTAAAAATACTTTTCATCCTCGCCGGTCTTCTTCATGCAGGAGGACAGCATCTTATAGGACGCCTCGTTTTCCTTGAAGCACTTGGCCACCACGCGGGCGAGACCCAGCCCGTAAAGCGCCCAGTCCGCCGCCGCCGCAAAGGCCTCGGTGCCGTAGCCGCAGCCGGCATATTCCGGCGCAATGCGGCAGCCCAGCTCGGCGCCGCCCCGCCAGTCCAGGTTATACAGCACCGCCTCGCCGATGCATTTCTCCCCCAGCCGCACGGCGAAATTCACGCACCGCCGCAGCCGGAAATCCTCCTGCGCCACCGCAAGGAAATACTCCTCCACCGGCCGGCCGTCGTAGTCCTTGCGCCAGTCGTAGCCCCACAGGCGGTTGCGCTCCTCGTCCAGACACAGGGCGTTGTACGCCGCCCGATCTTTTTCCCGCAGGGCATCCAGCGTCAGGCGCTCCGTGTGCAGCGCGGGGATCTCCCGCAGGCGATCCAGCTCGCTGCCCACCTCAAAGCACAGCTTGCCCGCCAGCATGACCGGCAGATACTGGGTCTTGGAGGTGCGCAGCCCCTTATCCCGCGCGTCGTCCTCGCGGTTCATATACTCCACATCTTCGCCGCAGTGCTGTGCAAAGGCCTGCACCATGGTGGGGTACGCCCCCGGGCAGGAGTACAGCGCCTTTTCGATGTGTACCTGCATGGTCTTGCCGCACTTTTCCCCCATGCTGATGGCCACCAGCCGCCCCTCGTGAAGCAGCCCCCCCGCCATGAACCAGTCGCCGCTCAAGTGCCGCAGCATCTCCTTGGCCAGACGCAGCTCGCTCTTGGCCAAGGCGCTCTCCTTGGTAAATTCGGCGCCGTATTCCTGCCAGAACCGCTCCAGCAGCGGCTCGTCCGCCGCCGTCAGGGCGACATACTCAGCGTCCGGACAGAGCTTGCGGAATTTGTTGATGTGGTTGCGCTGGCCGCTGTAGTGCCGTCCGGCGAACTCGGCCAGATCCTTCCGCCGGTAGATATAGTCCTTCCACGGCCGCTCATTGATGAGCCGCACCACCGGATAGCGCAGAAACAGGCGGGAAGCCTCCTGCTCCGGCACCACGGAGATCACCGGTCGCACCCCCTGCTCCGTGCAGTATCTTTCAATAAGGGTCAGTGCCGCCTCCACGTCCCCCTCGGGGCCGGCCACGGGGAAATCGAACTGCCAGCGCCCGTCTATCTCGTTGCGCACAATAAGGCACCCCGCCGCCTCGCAGAAGGCCGGGTGCAGCACGCTGCCCCACATGAGCTTCACGCCCACGGAGTATTCGCACAGACGGTAGTCGCAATTAATATAGTATGGTCTTAGTTTTTCCGCATTCTGCGGCGTAACAGGCTCAAAATTCATATCTGATCGCTCTCCAGTATCTCTTTTGCTTCCGTAATGAACCGTCTGGCAATGGGGCGCAGCTCCTTCTTCGACCGCACCGCAATGCCCAGCTCGCGGGCAGCAGGCGGATCCATAGGCACCGCCACCACGTTGTCCCGCCGTCCCTTCAGCACCAGCTCCGACAGGACGCTCACGCCCAGGCCATGCTCCACCATGGAGATGATAACGCTGTCGCTGACCTGGGTCTTACGGATGTTCGGCTCCACGTCCCCCAGCGCCCGCATGATGTCCAAATGAAATCCCAAGGACGGCATAAGAAAATCCATCCCCTGCAGGGCGTGTATGTCCAGTTGCTCCCGCCCTTGCAGGTCGTAGTCCGGCGGCAGGATCACCAGCAGCGGGTCGTCCCGCAGATGGGTCCACTCCAGGCTGACCCCCTCCTGTCGGGAGGCGAAGCACATGTCCACCCTGTCCTCCCGAACCCAGCGGTACACCTCCTCCACGCTGCCCATCTGAATGTCCACCGTCACCTCCGGATGGGTGTCCCGAAAGCGCTGGATGATCTCCGGCAGCCAGTGCATGGCGATGCTGGCGTAGGCCGCCACGCGGATGGTCTCCTCCCGACGGGTGTTGATGCGGCGGATCTCTCCCTCCAGCGTCTCGCTGGCGCGCAGCAGCTCCTGTATCATGGGGAACACCCGCTCCCCCGCCGCCGTGAGCCGGATGCCCGTTCGGCTGCGCACCAGCAGGGCAAAGCCGATGTCCTTTTCCAGACTGTTCATCATATGGGTCAGCCCCGACTGGGTGTACCCCAGCGTTTCTGCCGCTCGGGTAAAGCTGCCCATGTGCACGGCCATGGCCAGCGCCTCCAGCTTTTTCGTGTCCATACGCCGCCCTCCTTTTCCATGAAACTATGTCATGTTCCATGTTATACTGCATTTTTCTGCAAATTGCAATGGCTTTTGCAACATTTTCCATCCGTTTCCATTTATCCATGACATATCTTAATAATAAAATGAATACTTGTCGCTTTACAAAAAATCCGCGTCGCGGTATAGTAACCCCAGTGATTCTCCAACATGAATTGCTTTTCCTTTCTATCCTCAAACCTAAGAAGGCCGCCTTGCATAAGGCGGCCTTCTTAGGTTTTCCCACAGTTTTGCAAAAATGCATCTTGCATTTTTACGCCGCATAGGGTACAATGCCCTCGGCGTCCTATGCGCCGAAATATGCGCTGCATCCGGGTCGTCCGGAGCGGCAGCAGGAGGTTTGAAAAGTGAATCAGAAAACAAAGAACTTGGTGGGCGCAGGTGTGTTCACCGCCATCGTTCTGGTGCTGCAGTTTTTGGGCGGCACCTTCAAGATCGGCCCGCTGAACATCAACGTATCGCTGGTGCCCATCGTAGTAGGCGCCGCTGTATACGGCTGGAAGGTGGGCGCGTGGCTGGGTCTCATGTCCGGCGCAGCCATCCTCGTTGCCGGTCAGGCGGCGGATTTCCTGGTGATAAGCCCCCTCGGCACCGTGGCCACGGTTCTGGTGAAAGGCACGCTGTGCGGCCTCATCGCCGGCCTTGTGTACACGGCTCTGAGCAAGAAGAACCGTTGGGTGGCCATCATCGTGGCGGCCATCGCCTGCCCCGTGGTGAACACCGGCGTATTCCTGCTGGGCTGCCTGCTGTTCTTCATGGACACCCTCAACGGTTGGGCGGCCGCTCTGGGCTACGAAAGCGCGGGCGCCTACATGGTTCTGGGTCTGGCGGGCACCAATTTCCTGCTGGAGATCGGCGTGAATGTGGTGCTGGCTCCGGTGATCTCGCGGCTCATTGCCGTGGGCAAAAAGAAGTAAGGGGCGAGGCGCCATGCTGCTGACCATTGATATAGGCAATTCCAACATTGTCTTCAGCCTGTCCGGCGCAGAGCGTCGGCTTTACCGGCTGGACACCGTCCCCGATTGGACGGCGGAGGACTATCTCCCTCGGGTGAAAGCGCTGTTTGCCCGCGAAAAAATAGATCTATCCGAAGCGGACGGCGCCGTGCTCTGCTCCGTTGTGCCGTCGCTCATTCCGGTGCTTTCCCAGGTGGTGCGGCAGCTGATGGAGCTAACGCCCTACGTCATCACTCCCGCCTCCAAGTCCGGCCTGACGCTGGCCATTGCGGAGGCCGACACGCTGGGCGCCGACATTCTGGCGGCAGATGCCGCCGCAGCGGAGGAGTACCCCCTCCCCGCCATCATTTTCGACATGGGCACCGCCACCACCGCCACGGTGGTAGACAAGGATCGCCGCTACCTCGGCGGCGCTATCCTCGCCGGCGTAAAGCTGGGCATCAGCGCCCTGTTTTCCGGCACGGCGCAGCTGCCCTCCGTCTCCGTGGAGGCGCCTCCCAAGGCCATCTGCGACACGGCGCTGGAGTCCATCCAGAGCGGCGCTGTCTTCGGTGCCGCCGCCATGATGGACGGTCTGGCAGACCGGTTCGAGGCAGAGCTGGGGCAAAAATGCACCCTCCTGGCCACCGGCGGCCTGGCCGGCTGCATCGTCCCCCATTGCCACAGAAAGTTTATCTACGACGAGAGCCTTCTCCTGCGGGGCATGGAGCTGATCTACCGCCTGAACTGCGAAAAGTGATAAAAAGAACCCCGAAGTTCCCTACAAAACTTCGGGGCTTTTTTCTGCCATCGCAAGTCCGGCGGCAGCGCGCCGTCACTTTCCCTGCCATAGCTCCGGACATAGCCACGCAAAAAACGCAATAAACGGTATGCTTCCCAGCAAGGTCAGCGACTCGTCGCCACCCGTCAGCCGCCGCACCGCCAATATTCCCGCCAGCACGACGACCGCCCCGATGCTTTCCCGTTTTCTTCTGGATAATTTCCGCATATCCACGCCCCCTCTCTCTGATTATAGCCGGATATTCGGCAATATTCAACACAGAATATTCCCTGTATTCTACCATACAGGGAGGCGAAACCCATGATCGTATTTGACCCTCTGTGGGACACCATGAAGCGCAGAAACATCACCCAATACGCCTTAATAAAGGAGCACGGCGTCAGCACCGGCACCTTGGACGCCCTGCGCAAAAACCGCAGCGTGACGCTCCACACCATAAACGACCTCTGCCGCATTCTCCGGTGCGGCGTGTCCGACATCATACGCTATGTGCCGGAAGAAGAAAATTAAAAGCGCAAAAAGAAACGGCTGAGGGCATCGTTCAGGTGCAGCCTCAGCCGTTTTTATAGAAATTTCAGTTCACCTTTTGCCGCCGCTCGGCATACGCCTGCGTTGCCGCCGATGCCAGCAGAAGTGCGGTGTATAGAAGGAAGCGCAACCAGTAGATCGCTCTGAACTCATATCCAAAAACGAGAGCTGCGGCGCAGCTCAGTCCCAGCGCCGCTTCCGCCAGTATAAGCAAAATTTTCGCCCGCCCGCACAGCAGATCGGGTTTTTTCCAAAGAGCCGCCGCCCACATGACTGCCAGCAGTCCTATGCAAACGAGTATGATCCCCTTGCGCCCTGTCAGCTCCCACAAATACTCGCTCACCGGCAGCGCCACCACCGTGAGCAGAAACAGCGCCTTCTGCGCCGAACGCCGCCACTCCGCCTGCCAAATGTCCTCCGCCCCCATAGTTTTCGCCGTGGTGAACCGGTGCCGCTGCAGCAGCAGTCCCACCGCAACGATCAGCATCGCCAGCAGCTCCAGCGGCAAAAGCAGATAACTCCTGTTATACCCTCTATCGTCATAAAGCAGGAGCGAAACGAACTGATAAAAGGAGATCACGACCTCCCACACGGCAAAGGCCGCCGCAGGCAGGCAGCAAATATTCATTGCAAGATTTCCCCGCCGCAGCAGATACAGCTCCGCCTCTCGGCAGCGGGTTCGGGCAGCGCCGGAAGGCTCCCGTCCCAGCCGCTGGCCGGCCAATATCTCGTCCACTGTCACGCCGTACAGCTCCGCCAGCGCCGGCAGCACCGTTATATCCGGCAGACCGCCCCCGTTCTCCCACTTGCTGATGGTCTTGTTGGACAGGTTCAGCTTTTCCGCCACCTCCTGCTGCGTGTAGCCCTGAGCCTTACGCAGGGCGGATAGAAAATCGCCAATCTTCGCCGCATCCATTCTCCATTCCCCCCTTCGATCTTCCGCCATCGCTTGGCAAGACCACTGTACCCCGCGCAGACATTTTTGTGAACACATCGTCCGCAGAATTTGTCTGCGCTGCGTAGATTTTTCTCTAAAAAAGGACGGGAGAAGCAGCTCTCCCGCCCTTTTTCCTATGTAATGTAAATTACTTCTTGCTCAAAAACTCGTCGATGGACTTGGCGCCCAGCTTGCCGGCGCCCATGGCCAGAATGACCGTGGCCGCACCGGTAACGGCATCGCCGCCGGCGTACACGCCCTCGCGGGAAGTCAGGCCGTCCTCGTTTACGATGATGCAGCCCTTCTTGTTCACCTCCAGCCCCTTGGTGGTGGCCTTGATGAGGGGGTTGGGAGTGGTGCCCAGAGACATGATAACGGCGTCCACAGGAAGCTCAAACTCGCTGCCCGCCTTCTCCACGGGGCGGCGGCGGCCGGAAGCGTCCGGCTCACCCAGCTCCATCTCGATGCAGGTCATGGACTTCACGCAGTCCTGCTCGTCGCCGTTGATCTGCACGGGGTTATTGAGGGTCTTGAAGATGACGCCCTCTTCGATGGCGTGCTCCACCTCCTCATGACGGGCGGGAAGCTCCTCCATGCCGCGGCGGTATACCACATACACCTCGGCGCCCAGCCGCTTGGAGCAGCGGGCGGCGTCCATGGCCACGTTGCCGCCGCCCACCACGGCCACCTTCTTGCCCTTGAGATCCATGATGGGGGTGTCGGAGTCGGGCTTATAGGCCTTCATAAGGTTGATACGGGTGAGGAACTCATTGGCGGAATACACGCCCTTGAGGTTCTCACCGGGGATATGCATAAACATGGGCAGACCCGCGCCGGAGCCGACGAACACGGCCTCAAAGCCGTTCTCCTCCAGCAGCTCGTCGATGGTGATGGTGCGGCCGACCACGATGTTGGTCTCCACCTTCACGCCCATGGCCTTCAGGCCGTCCACTTCCTTCTGCACGATGGTCTTGGGCAGACGGAACTCGGGAATGCCGTACACCAGCACGCCGCCGGCCAGATGCAGCGCTTCGTACACGGTGACGTCGTAGCCCTTCTTGGCCAGGTCGCCGGCGCAGGTGAGACCCGCAGGGCCGGAGCCGACAACGGCTACCTTGTGGCCGTTACTCTGGGGCTTTTCGGGCGCCTCGGTGCTGTGGGCGTTGTGCCAGTCGGCCACGAAGCGCTCCAGACGGCCGATGCCCACGGCCTCGCCCTTCTTGCCGCGGACGCAGTGCATCTCGCACTGGCTCTCCTGGGGGCACACGCGGCCGCACACGGCGGGCAGGGAGCTGGTCTGGTGGATCACCTGATAGGCGCCCTCATAATCCTTTTCCACGATCTTCTGAATGAACTCGGGGATGCGGACGTTCACGGGGCAGCCGTTCACGCAGGGATGTGCCTTGCAGCTGAGGCAGCGAGCCGCCTCGTCCAGCGCCTGCTCCTCGGTGTAGCCCAGCGCCACCTCCAGAAAGTTATGATTGCGGACATTGGGATCCTGAGAGGGCATGGGATTCTTGTCCTGACGCATATTCACAGCCATCTTACTTTACCTCCTTCTTAAAGAGGTTGCAGACCTCTTCGTGCTTGTGTACCTCGAAGTCGTGATACATCTGGTTGCGCTTCACGGCCAGATCCCAGTCCACCTTGTGGCCGTCGAAGTCGGGGCCGTCCACGCAGGCGAACTTGGTCTCGCCGCCCACGGTCAGGCGGCAGCCGCCGCACATGCCGGTGCCGTCGATCATGATGGGGCTCATGGACACGGTGGTGGGCACGCCGTAAGGCTCGGTGGTCTTGCACACGAACTTCATCATGACCATGGGGCCGATGGCGAAGATCTCATCATACACGTTGCCCGCATCCAGCAGCTCCTTCAGCGCCTCGGTAACAAGACCCTTCTGGCCGTAGGAGCCGTCGTCGGTGCAGACCTTCAGAACGGAGGAGACCGCCTTGAACTTGTCCTCCAAAATCACAACGTCCTTGCTCTTAAAGCCCACCACGGCGTGAACTTCCGCCCCGCAGTCGTGGAACTTCTTCAGCACGGGATAGGCAATGGCGCAGCCGACGCCGCCGCCCACCACGCAGACCTTCTTCTTGCCCTCGGTCTCGGTGGGCTTGCCAAGAGGGCCTACGAAGTCATGCAGGCAGTCGCCCTGCTGCTTGTGGCTGAGCTTTTCCGTGGTGGCGCCCACGGTCTGCACGATGATGGTCACGGTGCCCTTTTCCCGATCATAGTCGTGGATGGTGATGGGGATACGCTCGCCGTTTTCATCCACACGCAGGATGATGAACTGACCCGGCTGCGCCTTCCTGGCCACCATGGGCGCCTCGATCTCATACAGGATCACGGTAGGCTTCAGGGCTGTTTTCGTAACAATGCGGTACATATGATTTCTTCCCTTCCTCATTGATTTCTCATCAGAGTCCGCGCACCCCGCCCCGCGGAGTCCGCTCTGCATTTTATTTTATCATTAATTCTTCGCTTCGTCAATTGCTCTGGGCAAGTTCTCCGTCGGGTATGGTCACCCGCCGTCCCTCTATCTGCACCTCGCCGCTCTCCCGCAGCTTTTTCAGCTCCCGCATCATGGCGCTGCGGTCGGTGGATATATAGTCCGCCAGCGCGCTGAGGGAAAAGGGCAGCGTGAAGCTGCCGTCGTTTTTCGCCTGCTGCAAAGAAAAGTAGCACAGCAGCTTTTCCCGAATGCTGCGGCGGCTGAGCACCTCCACCCGCTCGGACAGGGCCGTAGCCTTCTCGGCAATGAGGTGGAACATATTCTCGATCATGCGGTTGTGATGGCCGCAGTTTTTTTCGCAACGGTTTTCTAGCTTTTCCTGGGGGAAGAACCAGACGGAGCAGGACTTTTCGCAGGACACATCGATGCTGTCGCCCAGAACATTCTGAAACATGAGCATCTCACCGAACACACCCCCGGGCAGAAGATGCTCCAAAATGGTGCGGTCACCCCGGCGGTCTACACGCTCCACGATGGCGGAGCCGGAAACTAAGATGCCGATGCTGTGTCCGCCGCTGCCGAAGTCGTAAATCTGCTCCTCGGGCTTAAAGTGCCGCTCCCGAACGCCGAAGCACTCATAGATGCGGCGGCACTCCTCCGCCGTGATACCCTCAAATACGGGGGTCTGGGGAATGGTCATGCTCCACCTCTCTTTCCGGCTCCTCTGCGCCGCAGCGCAGACCCATTTTATCTCTCTTATGCCCGATGATGACGTACACGATGACATACACCACACCGCCCCACACCAAAGCCGCCGCCAGGTCGATGAAGGCGTGCTGCTTCACCAGCAGCGTGGAGGCCGCGATGATCACAAACCACACGGTGCCTGCGATCTGCCAGACCCGTTTCATCTTCGGCGAGTGCCACATGGCGGAAATGGCTGCCACCACGCCCAGAATGTGGACACTGGGGAAAACGTTGGCGTTGTTATCGGCTTCCCAGGTCTTCTGCAAAATCCAGCTGCAAATATTCTGCCGCGGCAGCACCGCAGGGCGCAGATCCTGCCCGTTGGGCACGAGGAAACAGAAGATGGTGGCGGTGGTGTAGGCAATGGCGATGAACCACATATACCGCCGGAAGCTCTCCGGATCCTTCAAAATCAGGAACACGCCCAGCACGAACAGCAGCGGCCCCCAGCTGTCATAGGGAATGACGAAATACTCGCAGAAGGGGATATAGTCGTCGATGGCCGTCTGGGTGGCCCAGTAATTGTCCGTGACCACATGCTCCACGGTGAAATACATGATAAGGTACACCGGCAGATAAAGCCCCCACCACATATGCCTGTGCGTTTGGATGAATTGCTTGATTTTTTGCATGAAAACCCTCCGTAGGATAAAGACAGTGCGTGTTTTTCCGTATTATTCCGTCCTGCGATCAGCCGTCTGCGGGCGGTGATTCGCCGCCGGCTCGCCGATAGATTCCCCGCCATTATAGCAAGTTTTCCCGCCGGACGCCATAGGGTAGATGCATTTGTCACTGTTTTTTAACAATTTCTCCCCGCAGACTTGCGAAAACGGCACTCTCTATATTATAATACATGCAATGTCACATTTTGAGGAGGAGCGCAGTATGCTGCTGAACCGTGAAAACAAAGAAAACCGCCAGGTGGTGCTCACCATTCAGGTGGAGCAGGAGCCTTGGGAAAAGGCGCTGAACGAAGCCTATGAGCAGAGCAAAAATCTCTTTAAGAAGGAGGACGGCTCCCTGCCCACCCGGCAGGAAATGGAGGAAAAGCACGGCGCCGACGTGTTCTATCAGGACGCCGTGAACAACACCTTCCCCGTGGCGCTGGTGGAGGCCGTGCGGCAGGAGGACATCAGCGTAGCCGGCGCGCCGGAGCTGAGCGTGGAGTCCATCGGCCCCGAGGGCTACATCTTCACCGCCCTCATCGACCTCTACCCCGAGGTAAAGCTGGGGCAGTACAAGGGTCTCTCCGCCCCCCGCCCCACAGTGGAGCTGTCCGATGACGACGTCACTGCCGCCATCGAGGAGTATCTGCAGAATCATCTTGCCGAGGAGCATCCGGAAAAGGCCGCCATGGGCGACGAGGTGGTGCTGGACTTCGAGGGCTTCGTGAACGGCGTGCCCTTCGAGGGCGGCAAGGCCGAGCAGTACCCCCTGCTGCTGGGCAGCGGCTACTTCATCCCCGGCTTCGAGGAGCAGGTGGCCGGCATGGCCGTGGGCGATGAGCGGGACATTGCCGTCACCTTCCCCGCCCAGTATGCGCCGGAGCTGGCCGGAAAGGACGCCGTGTTCCATATCAAAGTCCACAAGATCACCCGTCGGGTAAAGCCCGTTATGGGCGACGATTTTGCCAAGGCGCAGGGCTTTGCCGACGCCTCCGCTCTCCGCTGCAGCATCATGGAGCAGGCGGTGCACGCAAAGCAGCAAGAGGCCATGGACGCCTATGCCGACGCTCTGGTGCAGCAGGTCATCGCCGGCATGGAGGTGGACATCCCGGAGCGTATGGTGACCTGCCAGCTGGACGGCCTCATGCGGGATCTGGAGCAGCAGCTCATGCAGCAGGGCGCCACCATGGACGCCTATCTGGAAATGGCCGGCATCACCCGGGACGACCTGCGCAGGCAGGCAGAGTCCAGCGCCCGCGCCGCCGTGGAGTTCGAACTGGCCATGACGGAGATCGCCCATCTGGAGAACATTCAGTTCACCGACGCGGAGCTGGAGGAGAAATACACCCAGATGTCCGCCCTCTACGGCATGACCCCCGACCAGCTCAAGCAGAGCCTGCCCGTTGAGCGCCTCACCCACGACCTGCGTCTGGCGCGCGCCCGCGCCATCGTGGTGGACAGCGCCAAGCAGATTTGATTTATAATTATAGCTGAAAGGAGCCGCAAGGCTCCTTTTTTTCCTGTCTAAAGGCTATCCTTCTAAAATCTGTCATTGCGAGCCAGTCCGCAGACCGGCGCGGCAATCCGCCCCCTTTCAGAAAAAAAGCTTTTTCTATCCAGCAATACGGATTCCCACGTCGCTTCGCTCCTCGGAATGACAGGATCAATTTTTTTGTTCCTCTTTCTTTCCCGGAGTCAGCTTGCGCTTGTTGCCGTGCTCGTCCACGATCCATGTGTTGTCCAGCTCCCGCCGGAGATTGCCCATGACGCTGTTCAGATATTCCTGCCGCAGCACCGCCCGCTCCTCCAACTCCTCTGCCGTCAGTCCCTCCGGCGTCTTGGCCTTTTTTGCCAGCTCATTGATGCGGTCTATTTTTTTCTGTTCCATATTTTTCTCCTTATAAATATCGTTTCATGGTCACGGCGGTGCGCCCCTTGCGGCTCTGCCCGCCGACTTCCTCCAGACAGCACTTGCCCAGCCCCCGCACCGTCAGCGTGTCGCCCTGCTCTACGGCTGCGTCCGGCTTTTCGCAGGCCATCCAGTTCACCTCCACCTTGCCGCTGCGGATCAGCTCCGCCGCCGCATTGCGGTTCACGGAAAACCCTGCGGAAATCACGCTGTCCAGCCGCAGAGAGGCCACCGTGTCCCGCAGCAGCTTCACCTGCTCGGCGGGAGGCCGGATCTCCTCCGGCCGGATCTCCTCCACCTTCAGCGGCACACGCCCAGCCTGCCGCCACTCCCGCAGAAGATGCTCCGCCACGCTGCTGCCCACCAGCACGTCCGCCCACCGCCGGGAAACCAGAATATCCCCCACCTTTTCCCGCGTCAGCCCCAGTCCCATGAGGCTGCCCAGAAAATCCCGATGGGTGGGATGCTCCGTTTCATAAAACCGGCACCGCAGGCAGCGCACGGCGGAGGTATCCGCCCCGTCCATCCAGTCCGGTATGAAATGCGCCTGCCTGCGCTGGGCGCCCTCGTAGCCGCCCCAGAGCAGCAGCTCCTCCTGCGCCCCCAGCGCCTGCATCAGCCGCTGCGCCAGCGCCTGCTCGTGTGGCGAGAGAAACCCGCTCACCTCCGGCACATTGCGGCTTCTGCAGCGCTCCCGGGCGTCCCACAGTCGCCCTAAAAGCACCCGTTCCTCCGCCGAAGCGGATAATTTGTCCAGCAGCTCCCGCCTGTTCAAGCCCATTCCTCCCATGAAAAGCGCCCTGCCTCAGCAGAGCGCTTTCAGTTTTTCAAAAAACATCTTCTGTCATTCCGAGCCGGTGCGCACACCGGCGTGGGAATCCGTACTCCAAATTTCCTTGGCTCGCCTTAATGCAGAATTTTGCATTCCCTAGTTCGGCTTTTTTGCAGGGGATTTGGATTAGTTACCATACAAGAGCCTCTATGGTAAGAGTCTGTCCATCCACAACTGCGGTTATTATTGCCTTACCGGAAGAAACCGCCGTTACTTTACCAGAAGCATCAATAGAAGCAATCTCACTATTCGAAGAACTCCACGTTACAGGAGAATCCGTACCGATCACTACCACCCGTGTCGTCTCACCGATATGAAATGAAAACTGCCCTCTCATACCATATGCGGACTGCAAAACCAGCTCCTTCGTCACCGGCGTGTCCGGTGCCGGCTCCTCCACCGTCACCTGGCAGGTAGCCGTCTGCTCACCGGCCTTGGCCGTCACAATGGCGCTGCCCGCGCCCACCGCCTGCAAGGTGCCGTCCTCCGCCACGGTGGCGACGCTCTCGTCGCTGCTGGAGAACACGATCCCCTCTGCGCCGGAAGCGGAGAGCACGGTGCTTCCTCCCACGGTCATGTCCACGCTGGACTGGCTCAGGGTCAGCACAGCCGGCGCCGGCTCGGGCTTTTCCTTGTCGCCGCTGAAAAACGCCGTGAGCTGGCTGCCAAATATGGTGTAGCCCGCCAGCCCCAGCACCAGCACCAGGCACACCACCACCGCAGCGCCGCCCACCTTGGGCTTCGCGCGGCCGCCGCCCGTCCGGTGGCTGACTCTTTTCACGGGTCTGTTGCTGTGCAGCTCCTCGTCCTCCTGGCAGAAGGGGCAGGTTTTATATGTATCGGAGAACATTTCTCCGCATTTGGGACACTTCAAAAGGCGCATTGCATATCCTCCCATTCAAACTCTCTGCATTCTATTATACGGTTTTCGCCCTTTCCGTCAACTGAAAAACATGGAAATTCATCCTTTTTTTACATTGTCCTTGCTTTTGCCCCCGCAAAATTTTATAATGGATAAAAATAGATACAGCGGAGGTTCATCGCTTATGAACACCATGATCATCGGCATCGCCGGCGGCACCGGCAGCGGCAAAACCACCCTCACGGAGCATCTGGCCGCCCATTTCGGCGCCAACATCAGCGTCGTCCACCACGACAACTACTATAAGCGCCAGAACGTCCCCTTTGAGGAGCGCTGCAAGCAGAATTACGACCACCCCGACGCCTTCGACACCGACCTCATGGTGCGGCAGCTCAGGGAGCTGAAAGCCGGCCATGCCATCCGCTGCCCCGTGTATTCCTACACCGACCACAACCGCACCGATGAGACCATCCTCATCCAGCCTGCGCCGGTGGTCATCGTGGAGGGCATCCTCATTTTTCAGGATCCCCGCCTGCGGGAGCTGATGGACATCCGCATTTTCGTGGAAACCGACGCCGACGTGCGCATTCTCCGCCGCGCCCTGCGTGACGTGGAGGAACGCGGCCGCTCCATGCAGTCCATCGTAAATCAGTACCTCACCACCGTCAAGCCCATGCACGAGCAGTTCGTGGAGCCTACCCGCAAGTATGCGGACATCGTAGTGCTGGAGGGCGGCCACAACTTAGTGGCGCTGGATCTCATCATGCAGCGCATCGCCGGCCACATCGCGGAAAACTCCGGCGAAAACTCCGGCACATGATGAATAAGATCCTCCGCTATACGCTGGCCGCCCTGCTGGCCGCCTGCGCCGTGCTGTTTCTGCTGCCGCTGACCATGGGCGTGCGCCACATCGGCGTTTTCTATCCGGTGGTCATTCTTTTGATTTTTATATGGATGCTGCTGCGTCCTGCGCAGCTGCGCCGCCTGCTCACGGGGCGCCGGCGCGTCCTGTGGCGCACGCTGCTGGCGTTTTTTGCCGTCGGCCTCGTGTGCATAGACATCGTTCTGGGTCTGATGATCCGTCAGGCGCTGAACCGTCCCACGGACGACGCCCCCCGCACGGTGCTGGTGCTGGGCTGTGAGGTGCGCGGTCTGCGCCCCAGCCCCATGCTCTCCGCCCGCATCGACAGCGCCTATGACTATCTCACCGCCCATCCCGAGGCCGTGTGCGTGGCCTGCGGCGGCATGGCCGACGACGAGATCATCTCCGAAGCCCAGTGCATCCGCGACGAGCTTGTCCGCCGCGGCATCGACCCCCAGCGTATTTATATGGAGGAAAAGTCCGAAAACACCGCGCAAAACATCGCCTTCGCCGCCGAGGTCATCCGCCAAAACGGCCTGCCCACGGACGTCGCCGTGGCCTCCGACTATTTCCACCAGTACCGCCCCGCCCTGTACGCCCGCCAAAACGGCCTGCAGGCGCAGTCCCTCGGCTGCCGCTCCTACCGCTTCTTAGGCCCCTGCTACTGGGCCAGAGAGGTCATCGCCGTAGGCGCGGCGCTGGTCTTGGGCCGCTAAACCGATTGCTTTCCGTATATTTTTCGCCCACCAATACAAATTGTTATCAGCAAAGAGAGTCTGTTCCCTCAGCGAAACAGGCTCTCTTTTTTTATGATCAGAATGAGAAGACCACGCCCGCCACAGCGGAGGCCAAAATGAACAAAATGGGGTGCAGCTTCTTCGTGGGCTTCACCCATCGGGTCAGCACCAGCAGCACCGCCGCCAGCAAAATGGCCTTCCAGTCAAAGAACGCCCAGCCGCTCTCTCCGGTATGCACCAGTGTGGTGCCCACCACCGTAAGCCCCGCCGCAGCGATCATGGCCGAGGATGCCGGCCGCAGCCCGTAGAAAACGCTCTCCACTACGGGGCTGTTGCGAAAGCTCTTTAGGAACAGCGCCACCAGCAGTATCACGATGACGGACGGCGTAATAAGCCCCATCGTCGCCACCAGCGCCCCGCCGATGCCGCCCATTTTATAGCCGGCAAAGGTGGCCATGTTCACACCGATAGGCCCCGGCGTAGACTCCGACACCGCCAGCATGTCGGCCACCTCGGCGGCGGTGAACCACTCCGGATGCCGTCCGGCCATGTCATATAAAAAGGGCAAAGTGGCCATACCGCCGCCCACGGCGAAAAGCCCCGTTTTGAAAAATTCAAAAAATAATGTCAGAAAATTCATTTGGCATTCCTCCTGCGCACCGCGCCGATGACCGCTCCGGCCACCCCCGCCGCCAGCACATACAGCACCGGCGACAGATCCAGCAGCAGCGATGCCGCCAGCACCGCCGCAAAAATGACCCAGCCCCAGGCATCCCGAATGGCGCTGCGCCCCAGCTTCAGCACGGCGTTAAAGATCAGCACGCATACGCACACCCGTATGCCCGCAAAGGCGTGCTGCACCCAGGCCAGATGGGCATAGCGGATGATGACCTCCGCCAGCGTGGAGATGATGATGAGCGGCGGGAACACCACGCCCAGCGTGGCCACGATGCCTCCAGCCACGCCCGCCAGCTTCTGCCCCACAAACGTAGCCGTGTTCACGGCGATGACGCCCGGGGTACACTGGCCGATGGCGAAATAGTCCGCCAGCTCCTCCTCCGTGACCCAGCCCTTTTTCTCCACTACCTCCCGCTGCAAAATGGGCAGCATGGCGTACCCGCCGCCGAAGGTCATGACTCCCACCTTGGCAAAGGTCAAAAATAAGGTAACCAATTTTTTCATCATGTTTCATCACTCCGCATATCCGTATAGTCCCCGCACCGACACCTCGCCGCTGCGCACGGTCTCCACTTGTCCGTCCTCATGCCGCACCACCAGCCCAAACTGCTCGTCCACCGCCACGGCTCGCACCCGCTGCCGCTCCTCGCCCCGGAGCAGCTGCACGTCGCGGCCGATGTTCAGGCAGGCCGACCGGTACGTCTCCAGCCATTTCTCCGGCGCAAGCAGCACCTCCCGCCGCAGAAGATCCATCTCCTCCAGCAGCGCCGCCGCCAGCTGTCCTCGGCATACGCTGCCGCCCAGCTCCCTGTCCAGCGATGTGGCGATCTCCCCCACTTCTCCCTGAAAATCTTCCTTTTTCTGGTGCACATTGATGCCAATGCCCACCACGACGTGGGATATCTCCCCACTTTCGCCCTCCAGCGCCATTTCCGTGAGGATGCCCGCCAGCTTCTTTCCGCCCAGCACCAGGTCGTTGGGCCACTTGATCTGCGCCTCCGCGCCGCACACCCTCCTGATCGCCCGACAGGTCGCCACGGCGCTGAGTGCCGTCAAGGGCAGCAGCTTCTCCGGCGGACAGTGCGGCCGCCAGAGGACAGAAAAAAACAGTCCCTTTCCCGCCGCCGACTGGAAGCTCCGTCCCCGTCGCCCCCGTCCGGCCGTCTGGCAGTCCGCCAGCACCGCCGTGCCGTCCGGCGCTCCCTCCAGCGCCAGCCGCCGGCATAAGGAGTTGGTGGAGTCCACCGTTTCCAGCACCTGCCAGTTTTCCCGCCGCGCCGTCAGATACGGCTCCACCGTTTCCCGCCGCAGCAGATCCGGACTCTGCCGCAGACGGTAGCCCTTTCCCGTGCGCGCCTCGATGTCGTACCCCTGCCGCCGCAGGTTCTCCACCGCTTTCCACACGGCGGCGCGGGTGATGCCGATGCCTCGGCTCAGCTCCTCTCCGGAGAGATACCCCTCCGCCGCCTGCAAGGCCTCGCGCACGCGCTGCTGGCTCATACTCCGTCCCTCCGCTTCAAATGATACCATAGTGTACCACCGCATTTTATAATTGTAAACCAAATTTATAGGAAAGGATTGACAAGTTTTTCGTTTTCCTGTATTGTAAACTCAAATTAATGGCAATGAGGTTTACATCCATGCGTCAAAACACGAAATTATTAGCCCGCACGGCGCTCCTCTCCGCCCTCACCGCCGTGGGCGCCTTCATCAAGATCCCCCTGGGCGTGTCCTCCGTCACATTGCAGTTTTTCTTCACCGCCATGGCCGGCTGCCTCCTGCCGCCCCTGTGGAGCGCCGCCAGTCAGGGCGTCTATGTGCTTCTGGGTCTGGTTGGCCTGCCCATTTTCACCATGGGCGGCGGTTTTTCCTATGTCCTCCAGCCCACCTTCGGCTTCCTGCTGGGGCTTATTCCCTCGGCGCTGGTCATGAGCCTGCTCACGAAAAACAGCCGCCGTCCCCTGCGGGTCGTTCTGGCCTGCGCGACGGGTCTTGCGGTGCTCTACGCCGTTGGTCTGCCATATATGGCGCTGATTTTGAACGTCTACTTAGGCAAGGGCTGGAGCCTCGGCCGCCTGCTGCGGGACGGCATGCTCCTCTTCCTCCCCGGGGACGCTCTGAAGATCGCCGTAGCGGCGGTACTGTTTCCCCGCCTGTCTGTTCTTTTCGACAAAAAAGGCTGACTTTTCCGGTTTATAATTGGACTTACTCCTAATTGCCTTTTATTTTTCCCCGCCGTATAATGGGCAGGATGAAATTTGAGAGGAGGCTGCCCCATGACTTTTTCCGCCGTAAAAAAGAAAAAGGCTCTTGTCGGCGCCCCTGTTTCTATTTCCATTTTCCCTTTTTGACCGGTATTTTTACCGGTCAATT
>ERZ1034917.427-NODE-427-length-38907-cov-79.740863_pt1 | contig 38907 bp, 62 predicted proteins | sample MGYA00520605_ERZ1034917 | MGnify/ENA primary metagenome ERZ1034917 (study PRJEB33766, sample SAMN09781784) | gut metagenome | biome: gut microbiome | host: Homo sapiens | place: Madagascar | study: EMG produced TPA metagenomics assembly of the PRJNA485056 data... | reverse complement strand
GCAGGTCGCCGTCCTCAAAATCGGTCTCGGCAAAGCCGGACAAGGGGTCGGTTATATCGTCCAGCTCAGCGGCGATATCTCGCCCGGCGGGTCTCCCGCTTCCGGCGCTGCCTCTGTTGTCTCTCTTCGGCTCGGCGAAGAACACCTCTTCGGCCACGACCTCGACCGACCTACGCTTATTGTCATTGCGGTCGGTCCACAGGCGGGTCTGTATACGTCCCGAGAGGGCGATCAGCTGACCCTTGCCGAAATACTTGCAGACAAACTCGGCCGTTTTGCCCCATGCCACGATGTCGATAAAATCGGTCTCGGGCTGTTCGCCGGCCCTCGCATAGGACCGGGCGACGGCCAGCGCGAAACTGCATACCGACGTGCCGCCCTGGGTCTGCTTAAGCTCGGGCGCCGCCGTCAGGCGACCCATGAGCACGGTCTTATTGAGCATCCTTACATCCTCCCTTTGTTTTCCGGCGCGGGCGGCATCGGCATCCAATGGGTGACGATCCACTCGGAGGGATCGCGCTTGCCGGTCAGCTGCCATCCGGCGTATGACGTCCACCATCCGGTGGTCACTACCCCGGCGTCGCGCCGGTTGCTGTATGCGTATACCAGGACATCCTCATCCTCCGGCGGGGATGTATGTACGCTTGTCCACTCGGCCGCGCCGGTTGATTGCATCCGGGCAATCTGCTTGTGGGCGGCAATGAGATCCTCGTTGATAGATATGAGCATATCGTGGGCGGCATTTTTGAGCTCGACCGTACAATTATCCGCGTCATGGTACGGACAGTTACGGCAGTCGCCCTCATCACCGCTGTGTATGCATCGCCACAGGCCATCAACGATCCTGTCAAACACGCTGCCGCCTATCGGCTCGAGACCGAAGAGACTGCGGTCTTTGAAATGCTCGCATACGCCGTCCATATTGGCATCGGTGTCGACCTTATGGGCGCACACCTCGTAATGTACGCAGTCCCTGCACATCTTTGTCAGCATACCCAATCCTCCGATGTCGCGCCGAAAAAGGCCCTCTGAATCTCAGGCGGGAGATTCTCGACCGGCATAAGGCTTATGGGCTCCCTGTCGGCGTCAAGCCGGGTGAGCACGACCGTGCCGTACAGTTCCGCGTCAGCTATAGTTAATGTGCTGTCAGATTTGTCAATGCGGCGCTGGTCTGCCTCGCTATACATAATGGCAAAATTGCCGTCTATCTCAATACTGCTGCTTGCCCCGCCGACAAGGCCGTCGAGTATCTCGGCGCGGCTTTTAGCCCATATATCCTCATCTACCGTCGTCAGCTCGGGCGAGCATCCCGGGCGCTTAACAAGCAGTCGTATCATGTTCTCCATCATATGTTGTCCTTTCTGTTGCCATCGCGGCCATGTATTTTTTGATCTTCGATTTTTTGTTCTGGGCGAGGATCCGGTCACGATTAGCGGCATAGTATTCCCGGCGCTTACGGTTTTTCTCTTCGCGGGTTTGGCGCTTCCTGGGTTCTTTTCCGGTCCTGCGTTGAGCAAGGATCTTTTCTCGATTAGCCGCATACTTTTCTCGCGCCTTTCGGTTTATGCTCTCCCTGTTTGCTTCATTCCACTGTCGTTGTTTTTCCTTTATTTCGGCTTTGTGGGCGGCATAATAAGCAGCATATCGGCTTTTTATCCGCTCTTTGTTTGCCTCATAGTACGCCTTGCGCTTTTCCCGCTCCCTGTCTATATTCTGGGCTCGACGCTCTCGTTCCCGCTGGACCATTTGGTCCCTGTGGGCGGCATAATATGCCCGGTGGTATGCGTTGTACCTCTCCCGGCGCTCATCATCAGTCAGCTCCCGCGTCCTACCCATGCATTGCCTCACGGATATCCCGCGCCCAATCCCGCAGTGTGGGCAGCACACTATGTATGTACATCGGCAAGCCGAGTATCAACAACTCGCCGCCGACCGCTTCATATCCCCGCCATGCGTTGGCATGACTGCGGGCGGCGAGGTAGAGCACAACGGCCGCGGCCGTCCACCTGACCCACCAAAGCGCCGTTTTAATCCATGGCGTCCGCCTCTTATACCTTCTCATTTTCGGCTCTCCTTGCCTTCCGCTCCTTCTCGGCGCGGGCTGATGTTTTTACCTTAAGCGCCATACCGCGGGTCCTGGGCTTGCCAGGCGCATACCCGCGGCATCGCTCGCCGGGCTGTAAGCCCTCATTAAGCAGCATCTGCGATATGCCGGTATCTCCTATGTGGTTACAGCCGAGCATTGCGCCCATGTTGCCCCAGCCGAGATACATGCTGTGGATGCATGTCCGACATAGCTCTTTATCCATTCTCCATCCCTCCGGTCTATAGTTTCCACTTCTCCATGCCGATCTGCTCATGCGGCATGACGGCCCTGCACCGCGGGCACCACATATGCTTGATATGCCCATTTGGCGTCATGTGCCGCAGTTTGGCGGCATACTGCACCGCCCCACAGCCTGGACACCTGAATATCCGCATATTGACTATTCGCGGCCGCTTCATTTTGTCCTTGTCACACCCGTCATATTGGGCATCACATCTTTGCCGTATTTCGCCCGGCTCTGTAGCATCCGGACCTGCATTTTCAGCTCGGAGTTCTCATCCTCGACGGCCTCGAGTCTATGCCGAGTGTCGATAAGCAGCCATGCCGTACATGTCAACCACAGCGTAAGCGTCATACACCATATGTATATCATCGGCTCATATCCTCCTCTATCCCTAATATCTCATTTATGGCCTGGACAAAGCGGGGGTTATGTATCTCTCCCATCCGCAGACGGTACAAATACGATCCGTCAAAATACAGGCCGGTCTTATCCTTGACTTGCTCTATGAGCCACCTCTGCGATTTTTCGAGATCGATTAGCCTCTTGGCGATCTCTTTGCCATACGCAGTCGCGCCCATATCACTGTCCCTCCATCCACCGGATAAAGGCCAGCCGGGGGAACCGTACCTGGTGGCCATAGACCAGGTACGGAAAGGGCAGCAGCTCCGGCCGCTCCCGCGCCATCAGCCGCAGCGCATGCGGGTCGATCTCCACGACCTGCGATACGACCTCGGCGGTCAGCATCTCCCTGTCCATCGCGCGGACGTCATCAAGACTGAGTTTCTTTTTCATTTTCCGCTTCCTCCTTCTTGGCATTGTAGATTACAAGCATGGATGGAAATGGTGCCGCATCGGCGCTATTTCCTTTTTCATCCTCAAAATGTATTCGCCCTCGTAGAAACCGGATGTCCGCTTTGCCATAAATATAGTCGTGGAAATATGCCGTATCGGTTCGGGCCGGAATTAACAAAACTATCGGGAATCCCCCCCTTGCCTCATCAAAGGCCTTTTTTACCCATTTTCCAATTTCGCGGCCGTAAGGGGGATTGCAAAATACGGCGCCGCCTTTATCCCAGCTTTGAGCCAGACCGTCCGTTTCTGGGGTGTAGTACATAGGACATTTTGCTGTCTCTTCTGTTGCCGCCGGGTCAAGAAGGAAATTAAACTCGGCATTGAGTTTGTCAAAAAAGTCCTGTGGCGTACACCAACACATATTTTTAGAGGATAACAACGTCTTGTTCATCTTCCTCCCCTTCCTCCGAAAGTGTCCGCACGATTGCCGCGACTTGTTCAAAGTCCACGTAGATAGGCTTGTTCTCCGTGATCCCCTTGATGTCATATTTGACGACATTCCCGAAGCCGTTCCTCGTCAGCGTGAATTCCGTGCATTTGACATCAAATACGACGCCGCTTTTGAGGATTATCCGTATTGTCATTTTTTCCATTGTGGCCACCTCCTAATCGACCAGTATTTCGCGTTGTTTAGATTCCGCCAGCAAAATATCTTTGAGCGATATATCTAATACCTGAGACAACTTTTCCGCAAGAGATAAGTCCATGTCTCTTTGGCGCACTCCTTTTTCTATGGCGCAGTAATAGCTTTCAGAAATGCAAAGTTTGTTGGCCAGCTGCTTCATGGTTAATGCCTTATTAAGGCGTGCTTTTTTTAACCATTCACGCACTATTTCCACCTCCTGACTTGTCGTTTTGTGAAGTTCATTATTATAATATTCTCTTTTCGCAATGTTGTCAAGTCGTTTCTATTCATTTCGTGAAGTTTGTTTACTTCGCGTATCGTGAAGTGTATAATCCTCTCAAAGAGGTGATCCTATGTTGAGATTAAGAGAAGTTAGGAAAAAGGCGCATTTGACAATGAAAGAACTGGGCAAAGTCATAGGTGTTGCTGAAAGCACAATTTCCCAGTATGAAACGGGAAAGCGACAACCAGATTACGAAACTTTGCTTAAATTAGGTGAGTTTTTTGGTGTTTCTACTGATTATCTGCTGGGGATTTGTGATTCTCCGGTCTCTGCACGGGATGCGTTGTTAAAAATGGTAGATGAGACGGACGATTTGGATGAATTGCTTGCAATTCTTAATTTAGTTAACAAAAAACTACAAGAGAGAAAATAGGAGGATTTAATAATGAGCACACTCAATTTTGATTTCTCGCAGAAGGGGGCGGCAACGACCGAACCCGTGTATATGGCTCGTCGCCCGATAAAAAACCTTGTAAAGCCTTTGGTGTATGTTGGCATATTTTTCATGGTCGGCCTATTTTATGCCGGTTCCGATTCTGCATCGAACACAGTAAAAACTTTATGGCTCATCGGCTTTCTGCTTTGGATTTATTTCTCCATTGTCTTTTCTTTTTGTTGCTTTGCCGGACGGCGATATACAAACAAAAATGCTATAAAACTGCCTATACTTGTCCAAAAGATGGATAAGGCTCAAAGTATGGACGCATTTTTTGAAAGCCGCGATGAGTTGGTCAGATATCTGTCCAAGATGTCCCGATGGGAAAATTACAAAACGATTTTAAAATCGAAGCCCTCTAAGCTTTTGGTCGATTTATATCTCCAGAAGACAAACAGCACTAATGACGCCCTTCGGCGCACCGCCGCGAAATATCAGGAACTCACACGGGAATCTAATGTATCTTTTGTTGATGCTTATAAGGATGACGTTGACAAATACAAAAGGCGCCTGAACTCCGAAAACATCGCCGTATACGATTCCTGCTGTCACGACCTCGAAGTTTTGGCCCAGGTCGTCGGAACAATAGATGAGGTCGATATTATGTCCGGCAATGACTTTGAGCATTGGTGTGCCGATCTGCTGGCTCATAATGGCTTTACCAACGTCATTGTCACTCAAGCCAGCGGCGACCAGGGCGTCGATGTCACGGCCACAAAGGGCGGCGTCAAATATGCTGTGCAGTGTAAATGTTACTCTTCAGACCTCGGCAACACTCCGGTGCAGGAGGTCTATGCCGGGAAAGCAATGTATGAGTGTCAGGTAGGTGTCGTTATGACCAACCGGTACTTTACGGCGGGCGCAAAGTCTCTTGCCTCCAAAACCGGCGTGCTCCTTTGGGACAGGGACAAATTAATCGAGCTTATGGCAAACAAGATATAACAAAAGAGCGCCCCACTGGGGCGCTCTTTTGAGGCAGGATTTAGGCTTTCGGTTTGCTTATCCTCGATTTATTTAGTTTTTCAATATAACTATTGATATCTCTTTGCACTTCGGCACATTCCGCTTCGGTCAGCGTCTGTATTTTTGTTATTAATCCTGCCCGGTATTGTTCGAGCTCCGCCGGAGCCGTCTTATTAGCCATGACTGCACTCTTTCTCCAACGCCGGGATGACCGCGGCCGCAAAGGTCTCAAGCGACGCCGCGTCGATCTTGTCGATATCCCGTGTCCCGTACAGCATCTCAAGAGCCGCTTCCAGCTCCGACCGTCGAGGGCTGCTGCGTATCCGTTCCGCGATTTTTACCTTGTCCATTTTTACACATCCCGTTTTTCTTACATTGTAGACCTTTGTCTCTTGGCAAACAATGGTAATGATGGACAAATAACTGTAAATATTTTCTACCTGCTAAGATGCCGTAAAAATCCGTTTTTCTGGCGTTTTCCGTGTTATGATAAGGGTGTGTTCTTTTTTTTGACGCCCGAGTAAGATAAAAAGGCCCGCCGATATGCGCGGCGGGCCTAACAGGATGTGGACAAAGCAATTAGCCCACGGATAGGACTATTTAATTATACCTCTTTTTGTGTGCTTTGTCTACCTCCTAATACATAAGGAGGCAAAAATTATGCAATGCAAGAGCTGCAAGGGCCAAATCCCCGAGGGCGGGCGCTTTTGTCCGTTTTGTGGCCGAAAAGTGGCCGGGCTAAAAAAGCCGAAGCAGCGCGGCAACGGGCAGGGAACCGTGTACCAGCTGCCAAATAAGACGTGGATCGCGGCCCGTGTGCAGTATGATGTCGACCGCGACGGCAAAATGCGCAAGCGGTCGGTATCCAAATCCGGCTTTAAGACCAAAAAGGAGGCCCTCGAGCATCTGCCGTCGCTGTCGCTGGCCGCGGTCGATCTACCCGGCAAGCCGGCGCGCAGAAATACGGCCGTTACCTTTGGCCAGTTGTATGATCTGTGGCTGCCGACCCACAAGGCGTCAAAATCGACGCTCGACTGCTATCGTGCCGCTTCCCGGTATTTTTCCGCCGTGTGGGATATGCTGATCGCAGACATAACGGTCGACGATCTGCAAGGCTGCCTGGATGACTGTCCCAAGGGCAAGCGCACCATGCAAAATATGAGGGCGCTGTGTGGGCTTATGTATAAGTACGCCATCCCTCGCAATCTCAACCCGACCGGGCTTAATATGGCCGAGTATCTAACCATCAATGCCGACAAGACCTTCGACCCCAAGGACGCGCTGCCGCTCGACGCCCTGGCTAAGATAGAGCGCGCCGTCGGCGTCGTGCCGGGCGCAGACTATGTTGTCTGTCAATGCTATCTCGGCTTCCGGCCGTCGGAGCTGCTTGCCCTCGACGCCATCAATTATAATCGCAAGGAGCAGGCCCTTGCCGGCGGCGCAAAGACCGACGCCGGGCGCGACCGCGTCGTCACCATATCGCCTAAGATCCAGCCGATAATCTCCCGGCTGACAAAAGACCGGGTGTCCGGGCCTATATTCTGCACACCTTCAGGCGGCCGGATGGGGACAAAGGCCTACCGTGCGCTGTTTTATGCGGTCCTGGACGCCTGCGGCATAGACAACCCCATCATATCGGCTAACGGCGTAGAGCGTCGCCGGTACACGCCGCACAGCTGCCGCCATACCTTTGCGACCCTACTCAAAAACATCAATGCGGCCGACAAGGACAAGCTGGAGCTTATGGGACATACCAGCGACGCGATGCTCCGGCACTATCAGGATGTATCCTTTGCCGACCTGCGCAAGATAACCGACGCAATTTAGCCGCTTCCAGCATTTAGGCGCTGTGGGCATGGGCAATAGATTGGTAATAGCAGACACCAATTCCCGATTATTCACGATTTTTGTTTTTATGCGCATACAAAAAGCCCTGTATTTTTGTCATAATCGACTAAAATACAGGGCTTTCCCAACACTTTTTGTTGGTTATATGGTCCGAGTGACAGGAGTCGAACCTGCGGCCTCTTGAACCCCATTCAAGGCCTGAAAACCCGCAAACCCGCTCGTAGAGCGGGTTTGCGGGTTTTTGAATGGGTTATACATTGGTAATAGCAGACACCATTTCGCGCTTGTCGTCCACTTTTCTCATCATCTATCTTTAACAATTTTTAGCAATCAGCATCTCTATATACCCCGAAAGAGATACCCCATTTTTCGCGGCGTTGCGGCGGGCCTTCTCAGCGGCCGCACGACTAACGGAAATTGAAAGTGTGGTCCGGATATTATCCTGTGTAATTGCGCCGAAAAGCTCTTTATTCTCATTTTCTCCGAGGTTTTCTTCTGCCCATCGTCGAGCTGCTGCCACAGTAAGCGGTATGATTTTCTCGGCGGGAACGCGCGTCCCATCCTGTTGGGTCTTGTTGTACGGGGATGTTGCATTGCCTTTCCCGTACAAAAAAAACTCCCCTGTCCGTTTTCGGTATAGTTCTTCTTCGTACCAGTGCCCCTCATCTGGGGTGCCGTGGCTACAGATCCCGCAATTTCTTGCTGTATCTGTGCAGTACAGCTTGTTGTTGATTATCTTTTTCATTTTTTTCGATTACTCAGTGATCTTTGCGAGTTCCGATTCGATTTCTTCCAGGCGGGCAAGCAGTTTTGCTTTTTCCTCGAGCAGTTTTTCCTTTCCCGTCTTTGCGGGCTTTGTATCAGGCAACAGGCTGACACCCTCACGGTCTTTTACCTTGTTGTACAAATTACGGGACACATTGTACACTTCAAATACCAGCGCATCCGGATCTTCCGGAGCAACGAGCGGGTTTTTACTTGATCCACCGGATGCCTTAAACTTACCAGCAATGCAAGTTACCTCGTTGCCAAAGTATACAGCCGCATCGCGCGTCCTGCGAGCCGCTATCAAACGATTGCCCAGGCGCATTTCGTTTACGGCTTCTGCGTCATCCCATGCGCATCCAGTCAGTTTAAGGTCGACCATATCCTCGTCCTCGCTGGATGTAGCTGTGCCATCTTCTCCATATACATCGCGCAGGATTTCTTTAACCCTTTCTTCCTGACGGATGTCCACTACCCAATAAGGGGCGTTCCATTTGCCTCCGAGACGCTTAATCTCAAAAATGAAAGTCTTATCATACGGGGACTTGACCATGATGCTGTTGCCCTCAATTTTGATATTCACTGTTGCCATTTTTATGTCTCCTTCTTGTTATTTTGATTTTCTTTCCCTTACCGTAGCTTTATTATATACCAGACTTTATATAAAGTCAATATGCAATATGCTTTTATATAAAATAATCTTGTGCTAATGCCCTCCTTTTTCTGTGTGTGCTGCCAAGTCCAAGAAATCCATGCAAAGCAAAAGGCCTTGAGCTGACATCGCTCAAGGCCTTTTGCAAGCTATATCTGATTATATTTTGCGGATTTTTTCGAGGGTCGCGTCATACACCTTGCGGTTAGCAAGCATCATCATGTCCATAAGCTCATCCATGACCGCCCACGCCTTGACGCTGTCCTTACCGCTGACGGCGAGAAGAAAATCGCTGTCGCCCAGCTCGGACACAGGCTGGGCCTCATAGACCTCGCTGTTGGCTGTGAGCCGCCTATATATAAGCGCTGTGTATAACGGGGCGAGTGTTTCCAGCGCTGCAAAGGACGTGTCGCGCTCCGATTCCATCTTGATAACGGTTTTTTCAACGTCGGTGTAGTCGATCATGGCGGCCTCCTATCACATGTCCCTATACAGGGATTGATAATGCTTTACTTCCTTCGCGTTCTCGATCTGGCGCTCATGCAGATAGTCATAGACGGCCTGCATGGCTTCGGGCGGCTCTCCCTTTGCCTTGCGGTATTTCTCGATCTCTACGACGACCTCATCGTGCAAGAGGCTCATATGCCTCATCTCATCGGTCGAGAGGTCAAAAAATGTTTTGGCAAGGGTAGGGTCATCGTCCTTGTACTTGAGCGCGCATTTGGCGTATTTTTCGGCGTCCTCGATCTCATCGTCGATCATGGACGACAACTTTTTTATAAGCTCCATAATGCGCTCCTTACAGTTTTTCGACCGTGACGGCGAGGTTGTTGACCGTCGCGGCGACGCCATCGAGAGCGAGGGACAGGATCGAGTTGCCGCAGCCGCAGATATTGCGGACTATGGCGCTGATCGACAGATTTGTTGTCGTTGCTGTGGCGGCGACCGTTTCCGACGCTGTGGCGCCGATGATCGCCACTCCGTCCTTTTGTGCGGACAGGACGACCGTGCCGGCGGCTGAAGGTGTGACCGTGGCCGAGATATTAATCAGGTAATAGCCCTGGCCGCAGAGTGTGATCGTGTTGCCATCCTGCTTGATGCAGTTACCGTAGCGTCTTGTTGTTACGCCTACCGGGACAACAGAGCCTGCGGATACGACCGGGGTCGATGTGTTTGTGATATATATAGCGGATCTTGCCATGTGTTTTCTCCTTTCTTATTTTTCCAAAAAGGCAGGGCGGTAATAGCCGCCCTGCCTTGCCTCGCCGATAGGGCGTTACTGCCTATTAAGTTAGATATTGCCGTTGCATCCGCAGCCGCTATTGCAGCCGCAAAACGGCGACGCGCCGGCGTTATATGTGTATCCCATAGGATACCTTACGACGCCGCAAAAGCGAGAATCCATCTCAAGGCTGTTGACCTTGTCCCTAAGGGCCTGGATCTCGTTAGTCTGGATGAGCGCGCGGGTTGCCTCGCCCTCTGCGTGGATAGCGGATGTGATATCACATGTCTGTCTATCCATCTGGGCAGACAGGTTAGCGGTCGCCAGCCTCTGCTCGCAGCAGCAGTTAGCGAGCTGCTGCTGTATGGCGTTGCCGGTCGACATAATGGTCTGGCCGAGGTTGGACTGGCCGAGGGCGACCTCCTTGCCGAGCTGGCCGATATTGCCCTGCATCTCATAACCGAGGTTGCAGATGCCGTTGCCGATGTTGGTCAGGCGGTCGTTGATCTGGCCAAACTGCTGACCAAAGAGTATCTCCTGCTGCGATGCGGCTGTCGCATACTGGCCGAATTCACCCTGGCGATTAAAGCCTCCCCAGCCCCCGCCCATGAAAACGAAAAGGAAGAGGATTATGATCCACCATGCGCCACCGTTTGCGCCGAAACCGTTGTTGCCGCCGTCTACTGCGGCTCTAAGGTCGGACAAGCTGTAGTTATCCATAGTTTGCTCCTTTCTTTATTTAAAGCCGGCATTGACCGGCTTATTTAAAAAAGCCCATAAAGGATTTTGCCTGTTGTTTGAGCTGCTCGAACTGATCCTTTGACATCTGCCTGGATTGCAGCAGACGGTTGACCTCTTGTTCGGCCCGTTGGGGCGTCATGCCGGACGCAAAACGCTTAAACTCGGCTATCATCTGCAAGGGGTTGCTGGGTCTGCTGGGCGGCGTCTGCGGCGCCCCGAATATGCTGCTGGCCATTTAGCACCAATCCTTTCAATTCCTCAAACTCACTCCGGGTGACATATTCGCCGGCTGGGGCCGGTGTCTGATCGTCGCAGGGCGAAAACTTAAATCGCCGGATACTGGCAAAGCCCGCGCCGTCGGTCGTCTTGATGTAAAAATAATCCTCATTGGCATCAAAGAGCGCCACGGCCGCATTTGCGCCCATCTGGTAAGCCTGCGCGCCGGGGATCCCGTTGACCCGGATGATCTGGCCGCTGGCGGCCTGCTGCCCCATGCCGGGCGGCTGTGCGCCCATCGTCATAGCGTTAAGCCTATCCATATATGGGTTGTTATATGGCATACCCTGATACGGTGAGTTATAATACGCCATTGTCACAGCTCCTTTTTTCTGTCTATATCCATTGTAATCAACTCACAGTAATATTTTCGGCCGACCATCGGCCCGATTGTGTCCAGTTTTCGGGCAACAAAAAAGCGCCCCGCACACGCGGGGCGCTTGTCTTATATTTGGCTTTGGATTTTTGCGAGGGCGCTCTTATATCGCCGCCGCGCTGTGCGCTCTGATATGCGCAGATCGTCGCCGATCTCGCAAAAGGTTTTGCGGGATGACATTTTTGCTTTGACGACCTGTACCTCTTCGGCGTCGAGCAATGTGCCGTCGAGGATGTCTTGTAGATCGGCCGCGCCGGTCACTTTGGCCAGTTGGTGTTTTGTCTCTATATGCTGGGATCGCGGATGATTGCGTTGGTACTCTTGATGCAGTAACTCCATAAGCAGTCTGCATAGGGTCGTGCTATCCATCCCACCCATAGCCTACTCCAACTTTTCCAGCGCACGGATGATCATAGCCATTACCTCTTCGCGGGTCGTCAACGCGCGGGGGCTGCTGCCGTCGGTGATGCCGTAGGCCTGCGCCTTGCCGATGACATCCTGATGCTCGGCCCACGCGCTGGCCGGCAGTTTGGCCCGCCGGGCAAGGTAATTATCCATCAGCTTATCAAACTGATCCTGTGTCATGTCTGCCTCCTCAAATATATAATATCTGGGACTGCGCGACCGGCAGTCGTCGTCGAGCCACTCGGGCAGTACGCAGATATCGTCGCCCTTGATCGTGACCCGGCCCTTGCGGCCGGGCTTATCGTATTTGCCGTCATAATAGCCGGGGTCATGGATCCTCAGCTTGCCCGCCGTTATGCCGCGGACGACGACATAATGTCCGCCGGTCGAAAAGATGCCGGTATACCCGACGCGGTCGCCGCCGACATTGGCTATCACCCACGCGCCATCCTTTAGGGCCGACACCATATCGTCGAGCCTCGACGTCGTGCGGTATTTAAGGCCATGATCCCGGGCAATGGCGCGGCCGAGGGCGGCCATATCTGTGCCGGTCGACACCCTCGCTCCCTGGGCTATGGCATATGCCGCCATGGCCTTCGGCCCATGCCGCCCGCCAATCAGGCCCTCGACGACCATCGACATGCAGCAGACACCGCAGCCGGAGGTCTTGACGGTCGCGTTGGGATGGGCGGCATGAGGATACGGGACGGCGGCGTATCTGTTCTGGTTATAATACATTATTCTGTCTTGTTCGACTGCTTTATCAGCTGGTCGACATAGACACTGGCCCCGGCGCAGAGCGCGCCCTGGGTGACGGCCGTGAAGCATACCATAAGGCCGTCCTGCCACGATGTCAGCTGCGCGCCGGCCAGCACATACACGACGGCCAGCAGCACGCCGCAGGCCCCCAGCAGCAGCGGGATATACTTGTCACTTACCGTCTGGGACTTTTTGAGGGCGCAGCCCAGCAGATAGAGCACCGGCACAAGCACAAGCAGCTCGGGCCGGACGAAATCCATAATATAATCCATGTTGTCCTCCTTAGTGGTTCCGGGCCTCGTCCTCGAGGTCGGCTATACGGTGGTTGATGACCTTGATCTGTTCCTCGACGACCGGCATGCGGCGGGCAAAGTTATTGTGCTCGCGCACCTCGCGGGTCAGCTCGTCGAGGCGGGTCTCTGTGACGGCGGCATGCTTGCTATTGGCGATAATGACGCCGACAAGGGTTATCCCGCTCGATATGACGGCCGTGATGATGCTCTCCATCATTTGTCCCCCTTGAGACTGTCATACAGCCTGACCATAATGCTTGCCGCCTGCTGTCTTGTCAGCGGGGCGAGCGGCTCAAAGAGATCATCATATCCCGACATGAGCCCCAGCTCGCGGGCGCGGTATACGTCGGCCTTATGGGCCGGGTTGATGCTGCTGTCGTCCTTATACTTGTATGTCTCCATACGCACATACCTTTCTATATCTAATTCTTCGGGCGGCGGGAGGATGGGCAGCCCCCAGCCCATGCGGGCGTCCTTAATCCCCGGCTCATTGATCGGCCGGGCGCAGTCGCGCAGCAGCCTGTACATCATGTCATGGTCCAGCGGGCGGCCGGTCCGGGCTATGGCAAGGTCATTGACAAGCGCCGCCATGCCGCAGATGACCGGACAGGCGCAGGACGTGCCGTTAAATATGCGGTCATTGTCTCCGATATACAGGTCGGTGACACCGGCAAAGTCGACGTAGTCGCTTGCAGCCGTATAGCCCGCTTCGACCGGGGTTATTTCCGCGCCGGGGACGGGGACGCCGCCCCGGCTCTCGCTTGCGAGCAGCCGGACGGCGCCGACGCCGTAGACACGTTCGGCCGACATCATGGGATTATCCCGGTCGGTGCTGTGGTTTCCGGCCGAGACAAAGAGGCTGCAGCAGGCCGGGAGCTTGCTGTCGATCTCCCGGCGCCATGCGCCGTTGCCACCATACCATGATATGGAGGCGTACATGCTGTCGGCGCCTATACTCTCGATCAGACCGACAAGGTCGTCGACGTCGCCGCCTGTCAGGTCGCCGTATACGACCTTGCGGCCGGGCGCGATCTCATGCAGCACGGCAAGTGTTTTTGCCGCGTGGGATTCCTTCCCCGCGCCCTCGATCTTTTCGGCCGTCAGGGTCCAGCCCCGGGAGCCGGTATACCCGGCCTTATGCCATGCCGTCACGCCGAGGTAATCGCGTATCCAGTCGTTTTTACTGTTCATTCTTTCCCTCCAGCATTGCCGTCAGGCTGTTGTACTCTTCGACCGTCAGGCGGTCGTTGGCAAGATAGGCGTCCATCTTGTCGTTCAGACCGTCGGTTCGGCCGCGGGCTATAAGCAGCTTGCAGAGATTATATACGCTTGTCATATCGTCGTTTCACCTCCGTTCAGTTCGGCCATACAAAGTCGGTATTCGTGATCGGCCAGCAGGTCGAGGATGATGTCGTTTTCGGAGGGCTCGGGCGGGGAGGCTTCCGGTTCGGGGTACGGATATTCGACAGCGCCCAGACTTGCCGCAAAGGCGGGGTCGTCGCACTCTATCGTATTAACGATTACTTTGTCGGGGCCGTATATTGCGTATCTCATTCAAGTCTCCCTTTCTGCGCGGCGGCAAGATATGTAATTATGCATATGCCCGCTTCGCCGACCCTTCCGTTTTGCATTTCGTATGATCCTCCCTTGCCGCCTTGCGCACCATATATACCGTCGCAAGCAGCACCACCTCCGCCAAGTCCTCCATCTTCGCGGCTTGTAATAGAGTTGACGGGGGCCTCACGGCACCAACCGCCACCGCCGCCTCCGCCACCATAATTATATGACGTGTCTTTAGCGCCACCGGGAGCACCGTTTGCAGCATAACCGCCACCACCGCCACCTGGCCCGACGCTTGTGCCCGTAAGGCTGCCGCCGCCCTTGCCACCGTAGCCACCGCCCCCGCTTGCGCCCGCTAAGCCTGAGGTGGAAATTAAATCTACAGCATCCAAGAGTGTCTGAATTTGCAGGTGCTGACCATTTTCAGCTGCAACCGTTGCGGTTGCGCCATTGCCCCCATATGCACCACCTTGTGCCGGAGTAAAATCACCCGCTGTGCCGCCTCCGCCACCATATGTGCCGCCATTGCCTCCGGTGCCTTTGGCCTGGCTTGAGTTTCTACCTTCTCCGGCGCCTCCTCCGCCGCCGTATGTTCCATTGCCGCCGTTGCTCCCGCCGTAGTAAGAGCTGCCGCCACCGCCGCCTGTACCGCCATTGCCGCCGTTTCCCCCCGCGGCAGATCCGCCACCGCCGCCACCACCGGCAGCAGAAATCGAGCCAAAAGTGCTTGTGCCTCCATCTTCTCCCGGTGTAGCTGTATCGCTATAACGGCTATCGGCACTTGTTCCTCCTGCGCCACCTGCACCTATAATTACTGGGTAGCTCTGTCCCTCGACAACATCAACGTATCCCGTAGCCATATGTCCGCCGCCACCGCCGCCCCCGGCGCGACTTAATCTACCAGTATTGTTGTTTCCGAGAGCCCCACCGCCGCCGCCACCGCCGCCGAAAATCCTGACAAAGATACGATTGTTGATAATGCCAGCGGGGGCGGTCCAGTTGCCGCTTGTGGTTATTACCTCGCGCTTTACCATGCCGCCAATACCGGCCAGCGCGTTATTGACCGTCGCGGCGTCGCCGGTCAGGCCATAAAGGGCGGCCGTGTCGTCGTCCAGCAGGGTGGCCTTGCTTAACGGCGTACCCTGTTCGGTGGCTTCGTCGGCGCGGACCATGTCGTATACGCCGGGCTGACCATCGACGGCCGTCAGCTTAACTCTGCCCGGATAGAGCGGTATTCTGTCTTTCATTTTTTATCCTCCTACTATTTCCCCGGAATATATCTCGCCGCTGTAATATAATCCCTGTGATATGAGGGTCAGCAGGGCGTCGACGTCGAGCAGTATCTGCTCGATGTTGTTTGCCTCGATGTATGTCAGGCCGTCCATGCTGCCGGGCGCGGGCGGGGTCGAGGGCTTCACGGCCAGCGCCGATCTAATGGCGGCTATATCATGGCGGTAGCTCTCCATCTGCCCGGCCGTCGGGTCGTCATCCTCGAGCCAGTCGTCCTTGGGCGCGACGGCGACCTTATAGCCGTGCTCATACAGCCGCCCGGCGACATACCGGACGGCCGCGCCGACCCGGTTTAGATCGCTCGTGTTATACGCGCCCTTGAGGTCGAGGGCCCATTCGGCCTTTTCGGCGTCGGTCATCGTGCCGTCCCGCCACTTGCGCAGCAGCGCCCGGACGCGGTCGACATCGGCCTGTGTGCGGTCGGTTATGAGATGCAGCTCAATGCTCCCGCGGCTTTTATTTGACATCAAATCCCCCTGCTTTTAATTTCTGCCGCCAATGTGTTGGACAGTTTGATGGACAACTGCTCAACATGGCCGACGGTCTGCGTGCCCCATCCGTCTGGGACGGAAAGATACGCTCCCGGCTGCTCGCCCTGCCATACGATCTTGCTGCTTGCCGTCTTGCGCCGGGCGTAATAGTCATATACGCGCTGCGCCACGGCCTGGCCGACAGCAGGGGAGACAAGGGTCGCGTCGGTGATCTGCACCACATTGGCCTTGGTATTGGCCGTCACGTTGGGATTGGTGACGGTGTAGACCGTCGTCGTGTCCTTGTACTTCTGCCCGCCGACCTCGATATCTCCCGATGCATCGGCCGTGTACTGATGCGCCGTGACCTGCACCGATGTCGTTATCGCCGCCGTCTCGACGGTCGGGCCGGTATATGTCCGACCTGTGCCGACGTCGGTCAGCTCTGTCCCCGGGGAGTATATATGCACCCCGGTCACTCCGGTTGTCGACGCGCACACGCCCCAGACAAACAACAGCTGCTGCAAGGCGTCGCGCCGCGTACCCTCGGGAATATATCCCGTGACCTGTGTGTCGGCGGCGTCGATGGTGAGGTCAAAGGCCCCGCCGATGATCTCGGCCGCGAGTGTCTTTGCCGACTTGGCGGTATACATGCCGCCCGGGAATATATCATCGTCGAGCACGCCTATCGCGTCCTGGCACTCGATCTGATATGTGTTAGCGCCCTGGCGTTTGGCCTTGTCGATGTAGTACACACCTATCAGCTTTCCGCCGCTGACGGCCTCCACGGGCTGTTTGAGCTGGAACATATAATCTATGTCTTTGCGGCTCTCTAACGTCCACTTGAGCGCCCCTGCGGGCAACTCTGTGCCTATAAGGCTTGTCTCTGCCGTTATCTCTGCGTCGCGCAGCTCATCCATGCCAAACTCTCGGACTATGCCGATCAGTATGCTGTTGATCCTTGCGCGGCGCCCGGGGACGCTCGTCTTATTGAAGGTCAGGACGATCTTGTCAAACGCCTCGACCGCCTGCTGGCAAAAATATGTCGCGTCGTTTGGCTCAAAGATGGCCTCGGCCTTGAGTGTCTCGCCTTGATACCACTGCACGGTCACGTTACTGCACCGCTCGTCCGTCGCCGCATCCGACGTCAGAGTTATCCCGACGGCCGAAAACTGCGAGCTGAAGGTGAGGGTAATGACCGGCGGGGCGGCAAACACTCCGGTGCTCTTGTCGCTGACGACCGTCGACCAAAAGGCTATCTCTTGCTCATCGTGGACCTCAAAGGATCCATCCAACACCCAGCGGTCATGTTCAAGCGTTGCGACCGCCGGCGTATTTGCCCCGAAGGGTAGAAGGGCGAGATTGGAAAACTCTGCGGCGGACGTCGCCTCCGGGGTGGCGGCTTGCGCTGCCCCGGGCGCTATGTCCTTGTATATGATCTTGGTCTTACTCATGGCCGCACCTGCGCGTCCATCGGGATAAAGTTGACCGATATCTCATCCCATCGGTTGACGCCGTCGGCGGCCATGCCCTCTTTGAGCTTGCGGCTGCCGGATGTGTAGTAAGCCTCGTATGATAAGGTGCTCTGCCCATCGGCCGCCTCGAGCTGGACGCTGTCGTCGACCGAATGGGCTACAAGGTAATCCCACAGCGCGTCAAAATCGGTCTGGTTTTTGCCGTTAAAAAATGTGACCTTATGGCCTATGTATGTGCCGATGATATCGCGCACCATCCGGCCGGAGAGTACGCGCCCGACGTTATCACCATCCAGCACGGAAAAGCTCTCTTCGATGCTGCTTATAGCGACGTCGACGTCAAAGGATCTTCCGTTGATTTTTATATAATTCACCGGCCGCCTCCTTTACGCCTTTACAAGGGATTTGCCGTGCCGCTTCGAGACCTTTTTCTGGTTGCGGTATATGACCTCTCCGTCGAGTTCCAGTACGTTGTTTATGACCATTTCGCCATTGCCGCCGTCGTCCATTTCTTCCCGGATGAGCTGACGGAGCTTTTCGTCCGGGACCTCGTAGTTTGTGCCCTGCTTTTGATCGCCGAGCACGGCTAAAAACTCGCGGTTAGGCGGGATGACCGCGCCCTGGGCAAGGCGGGGGAGGCTTGCCTCGGCCATATGGCTTATTTTTGGTCCCCACGATTTACCGCCGATACCCGGGACCCACTCGGGGACCTCGATCTTGATTTTATTGATCTGGTCTATTACCCAGTTGACCCCGCGGATAATAAGGTTCAAAAAGCTCTCTATCATGATAAGGTTCATGTTAATCCATGATTTAATCATCTTTTTTAAGCCGGCACCGGCTCGGTCCATGTCGCCCGTAAACACGCCTCCGACAAAATCCACAAGCCCACTCAAAAAGCTTTTTATTTGGTCAATAAACTCTTCAAGGTTGCCGGTCCATGCCAAAACTGCCACAACGATAGAGGCAAATGCTGCTATAAGTAATGGCACCCAGCCTTTTGTAAGCAGGCTTATCCCCAGACCACCGGTCAGCAATCCGGCGATCAATGTCAGTACATTTTTGAGATTAACTCCATTTTTGGATATATCCTCAAAGGCCGCTACCAACAGCGCCGCCGAGGATATGATAAGGCCTATTCCGGCGCCGATTTTGCCAAAGGCAAGAGCCAAGCCGCCTGTGACAGCCGCCGCACCGGCGATAAGCTCAGTCATATTGCCCCAGTTTATGCCGTTTTCCATGACGTCGGAGAGGGCATCCCATATTAATTTCAGGCCGCCCACGGCAATAAGGAGCCCTGCGATTTTTGTTGCAATGCCCTGGAGCTGTGACGGGAGTTTATCCGACAGTTTCCACAGGGCAAGGCCCGCACCGATAAACAGTATTGCGTCTGCGATATCGTTAAGCCGGTCTGATACCCCGTCCAAAAAGCTAAAATCCGGGGTGATGTCCGTAGCCGCTCCGCCGCTTCCGCCGCTGCTGTCATCGCCCTTGTTGCTTGAGAGCTGATTGATCTCGTCAAAAGCCGCCAGTGACTTGCCGGCCTCTTTTGCGGCTTTCCCCGTCCCGTTGAGCGCGGCCTTTTGCTTGTTAAGCGCTTTGGCGGCGTCTGTAGTGGATTTAAGGGATTTGCCGGATATTGCCGCTATGAGCTGCGCTATCCTGCTTATTACCGCCGTCAATACATTAACCAGCACGATAAATGCGGGTATGATGACATTGACCAATGGCTGGGCCAACGTAAGGAGCGCCCCCTGTAACTGCGCCATAGCGGATCGGGCTTCGTCGTTTGTCTTTATGGTCTCCATCATCCACGACCGGAGTGACCGCAGTCCCGCGCTTATGATGTTAAAGACAAAGGCTCTTACGGCCAGCTTTTTTATCCGGTCCCCGAGCTTGTCGGCAAACCTTTCCGCCTGATCCATTGCCGCCGCCATTTTCCCGGCCGCGGTCTGGCTATATGCGATTCTCGCGGCGTAGGCGCCCGCCTGTTCTTCCGCTTCGCCGATTTTTTCCGTTATGCTTGCAATGTCGCCATCTATATTTTTTGCTCGCGTTTCGAGGTTTTGCCATCTCTGGGTAAGTTGCTCGCCTTGTTTTTCGAGGCGCTCATAGTCTTTATTGTTGGCAACGTCAGGACCTCTTTGTGCGTACATCTCGCGGAGTTTGGCATTTACTTCGTTGATCTTTCTTGCGGCGTCTTCCATTTGCGCCTCGATGTTTGACTTTGTGTTTTGCTTTTTTTCGAGCGTCTCATTGAGCTTTTTGATCTGCTTTTCCAGCTTGTCAAGCTCTTTTTGAGCATCTTTTTCGTCGATATCCACGCCAATAACAACGGCGCCATCGGCTTCATCGGCCATTTGTTATCTCACCACCTTATATCCACTTGCTTATGATCTCTTCTTCAGCGGTGCTGTACTTGTTTTTAATATCTATCGCCGCCCTATTCTGCCGATAAAACTCCTTATCGTCTTTTTGCGTGAGCTTGCCGTTTGTTTTGAGCTTACGGATACGCACTATCTGGGCAAAATAGCAATCGCCTATTTCCTGGAAATAGGACAAGAATGTCCACCAATGCACATAATCCACGGCGCGGATATCCTGTCCCGCGATCCTGTTGACCGGTGCGATGATATATCTATAATCCTGCTCCCAGTCCATGAGCTGCGGCTTGCGTTTTTCGGGCTCCGTATACTCTTCTTCTCCATTGATAAACGCAAAACACTTTTTAAGTGCCGCTTCGAGGTGTTCCTCCGGTATTTGCTTAAAGGTAGGATAAAAGATATACAGGATAACAAGTGCCTTTTTCTGCCCCGTAAGGTCCTTGTCATTCATGGCCTCGAAGATATCGAGGATCACCCGATAATCGGTCTCTATAGGGTACTCGACCCCTTCGATGCTCACCGTTTTCGGCAGGCCGTATCTCATCTCTTGTACTTATTGATGTATTTTGCGATCTGCTCATCCTGCAATGCATGCTGACGTTTGACACCCTCGTCAAGCTCGTCGATGATCGCCAATATCAGATTGAGCCACAACGGCAGGCCGCCCGCATAGGCATATACGCTGACGTTGCCAAACAACTGCTTGCATGTGTCCTCTCCCAAAAGCTCGTCTAATGTTGCCCGGGTTTCCTGGTCCAACTTTTTAAGGTAAGCAAAGACCTCTCGGCCCTTACCTTTGAGTGTGGCAAGATCCTTGTTTTTGGTATCCTCGGATACCTTGAGCTTTTCGAGTGCGTCATATACTCGGCCCACAAAGACCGGGTCTGCGGGGTTAAAAAAGACCGAGCATTTATCGTTAAGCCTATATTCGGCAACATCGGTTTCAAGTTTTATCTCTTTCACGGTTTGCTCTCCTTTCGTCAAAGGGCGGGTTTTTGCCCGCCCTTTGCTATGCCTCGGCGTCGGCCGTAAAGGTCATTGCGCCGTTGGAGCCCTTTTTGATCGTGCCCAGCGTGCGCGTGCCGCCGTATGTTATGTCTGTGGCGATATTGATCGTGCCGCCGCCCTCGCCGCCAATGCTGGTTATAGCGATCGCGCAGCTGTCATAGCTCTCGGCAAACTTTGCCTCGCCGCTTGTTGCGTACAGATGGGCGATAACCATTTTCTGGTTCGCGAGCGCCTGCACGTCCTGGTCTTTGATGCCGAGATTCCACAGCTTGACGGCGGCCGGATCGCCGGCGTCAAGGGGGATAGGATCAAAGCTCTGTGTCACCGTGGGCTTTTTCATCGTGGTAAACGTGTTGCCCATGATGTCCTTTTTGCTTTCCTGCGACCAATCGTACTCTTCGCTCGAATCCTCGACCCTCTTGCCTATGGCCGACAGTACAGGGCTGCCGTCTGTGCCGGTGTCAAGGTACGCGATCAGCAGTTCACGGTCTATTGTCTGACCCGCGGGGGTCGCAAATGTCAAATCTGCCATTTTTAAACATTCACCTCGTATTCCATCTTTGCGAGGATCTGATGATCCTCGACACCATCCTCATATCTGCCAAAAAGAGACGCTAACGTCGTCGCCTTTGCCGATATTGCCCGCTTCCCGTCGCCGAGATCGGGCTTGTTCTTGTCCATCCACGCGCCCATGGCATTAAGCATTTCGTCGGCCTTAAGACGCTTATCGTTGCTTTTGCCGGGGTCAAAGCGATAGATGATCTTAAACTGATATTCGGCGACATATCCGCCGAGTATGTACTTTTTTGTGATATATGCGCCCTGTATCGCCGAGAGCGCCATTGCCGGGAGGTCGCTGTCGAGATACTCATACTGGATGACGCCGACGTCTGCCGGTATCTCCGGGCATGTGTTGATCCAGGTCATCAGCTTACGGGATATCTGATCCTGTTCTGTGGCCGATACTGCGCGTTTGATCTTTTCCATAGGATTTGTCCTTTACTTTTTGTATACGTTTTCGGCGGCCACCCGCCGCCACTTGTCGAGGTTTTGGGCCTTTGATGCCTCAAACCAATGTGCCTGCGCATCGCCGTGGACACTTTTGTTAAATACAAGATCACGGTCGGTTGCGTGGAGCTTCGATCCAACCGGGAAGGTGATATATTCATTTCCATCGCTGCCAATATAGTGCCTCGGCCCACGGCCGTTTTCGTCCACCATGACCTTGCCATAGTACAGATACCGTGCATATGGTCCGGGATATACGACGCTATTGCCCACGACCCGGGTGCGCTGGTTGAGAGATCCCGTCAGCGCCGGCGTATAGGGATTGGTATCGCTCTCCACCTGGATCGCCACTATGTGCTCGGCTTTGGTGCATCGCCGGGCGAGCGCCTCTTTGATCTCGTTCCAGCCGTCGACGTCGATGTCAAACTTTAATCCGGCCATTACACGCCTCCCACCATCCAATGACGCATATCGGCGCTGCCAAAATCTTTCTCGTCGACCTTTGTCACGTCGTACACGTTATCATGTGTCATTTCCAGCAGCTGCTCGCTGCTGTTGGGCTCGACTACCTCACCCTTGACAAATATCGTGCTGCCGCCCTTGCCGCTGACCGACAGCGTCCATATCCCTGTCTTATCCTTCGCCGACCAAAACTCTTTAGGTCCGACATAGCGCTTTACGGCGCCGGTCTCGCCGTCGACCGCTTCAGCGTCAAAGGGGATATACAGGTTTACGGCGTCGGCGTTTTCCAGCCCGCTTTTGTCGACGTTTACGGCCTTCGCGGCCTCCAAAAATACACCCTGTATGACCGTGATGTAATTGTGCTGGATGTCCTCAAAGGTCGTCGGATCGATCTCCTGTACGATGTTATATATCGTTACTGTATGGGGTGCGTACATGGACAGCCTCCCCTGTACAACAGGCCGGTATAGGCCAGATATTCCGATGCCGTTGCGGCAAGCAGCCGCTTCGCGCCGTCGGTCGTCTGCAAGGCGGCCAGGGCGGTATCCACACCGGACCGGAATGTCCGCGAGTATCCGCCTACCGTCTCGCTCTGTAACTCGCTGCCCGACGCCGCTATGGATGCCGAGAGGTTTTTTGCCGACAGCGCTTGCGCCTGCTCTATGAGCTGGTACTGATCGACCAACGCGCAACAGGCCATTTTAAGGGCTTCGAGATCGGCGTTTTTGGCCGCGCGGCCCTGGGTGTAGTAATCCAAAAAGGAGCTGGCACGGACGGCCAGGCGCGGAAAATCCTCCTCTTTGACATTGCCCATATAGGTGTCCGAGTAGTATGTATAATCTGCGTATACCATCGTGTCAGCTCCTTTGTCTTATGCGGTTTTGGGCTTAAGGACGATACCGTTAAGCGCTGCCGCCTTGAGCGTGTTTTTGAGCACGACGCCCGCGACAAGCTCGACCTCGCCCTTTTTGACGGCGCCGGGGGCGGTCAGATCGGGCATATAAGAGCTTATAACGCTTGTGCCGGTCGGGGAGATGCCGTGGAAACCATCCAGGCCGATGGATACGGCGTAGATGCTGGATGTACCGGCGGCAGATGCCGTCGGTGTCGATGTGCCGATGACGTCGACCGATGCTGTGCCGTTATAGTACTTGCCGACGTCCAGCAGAGGGATACCGGCAAAGGTCTCGACAACGCGGCCGAAGTCGTCCTTTGTGCGCTCATAGTAACCGGCGCGGCGGGCGGCGGCTCTGACCTTGAGCAGCATATCACCATTCAGCAGCAACATCGATGTCTCGCCGTCGATGCTGTGTACCAGCTGGTCAAGCTGGTCGATAAAAGCGTTGCTGTTGCTGTCGAGCTTAGTGCTGTCCGACAGATCTATCGTGGTATCAAACACGTTAGACGTGCCGTTGAGCAGCTTGCGCAGGCCGTCAAAGGTGTTGACGACAAAGCCGTCGCCGGTTGCGGCCGATGTGCCGTTGATAACCAGGTTGTGGAAATAGTTGCTTGTGGCCTTGATCTTCTGGGCCGCCTGAAATGCGAGCTCGTCGACGGCGCCCGATGTGCTCTGGAGTACACGGTCGACCTCAAAAGAGCCGCCCATGATAACGGCCTTAGCCGTCTTTTCCTGCCTTTTTGCCTCGCCCGCGGTATACTCGCTGTTGATGGCGCGTACTGCCGCTGTGGAGGGTGTCTTGAGCTGGATATATCCGTATGTGAGAGTAGAGCCGCCCGTGCCGGGGGAGATGGCATTGTCAAATACCAGTCTGTCCAGCAGCAGGGAGCTGCGGCGGAACTCATCGACGATCATCTGATCGACATGATCCGCCATGCCGACTTTTGCTTCGGCCAATGTAATAGGCATTGTCTACCTTCCCTTCGTTATTTAGCGTCAAACTTTTCATGCAGCGCCTGCGACAGCGTCTTGGGCTTGCCGTCATCACCGCCGCCGCTTCCGTCGATACCGCCCTGGGTGTCGACGCGGGCGCCGGATTTGACAAAGGCGCTTGGGTCATCGGCCTTTGCCTTTTCGAGGTACTTGTCAAACCCCGTCAAAGCTCCGTCCTTGACCTCGAGCTTGCTGTCACCGATCCCGGCCCTAAAAGCCTTTTCGGCCGATTTGCTGGAAAACTTGACCCCGCTATCGGCTATCGCCTTGTCAATGGCTGCCTGATAGTCGCGCTGGGCGAGCTGGGCCTTATACGCCTCGGTCTCCTTATCGTATTTGCCCTGCAACTCATCCAGCTGCTTCTGGATCGCGGCGGCGTCGCCGGTGCTCTTTTTGAGCGCCTCGATATCCTTGTCACGGTCGGACAGCTGCTTCTCGACCGCTTCCTTGTCCGCTTTGGCTTCCTCGGCCGCTTTTTTGTGCTTCTCGATGTCTTTGCCATTAAGGGCAAAGACCTTGTCCGCCTGCTCTTCTGTCAGGCCGATGCTCAACAGCTCTTCTTTTTTCATATTTTTCTGTCTCCTCCGGGTAGGCTTTTTAGGTCGTCGCCATGACCTCCCGCCCACTCTTTTAGGCTTGTGGATAGCCAATTTTTGATGTATATAGACCGCTTCCGCGGGATCTATCAAAATAAAAAAGAGCCAACCGGCCGCACGATGCAGCCGATCAGCTCCTATTGCTCTTCCCCGACCCCAATTAGTCGGAGGCTCTGTGTTTGATTGTCTTTTTGACCTCGAGGACGATTATCCTGTCGCCCTTCCGCCGGACCTCGGCGTCATTGCCGCGCTTTAAGATGGCCTCTATGGCCTGCATAATTTCGTCCCGATTCATGCGTCACCTCTTGCCGCGTTATACAGCCTTTTCATGACGGCGTTCTCCTGGAGGTATTCCAGGCCCTTTAACGTGATCCGTATTTTGCGTGGGTTTTTGAGGCAGAGGTCGCCCGTTATGCTGGTATACAGCTCGGCGTTTTTGATTAGCCCTGCGTCCAGGAGCATCTCCAGATAACGGTATTGACGCTCTGTGGACACGCCCATCGCATCAAGTGCAAGCTCCGAGATGTCAAACGCGGGCAAGTCCATCGAACGCTCCAACGCCTGTAATATCTTGTAGATCGCCTTAAAGTTATCCATCAATCTATTACCTCAATGCTTTTTATCTCGGCTTCGGTCAAACCGATCAAAAGGCCCCGGTCGTTTTCTACATCGATCTCTAAGACCTCGTTACCATCATCGTCGTAGTCATAATCGTAGCCGTACAGCTCTCCGACAATTTCCTGTCCATCTGTGGCAATCACTTTGATTTTTTTCCCAAAATAACTCTCAGGGGCATTAATTTTCATTTTTCCACCTCGGTGCATAAGGGACGGCGTGTGTGCCCGTGCTGCTGTAATGGATCTTCATGTCCTTTGTTTTTATTATATCACCTTTTTGGTTAACCGTATAGCCAATTTCGCGTTCTGCGTCAACTATTTCCGTATGTTTCCATTGGGACAGATCCTTTGTCAGATTTATTTTTCCGCTTCCGGCCTTGGAGGTGATAATTTCCTGCAACTCTTCCATCGGCACGGTGATGACGCTTCTGCCCTCAATCGCCGTTCCCGGCATGTGCCGCGCCTGCTTATCGGGGTTGATTGTAAGCGGATATTTCCCGCTCCGTATATCCTCCCGGATGGGCGCCTCTATATCCCGCCGCTCTTTGAGCTTTTCCGCCTCGGCGAGGCTCTTGTCATCGACATAGCTTACCTTGACGCGCTCCCTTTGTTCCGGCAGGCCGGCGGCCTTGCTGAATTCACGGTATTTTTTGTTGAGCCGTATCAGCCGGGCATTGGCTGCCTTTTTGTCATCGGACAGGCCGTAGGCCTCCAATGCTTTCTTGCGCCGCTTCTGCTTCCTTATCTCGCGTTCGAGGCGGCGCTGCATCTGCGTGGCCTCATAGGCCGAGTATGTGCGGCCGTCGTATGTACATCCGAGCTTGTCGTCTATATGGGCGAGCTGCTCATCGGTCCAGGTCCGTTCCGAGACGCCCTCGACAAAGGGATACCATGTGTGCCGGCAGTTGGCGCCGCCGATGCCCTGGACGTCGCCGATGCCGCAGCGCTCGGCAAAGTCCGGGTAATCCCCCTTGGATGTCCCGGGGTATTTGAGGGTGTACTCACGCCACCGGTACACCTTGCCTTGCCATGCCTTATGGTTTTCCCAGCCTTTGGGGCCGTCGATGTCTCGCGCGCCGGCATGGGCCTCGGTCTCCACAAGGTCGGTCTCGATATACTCCATTGATTGCTCGGCGTACCTCGAGTTGAGCTGTGACACGCCCGTCATAACAGCGCGGCGGGCGGCGACGTCAATCTGGTCGACGTGCCCCGTCTCATAACTGACCGTCTTTAGGCCGCTGTCAGCGAGCTGCTTGATGCTGTTGGTTATTGCTTGGTTATAGCTTATGACCCCGCTGGCTACCTGCATCAGGGCATTGTCCAGCGCCCATTGATATGCTTCAGCTGGTGGCAACATCCTCCGGCCGTTGTCGACCAAAAAGCCCATTGATGCCGTTATATTTCGGCAGGCGTCGAGAGTCTGCCGCTTGATCGCGTCTATGGTCATCGCGTCTACAAGGATATCCGGCTGGGTGATCTGCGCAAGGTCGATCATGCCGGTATAGTATGTCTGGTTGCGCTGGACTACATCGTCCAGCAGCTGATCCAGCTTTTGCTCGCTGATCTTTGACGTCTGCCGGATGGCCTTTTTGATCTCATCGAGGGGGATACCCTGGGCACGCAGCGCCCGGATGGCCTGCACCGTGACCTCGTTGAGCTGGTCCTTGATGGCAAGGCGGCTGCATATCTCGACAAGCAGCTGATCCTCGAGCGCACGGTACAGATCCGCAAGTTCCTCCGGCATGGCGTCGAGGATGGCGGGGGAAAAGGGGTATCTTGCCAACCTTGCACCCTCCCGTTACTCTAACTCGTTTTGATCCTCTGTCGTCATGTCCTGCATCTTCGGCAAGGCCGCTTTGGCCGTTTCCTCATCCTCGTTGAGCCACTTTGCCCGAAACTCCCAATCGTTGAGGATGCCGGCGGACAGCAGCTGCATGTCGCGGCTAAAGTCCTGGCTCTTATCCTCAATGATGCTGTCGTCAAAATCTATAGATATCTCGACATCCTCGTCAAGGCCAAGCCCCATTGCTGTATTGCCGAGACGGAGGATAATGCGGCACAGCTCATCAAGTGCCTGTTCCAGGACGATCTCATGCTTTTTGATCGTCCGGAACATCGTACTGTTTTCCGACACGATTTGTGTCGCGGTCGCCACGCTGCCGCCGTCAAAGCGGTAGTATGTCTCGCCGAGCCCGCACTTACTCGACAGGATATTGAGCTGATCCTGTATGCCGCGGTTGTGTTCGGCCGTCCTTAGGGTCATATCTATCGGCGTGATGACGGCGCCGTCGCTTACATCCTCCGGGAGGACGTAAAATACAACGTCGGCCGGGTCAAATGCCGGCTCTCCGTCGAGGTATGTACTGGCCGCCGGCTTGACCATTATTCGCTTTTTGCCGAGCACAAACTCGTTGACATAACTGTCATAGGCGATATCGACGCCTTGCAGCACATCTATGGCATTGGCATAGACCGATATGCCTACTGGCAACAGGTAATTGTAGTTGTTGGCCAGATTTGGCCGGTCGATGACAAACTGCCGCTTCGGGCTGCCGGTATGTACTACCGGCGGGATCCTCTCAAAGCCCTCGACGTTGGTCAACAGCTCATCGGCCAATAGCTCATTGTCATACCGGTATATCCGGTTATCTATGGCGTAATTGCCGTTATCCTCCTTGTGATGTATCTGGAGGTACATGTATGTATGCCCGCCGCGGACAAAGACGCTGGCAAAAGCGCACTCGGATATGTATCCGTTTTGCCACGACAGGGGATAGATGTTATCGATTGTCACATAGTCCAGCACGATGCCTTCGGCATTGCCAGGGATGATGCTGCCATCCTCGCTGATCTCCTGGCCGACGACGCGGGGGATATATGCCACCGTGCCCAGCGCGGATTTGAGCTCCTGCATTTCGTTGGCCTTGACCTCAAAGTTGTTTTCCCCCAGTACGCGGTCGACAAACGCCTGCTCGCGGTCTCCCTCGAGGGTGATCTTGACCTTTTCGGTCAACAGCAAATTGGCCCAATCCTCACACAGCTTTTTGGCCATGCCGAGGGAATATCTCTTGCAGTTGACGATATGCTCGCCGTTGCGGACGCGGTAGCGGTGGAAACCCTTGACGTCCCCCTGATACCACATCCGCCACTCGTTGACCTTGCCGTAAAAGGCCTCGGGGATGGTCGTATATCCCAGCTCATTAAGTTTGACAATTACTGCGTTGCTCATATATCTCCTTAGGCTGTGACGCCCATCCGGCGCATTACCGGCTCTAAGGCGTATCGTGTGGCGTCGATGGTGTGGTTTTTGGCGTCGGGATATCCGCTGATTATTTCGCCGTCCTTGTTGCGCTCATACTCATAGTGGACAAATTCATCATATGCATGCGGCGTCCGGCGCCGGTCGATTACGATCTTGCGGCGTTGCAGCCACTTCATGCCGTAATCGACGCTGCCCGGGCCTTTGACCGCTTCCCTTGCCGGCAATCCCGCGGCACGGAAGTCGGCCGCACTCTTAGGCTCGGCGCTGTCGCAGATGATATATGCGTCGGTATATCCACGGTCCTTAATCATCTTCGCGCTGGCCTCGTTGGTCAACTTATTGCGACACAGCTCATCGATAAAATATATCGTCTCCCTTGCCCGGTCATAGTGCAGCCGGACAAAGGCGAAGGGGTCGGGATACCAGCCCCAGTCGACGCCCTGGTATATGCGGTCAAAGCCCGCGATCTCATCATCGGTGATCTCGCGCAGCTCGAGGTTGTCAAAGACATTGCCGCCCGTGCCTACCGCCATGCCGAGATACTCATGCTGATATGCACGCTCGTTCTCGGCCTTAAGTTGGGCCGCCTCGATCAAAAATCTTTCGCCCAGCCATGCGGCCGGGGCCTGAAGGTATGTTGTTTTGAGGCGCAGGCGGTCGGGCCGCTCGACCTCGCTGTCTATATTTGCCCAGTTATCGCGGCTTATGGGCGGGTTGTAGCTCTCAAAGTTCCAAAACCGCTCCCCGCCGCGCATTGTCGATTGCAATATGTTGCGGATCTCCGGCCGCCCGGAAAACTGATCCTTTTCCTCAAAATGGGTTATTGCAATATATCCAAATGGTACTTTTATCGATTTTATTTTCATGGGGTCATCCGCGCCCCGGAACATGATTTTTTGCCCTGTCGGCTTATATATCAGCTCCATCGGCGAGACTTTGGCCGTCCAGTAGGCGGCCATACCCAGTTGGTCTATTGCCCAGATATACTGTGCGTACACGCTGTCTCGGAGGGTATTGCCGACCTTGCGCAGCACCAGGGCGTGTGTGCCCGGTTTGCTGACGATAAGCAGTGCGACCATGATCGAGACATACGACGATTTGAGCGAGCCGCGGCCGCCGCTTAGGTCATAATGCGTATGGCCGTGCCGGAGCACGTCGCGGGTGATATCCAGATACGCCGGTCCGATGATCTCCGACAGACGGACCTCAGACATCAATTATCACCTTAACGCTGTCGGATGTATGATTGTCCTCCTCTGTATCCTTCTGCCCGAGATATTGTTTGCCCAGCCAAATAGCCATTGTTGCGCTCTTCTCGGCGAGCCTCCATTGCATCCTCCGCAGGGACACCTTACCCTTGCCTCTTTTTGCGCGGAAAACCTCGGAGAAATGCTTGCCATATGTACGCTTGCACCATGCATTAAGCGTTTTGTCCGTTACATCGAGCGCATCGCATATCTCGAGCATTGTACATTGCAGGCCGCACAAGGTCTCAAACTGCTTTTGGTCTATCTCTTTGCGTGGTCTTGCCATGCGCATCTTCCTTCCTTTGCGCTTCCTCCTGGGGGTGCAAAACACCCTCGCTATTGTTTGACGATTATTGCCTTTTCTCCTGTTAGTTTTTCCCACCGGCGAACAATTACGTCGCAATACTTAGGATCGCACTCCATGACATACGCCTTCCGGCCGTTTTGCTCGCAGGCTATAACCGTAGTTCCGCTTCCGCCAAACAGGTCGAGGACAACGTCTCCGCCCTTTGTATTGTTTTTGATTTGATAGTCAAAGAGCTTTACCGGCTTCATGGTCGGGTGCTCTTTATTTTTTGTCGGCCGGTCGAACTCAAGTACTGTTGTCTGCTTCCGGTCGGACGCCCATAGATGCCCGGCTCCGGCCTTCCAGCCATACAGGCACGGCTCATGTCTCCATTGGTAATCCTGTCGTCCAAGCACCATCGCGCTTTTGACCCAGATGAGAATCTGGCGGATGTCCCATCCCACCTGTTGGCATGCCGCCTCAAAGGCATATGCCCGCAAAGAGGCATGCCAAATATAATATACAGCGCCGGGCTTGAGCACAGCGTCGGCTGCCGCAAAGGCGGCCCGAAGGAAAGCTACAAACTCAGCGTCATCCTTTGCGTCATTGTCGATTTTTAACGCGTCTTTGGTCTTGCCCGTGTAGTCGACCCCATATGGTGGGTCTGTAACAAGGATATCTGCTTGTATCCCCCCCCATAAGCTCTTGTACGCACTCTATTGACGTACTATCTCCGCACATTAGGCGATGTCTCCCGAGTTGCCATATGTTGCCGACCTTGGTTATGGGAGGATTTATCTCATCAACGTCTGGGGCTTCATCCGGTTGCACAAAGCCGTATTGTTTGATACTCTCCGCGACATTGTCGATCTGCTTTTTGTCGTGTTTTTTTGCATTTTGCGCATATGGGATGATATCTTTTAACTTTTTTGTTGTGATCGTCATGGATAGCCTCTCTTTTGCAGCCGCACCCACCCCTTGCTTACGCCGCAATCTCTCCCTGCATCGGCGGCCCAGATCCGCGGATGCAATATGCCTATTACCATTCTGGCCGCTTCCGCTGGAAAAATCTATACAAAAATATTGCAAAAGTTTTGTCGCGCCGCTTCAAAAATATTTTTGCCATTTTGGCATTTTGCTATTGAGTTTTGTGCCATTTTGGCATATAATATAGTCACAGGATAAAACAAAGCAAAACAAACACACAGGAGGACAAAATCATGTTAATCAAATCTACAACCAACGGAAAGCTCTACAACATCAGGCTCGCAGAAATAGACGCCAAACTCGGCACTCGCGTCACTGACATCCTCGAAGAGTTAGATGACAACTTTGTTGCCGATCACGCGGTCGACGAGGCCACTAATGCTTACCTTGCATCGCAAGAAGAAATCGATTCGATGATTTCTTTTTGGCGTAGCGAGGCTGCGGCTTGGGACCGTTGCGATCCAGAGTGCTACCTCGGTGATCCTGCGGACTTCTTTTCGGCCGATATTGTTGAGGATGCTCGCGAGAACGGCTCAGCGCTCCCCCTCTACTATGCTGTATTTGTGGACGAGATTGAGTAACAGCAGTTTGCAAAAAGAGAAAGCCATACGACGGAGAAATCATCAAAGAGGATACGTGGTACACCCTCCGCGATGGGCATGTCGTTGAGATTAATGAGGAGGATTATTAATGCTTGTAAAAACATCTATACCCCAGGGTCCTATCACTCCATCACAATTTAGCTTTGCAGTCCGTGAGGCCGGTAATTATACCGATCGTGACGCCTATGTGTCTGACATTGCTCTGTCGGACATATGGGGCGCTGATGATCGCGACCAAACTGCCGCTTCCCCCGACACTTCTGTTCTTCTTCCCCTTTTTTCCGATCTCTGGGACGTCATCCACATGCCTTTCCGCGACATTCGCCTGGCTCTCGGCATGTCTTGCGCCGATTTTGCGGCGGCTTTTGCCATACCTCGCCGGACCCTATACCGGTGGGATCTCAATGAGACGCCATGCCCCCTCTACACCAAATTACTGCTTGCTCATGCTGCGGGGCTCTATGATTACCCCTGCATCAGGAGGTAACGGCCATGTCGCGTAAAAAACAGCCGGTCTATCCACCGATCGATTTTTTGAAAAAAATATCCGCGCGCTACCCTGGCATCTGGGATGAGATCGAGCAATTTCGAGCGCTCAACGGATCGTCGGCCAAACTCACCTGGGAGCCCTGGTGCTATATCCCGGCGATTGCCTCTTTGTCCATCCTTAGACAGCGTTTCCACCTCGACGGCGATTTGCATCAACTGCCCCGCGATCAGATAGAGGGCATCGCATCTGTGGCTTCCTATTTTTCCGCTTTGGCTCCGTGGCGTCAAAGCAAAGAGGTGTATGTCATGGATGAGGGCATGCAGGAGCTGCTTTTTGACCAGGCCGGGGACTTGTCTCTTGACGCTGATATATTGCTGCGTTTGCCGTATCCCTGCTTTTACATCCAGTTTTCCCCGGCGGTAGTTTTTGCCGGTGAACAATATCATGGAGTATTTGTCCATCTCGATGACAATTTTGTCGAGCATCAGCAACAACTGACCTTGATATTTCTCCAGCCGGACGGCGAATCTACTATGATTGTCCCCGTCCATCTCGAGGCTAAGACGATCTCCGAGAGTATGGCCATTACCGAGCGTCTCATCATGCGCACCCTGCCGGATAAGGCATCCGCCGTGGCACAACAGTTTGAGCTCCTTCGGCGCACGATGCAGCTTGTCTTGTATATATGCGCTCAAAACGCAGAGATAACCCCCAGTCCCGAGCAAGTCTCGCACACTAAGCGCTCTTCGGCCGGCGTGATCGTCGACCGATACGCCGAGATACGCAAGTGGGATGTGGGCATAAGGGTCGGCAACGCGGTACGCAATTACCGCAGACAGCAAGAAACCACGCCCGTTGATGCTCTTGTCCGTACTCATGCTTCGCCCCGGCCGCACATGCGCCGCGGTCATTGGCATCATTTTTGGACCGGCCCTAAAAACAAGCCCGCCGAGCGTAAGCTGATCCTGCAATGGGTCGCACCTACCTTTGTGACTGCTTCCAACAAGGGCGACACTCCCGTCGTCCTGCACCGTGTGGACATGCCGGACACCGACGACCAGCCGCCCAAAGCGTGAGGCGTGCCGCTTCCGTTGTATGTGACAAAAGTCGGTATTTTTACCCCCAGAGAAAAAATTGAGTAGTGGAGTACCCCTCAAAAAAAATCCATTTTTTAGCCCGGGCCGATTTGTTCAGCCCGGGCTTTTTTATTTTTCTATTTTATTTTCCAGATATGCCTTTATGACATGGGCCGCATCGTCCCAGCCCTTACATACGCATGCGCAATAGCCCTGATTTCTCAGGGCTGCTATCCACCATTGCTGTGCCGGGCTGACCCGGCCGCCTTTGACACGTTTGAGCTCTATGTACAGGCCATGATATCCGCCCCGCGCCACCGGGAGGCAGATATCAGGCACTCCCGCTTTGACCCCCTCGGCCCGGAAGCGCCCGGCCTCTGACTTACTCCGGCTGCCGCCGTTGGGTATGTGATACATCATGGCAAGCTCGGGCCATCGTCCGGCCGCCAGCGCCGCCCACTCAAACAGCAGCTGCTGCTCCTGGCTCTCGGTCAGATCTCCCACGGCCGCCCTTGTTATGCCGTCCAACCTTACGCCGCACCTCCTTGTATGTGCCGTCTGTGTTGATGAGGGTATACTCCTGCCATGCGTACCCCGTGACATCGTGTATGCCCTGGCGGACAAACTCGCCGCTGTCCTCATCCTTCAGCAGCGCCCAGCCCTTCGGCGCGCGGGGCTCCTTTGCCCAGTTGCCGGCCATGACGATCTCATATTCGGGCGTCGGCCTGACCATGCCCTGGGCCGCCGTGTACCGCTTGTATCTCGGCTTACCCGCTTCGGCCCATCGCTTCACCGTGCTCTTGCTCTCTTTGAGCAGATACTTGGCCAGCTTGCGATGATCGGCGCGGTCATCGAGGGGCTTGACCGATACGTTGCCGCCGCGATCACCCAGCACCTCACGCCATACCGACGTCAGCACGGTCAGCTCGACCGGCGGCAGAAGGATATGATGATGCACATTTGTCATCCTTTTGGTCTCTGTGACCGCAACATACTTCCAGGGCATGTCTGTCTTTATCAGCCTCTTTTTGAGCGCGGACAAAAATGCCTTGCGGTCGGCCTCGGCCTGATCCAGCGTTACCGATTTGTCGTAGTAATGCAGGGTGATATGTATGTCACCCTCTCCAAAGTTGGCATTGATAAGCCATCGGAGGGTATCAGCCCTGCGGCGGTCATTGCACCGGCGCTGCCTGTCCGTAAGGCTGCCCGATACCGCGCCCCTCGACGCCCCGACGGTATGCACCCGCCCGGTATACATCTTTTTTATCTCTGTTATCCTGCCGCACCTGACGGTACGCTTGACATATGGCATATCCTGTCTCCATCCGTGACCGCTCGGCGGTCGTTGTCCCTCTCCCATACTCCGGCAGAGCCATATTTAATTAATAGCTCTTACCGGCGCTTTTTACCGGGCACGCCCGGCGATTTTTTTTGCCCCGGCGAAGAGCCGGGGCGGTGGTTATATAATGTGTTTACCTTTGCTGCTTTGCGGCCTGCTGATCTGTCAGATAGTCGTTTGCCATGTCCAGCAGTTCCAGCGCATGGTCATGGTCTATGATCTTTGCCTTGACTTTTCTTTTTGGGTCCTCGGCGATAGCCCATGATATTTTCTCTGCAAACATCATTGTCTTTGCTATTTCCTCGTCGATTTTCCCGGCGTAATACTTCCGGTCTTGTTTCCACGCGACAAAGTCAGCATATTCTTTTTCGGTCATCGTTACGGTTATCTGCATGGCTTACTCCATTTCCACTTGATCTTCGTCGTCACCAAACTCGGCCGCGACGCGCCGGGCGTCGGCCTCGGCAACTATCGTGCCGTTGGCGATATCCATCAGCTGTCGACCCAGGCTTCTGCCGAGGCTGCTTTCGGCGCCCCTCATACTCACCGGCAGTATAATGCTCATCAGCACAAGGCCGCTTTTGACAGCAATGACACGACCTCCGCCCGTTGTCGGTCTTGCGCAATACCTGACAATATCGATATCATCGGTCGGGGCAAGATATCGCTGCTGGATCCACAGCGTGCCCCGCGCCCCGCCGTCAAAAGGCATCAGCGTCCGGCCGGTATTGACCGTCAGATCATAGGGCAGTATGTCGACCTCATCCGGGTCGATATCATCCAGGCTTACGAGAGAGCCGAGGCCTAAATCACGCACTGTCCAACTGTCCCGCTTCTCGAGCGGGACGTCGAAGAGAGCCAGCAACGCCTCATCATCCATGTACGGCAGACCGTCGAGGGGATACATGGCAACGCCATCGCCCACCCATTGGCGCACCAGGTCGCCCTTGCACTCCTGGTTGTGGACATAGATAGTTTTCTGTCCGGCGCATATCTGCGCGATCTTTTTGATTTTCATTCCATTCCCTTTCCATAAAATATTTTTGTGTATCTTTGCGCAACGCTCTTGACATTATACACATTATTGTGTATAATGTGTATGTAAGGAGGACAGACGATGAAAGCTCACGCAAAAGCAATCGCAGCGCTCGAAGAAAGCGGATACAGTTTCGCCCGACATGGTGCAAACCACGACATCTATTACAACAAAGCGCTTGGAGTGCTCATTCCGTTGAAGCGTCACGACTTCGACGAGTCGGATTTAAGATACATAAAATCCGAAATTGAAAAGAACAGGCGGAGACGGGGCTAACGCCCCGCCCCCCCTTCCATATAAAAAAGGAGGCTATAAAATGAAGTATTTATATTCAGCGGTCTTTACCCCGTCGGAGGATGAGGGCAAGGTCTTTGCCCGCGTGCCCGATCTGCCCGGATGCATCACGACCGGGAGCTCTTTGCAGGATGCTATCCTTCAGATCACCGACGCCGCTTCCGGCTGGCTGGTCGTCGCCGAGGATAATTCAATGCCCATCCCGCCCGCGACGCCGCAGGCCGATATCGAGCGCGCACCCTCCGATATACTTTCGGTCATCTGCGTCGACACCCTTTTATATCGCGCCAGAACCGACACCCGGTCGGTGCGCAAAAACGTATCACTGCCCGCATGGTTGGCCCGGCTGGCCGACGCCCGCGGCGTCAACTGCTCGCAGGCCCTACAGGAAGCTTTGCTCTCCCGCTTCGACGTCTGATAATGTATACCGCTGCTTTTGCGTTTGCCCCGGCTCTTTGCCGGGGCTTTTTTTATGCTCGGCGTACATCTTTTATAGTAGGGCGGGGAGGTGACGCAGTTGCTCCAGCGCGTCGCCTGTCAGGATTATTTCAGCCATTGGCGGGCACCTCCAGCAGTTTCTCCCATGGCTTTGCCATAGGGATCTCCGGTGCGCCGATCCAGCCCCATGTCCGTTCATATTTTTCTGTCATGCTTTTGGCCAGGGCGGCAGCCTCCGCCGCCGTGTAAAACAGCTTCTTTCCAATGTCGCCCAGCTTATAATATCCAGGCTGTGGGAACCCGTCCGGTCCGGTGAAAAGCAGGCGCACCTCCGTATAACCGCCGGTGAAAAAACCGCGCACCGTGCCCTTGCACACGCAGTATTCCAGGAGAGGCCCAGCGCGGTTTTGCACGGAATAGAGGTGTTCAAAAACGGCGTACATTTCCGTGCCGATCTCCGGCCTTTCAACTCTCGCCATTGTCTGCCGCCTCCATTTCTGCCGGTTCTGGTAGGTGCCAGTCCTCCGCCCCAACCTGGAAAGCGTCGCCCAGTTGCACGGTGTCCGGGTAATTGTGCTGTGTGGTCTGTACGGCGTATTTGTCAATCTCGGTTGCATAGTAGGCGGTGATTTCCGCGCCCAGATTGTCCAGCGCGATATGGCCGCAGCTCATACCGTCGTACATGGAAAGCACTTCCACCGGCTCCTCCGTCAGCCCGGTAAAATGGCTCATAATGTGGGCAATCACGTCCACGGTCCAGCCGTTGCCCAGCATTTTATACGCCTGGGTGTCGCTGACGGGAAAGGCGTATGTGTCCGGCACGGTCTGGAGGCGTTTACATTCCGTCACGGTCAGCTTGCGAATGATGTAAAATCCGTCTGCCAGTTTAATGGGGTATGTCTTTTCTTTGATGGTGATCCGCCCGCCGCGAACCTCGTAAACTGGGATTTCTTTTCCGCCTGCCGCCTTAATTACAAACTGCCCTTTCCCGTCCGGGATAACGGGCACGGCATACAGGCCGGTGGCCGCGCCGTCGGCCCCGCCGCCGTTCGGCCTTGCCTGCAGGGAAACGCTTTTCCCGTCCGTGCTGTAAATGCGGCGGCTTTGGCTGGTGCCCACTTCGCCGTCCTTGTTCGGCATGGCTCCGACGCGGACGGGGACGGCAATCATATTGTCTTTCTGAACGGTTGTCAGGCAGTTGGTTTTCTGCGGTTCTTCGTTTACCTCGAAATACTGGAAATGTGGGATCGCTTCGTTGTAATCGTCGCGGTGGCCTTGCTCGTTGATCCTGCGTCCCACGACGCGCCCAGCCACAGGCACGGCATAAAGCCCGGTTTTTGCGCCCAGACCGCCGCCATTCCCGCAGAGGGTTACGCTTTTGGCGTCCGGGCTGTAAACACGGTATTGCTGGCTGTCAAAAGTCTGGTTCTTTGCGTCGTTCTCAATGGTTCCGATCCTCACCGGCTCCACCAGAACGTTATATGGGACGCCCTTGTGGGTGTTCGCCGTCACGCAGGCACTTTTTCCCTGCGTTGCGTCGTGGAAATAATCGAAATCAAAATGGTTCCGCCCGTCCTTGGTTTCGCGCACCATATAATCCATTTCTTTTTCGGTCAGCGGCTTAATGGCAACAGGTTCCGCCGCACCATTCCGCTGGTGTCTGGAAACCATGTCGTCCGCCGTGGTCCCGCCAGTTGTGGACAGCAGGGCATACCCTTTTTCTTTCCAGCAGACACCGCTTTCCAGAATGTCGCGCAGGAGGATCCCGCGGTCCACCGGCTGCTCCACCGCCACCTGACTGTATGTGCCGTCCGGGTTCCGCCTGCCTACCCAATACAGGCGCTGGCGGTTCTGTGCGCTCACCAGGGCGCTGTTAATCAGGACAGGCTCCACGCCTAACTCCGCCGAGATCTGCGCCCGGATAGCGGGCGACATACTTTTATTGTTTTCGTACAGGAAAAAATCCGGCTGGTACTTATCCCGCGCAATACGGTAATTCAAAAACAGTTCCCAGCCTATGCCGCTGGCTTCGGTTTCGCGGTTCTTTGTCTGTGCGATACTCCAGCGTGTGCAGGGGCTTCCGCCTATAAGTATTTTCATGTTTCTCCTTTTTTCCGGCGCTCTGCCGGGAGGGCGCATGCCCACGCCCCCCGGCGGTTTAAGGTAATGGAGGAAAAAAGCTGGGCGTCATCCGCCCGGCAGAGCGCCGGTTATAGATCAAAACGGCAGGTCGCCGTCCTCAAAATCGGTCTCGGCAAAGCCG
>ERZ1034917.425-NODE-425-length-38994-cov-245.421582_pt1 | contig 38994 bp, 57 predicted proteins | sample MGYA00520605_ERZ1034917 | MGnify/ENA primary metagenome ERZ1034917 (study PRJEB33766, sample SAMN09781784) | gut metagenome | biome: gut microbiome | host: Homo sapiens | place: Madagascar | study: EMG produced TPA metagenomics assembly of the PRJNA485056 data... | reverse complement strand
TGTGTATGCTCCAGCGGAACGAAAAGGGCAAGCAGGCCCGTCAGTATTTCATTCAGTTGGAAAAGGACTGGAACAGTCCGGAGAAGGTGATGGCCCGCGCCTTGCAGATCGCCAACAAGAAACTGCAAGTGCTGGAAGCCCAGGCGGAAGAGAACCGGCCTAAAGTGCTGTTCGCTGACAGCGTGGCAGCATCCCACACGTCCATCCTAATTTTTGACCTGGCGAAGATCTTGAAGCAGAACGGCGTAGAGATCGGCGGGCACCGTTTATTCGACTGGATGAGAAAGAACGGTTATCTGGTTCGGCGGGATGGCAACGATCACAACATGCCAACACAGCGGAGCATGGAAATGGGCCTATTCGAGGTAAAAGAAACCACCGTGTCCCATTCGGACGGTCACATTAGCGTGAACAAAACGCCGAAAGTCACGGGTAAGGGGCAGCAATACTTCATCAATCTTTTCCTCTCGAAAAAATGAATAATTATTCGTGCCGTTACACGAACAATTTTCCTCGCTCTTTACCCAAAAACGTCAATGCACATAGCTCAGTAAATTAACGGCCCGCACCACCAATCGCAATCACGACAAAACAAAAGAAGGAGGCCCCTATGGAACATCCAGCATATCGAGACAATCTCGAACAAATCCTTGCCTTTACCGGCGGGCGGCAGCTTCTGAATCTGGCGGACATCCGCAAATTCACCGGCATGAAGGATCTTCGCACCATTCAGCGCCATTTCCCTTTGCAGAAGGGCGGCTACATCTCCGCCGCCACCTTCGCCCGCCAGCTTTGTGGAGGCAAAAAATGAGCAGCTACAACAGCATCGCCCGCAGCCGCCAGGACCCGGGAACACCCCGCCGTCCGTTACTGGGCACCCGGGGAACATGGCCGTTCCAAATTGAGGACGACCATCCCCGCCTGAAACCTGGCACCATCACTTACATCAACAGCCCGCACCGCTGGTTCCTCGTCACCTTCGACGATGGCCGCCGCCAGGGCTACCACTTTGGGGAGGTCTAATTATGGACACAACCACCTTCATTTTCGTGCTGATCGGCGTGGCCACCGTCGCCGCATGGCTGTTCAAAGTCATCGACCTGATTGAAAGGAGACCCCGCCATGAGAAGAGATAACCGTACACGGGAGGAGCGCCGCCGGAGCCGGGCCGACTTCTCCGCCTGGGTCTCTTTCGGCTGCTTCCTGGGCCTGTTGGCCCTGTCTCTGGCTTATATCCTGGGGGCGGTCTGATGGGCCGCCGCCGTCAAATGAAAGATCTGCCGCCCTGTCCCCGCTGTGGGATGTACGGCGGTAAACGGATGGTAGCTCAGGGGAACACGGATGGATTCTTTGTCCTCTGCGATTCCTGCGGCTACCGTACCAAAAACTATACGGACATCGCCCATGCGGTCCGTATCTGGAGGGAAACTCAGCTATGACCAGAAAAACCTATCCCATCTGCGAACACTGCGGCCACCCAATGAACTCCGCCGCAGAGGATGACTGCGACCGGATGTTCCAGCTCCCGACCGGCGAGCTGTACTGCCCGCCCTGCTTCAAGGATTACCTGATGGATCAGATCGATGACGATATGGACCTGTTTGCCGATGCCCTCGGTATCCCGGTCCTGTACACGGAGGGTCCCAATGCTGACATTTGACGAGGCCACCCACACCTACACCCTTGACGGCATCCAGCTTCCCAGCGTCACGGAGGTCACCCGCTTTTGTGCTTATGACTACAAGTCAGACCGGCCATGGCTGGCGGAGGCTGCTGCCCGCCGTGGAACCGCCGTTCACGAAGCCTGCGCCCTTATCGACTACGGCGAGGAGCCGGAGGAAACGCCGGAGATCACCGGATACCTGAAAGCCTACCGCCGGTTTCTCAAAGACTGGAAACCGGAATGGAAGCTGATTGAATGTCCCATAGCGGACCGGAATATGAAAATGGCCGGAACGATGGACCGCTTTGGCATCATCCATAATGCCCCCGCCATTCTGGACATCAAGACCGGCCAGCTCCATGACGCCGCCCTTTCCGCCCAGCTCACCGCCTACAAGATGATTTTCTCGTGGGACCCGCGCTGCGGTTACGGGAAAATTCAATCGCTCTATGCCTTGAAACTCTCAAAGGACGGCACTTATGAGCTTCGCCATGTAGAACCAAATTCCAACTTGGTGAACGCCTGCCGCACCCTCCATAAAGCCACAGAAAGGAAGAAACGCACATGAATGAACTCGCCCTGTACCAATACAACGCCACAGCCCTGACGGTGGCCCCCGTCCCCCGCACCGGGAATTACACCATCTGCATACCTGGCGGCGTGCCCGTCACCCTGAGACGCGGCATCGACTTCGGCATGATCCGCAAAAAAAACGGCGACGCCCTGACGAAAAACCCCGCCCTCTACAAGCCGGGTGCGGAGAAGGTAGCCGTGACTTACGGCCTATGCCAGCGCTACACACTGGAAAGCAAGCTGGAGGACATCGAACACGGATTTTTCTACTTCCTCGTCCGCTGTGACCTCATCAAGATCTATGACGGCAAGGAATATGTCATCACCTCCGCCTACGGTTCCGGCAACACCCGGGAGGGCCGCACCGGCTCCCAGTCCCCCTATGACGGTGCCAACAGCGCCGTGAAGATGGCCCAGAAGCGTGCCCTTGTCTCCGCCGCCCTGTCCCTCGGCTGTGTCTCCGATATGTTCACGCAGGACATTGAGAGCGACACCGAGGACGGCAGCGCCTACATGACCAACAAGGACCCCAACGCCCCCATTACCGCCGCACAGGTCAAATTCTTCTATTCTGCCTGTTCCCGCCACGGCCTGACGAAGCAGGAGGCGAAAACCCTCTTGAAGGCCCACGGCTATGACAGCGCCAGCAAGGTCCTCAGCAAGGACTTTGACGCCCTTCTGGATGCACTGGAACCGAAGGAGGATGCCTGATGTTTATGAACGGCTTACCGGACTGCAACCGGGAAGGCGTCCCGCAGAAAACCGGCCTGATCTGTGGCCGCTGCGCCAAGGACGCCCAGATCTTCACCTCCAAGAGCGGCACCGTCATCGGCTCCGTCTCCGTGGCGGCCTATAACAAGTCTGACGGGACCACCGTCTGGATGAACGTCAAGGGCTTCGGTTCCATGGGCCGTGCAATCGCCAGCGCCTCCAAGGGTGACCCCATCATCGCTGTGGGCCGCGTAGAACCCCATGACTACGAGGGCAAGGTTTATATCGACTTCATCGCGGAGTGGGCCTCTGTGGGTGCTCAGCGCATCGACGCCCGCACCGCCGCCGCCCCTCCCATGAACAGCAGCGGCGGCTTTGAAGAAATTCAGGATGACGGGGAGCTTCCCTTTTAACAACGTTGCCGTGTGTGTCTAAAGAGTGATGACGGGCGGATGCAAGCAAGCCGCAGCACGATCACCGACGCACACAGCAGCCGCAGAGAAAAGAAGAACGCCCCCCCACACCCCCCTAAGAAGAAAAGATTATATATATTTATCTCTCTATTGGCAGGGGGAAAAGAATTAGAGGCTAATACGGGAATTAGAAGCTAATTAGAGACTACTACGGAAGTCTTACAGGAGAAGAACATGGAGAAGCAGGACACCCAGCGGTTGTTTAACCTGATTGAGACCCTTTACCCCAGCTCCAAGCAGCAGCCCCGCACCCCCGCAGATCTGGAAGCGTGGACGCTGGTATTGGAGCCGTGGGCCTATGAGGACGCAAAACAGGCGGTGATCCGCCGGGCACGGGAAAACCGGTTCCCCCCGGACGCATCCGAACTGGTCCCTTACCTGCCCAAACCGGAAGCCCCCAAGGCGAAGGAGGCCCCCATGCCGGAGCCGTCCGACGCCTATCTGGAAAAATTCTACGCCAAGGCAGGCGAACAGCACGAGCGCTGGCACGAGGCCGGTATCCCTACCCCCTCCGAAGCGAAGAAGCAGGGCATGACTTACGCCGCCTGGTGCGCTCTGGCAGATATGCGAGGTGTTTAATGGCAAGTAATTTTCGGCTGAACGAGCTGATCCGCCGCTACCCCCCGCGGGAGAAGAAGCAGAAGAAAACCCCCAAGGTCGAGTTTCAGTCCAAGCAGCCTTGCTGGGATTGTGCAAACGCCTGCGGCGGCTGCGAGTGGTCATTGCGGTTTGAGCCGGTTCCCGGATGGGACGCCACCCCCACAAGCCGGGTGCTGAAGGCCGGCGGCAAGGGCAAGGGCGGTACACGGGTAGCATCCTCGTTCGTGATCCACTACTGCCCAAAATTCAGGAGGGACACACGATGATGCGGCTTGTGATTGACATTTACGATGGCGAGGACACACAAGGTACGAAAGAGGCGGTAGCCATGCTGCTGGAATCTCTGGGCCGCGTCCGCGTGGTGCAGATTGTCATTGACGGCAAGGAGGAAAAACGATGAAGATTGAATCTACCGTCCCCGTTCTTTACCCGATGGGGGTTTATACGTTTGCCTTTGCATGCGTACATTGTGCAAACAGACATTCAGACAAATGCTACCTGTGCAAGTGCGAGGGAAAAAGCGGATTTGAGCCGAAGAAAGAGGCGAACAATGAAAATTGAATTTACGGTCCCCAGTATTCCGGTAGGCAAGGGCCGTCCCCGGTTTAAGAAAGACGGCCATACCTACACTCCGCAGAAAACGCAGGACTACGAGGACAAGGTGGTCCAGTGCTGGCAGTGCCAGAGCGGGAAGGGCTTTGCGGGCGGCATTCCGCTGAAAGCCACCGTCACGGCGTTCTTTACGGTGCCAAGAAGCACGTCAAAGAAAAAGGCCGCTGCGATGGACGGGACGCCCCACATCAAGCGCCCGGACGCTGACAACGTGGCGAAGGCCATTCTGGACGCACTGAACGGCCACGCCTACAACGACGATAGCGCAATCGCACTGCTGACGGTGCGAAAGTATCAGACAACCGGAGCCTCCCGCGTGGAGGTCACCATTGAGGGGGAAAAGTAATGGACGCTGTGGAGTATTTAAAAACATTGTGCAGAATGTGCCACTGCGAGTGCCTCAAATGCGAGTTTGGGAAAGCACGTAGCGGGTTTGAAACCTGCCCTGTCTGGCAAAGAACCCACCCGAAGGAGGCGGTGAAAATTGCCGAAAAGTGGGCGAAGGAACACCCCGTCAAAACCCGCCAGAGCGTGTTTCTGGAACAGTTTCCAAATGCGCCAATATATACGAACACACATAACGTTGCTTTAGACCCATGCCTTATTGATACAACGTTACGCGGACATTGCCCGACTGGAAGAGGTTGTGATATTTGCCGCCGCGAGTTCTGGCTTGCGGAGGTGGAGGACGCATGAAACTATTGATCGGCGGAAGTCCTTGCACACATTGGAGCATCGCACAGACGAAGAACCGCGAGACAGAGGCCAGCGGCATCGGCTGGGAGCTATTTCTAAACTACCGTATCGCCCGCGACAAGTACAAGCCGGATTTTTTTCTCTACGAGAACAACAAGTCCATGTCGCCCGCTATCCGGGCGCAGATCACGGCGGAGCTGGGCGTGGAGCCTGTCCTGATTAACAGCGCCCTGGTGAGCGCACAAAACCGCCAGCGCCTGTATTGGGCGGGCAAACGGAACCAGGACGGCACATACAGCCAGGTGGCGGTGGAGCAACCGGAGGACAGGGGTGAGTGCCTGTTAGATGTGCTGACGGCTGATGATCTCGCACCCTATAACGGAGGTGAGTTTAAGAAGCTAAAAGCCGGTCTGCACGCAAAATTCGCGTCGACGTGGCAGGTCGGGAAAACAGGGGACAGTGGCGGGCAGGCCGTCAGGGTTTATGACATTCTCGGCAAGTCTGTCACGCTTAAAGCTCTCGCTGGTGCGGGAGGGGCACAGACGGGGCTTTACAAGATTGGAGATGCCATCTTTTCCCTCAATGCAAAAGGGTGCGAAAAACTACAGACAGTACCGGCGGGGTACACGTCATGCGTTTCGTCGAACATCGGAGTTAAACTGCTGGGCAACGGCTGGACCGTGGACGTAATCGCCCACATTATGAGCCATTTTACTGGGCTGACGGAGGAGCCGGTGGAAGTGCTTTCTATGTACGACGGTATGAGCTGCGGCCATATTGCGCTGGACAAGCTGGGCGCGGAGATCACCGCCTACTATGCAACCGAGATCGACAAGTACGCCATCCAAACCACACAGCACAATTACCCAGACACCGTACAACTGGGCGACGCGTTTCAGGTGCGGGACGATGATTGGAGATTGGAGGACTGATTATGAGAGATACAAACCTCGTAAATTCGCTGGATGGTAAAAAGATCCTCGATGTAACGTGCGGATCAAGAACAATCTGGTTTGATAAACAACATCCGGCGGCGGTTTACTGCGACATTCGAGACGAAGAATGTACTGCGATATGGAAGAGCACAAATCGTGATTCGGAAAGAACGTGCGTCATTCATCCCGACGTGCAATGCGACTTTACAGATCTTCCGTTCCCGGACAATTCGTTTGCACTGGTTGTGTTTGATCCCCCGCACTTGCAACGGGTAGGGGAAAACGCATGGTTGCGGAAGAAATACGGGAAATTGGGGGAAAGGTGGCCCGATATGCTCAGAGACGGGTTCCGAGAATGTATGAGGGTACTCAAGCCGGACGGAGTTCTGATCTTTAAGTGGGCGGAAACACAGATCCCAGCTGCCGATGTTTGGGCGGCAATCGGAGAACGCCCTCTTTTCGGGCACCACAGCGGGAAAAAATCGCAGACCTTTTGGGGATGCTTTATGAAATTGGAAGGGGAATTATGAGAGATACAAACCTCGTAAATGCTCTGCGTGAACACGCAGAATGGGCGCAGGCAAATGAGTGGGAAACGCCGATCACGCTGGGCGATGATCTGGCGGAGGCCGCTGACCGGATCGAAGCGCAGGCGAAAGAAATTGAGAAACTGCGGGGGCAGGTGCCCCACTGGATCCCGGTGGAGGAGCGGCTACCGGAGAATTTTCGGAAAGTGCTGTGTTGGGGTGAGTATTTCCGCTATGGAGACTTTAATGGAATGTTTGTAAATTACGCACTCGGATATCAAAACAACGGGCGCTGGGGCGGTGAAGTTGCCAATGGAACAAATGCTCGTGCTTTGGCGTGGATGCCGCTGCCGGAACCGCCGAAGGAGGAAAGGTAAATGAAAAGACTGACAACTAATTGCCCGGATAACAACCTTGATGCCGCCCTGAATCTGTTTTACATCAAAGACTCCGAAACGTGGGTGCGGGGCGGAGGGCTTGAGAGAACAGTACGGCGTGACTGTCGCTGCGTTTGGCAAAACCGTTTTCCTCACCCGCAAGGAAGCGGAGAAAGCGTTGGAGGCGATGAAGGATGAGTAAGGCTGTTGTGTTGAGCATTCGCCCGAAGTGGTGTGCGAAAATCATCATTGGCAGAAAAACTATGGAATTGCGTAAGTCCGTGCCGAAACTGGAGGTACCGTTTAAGTGCTATATCTACTGCACAAGTGGTCATCCGTATATTTCCGTAAAGGGTGGAAATCTGGACAGGGATACCGTCCGGACCAATACGGTCGGCAGATGCAACGGCAAGGTTATCGGCGAGTTTGTGTGCGACTACATCCTACAACGATGTGAGATGGCAAATGCAGACATTGCCGAACAGCAATCCTGTGTTCGCCGCGAAGATATCTATTTCAAATATTCCGAAGAGGGAAAACACTATATTTACGGTTGGCATATCTCCAACCTGAAAATCTACGATGCACCGAAAAAGCTGGGGGAGTTTTGGCGAGACTGTCTGGAATACTCGGAGCTTAGCACAAACTGTTGGTCTTGCGAAAATGTTTGCGGAGATGGCGACGAAACGGACTGCAACACGGACGGGCGGCTATATCTTCACCGCCCGCCCCAGAGCTGGTGCTATGTGGAGGAGGGCTGACAATGACACTAACTGAGATGTTTACAATTTGTGATTCGTGCGTATATGCGCCATGTCTTTGTGGGAATGACCCTGAGAACTGCGTGGCGTATGTGATGAGGACTTCTGGCAATGGCAGTCACGGCGATAGAAAGGACGGCTGACAATGGCTGAGGGAATGAAACCGACTTGTAAGGAATGCCAATATTGCAGGCAAGGGGGGCGGCAGCAGTCTCAATGTGGAATCCTCGGACGGAGAAAATATTACTGCGAACACCCAAGTGTTGGCGACATAAAAGATAAATACGGATGGCCCATATATCCTTTTATTGGGTTTGGCGATATGTCACGGGAAAGCCCACTCGCATTAAAAACAAGGAAAAAGTGGTGTCCGATGGAGGTAACGAATGGCTGAATACATCGAGCGCACGGAAGAACTTGTGCTTGCCATGAATGCCGGTGCGAGGGCAATCGAGAACACAAGGCGCTATCACGGCGCTGTTTACAGCAAAAATGTGTTCTCGGAGACACCACAGAAAATCCCGTACTTGCTGGCTGCCAAAGTGCTGCGGGGTGTTGAAGATGCCCCCACTGCCGATGTGGCCCCGGTGGTACGGTGTAAGGGCTGTAAGAACAGTTGCAAAGATGGAACCGGACGTACCTGTGAAGGATATTGGTACGAATTGAGCGAGTTTGCTGTGTTAGTAGAGGACGATGATTTCTGCTCTTACGGTGAGCGAAAACCCAGTGCGGACGGCTGACCGACAGCCGCTCCACGCGACAAAAGGAGGTAAGCTATGGAGGATCGGGACAAAAAACTGCTGAAAGCCTATGCGGCACACAATATGAACGTGAGAGAGACCGGCGGCGCGGTTTACCTGCACTACAACTCCATCCGCTACCGCTTTCGGCTCATTCAGCGGGAAACCGGGCTGAACCCACGGAATTTTTACGATCTGGAAAAGCTGTTAGCCATGATAGACGCGCAGGGGTCCTGACTACCTGCATCGGTAGATCAAAAGGGGAGGGGCACTTCATAAAGGAGGCCCAATATGAAATACCGATACACCGTCCAGCAGCTCCAAAAAATGGAGCAGTGCCGTTATCTCACCGACCGGGAGCGGCGCGTGTTCAATCTGGTTTGCCGCCGTGGCTGGGCGATTGAGGATGCGGCGGCAGAGCTGTACCTATCCCGTTCCTCCGTGAACGCCTGCCTGCGCTCCATCCGGGATAAAGCAGGCATCTCCCACCCAAACAAAAAACATCTCTAAGCCATGACAAGCGGTGTCCTGTGGTACGGTAACCATAGAGCACCGCTTGTTTTGCGCGCGGAAACAGGGGGTGTATTTTTAGAGAAGGAGGAATCTCTCTATGGCTGAATTTGCAAGCAAGGGCGTCGCAGGCACTGCTCTCGGCACCGGCATTGCCGGTCTGTCTCTGGGCGTCCTGAACTCTCTGGGCGGTCTCGGCGGGATGCTGCTGGGCAATCGCGTCATCCCCTTTGCCGCTGGCATGGCGGCGGAGGCCGGATGCAGCGAGAACCACACGGTCAACCGCTACGAACTGTCCATGGTGCAGGAGAACGCCAAGCTCCGCAGCGACATTGCCCTGCGGGATGCCAACACCTATCAGGACCAGAAGATGCTGGAGATGTACAAGTACATCGACGGCAAGCTGGGCGAGGTGCAGGGTGCGCTGGCTTCTCAGGCGGTCAACAATCAGGCCACCAAGGACAGCTTCCAGCTGTTGCAGGAGCGCGTGGACTGCTGCAAGAACGAGCTGTGCGGGGCCATTTCCAGGGAGCGGGACGAGCGGAAGTGCGCTGACAATACCATTGTCACCTACACGAACGCCACCTTTTATCCCAAAATGGTTGCGGACATCACCACCGGCACCGGCACCACGCCCCAGTCCACCTATAACCCCCTCCCCGTCTCCACCTGCGGCCACGGCTGCGGCTGCTAAGAGGCGAAGAGGGAAGAAGAGAGGGGCATAGCGCCCCTCTCTCCCGTCATTGGAGGAATCTATGGTAACATTGGAACAGATCAAGCAGGGCGCTGCCCGCTATGTGGACGAGGAATTTACCGGCAAGCTCACCGGCTGGCAGAAATGGGCGGTGGGTGCCGGGGCTGCCATGGCCCTTGGCAATCTGGACGCCAGCCTTTCCGCCCTCCGGGAGCATCCCGCCATGAAAGCTCTCGGCGTCTTTGACGAGGCGGGGAACGTAGACCTTGACAAGATCTACACCTGCCTGAAAACCGAAGCCGCAAAAGGACCCGTCACCACCAATATCCCCCTGATCGGGAACGTCACGCTGAATGAAACGGATGTGGACAAGCTCTACACCCTTATCAAGCAGAGTTAGGAGGATCGTATGCACGAGATCAGACACTTGGCCGAACAGATCCGGGAGGAGCTGGACGATGCCGAGAAGTACGCCCGGGAAGCCGTCAAGCACGCCGGGGAGGACCCGGAGGACGCCAGCACCTACGCCGACCTCAGCCGTCAGGAGCTGGGCCATGCCAATCGGCTTCATGAGATGGCCCTCCGCCACATCGAAAAGGCGAAGGACGCCGGTCTCCATCCCTCGGAGGCCGAAAAAGCCGTCTGGGACTGGGAACATGAGCGGATGCTGGACCGCACCGCCCATGTGAAAACGCTCCTGTCCATGATGTGAGGCGGCAAAAACGTACCCCCCTGCTGCGTGCAGGGGGGATATTTTTATTAGAATATTATTTTTTTCTCTTACTGCCGCAACGGTTTCATGGTTTTCTGTGAATTTCCCTCTTGACTTTTGACGGTCATAAATATATAATTAAGACAGTCAAAAGTGAGGTGATGAACGTGTCCCCCAGAACAGGCAGACCAACAGACAATCCAAAACCGTATAAATTAACAGTTCGAGTGGATGAAGCAAGCAAGCAAATATTAGATGCCTACACTGAACAAGAAAAAGTAACTCAAATGGAAGCGATACGGCGAGGGATTAAGAAGTTGGAAGCCGATATAAAGAAATAACCGCAACCTGCCGCCGTAGGAAGTGAACAGGTCACGGTTATCCATTTGGAGGTTTCCCTCACGGTAAATCTATTCTATGCCGTCCGGGAGCCTCTGTCAAGTAAAATGATGGAGGAACTACCATGGAAAAAATTACAATGGATGAAGTGCAGATTAAGCTGGAGCAGATCGAAGCCAGCTTGCAGCTTACCTTGGAGGGGATGTGCGGGGATTTTACCGCAGTCGGGAACAGCACCGGCGAAAATGAAAAACTCCTGTCTCTAAGTGCCTGCCGACGAACCAACACCGTTTACGCCCCTGCCCTTGACCTGATTTGCGACGCACTCGCCGCCCTCTCAGACCGCGTGGGAAGCGCGGTGAATTAAGGGGGTGTGGGTATGAACGAGATGCAGACCTTTGTTTATAGCGGTGCGGAAGTCCGCACGGTGCAGAAAGACGGCGCCCCTTGGTTCGTCCTGAAGGATGTGTGCGGGGTGCTGGGGATTTCAAAGTACCGTGATGTTGCCGAACGCCTTGACCCCGATGAAAGGGGGCCGGTCAGGGTGGACACCCTTGGCGGTTCACAGGAAATGACCTGTATCAGCGAAAGTGGCCTGTACAATGTGATCCTCCGCTCCGATAAGCCGGAGGCCAAGCCCTTCCGCAAGTGGGTAACCGCCGAAGTCCTCCCCGCCATCCGCCGCAGCGGCGGCTATATCGCCGGACAGAATGACCTTTCCCCTGCGGAACTCATGGCAAAGGCCCTCAAGGTGGCGGAGCATACCTTGGCGGAGCGGGACGCCCGCATTTCCTCCTTGCAGGTGCAAAACGCCATCATGTCCCCCAAGGCTGATTACTTTGATGAACTGGTGGAGCGCAACACCCTCACCAGCTTCCGGGACACCGCCAAGGAGCTTGGCATCCCGCCCCGGAAGTTCACCCAATTCCTGTTGGATAAGAAGTATATCTACCGGGATAAGAAAGAAAAGCTCATGCCCTATGAGAATAAGAACGATGGGCTTTTTGAGGTCAAGGAGAGCTTCAATGACAAAACGGCGTGGAGCGGCGTTCAGACCATGGTCACCCCCAAGGGCCGCGAGACCTTCCGCCTCCTGTACCCTTATGTATAAGAACATCCCCCGCCATTCGGCGGGGGATTTCTTATTTGTAGGGGTTCTTGGCGTCGGTGGTGCAGATAATGTCCCACAGGTCCGCCCGGTTTTCCTGACCGGCAAGGGCCGCGCTGGCCTCCGCCTTGCTGATTGTTCCATTGCCGTTTGTATCGGCGCTCTCTTTCAGCCCAACATATTCCTCAACCGAAACACCCGCGCGATAGGCTTCTTTCGTTTTCTCGTATGCCTTACCGGAAAGATAGCTTTTATAGCGGTCATCGGTGTACAGGGCCAGAAACTCCACCGTAGATAGGCCGACGTCCTTCTTGGAGGTCTGCGCGTTGACTGCCCACGATTCCATAGAAGCCTTACCCAGAACGCTGCCCTTCGCCACCTCGTACCCGTAAGACTGGCATTTCGCCATCAGCTCGACCTGCCGCTCCGCGCTTGCTTTCTTGTATGCGCGGGTGCCGGTCATCGCCATCATGGTCCCATTCGTCACAGTGCCGCGCGTCCGCTGGAAGTCTTGGCGTTGCTCATAGTCCATTTGGGCGGTGTGCGCCTTGCCGTTTTTGTCCGTGAAAGAGATCTCCTTCGGGATGCTGTTTGTGGGGTAGAAAGAGGTGTTCCCCCCAGAGCGTTCCCGCAGGGATTCCAAATCCTTAGACAGCTCGCCCTGCTGGTAGTGGTTCACTCCAACGGGGTTCAGCATGGAATTAAACAGGCGCTCCGGCGTAGTGCCCTGATACATCCGCTCATTGCCCAGCGTGTCAACGGAGCCGGGGAGGGTTTCCCGTAGTCCGGGGATGCGGCTTTTCGCCTCCATCGCCAGCCGTTCTGTAAAGGTGTCCGCGTAGCCGGTAGACCGGGGCCGGTCATCCAGCCCCTGTGCAGCCGCCCTTAAAACGTTCGGCGTCAGGGACGATGCCACCGTACTGGCACCCTCTTTGATGATGCTTTCCATCGGGTCTTTGTTATACTTCAGTACATCCGTCCCCACATTTCCGATAAACTGGGCAACGGGCAGGTCTGCCGACGCGCTCATAAAGGATTTGCCGGTCGCCTTGAATGTGGAAACAACGGGGTTCCCCTCGCTCTTTGCCAGTTCCGCGCCCAGATCCATCAGCAGATTCAGCGGCTCCACGGAGGACAGGTCTATCAGCGTGTCACCGTATTGCCATTCGGTCCCGCCTCCAGACAGCCAGCGTTTGGTCGCAGACAGGTTCAGCTGCGTTCCCGTCATGCCCTCGGAGCGGTTCATGGCCGCGACATTCTCGTCATCCTCGTCCTCTGCCTTCCGCATAAGGCCCAGCTTTACAAGCTGCATAAATCCGTAGGCGATGGCCGTTCCCGTCATGCCGCGGGCAAGGTCAGAAACGCCCTTGGATTGCAGTTGCAAATCCGCGCTGCCGTTGTTGGCCGCCTTTGCCACGGCCTCCGCGATCTCCACAGTTCCTTTCATGGCGTTTATGGGAGAATATTCAATGCCACGGGAAACAAGGTTGCCCGCCACCCGTGTAAAGGGCGCCACAATATCGCCCGCGCCAAAGGAGTGTACGGTTTTCCCCTTAATGGTTTTCCCGCTGTCTCCAATGCCCAAAGCCATATTCAGAATATCGTGGATCTCCTGAATGGCAATGGACATTTTGCTGTTGTCCTGGAAGGTGCGGTATCTGGCAAGCTGGTCAGCCTGCTTTTTGGCATAATCCTTGTCCGATGTCTTGATCTTGCCCTCGTCGATCAGCCTTTGCGTATTCGCTTCGGACGCTCTGGCCGCCCCCTTGAAAAATTCATCCGTAGCGTTCAGAAGGTATGCCTGGTTCCGCTCCAGAGCCGAAATCACCCGTTCCGCGAAATTGCCGTTGGCCTTGAAGGTCCGCTGGCTCCCGGTTCCATAGCGGGTATTCGTTCCGCCCATGTCCACGTCCATTGTGATTTCAGCAATGCTCATCCGCATAGCCTTTACAGCCGCTTCCCGCGTCCCCTTGCTAAATACGCTGTCAGCCGCCATAGAACGCGTCCCCGTCAGCTTGGAAACAGCCCTATCCAGCAGGGCGCCGCCCTTCATGGAAAGCGCGTCCAGCGCGTAGAAAGATGTGTTGCCGGTGACGTTCTTGGATGCCGTCTTTGGGTTCGACAGCATATTCAGAATTTGGATGGTCTTTATCTTTCTGCCAAGGTTGGCGGATGTGGCGTCTGTGCTCATAGCACTGGTGGAAGCGTAGGCGAACTGCTTGAGCTGGTCAAAGGTCAGCGCGTTCAGAGAGTTTTCCGCAATGGAGCGGAGCGCCTTGTTCTCCTTGCCGGTTACGCCGTTCAGAACGCCTCTCGCCTCGGCAACATCCAGAATAATGTCCTTCATGGCGGCGGTGTCCCCGGACTTGACCGCTTCAATGTCCGTATCCCATTTTACGATCCGTCGGAAGGTCTCAGTCTTTTCCGCGTCAGACAGGTTGGAGCGATCCAGATTGTCCCATGCGTCCAGCTCGGAAGCCTGACCGCCGTTATTGTCCTTCCGGCTCCACTTGGCGTTTGCCTGAACACCTTGGCCGGTGGAGGTTTCGTGTTCCCGCATGATTTTCAAGAAGTCGATGTATTCCGTTTCCGGGATCTCAAGCCCATCTGCTTTCCCCTGCAATTCGCGCTGGATCATCCGTGCCGCGTCCATCTGCGGGCCGTTCCATGCCGTAGCATCGTCCAGAGACTGCACCAGTTCGTGAAAAGCCCCCTCGTCTACGTCCCGCAGGAAGGTTTTCTCCCCGTCTTTCATAACATAAACCAGTTCTTCAGCCAGATGCATGGACTTCCCCTCTGTCTGGCTCTCGTAGCGGAAAATCTTGGCGTAGTCCTCACGGGTTAAGCCGGTTGCAGATTCCTGATACTGGTTGTATGGCAGAGTATCCGCAAGGCGGCTGGTTTGTTCCGTGCCCTCCATGCCGGGGGTAGTAAAGCCCTGCCGTGCGCTGCCCAGATTGTCATACCTTGCATCCCCCGGCGTGTCAAACCCCGCCGCACCCCCGTTCTTGACATTTTCCGCCCCCTGTGCTATGCTATCATTAGCATTGAGGGGACGCGTACCCTCAACAGGGCTTGACGCCGCAGAGGAAGCCGTAGGTTCCGGACCTACCAAGCTGGCCTCTGTTGGCGTCAAGTCCATTTTTACAACTTGATGTGTCCGATAATTGTTTGCGCCGGGTACTACTTCAACGTCAAATTTGGCAATATAGCTTTCTCCGTTGATGGAAACTGGCGTTTCAAAGTAATCATATCGAATGGTGGGGCGGTCTTTCCCACTGTGCTGCGTGTACTCTCCGCTGCCGACGTAGGTGCCGTTCTGCACAACCTCTGAAACATTTCCCAGCAATGCCAGCTTTTCAGGAGTTAGCTTTGTGTCACTGATGACCTTGCCGAGAACCTTATTGCCAATGTCCACCGTATAAGGCTGCCCGTTAAAAGTCGCTCCCTTTACAACAACGCCCTTTGCAGGCTTGAAGATGCTCTTATAGGCATTCTTCAGTGTGCTCTTAAAGCTCTGCACCGGGAAGGACGATTCCAGCCCACGCGCCCCGGCAATACTGTTCTGCGCTTGGGTCAGGGCTTCGCTGCTCACCTGCACCGGCGCTGTGTTCTGCCGCTGGGTCTGGGTAGGAACTTCGCCCTTGTAAGGCTTCTTGATGGTAGTCGCCTGACCAACCCGAATATTCTCCGCCGTCTCCACACCGGGGACGGCGTTTTGCGTGCCCTCTGCGGCGTTTGTGGGGGTGGGAGTATCAATACCCTCCCGTACCTCCGGGCGTACCTCCTGCGTGGGCTGTGCGTCCGCCTGACCGTTTCCACGCTGTCGGATGACGTCAACGCCTGCGCCGATGCCGCCCATGGCAGCGCCCACCGCCGCGTCATACAGCGCCTCGCTCAGATCAAACTGGGCAGAGGGGTCATAGGTGGCCCGCTGCAAAACGGGCTGGAAAACGTCCTCGATAAATTCCTCACCGCCCTCGGAGATCATGGAGAGGGCCACACGGCCAGCCGCGCTGTTATTCAGCTTGGAAAGCGCACCGCTGATGGCATTGTCCAGAACGCCGCCGCCGAACGCCTTCTTGAAGGGGCTTGCCACGTTGCTGATCTTCTCCGTGGCAAGGCTCAGCGCGCCGCTCCCCAGTCCGTAGGCAAGCTGCTGGCCATAGTTGGCCCCGGCCTGTCTGGCCTGTTGGGCGCTGCTTCCGGCGGAACGGGCCGTCATCAGGGCAAGACCGGCTCCGGGGATCACGGCGCTGGCCGCCACGTCTCCCGCCATCTGTACACCCTGAACGCCCAGATCCACGGCGAATTGGCCCACCGGCCCCAGCCCTTCCTTGGCCTGTGCCACATCCGCAGCGGAGCTTTGGGCCAGACGGTCCGCCTTCTGATACGCCTTGTCCGCCACCGCCTTGTCGGACCGCTCCACCGCCTTGGTGTAGCCTTCATGGGCCGCGATGCGGCGTTTGGCGCTGGCAAGGTAGCCCTGCACCTGCTTTACGTCCGCTGCCGTCATGGGCTTGCCGTTGGCCCACTTCACGTCCCGGAGCATCTTCTCATACCGCTTCACCGCGTCATGGTCACTTTGCAGGGAATCCCCGGCGTTCTGGTTGGCAATGCGGGTATTCAGCTTTCCGGCCCCCTCTGCCAGCACACCGCCCAGATTTGCATAGCCGGAACCGGCGGACTTCGCTGCACCGGAGATCACCTTCCCCACGCGCCCGTTGTCCAGAGAGGGGGGCGTGGTGCCGCCGGTCTGCACGTCTGCCAGCAGGCGGCTGTTGGGGCGGCTGTTCCCGGTGCTGGCGTTCTCCATAGGCCGGGGGTAGGCAGAAGGCGTAACGGCCTTCGTCTCCTTGGCCTTGGCGGGCTGGGTCCCACTCTTCCGCTCGACCGGCGTACCGTCTAAGTGCATCAAACCACGCCCGGATGTCGGAGCGCTCTGCCCTCCGGTCACAGCTTGTCCGGTTTTGATATACACCAGCTTACCCATACTGTCACCCCTTGTAAACAATGCCGTAAGGCTTTAAAACTTCTGCGTTGATTCGACGCTGCTGCTCTGCCGTTAGCTTAGACCAGTTGTTATCCAACCACCGGCCAACCTTTTCGGTGTTGCCGTTCTTTAGGTCCGTATTCAGGCCGGACGCCCATGCAGCAAGGTTGCCGACGTTTTCATACTTGCCACTTTTGCCGCCCTGATACTTCGCCCATGCCTGGTCAGCCGTCAGGCCGCCTGCGGCCTTCTTGGAGTTGGCCCCCCACTTGCCGTCTTGAGACACGCCGTAGTATTTCTGGAGCTGCTTCACCTGCTCATTGGTCAGGGAGCCGTTGGAATAGCTTCCCTTCTTTTTGTTGGTGCTGCCGCCGCCGGAGGAACCGCCGGACGTCAGCTTGCCGGTGCCGTACAGGGAATCATAGGCCCCCTGCCCGTAGTAATAATCAAAGGCGGAGATCACGTCATCCGTCACGATGCCGTTTTTCAGCGCGGACTGCACCTGACTGGCGGTCAGCGTCGGTTTTACTACGGTACTGCCGCCGGAGCCGCCGGAACTGGAACCACCGGTCTGCCCACCGTACTTGGCGTAGAGATTCTGCTGCCGGACGTATTCCTCGTACAGGGCGTTTGCCAGTTCCGCGTCTCCTGTGGCCTCTGCCTTGGCAATGGCGTTCCGGTACTCCGTGTCAAGCTGGCTCCGCTGAAGGTCGATCGCCGCCGTCTTTTCCGCCTGCTCCCGGTCGATCTGAGAGAGATTCTGCTGAAGCACAACGTCCTGTGCCAGCGCCGCCTGCCCGGTGGTGCCGGTGTTCAGTCCGTTTGCCACCGCCATCTCCTGAAACGCGCCACGGCTCAAAGCGTTCTGGTTGGCCGCACTGTTCCGGGCAATGTCGTATACCGGGGCGATCTGCGCACGGTTGGCGTCCAGTGTGGCGGTGTTCTGCTCGTAGGCAGATTTCAGCGCCGCCAGCTCTGCCGCCACCTTCTTGGCGTACAGTTCTTTCAGATAGTCGTTGCCGTCCCCAATGTCAAAGCTCGTTCCGGCCTGCGCCGTGAAATTGCTCGCCGGAGTGCTGCCTGCGTTAATATCCGTGACCCGCTGCTGCTGGCTGTATGCCGGGGTCCCGTAGCCGGGTGTAGCGGCCTGTGCGCCGCCATTCGCCGCCATGAAATCGCCGAAGGACTGCACCTTGCCGTTGGCCTGTGCGGTGGGGGAGGTGTCCGTTCCCATGAGATAGCGGTAATAGTCCAGTTCTGCGCTTTCCGGGCTGGTGGAAAGGCCCAGCTGCTTCCGGCGGTCATTCACGGCGGACAATGCTCCGCTGTACGTGACGAGGCCGTTCTTGTCAATGGTGTAGCCGTACCCGGCACGGATGGCGTTTGCCGCCTGGTTTGCCTGATCGCCGGTGATCTCGCCCCGCTGAAGCCGGTTGCGAATGTCCTGGATCTTGGAGCGGTCCAGTGCGGACATCATCTCGTTGTCCGTCCACGCGCCGCTTTTACCGTAACTGCCGTTCCCGGCGTTGATGTCCTGATGGGGGGTGTAGTCTGCCATGCCCTTCACCGCCTTGTAGGCATAGCCGTTATCGTCATAGAACACGGTGTAGCCGTTGGACACCTGCGCCCTACCAGCCAGATCCTGACGGCGGCTCATGTCCGCACCTACGCTGTAGGTCACGCCGTTCTGCTTGTAATTCTTTACCTCGGAGTTGCTGGAGGGCATCCCGTAGATGCCGCCGCCATTGTCATTGCGGTTATAAGAAACCCCGCCGAAGGTCCCCTGAGAGCTGCCGCCGGAACTGCCGCTGTTTCCCCGGCTGCTGGACCCGCCGTAGGTCTGAGAATACGTCTTGTCGGAGCCGATCATGTTGGGCTCTCTGCCGCCGTAGCGGTCATTGATCTTGTTCTGTCGCTCCTGGGTCAGCCGGTCACGCTCCGAGGAGGATAGATCCGTCCGTTGAAGCTCCTTGGAGTAGTCCTTGTTTTTATCGTAATACCCGGCCATCTCCTGGCCCTCCTTTCAAATTTCAGCCGTTCCAGTCAGCCTTGGCCTCCCGGACGTCGATGTGGACAAAATTCTGCTTTGCATACACGCCCACGCCGCCCCAGTCGGGCATGAGCTGCCGCGCATAAGCCGCCACCTGCGCCGGGGTCTTGCCCCGTACCACAATGTCAGCCGCCGTGCCGTAGCAGTGCTGGCTGTCCGTCACGCCGCCGACCTTGGCGTTGTACTGTGGCGTCCGATACCCACTGTTGATGATCACAGCCGCGCAAAAGTGACTGCGGAGGCTCTGGAGCACCATCACCAGCCGGGGCGCTACCAGTACGGCATCGGAGCCGTCCTTGCTGGCAAATTCTTTCACTTTAAAGTTTGTGGACAGCTTCTTATCGCCGTCCTTCGCCTTGGAATAGGCGTTGATCTCTACCATAGGTTTCTCTCCTTCCGGCTCGTATGCGTCCCCGCTTTTCTTTTTCCACACCAGGAAGAACGGGATTACCCGTCCGTCCCCGGTAAAGCCCTTGCCGTCTTTGTCCATGAAGCAGGTAGACCCGCCGCCGTCCATCATGATGGCGTTGTCCCAGCCGGACGCGGCCAGCAGGTCCCGGAGCTGTTCCGGCGTCCGCCGGTCCTTGCTCACATAGTAGGCGAACCGTCCGTTCTTGGTGCCGATGGCCGTCCGGGGCGCACGGTAGCGCATATCCGCTCCGCAGTGGATGGGGCTGATCTTCTTCCCGCCGATGATTAGGTGGACGCACTCCATATAATTCCGGTCCCCGTTGGGCACGGTTTTCACGCCAAAGTCTGCCGGGGTGTCCCAGCTGATGGCCCACGCCCGGTAATTGGTGGTCTTGCGGGTTTGCCCGTCTGCCTTTAAATGGCAGGCTGGGGTCTGGTTCCGCAGGAAAATGGAGCCATTGCAGATAGCGTCCCCGCCCGCCTCCGCCAGCATCTTTTTCAGGTTGGCCGTGGTGGAGCGGAGACGCTTCCGGTTGAAATAGATCTTCAAAAATTGGAAATCGGAGAGCGGGACGGTGCCCGCTCTCGTGCTCATGTGTGAGCCTCCGTATTCTGTTTCCCCTGATCGCTGGCCTGACGAATGGCATCCAGCATATTTTTAATAAAGGCGGGGTAGGGGATCCCCATCACTGCCGTATTCTCCAAAATCGACAACCCCTCATTGGCGATGAAAAACATACAAACAGCGTCACGGGCAAAGTCGCTGGATGTGGCCTGATCCAATAATGCCCCCATCCATACCAGCGCCAGCATGACGCACTTCTTTGCCAGTCCCTTGAACCCGGCGTCGGAACTCAGCGCCCCGGTTTTGCTTTTGCCGGACTTGTGCCAGATCGCTGCCACCAGCCAACCCGTGGCGTAGTCCAATGCCATAAAGCGGATCAGAACTTTGAGAGCCACATCCCAGCCTCCAAGTGCCTGGGCGATGGCGGAGCCAGCCACAGCCAGCACCGCCAACACCGTATTTTTGATGTGTAAAGCGTTCATAGTGTACCTCCTTTCGGTGGTCACACCCGTACGGCCTTCTCAGGATGACCGTCCTTGTCCCACGTAATATCGTAGGTGCCCTCTGGTGCGGTGACCCGGATGGTCTGGCCTGCATTGGCCGGGTTATAACTGAAGTAATCGTACATGTGCTTCACGTCGGCGGGTTCTTCCTCCGCAGAAATAAAGCCCTCCTTCATCTCCTGTTCCGTCCAACCGGCCACGGAGCCGTCGGGATTCAGGTGGAAGTTGGCGCCAGCCGCTTTCAGTTCGGCATTGATAGCCTCCACGGGTGCACCCTGCTTCTTACCCTCGTTGATGATCTTAGTAAACTTCTTTTCCATGATGTATACCCCTTTCATTTTTTCGGTTGAATCTTCAACCGGGTTCAATTGGTTTTTTGGATTCCTGACGCACAGAGCTTGTCCGCGTCAGTGTCAGAGTTCCGACTTGGTTTCGTGCAAGTTAAAATTTCGGCCAGTTGCGCTCACAAATCGGGCACACTTGACGGCCTTCGGGGATGACTGCCCCGCAACAAATACAATATTCCATAGATCAGTCGGTGGTCTTGGTGTACTTAATTGTTACCTGAGCAGAAAAAGTTGCCGAGTAGTCAGTTACAGAATTTAACGCGATCGAAGATGTGTTGATCGACACAGATACGCCTTGCGTCAGTGTGCTGCCGTTTGTGAACCAATACGGGAACGAGAAACTATACGAAGAATCTTTTTGCAGAGCAATGCCAGTAGCAGCTACACACTTATCAATGTTCGCAATGCCATGGCCAATACTTGTGGTCCCGGCACCAGAAAAAGAACACTCTACAACTTTTGTGTAAACCGGCTTGCCAAGGTAGAACTCTGTGGTTCGATACTCTATGCCTGCCATCATGGGCGGGTTTACCCACGCATATTCGCTCCACGTTTGCTTGCCGCCATCGTAGTATCGGTGAATCTCGTAACCTTCAAATGTGTAGATGATTTGATGCATATTATAAGCGCTGCCCTTATTCAGTACGTTCATTGAGCAGTACGGGATAAGAGAGCCGCCCACGGTTGGCGCATTTTTGGGTGCGGCATCCCATGCGTACCAGCCAGCTTCCCATACATTGTTTAGATCGTCATCCGGGGTCAACACCTTGGCTGCGCCCCCCAGCCCAAACCCGCCGGGGGCAGCGTTGATATTTCCCCTCGCCTGCGCCTTCTGCGCATCGGTGAGGCTCTGGGCCGCGTCGTAGCGGACGGAACCGGCTACCGCAACTCGGAGATCGTGGTGTGCTTCAACGTTCTCGTTATGCGCCGTTACATAGCCCTGCGCCTCCGATTTGGTAGCAAAGTCACCGCCTGCAACTGCCTCCGCATGCTCTGCCCAATACTTGGCGTTGTTCGTGTCCTCACCGGGGCGGGTCCCGGTTCCGCCCACGGCCCAGCTTTGGGCGTTCTTATTGGCGGTCTCTCCGTTTGCCGCACTCTGCGCCGCCGCTGCCGCTGCCGCGCTGGCCTGAGACGCGGAGCCGGATGCCGCCGCCGCTGACTGACTGGCGGAGCTTGCCGCGCCGGTTGCCGTACCAGCCGCATCCTTGGCGCTCTGCTCACTGCCTGCGGCTTGGGACGCACTGCCCGCCGCCGCGTTGGCCTGCGCGGTTGCCCGGGCTACGATACCGGCGGTTTCGTCGGCTCTGGCCTGTTCAGCCGCCTCTCTGGCGTTTTCGGCGGACACGCGGGAGGATTCGGCCTCGGACCGGGCTTGCTCCGTCGCTGCCCGTGCCGCTTCCGCGGATACCCGGCCTTCCTCGGCGGTCACGCGCCCCTGCTCTGCCGCGACACGCGCCGCCTCCGCCTGCTTGCGGCTTTCTTCCGTGGCGTCATCCGCCAGAATCGCCGGGATCAGGATCTCGTTGATGTACTTCTTGATGATGTTGCCGGATTCGTCAAACTTGGCTTTCAGCTCCGCACTGGTCAGACCGCCCACGTCGTTCGGCTCATCATCCAATTTCTGAATGATGTTCAGATCGCCGTCCAGCAGTTGAATTTCCAGATTGGAGTTGGCTACCACGTTCAGATCCGCTGTCAATCGTTTTTCCATTTAAGCACCTACCTCCGTTTTCGGCACTTCGCCGGTCTCGTTAATCTTCCGCTGCAACTGGCCGTATCCGGCCCCGCCCCGAATGGGGACGGCTTCCTCCTCGGTAACAGGCTGTTCGCCCTCTGCTCCCGGCTGACCGCCCATCATGGCGCGTTCCTGCTGCTGGAGGGCTTGGATCAGCGCCTCCTTGTCGGTGATCTGTCCGGCGGGCAGACGCTTCAGATACTCCACCGTGGAGATCTTGCCCTGCATCAGCAGATTGTCCAAGGTCTGCATGGCGGCAATCTCACTCCAATAAGAAGCCGCGCCCGCATCCAGTCCGATGGTGAAGGGGATCTCTTTCAGAATGGAGAAATCAAAGGGGACCACCAATTTGCTGTTGTCATAGGGGTTGGAGATTTCCACATACCGCTCTCCGTAGTATTCGCCCATGAACTCCATGTAGATGCGGCCCAGATCCTCAATGCTCTGCAAAAGGTTCTGTTTCGTCAGCTCCATAGGAGTTGCCGCCGCCCGCTGCAAGGCGATAATGGCGGAGGTGTTGTCCGGGCGGGTATCGCCCAGCGCCACGTCCGAAGCGCCGAGGAACTTCTGCGTGTAGCTGATGGCAATGTCGATAAACTGGCTGATTTGGGGGGAGATGCTGGCGGGGTCAATGATCTTTGCCACGCCCTCCACACTGCCGTTTACCGGAATGGCCCCGCCGATCTTGTTTGTCCACTTGGCTACCTTGGTGGAATCGTATACCACCTTCGGATAGGCCAGCGTCATCAGCGAGATCATAGACATGGCAAACAGCTTATTGACAAAGATCTGGTTGGGCAGAAGGCCGGTAATCATGGCTTGTCCGTGATAGCAGTCCTGCACATAGTCCCAGTTCATCCACGTCAGGGGGTACAGCTTGATGCCGAGGTCCAGATCGCCCCGGATCTCCGCCTGCCGGGTGCACTCGTAGGCGTGGATGGTGCCGGTCTCGTCATCCTTCCACAGCCGGAGCAGCACCGTCACCTTGTTCCCGCTGCCGCTCATGGAATCCATGTAGTTGTTGCCGCAGTCCTTGTTGTCCGGCTGGATCTCGTCGGGGTCCTTGCCGTACCGCTTGGCCCGCTTCCTGGCCTCGCTCAGCAGCATCCGCCGTTCCAGAATGATGTAAGGCTGGCTCTGCACGTCCCGGTTGTTGGGATTGCCGAACAAAACCTGCGTGTTCATCAGAACCTCCGTGCGGATGGCCCCCTTGCTGGACTGTCCGGTCTCCGCCGTATCGTCCCAGTAGGTATACATACAGCCGTCACCGTCCACGGCGGCATTGCGGGTATACTCCCGGATGCGCCCGCCGATGCTGTTGTGCTCAAAGATGGACGCGAACTGATCGTTGAGAATGTCGGCCACCAGTTCCAGGGTCTGCGTGTTCCGCTCCCCACTGGAGGACATGGCCCGCGCCCACAGCTTCAAGTTGTCCGTGGAGATATTCGCCACGGAGAACAGCACTACCCGCTTCAAAAAGTTGAATACGGGGGTGGGGAGGCCGTTGCTCTGCACGCCCTCCCACTGCTTACCAATGAAGAAATTTTCGTTGGTCTCCACGCAGTCATAGAGGTCAATACCGCTGTTGAAGCTGATGCCCGCGTTGTATTCTTTGCCGACCCGCTCCGGGGTCATCGTCTGTTTGCTCATGGGTTCACCCCTTTATTTCACATTTCCGGTATAGCGGAGCTGCACGTCCGTCTCCAGAACCGTTGCGGTAGACGATGCCGATTTGCTCTTGAATACCAGCTTGTAGAAGGTGGCTTTCTTCACCTTCATCTTCACCCGCCGCACCTGCGGCTTCCGGTTGGTGCCGAAAGACCAGTGGGCGAAATCCGCATGGGCAAAGGTGGTCAGTCCGGATGACACGATTTTCTCCGGGTAGTCGCTGCGGCGGTTGGTCTCCACCGTTACGTGCACCCGCGCGTTGCTCTCCGGCTGGATCGCCACGAAAATAAGCGGGCTGTATTTCAGCACCCAGTCTCGGTCAAAATCCATGGAGCCGGTGGCGGCGTAGGCGTCAATGTCCTTGCCGTCGTCGTTCCGGTACTGCCGGGAAAGATGCACCACGCCGCCGTCAGGCCGGAAGCCGTAAGTTTCCAGCCCCACCTCCACCATGGCCCGGAAGCTCAATCCGGTGTAGAGATACCATGCGTCCGCGCCGTAGTTCAGGATCAGCGCCTTGTCTCCGTACATCCACCAATATTCCTGCGCCGATTTCCGGTTGAAGGTCCGGGTCTCTGCCATGTCAAATCCTTTCAGCGTCACCTCTACCCGGTTGCTGATCCGTTCCGCGTTCCGCTCGTCAAAGGTGATGTTGCCGCTGGTAGATACGCTCCGCCACCGGTACACCGCCTGATCATCCAACGTCAGGGGGTTGTTCTCCAGAATGTCCACCTGTCCCGGAGCCTTGTTGCCGAACTGCCGGTTGACAGGGGTCACATAGAACGCCGCCGTGGTGACGTCCGTAGCCGTTACCAGCGTGGAATAGCTCATGGAGTAGGTGGCGTCCTGCTTGAACACCACCAGCCGTGCGTAATGGCGCACCATGCCGGTGATAGGCGTGTTGGCCTCGCCAACCTCCGCCTCGTACAGATCCGGGAAGTATTCCGCTGAAGGCTTGCCGGTGTCGGAATCAATGCCGGAGTAAATGGCCTTGTTGGTGCCGTCTCCGTAGAGGAACACACGGCTGTCCGTCTGGCCGTTGTAAAGCTCGGAGAAGCGCATCCCCGTTACCTGCGCCCGCTCTCCGTTGCCGCTGCGGTAGATCAGCTCCAGTGTGTTGGTTCCGGCAGCGGGGGCAGGGGTAATGGTAAAGGTCCGTGCCGTCAGGTCAGAGGTGTAGGTCTGCGCCGTGTCCCCGATCTTCACGGAGATGATCTCATCCACCGTCTTTTCCGGGATGTGGAAAACCGTCTCCTTGCCGTCGGGGGAATACAGCACCTTCCGCTTGCCCGTCAGCCGGTTCACGTTTTCCAGCAGAAACCCACCGCCCGCAGGCGTGGTGGCATTCATCACCGTGGGAATATAACCCTCCACCGCCGCAAAGCTGCTGTTGTCCTTGCCGTCCCAGCTCATGTACTCATGGCCGTTCAGCAGATAGACCTTGTTGGAAAAGCCGAAGAACGAGGTTTGGGCCTGCGTACACTGGCCCACAACCTTGGTTGTTGCCGCCGCCGGGTCCAGAGAGAAGATCAGCCCGCCAAAGGCGGCAAGGGTCCGCTGCTTGCTGTCTACCACGCCCTCCCACGCGCCGGAAAAAACCGGGTTTGCTGTGGGGGCCGTGTGGCCGCTCTCCGCGCACCATGCGTCCCATGCCGTTTTCAGGTTCAGGACCGTCTTGGTGCCGGGGCGCAGCTGCAAGTGCTTCTCCCGCGTCACACGGAAGTTCCGCATCTTGCTCATTTCGCCGTTCTTGATCTTGGTATCCCCGTCCGGGTTCTCGTTCAGGCCCAAAAACTGGCGGATCTTCAATACCTGAATATCGTTGCTGGATGTGATTTGAGCCATCGTCCGGGCCTCCTTTATCCGTAGGATAGATAACCGGCGGTCATTTCCCCGCCCGTCATCACGTCATCGTAGTCCTCGCCCTCGTCGAAATCGTCCACGATCTTCTCCACGGTTTTCTGAGCGCCCAACACGCGGGTGACACAGAAATACCGGGCAGCGTCGCAGATATGGGTGATCTCGTGGGGCTCCGTGGCGCAGTCCGAGGGGTTTTTCTCGTCATGCTGGATGGAGGGCAGGTTGCGGATTAGGCCCACGCAGTTTTCCGTCACCAGCAGTCCGGGTCGGTCCGTGTCGCTCTTCATGGGCTTCAGCAGCTCCTTGACGGCCATCCAGCCCTGAACGCGGTTGTTGCTGGCTTTCAGCAGCCCTAACCCGTACTGCGCAAAGATCTCCGCCATGCTCCGCCCGCTGTCCTTCTGCCGGTTCCACATATCCGGCGGGGCAATGGTGAACTCAATGTGTTCTTCCGGCGGGGTCAGGGCATTTGCCAGCTTTGCCGCTTCGCTGACGATCAAGCCGCTTTGCTGCACCTCCCGGTACACATAGGCCCGCCCCTCAAAGTCCACCGCCACCCAAAGGCAGGCGAACATATCAAGGCCGTAGTCGAACGCCCGGTATTTCTTCCACTCCCGGGGCACACGCACAAAAGGCGCAATCACATGGGTTTCTTTGCGAAACTCCGGGAAGAACGTGCCTGCCATGGCGTTCCAGTCACCGTAACGCCACGCCCGCCGCACATCCTCCGGCAGCAGGTCCAGCATTTGCTTGTACTCCGGGGACGCTTCCAAAAGCTGGGGGTTATCGTCCACCGTGGCGGGGATAAAGGTGTAATCCTTGGCCTTTTCCCCCTCCCGGTACTCCCGATCCACAAACAGCCGCTTTACCCACAGGTGGCCGATGCCGCCGGGGTTACAGGTCAGGTACATTCGCCGGGGGAACTTGGTCGCGCCGCGCAAGCACGCGCCCAGTGTGCGGAACTGGGATTCCGAGAATTGCGTGGCTTCCTCCATGAAGATCCAGTCAAACTCAAGGCCCTGATACTCCTGATCGTCTCCCGCTCCGTAGTGCCCGAATTTAATGATGCTGCCGTTGCAGAAAAACATCATGCGCATACTGCCGTTGTAGCTGCCCACCTCCGGCGGGATCAGCTTTTGCATGGGCAGGATGATGTTTTGCTCCAATTCCGGGTATTCCCGGCGCACGATCAGGATCTTGATGCCGGGGTAGGTGAGAGCGCCGCCCGCCGCCTTCCGCAGCAGAACATGTGTCTTGCCGCCGCCTCTGGCTCCGCCGTAAGCCGTGTACCGGCTCCGGGACTGGCAGAACTGCTTCTGCTTGGGGTTCAGCGTCCCCAAATCCACCTGTACCATCCCGCCTGCTGTCTGTTTATATCGAGGCATAATCGCTCCTTATATCTGGTGGACGGGCCGGGTTCATGCACTCGCTCCGTCCATATATGGGGGAAGGGGCCGAAGCCCCCTCCCATGAGATCACTCGTAATCCTTGGTGCCCTCGATGCCCACGCAGCCGTCCTTGGTGCCCACAGCCCGCATGGTCTGACCGGCGGTCAGGGTCACAGGAGCGGTGTAGACCTCGGCGGTGGTGGAGTACCGGGGATTGGTGCCGTCGGTGGTGTACTTGAACACCACACCGGCAGCGGTGGCGATGGTCACGGCATGGCCGCTGATAGACAGGCCGGGTGCCGCCAGAATCGCAGCATTGCCGCAAACGGCAACACCGTCGCCCTTGGCGCCCAGCACGAAGCTGTCATAGTAGGTCACGCCCTGCACCACGGGGCCGGAATAGCCCTGCACCTCGGTCAGGATGTTGTACTTCTGGAGCTTCACAGGGTCCACGGTGCAGCCCTTGTGCTTGATGAAGAAGTACACACCGGCGGGCATGTAGCTGGTGGGGATGGGCTTCACGCGGCATCCGTCGAACTCGCCCACAACGCCCTTTGCCAGAGCCTCCTTGCCCAGAGCGTCCACGCCGATGTAATCGGGCATCTGCTTGAGCAGCTTGTAGTACTCGGTGGCGATGTAGAGGGTGCGGCCCTCCAGAGGAACCAGCGCGTCGGTCATCTTCGCGTTCAGGTCGATGATGAGGCTGCCGATATTCCCCTTGGTGGGCTTGGTTGGCTCCTGCACGGCGATGTTCGCGCCCATGACCCACTTCTTGATGCGGTGCTTGTCCATGCCGGGGATGGTCACCTCGTCCAGCTGACGGCGCAGAGCGCTGCCCGCGGACTTCTGGATGGCCTGATCGGTCTGGTCCAGTGCGTCGATGGTAAAGGAGAAGGCGGGCTGCTGCTCACAGGTCATCTCCTGAAGGGTGTCGCCCACATCATGGACCTCTCCGAAGCGGTTGGATCCGCTGCGGGTGTACTGGGTCTCAGGCACGGTGTTCACGCTGCCGATGCGGATGGTGCGGCTGTTGGGATTCAGCCAGGAATAGCTGTTGCCGCAGTCATCGGCGGTGATGGAGGCTTTCTTGAAGCGCTCCGCGATCTTGGTTGCGTACTTAATTGCGTAGTTGATAGCCATAGGTAAAAACCTCTCTTTCGTCCGGTTTCCCCATAGGCAAAGAGCCGTTACATGGCACTGTCAAAGGCGTCTCCGAAATCGTCCCGCATCTTGGAGTTGTCCCCGGCGCTTCTCATGCTGCCGGTGGAGCGCTCCGCGTTCCGCTGGTTCTGCTGTACGGAGGCGGTCTCCCGCTTGGCGTCTGCCGCGTCCTGCCGCGCCTGCTGCACGGCGTACCGGGCGTAGGCAGCTACCAGAGAAGAGCCGTTCCGCACGTCTGCCCAAACCTGGGGCGGGATGCTGTTAGGGTCCTTTGCTGCCTCGGGGAATGTCTGTTGAAATTCCTGAATGTCCGCCTGTCGGCGGCTTGCCGCCTCGGCCTCGGCCCGCTGGGCCTGCGCCATGGCGTCCTGCTGGGCCTGCCGCTCTGCTTCTGCGGCGGCCACAACGGCCTCCCGGTCCTCAAGCTCCACGGAGCGCCGTGCGTCCGCTTCACTCAGGCCCTCGGCCTGCTTTGCCTGCGCCCGGAGCATGGAAATGTAGTCCTTGGTGTTCAACCCCTGCTGGTTTGCAAAGCGGTTGACCATCTCCATCACAGGCTTAAACTCGTCATACTGGCTGCGGATGCGGTCATAGTCCATGCCCTTCTGGGCCAGTGCCACCATTTCCGCTTCGTTGGCCTGCCGCACCTCGCCCATGTGCCGCAGTTCCCATGTCTGGGGCCGTGCGTCCACGGTCTCTGTCTCGGTTTGCTGCGTCTGGGCTGCCTGTTCCGCGTCTGCGGGAGGCTCGGTGCCCTCTTCCGGCGTCTCTGCGCTCTCGCTGGGGTCCTCGACAGGCGTTTCCTCGCCAGTCTCCATCGGCTCTGCGGTCTCCTCCGGCTGGTCTGCCGTCATCTCCGCGCCGCCGTCCCAATCGTCCAAAAAGGCGTCCGTAGTTTCGGGCTCCTGTTCGGGGATCTGGTTCATGTTTTCGTCCATATTGGCCTCTTTCCCCGGCCTGGTCTGGCCGGATCTTTGTATTTTCAAAGCCTGGTCTGGCTTTGCTGATAAAACAAAAAACGAGACCACAAGAAACGGCTTTCGCCGTTCTCATGGCCTCGTTGGGCTCTCGTTTATTCAGTTTGCTGGAGAATTATTCCACAATCTCCCAGTCATCAGCCAGCATATCCGCCTGACTGGCAAGCCAGCCCATCTGCACCCCGGAGGTGCCAACAAAAGCGATGGCCTTGTTGCCGATGGCCTCATGCTCGACGTTCATGTAGACGCCGCCTACGGTCATGTAGGAGATACAGGTCGCCAGCTCGATATGCTGGTTCTTCCCGTTCCAGCCTGCCCGCCTGCATTTCTTGCCCTTCTTCATAGCCTCGATAGCCAAACCGAAGTTCATGCCATCGATGGGGCGGTACGCTTCCTCGAACTCGGCCTTTGGGCTAAAGCTCACGTAGCCGTCCTGGTAGCGAACCATATAACCCTCATCACAAACCTTACCCCCCATGCGAATAGCAGGGGTTGCCTCAATGATTTTCGTGCCGATGTAGGTTTTCATTTTCATTGTCATTCCTCCGTCTGTACATGTGTGATGGGGAAGGGGACGTCTGTATCCAGCTCCCGCCCCTCAAAAATGGTGGGGTAGTGGCTCACCTTGCATCTTCGGCAGTAAAGCGGCGTGTTGTAGATCACACTGCCCGGTTCGATGTGCTGAAGCGCTTTCCCGCAGATAGGGCAGCGGTAGACCCACGTCCCATCTACCACCATGCTCCAAACTCCCCGTGTTCAATGCCGCCGTAGAGGTTTTCCACGTCACCAATCACGCTGGGCAGGCTCTGACGGCACAGCTCCAGCTGTTCCAGAAACGTCTGCCACAGGAAATTGGCCCGGCTGGGGTCCTCCTCCAGCAGCAGCAGACCTGCCAGACCGTAGGGCAGCGCCCCGGTGCAGATCCGTTCGTCCAGCGCCACCTCGTCCGCCATCTCCGCCACCTTGGGGCAGATAGGCCGCTTGCCGCCCGCCGCTTCCAGCGCCTCCCGGTAGTTGTCGCTGTACGGAAACGCCCGGTCTAAAACGCTGTTCAGCAGGGAAACGGTCCGCAGCTTGTACTCCTTGGTGTCCGCCGTGTCCGTGGAGCCGGTGGATTCGTTCTGAGAATCCATCAGGTGGATGGCAATGTCGAAAATCTGCTGTACCGTAACCGCCATATCACACCTCCCGCCCCTTCAGGCTGGCTTTCATGGTGTTCAGATCGTAGGTCATCAGGTTGTCAATTCCCTGCTCCACGCTTTTCTGTCGGTCCGTAGGCTCTTCCGCCTCCGGCTTTTCCGGTTCAGTGGGGGAGGGGGCTTTGATCTCCCGCAGCAGCCGCAAAATCAGCACTGCGCATACGGCAGCGCCCATGCTGGCTGCGCCGCAGATCAGGGATAAAACCAAAATCAGGCCGTTCACCTCGCCGCCTCCTCACTTGAAGTCGCTTGCGTCCACGCCGTCCCCAAAGGTCACGTTCACGCTGATGTCCTGGCGGGTCTCCTGCTTGTCCTGATAGCCGCCCAGGCGCTTCTGCTTGTTCAGGAAAATGCCTCGCGTCACCATGCCCTTTTCCTGGTAGATGGGGCTGGTGTCGATCTGCTCCTGAATCCGCTGGTAGGCCAGCCGCACGTAGTAGCTCATGACGCAGCGGGGATCGTCGATCTCCTCATTGCCCGCTTCAAAGGCTTCCACCTGCGCTTCGACCACCTCGGCCTCCCGGCCATCGTTGTAGTCGTAATACCCCTGAAGCCGCTGAACCGTCCATCGCATCACATTGGCAAGGCCCGCCTCGCTGTATGCCTGCTCCAGCCGGTCCTGCACGTCAAAGTAGTCCTCGGACTGCTTCAGGAACGCCTTGATCCTCTCGATCGTCTGTTTCCTGTGGGCCGCGGCGGCCTTCCTGTTCATATCGTCCATGTGTGCCTTGCTATGGTTCGATGCTGTCTTGGCCATGCTCCCGGCCCCCTCTCACAAAAAATTTTGGCGGTTTCGGCAGGGATCGAACCTGCGACCCAGCGGTTAACAACCGCTCGCTCTTCCGACTGAGCTACGAAACCATGCTCCGGTGGGCTGTTCGGACCCACCGGGCAACAGGAAAGGAACTGAAGGTGAAAACTGGCGTCTGACATAGGAGGCAGGCGGGTTCTATCCCGCTAACTTCATTCAAGCATATTTCGTCAAGTGGACGCAATGGGTTTCAGTTATTTTCGTAATGTTCTACATAAAATCCCCCGCCCCCTTTTTCCGCCACCCCCCAGAAGGAACTCCGGCATAGCTCCCCGCAGCTAACATGAAAGTTCTTGGAGGGGGAGAGGGGATGTGTGCATATCAGCCCTATACCCTGCGCGAGAGACACCCCCTGTTTTTCCGCTACCCCCCTAACCCCCTGCTCTCTGGTCTCTACCTCTGGCCCCCTGACCCCCAGCCGGTGAAGCCTCGGCCCGTCCTGATGGAATCAGCCCCCAGCCGGAGCAGCCAACAGGAATTGCACCCGACCGGGCGAGGGAAATACACAGAATCGACACAGCAACAGCCGAAGCCCAGCAGCCGCAACGGAAATATTTAATTGCCCCTTAAATCTCACCGGAAAAGGGTAATTGCCAAAATCTCGCAATATCTCCGAACATCTCGCAAATGCTCCGTTTTGCTCTCGCTTCCTCTCGTTCTCTCGCGTTTTTTATTCGTTTCTTCTCCCTCTTTCGCTACTCTCCCGGTAGAAGTATATATATATATCTAATCCCTGTAGTAGAAGCTAATAGAATCTAACAAGAATCTAACAGAAGCTAATATATATCTAATACACGCTCACTCTCTCACTCTCTTATTCTCCCCCCTATAATCCCCCCTCCTTCTCCCTCTCTCTCGCTGCTGCCGCTGTTGCCGCCCCGCCCCCACTCACAAAGAGAAAAGCGCCGGGGGTGTTGTACCCTCGACGCTCTGACGCTCGTTACAGCTTGTCCCGGATGGCCTCAATGATCCAGGCATTGACGCTCTGGCCTGCGGCGGCTGCTGCCGCTTCTACCTGATCTTTTGTAAATCCGTCGCTGCCGTCCTTATGAAGTCTGCAAACCACTCTTTCCAGCTTCTCATGGTATCTCACATTCCCGGCCCGCTTTGCATCTGTTGACATGAATATACACCCCCTAAAGTTCCAGTAATTGCTTGTTTCCTGTGCATTATATCATAACACAGTGGGAAATGTGGCACCATGAACAAAATGCACAAAAAATTCATGGCAACATTGTTTATCATGCCTGCTTGACATTCATGGCAACATGAAGTATTATTAAGGCACACAAGGCGATCACGACAACGCCGGGGGATGAGCAAATAAAACCAGAAAGGACGAGATAAAATGCTCAACCTCGACAAACTCGACAACATGGAACTTTCTGCCAAGCAAGACCTCGATTGGAAATCGCTCATGCAGCTTTGCGAAGTGTCACAAAGCGATGTATTCAACGGAATTTACGCCGCGTATAAATACGGATTCCAGCGAGGGCAAACCGCAGAGAGACGCAAAAACAAAAAGAAGCCCCGGCCAGAGTTCCAGCACTGACCGAGGCACGCCCCAAACTCAACCTCAACGAAAAGAAAGGAGCCTTATTATTATGGCACAATATTTTGAGAATGTAAAGACCTTGGACGAGCTGAAAAAGCAGTATCGCCGCTTGGCTATGAAATATCACCCGGACATGGGCGGCAGCACTGAGGCCATGCAGCAGATCAACGCCGAGCATGACGCACTCTTTGAAATGCTGAAGAAGCAGCACAACGCCAGCGCGGACGAGTACCACCAGACCACCGAAACCGCCGCCGAGTTCCGCGACATCATAGACTTTCTGATGAAGTTTGATGATTTGGAAGTCGAGTTGGTCGGCTCTTGGGTGTGGTGCGGAGGCAATACGAAGCCCCACAAAAACGATCTGAAAGCCGCCGGTTTTCACTGGTCCCAGAACAAGGCAAGATGGTATTGGCATCACCCAGAAGAGGGCCGCAAGTGGAGACGTGGCAAGTCCACAATGGACGAGATCCGCCGGAAGTATGGGAGCCAGATTTTCAGCGGCGGGCGTGAAGATAGCGCATTTGAGAAAATCGGGGCGGCCTGCTGAGCCGCCCCGGAAAGGGGATTAAACAATGAACATCCACGATTTAACCGGCCGGCGCTTTGGGCGTCTAACCGTGATCCAGCAGACAGACCAGCGAGGCCCAGACGGCGGCATTATTTACGAGTGCCTTTGCGATTGCGGAAATAAATGCTTTGTGTGGGGGAATAAGCTCACCCGGAAAGGCCATAGCGCAAAACGTAGTTGCGGATGCCTACATGATGAAACACATCCGCAGCACGGCGGCAGCAAAAGCCTCTTGTATCACAAATGGAAAGGGATGCAGGACCGCTGTTATAATCCAAATGCGAGACAGTACCCCGACTATGGGGGGCGAGGTATTCGCGTTTGCGGCGAATGGCGGAATAATTATCCATCTTTCCGCGATTGGGCACTTGCAAACGGATACCAGGAAGGATTGTCTATTGACCGCATCGACGTAAACGGCAATTATTGCCCGGAAAACTGCCGCTGGATTACTATGGCGGAGCAGCAGAAGAACAAGCGCAACGTTTCGAAAATCTCTTGGAACGGCGAGACACACACGCTGCCGGAGTGGGCCGACATCCTCGGCATCAAATACGGAACGCTTTGGAAGCGCTTGCACGATGGAATGACCATTGATGAAGCATTCACGAAATAATCCACCTCCGACGCGCTCCCGGCTTGACCGGGGCGCGCCACCACCAGAAAGGAGCATGAGCCATGAAAACAGCCGGATATTGGGCATGCAGAAGCGAGATCATCGCCGCCCACCTCGCCGCCCCGCACAGATATGAACCTTTTACGGAACTTTTCGACGTGGACCAGCTCGACGCCATCCGCGACAAATACGGCGTTGACCTTTACCGCGAATGCTGCGCAGAAGCAGGCCACGAGATCATGGTAGTAGCCGACACCGTAACATTCCTTCGAATGCTGGGCGTTGAGTGCAAGCCGGTATTCTCCCCGGATGACTGCCACGCGGATTTTATCGCCGTCTTTTCTCTTGGCAGATCAACCGCTGAACGCATCAATCAGATCGCCCGCAGGAATGGCCTTTGCGTCCTGTTCCAGTGCCCCACCCACTAACCACCACCGCCCGCCCCGGAGGTAACGAGGGCAGAAAGGTAAATTTATGTGGATTGCAGTTGCAGAGTATGCAGACGGAACGAGAATTGAAAAGAAATTCCCATATAACGAGGGCGGAAACTACAACAAAGAATGTGAAAGACAATACGAGCTTGAAGAGTGGCTGATAGGGCAGCATGATGATTGTGTTTTTTACAGCGTGAGCTATGAGGAGGACGCCAAATGAGCTATCTTGACCTATTCCAGCGCTACGGCAACCCCAGCCGGGAAGCGGAAATACGGCTGACCGCCTATCTGCTCCGGCCCGACGTCCTGACCGCCGACCGTATCAAGGCCCACGATGACAGCGCCGCCCGGATGATTGCCCGGTGTAACGAGCTGATCGACCAGCTGAACGAGTACCGCGCAGCCCTGGCGGAGCGATACGCCGCCCTTGCCACTGCCGCCTACCGTGACCGGCTGGAGCTGACCCGGGACCCCGGTTACAGGGGCAAGCCGGTAATCTACTTCGTGCGGATCGTCCGCACCTATGAGGACGGCACCACGGAGCGAGTTTTGGATGAAAAATATTTCGGCACGGAGCGCCGGAAAGCCTTTGCCCGATTCGCGGAGCTGAAGCACCAGCGCCCCGGCATTGAGACCATGCAGGACACCGAGAAGCGCAGCTGGGAGCGTTGACAACCGAAAAAGAACAGCGGCCCGGAGCCATCCGAGCCGCTGATTTTTTATGCCGTTTTCGCCATGCTTCACAGTACCTTCACAGTATAGCCGCAATCCCTTGCCATTCCTAAAAAAGTCTTACAAAAGTTTTAAATTTTCACGATTTTCTTTAAATTCCACTCGTTGACACCGCGCGCCACCAAAGTCTTTATTTTCAACGCCTGCGGCCTCTTTAGGCTATGCCCGATAGTGTCACACGGTGTTGCCGGAATCATGCCCCAACTTCACAGTAACTTCACAGTTGGAAGCCCACTTTTCACCGAAAAGTTCACACGAAAGTATTTTTACTTTACAGCTTCGAAATACGCCGTCAGCTTTTCGGCTGCCGTCTGCCTCCGGTCCAGCCTGAGGTGGGTGTAAACCGCTTCCACCACATTCGGCGCATCGCCCAGCAGCCCCGCCGTCTGTCTGGGGTCTAGCCCCGCCTCATAACAGATCGTGGCGAAGCTGTGCCGGAAGCAGTGCGGCGTGATGGAGAACGTCTCCACCGTCTCGCCGTTTTCGCCCTGCTGGATCTCATTCAGGCCCACGTCCCGGCAGTAGTGCCGCCACTCCCGCGTGATCTCATGGGGCCGCATATAGCCCCCATCATCCCCCGGAAACAGCAGCCCGATCCGATTTTTCGGCAGCGCCGCCGCCAGAGGGGGCAGCAGGGGAATGTCCCGCAGGCCGTTCTCCGATTTCAGGTGATTCTCAAGTACCGGCTTGCCGGTTGCGTAGCTGACCTTCTTGTCGATGTGGATCACACCGGCTTTGCGGTCAATGTCCCGATACGTCAGCGCCAGCGCCTCACCTCGGCGGCATCCGGTGTATAACAGCAGATACCCAAACAGCCACCAGCGGGCTGCCTTTGTCAGCCCCGCCGCTTTCACGGCCTCCTCCTGCTCTTCCGTCAGTGCCTCCCGCTTTTTACAGGGCAGGCCCCGGCTCTTTTTCACCTCCGCCGCCGGGCTGATCCGAATATCGCCCTTGATGACGGCATGGGCAAAGATCATCCGGCAAACGGCCAGCTCAATGCCGACGCTGTTTGCACTGCGGCCCTGCGCCTCGAAACGCTTGATGTAGGTCCGCACGTCTACTGGCTCGATCTCCGACGCCCTGCCCGGAAACGCCGCTTTCAGACGCTTTACGGCGTAGCTGTATACCCGCCGGGTCGATTCGGAAACGTCGCTCTCATGCTCCCGCTCCCACTCGTCAGCGATTGCCGGGAAATTCCGGCCCTTCTCCGCCTCCATCTGGTATTCCAGGATTTTACGGTCAATTTCCCGATCTGTCTTGCCCCGAAAGGCTACCCGCTTGCCATTGATGGTGCGGATTGCCTCGTGCAGGCCGTCCTTGCGGACGCCATATTTACTTTTCTTCGCCATTTTTCCTTTCCTCCTGTTGCATCGCCAGGGGGATCGTGCTATACTGTGAGTGATCCTCCTTTGGCTTTGTCGTGATTGCGATTGGTGGTATCATCTGCCGTCTGAGTGTTCCAGCACTCAGGCGGCTTTTATTATGATTTCGGCTTATATTCTTCGTCTATGACCTCGCCGGTTTCCTTGTCAACTACCATGTATTTGGAATTTTTCGCTTTTTCCGGGGAATCATCCATTCCACCAAAGCAAATGCAAGCGGCTCCCACAGCGAAAATAGAGGTAAGCAATTCGTGCCATGTAAACGTATCAAAGACAAACAGCGATATAATATTGAGAATCCAAAAAATTGCCGCAATAACGGAAATAGGCTTTGTTGTTTTGGCAATCATCGCCGAAACCAAAGCAGCGGCGAAAATAGCTGTTGGGGCCGGGATAGCGATAAGCGCCCATGCTGCATCGGATGGATAGTACAATATCGCCCCAATGATTGGTATACTGCCGATGAATCGAATTATAAGTGTAGTAAGGCCGTAGACGAAAACGAATACAACAATGCCGAGAATTACTCCAATGATATGCCGCAAAAGTTTCATAATTCTTCCCCCTCAACTATTCTCAACCAATGGCAAGTTGCCTTTGGCGGCTTTTTATTTTCTTTCGACAGAATGTCCTCAAATCCATTCCGCCGCTGTGCTATTCTATCCTCAAACCCCTCCCCTTTCCCCGGTTCCGCCTCGGCGGGCCGGGGTTTCAAAACGAAAGGAGCGACACCATGACAGATTTAGAATTTCTGGATACGTTCCGCAACTTACCTTCCGAGAATCAAGCCGCCGTCCTTATTGCAATGCAAGAGCTTTTATTATCTCAAACACCCGCTCCCGGTTCTCCGGCGTCAGCTGATGTAAAAGCTCAATGATCCTCTTATCCTCTTCGCTCAGCCCGTCCCCATTCGTGGGGGCGGGCTTTTCTTTTTGTGCAATCCCGTCCCTAAATTCCAGTGGCACCCATGATGATTCACATGCATCTTTCCACCCTTCGTAATAGCTTTCCGCTGAATCCTCGTTTGCATAATCAAGAAATTCAGTAATGTCAACGCCAAAATACTCTGCTAATTTACTTGCAGTAGGGACGGAAAGTGTTTTTGTCCGCCCATGCTTTAGATCTGATAGGATGCTTTGTCTTATGCCCACATCGGTACACAACTTTGATATTTTGATGCCCCTTTCTTTACATTTCCCCTCAATCAATTTGTATAAATCGTCCATAACGGATGCCCTTTCTTTGTGTATCACGCCATAAATACGGAATGGCGTATTTATTTATTGACTTTTACGGCGCACCGTAGTATTATGAACGTGTCGATACGGAACACCGAACTTCTCAATTACAGAATACTACGGTATTCCGAATAAGTCAATACCAAAATGAAAGGAGATCTCCGTGTTTTACGAAAAATTTTCGGCAGCGTGCAAGCGTGCCGGAGTAAGCCCAACCGCCGCAGCCGCTTCTGCCAATATTTCAGCTTCTGTTGTTACCGGGTGGAAGCAGGGAAGCGAACCGACACTTGAAACTGCTTGCAAGGCTGCGGAAGCTCTTGGTCTGTCGCTGGACGAGCTTCTTGGTGTTAGTGCAAAAAATCGAAAGAAAAGAGGGTTGCGCAGTGAGTGACCTTGAAATCATGTTGGCATTGCGATCTTTGTCCCCGGAAAAGCAGGCATATGTCATTAAGCTGATGGAAAAATTGGTATTTTACCAATCTAAAGGCAAGCGGAAGGAGGACACGCAAGATGAATGAACTGATCCCTATCAACATGAATGACCCGGAGCGGATCACGGTTTCTGCGAGAGATTTGCACAGTTTCTTGGAAGTCGGGGCTGATTTCCGGCACTGGTTTCCTCGTATGTGCGAATACGGGTTTGAGGAAGGGAAGGACTTTCGGACATTTTTGACCGAAAGTTCCGGTGGGCGTCCAGGACAGGATGCTCAAATCACCATCGACATGGCAAAGGAGCTGTGTATGCTCCAGCGGAACGAAAAGGGCAA
>ERZ1034917.424-NODE-424-length-39102-cov-8.915358_pt1 | contig 39102 bp, 42 predicted proteins | sample MGYA00520605_ERZ1034917 | MGnify/ENA primary metagenome ERZ1034917 (study PRJEB33766, sample SAMN09781784) | gut metagenome | biome: gut microbiome | host: Homo sapiens | place: Madagascar | study: EMG produced TPA metagenomics assembly of the PRJNA485056 data set... | reverse complement strand
GCGAAGTTATTGTTTTTTAACTTAAGCACCTGTATTAAAATCCGGGAGTATTATACCCCACATTCTGTGTACTTGTAAAAACAGAGGTTGTACCCATTAAAATGAATAGTCACTGATAATCAGTGATGTAAATATGCTGCGTGGGAAAATAATAACATCTAAAAATTATTTTCCGTGTCTACTTCTCGCGCGCAGTGCACGTCCGGTACAAGTCCGGCAAAACTCGTTGGAAAAATTACGGCTAACTGCCGAAAAGTCGTTAGAAAAATTACGATGGGTATTTGAGAAGTCGTTGAAAAAAGTGTATTTTTGCTTCCAGATAAAGTGTCATACTATGCTGAAAAGGAAAATTGAAGACGATCTCATTGCGTGGAAAAACAAGCCTGGGCACAAGCCTCTGGTAATAATGGGCATCCGCCAGTGCGGTAAAACATATATCTCTCGGCACTTCGCTGAGCAGAACTACAAGAATGTCGTCTACATGAACTTCATCAAGCAGCCGGAGCGAATCAATGCCTTCGTCGGATCAAAGGATGTGGACAGCATTCTGCTCAACTTGTCGGCGCAGATCAAGGGCGTCAAGTTCATCCACGGAGAGACCTGCCTGATCTTTGATGAAATCCAGGAATGCCCCGAGGCCAGGACTTCGCTCAAGTTCTTCAAAGAGGACGGCCGCTTTGACGTGATTGCCACTGGCTCCCTGCTGGACGTCCAGGGCTACGGCGATGAGCTCAAGAAACGGCGTCGCAAGATGGTTCAGAAGAAAGATCTGGGAATCAACTCTGTTCCTGTAGGCAGCGAGGACATCATCGAGATGTACCCGCTGGACTTCGAGGAGTTCCTCTGGGCCAACGGTATGAATCCGGATGTCATCGAGGCTCTCCGGAAGTTCTACACGGAGGAAACGCCGGTTCCGGAAGGAATCCACGTGGCCATGAGGCAGTATCTGAACCTCTATATCGCTATCGGTGGTCTCCCCGCCCCCATCAACGCATTCCTGACCACCAATAATATGAACGCCGTCAGTGAGGAATACAAGGGTATCTTGAAGGAGTACCGCGACGATATGGTCAAGTATGCTCCGGACAAAGACAAGCCCCATATCCGCGAGTGCTTCAATTCCATCCCCAAGCAGCTGGCCAAGGAGAACAAGAAATTCCAATACAGCAAGGTTAAGCCCGGCGGACGAGGTGAAACCTATCTTGGCTCTCTTCAGTGGCTGGAAGACGCCGGCATTATCTGCCGCTGCTACAATACCGATATCACCGGTCTCCCGATGGAAGGCAATGCCAAAGACAATGTGTTCAAGGTTTACACGGCAGATATCGGTTTGCTCATCGAGATGCTGGGCCCTGGGACCAGGGCGGATATACTGCAAGGCAACCTGGGAGGATTCAAAGGCGCCATCTTCGAGAATCTGATGGCAGACACTCTTCACAAGAAGCAGCAAAGCCTGTACTACTTCCTGAAGGACTCTGGCCTTGAGCTGGACTTCCTCGTCCGGATGAAAGGCGAATGTGTGCCACTTGAAGTGAAAGCCAAAACGGCCCAGGCCAAGAGCGTCCAGACTGTCTTGAAGCATGCGGACAAATACCATGTGAAACACATCATCAAATTCGGCGACTACAATGTCGGCCGGGAAGGACAGCTGCTCACACTCCCCAACTACATGCAGTTCCTCCTGGACCTGGAGCCAGAAGAAATCGTCCTCGAACCAATCGACGTGGACGCCGTCAACGCCCTAGCAAAGAAGATCCTTGGCTAATTTGAGAACCCTCCTCGTGCTCTGAAACTATGATGGAACAAAATGAAAGATGTAAGTGTTTACTTTGTGAGCGTGCATTCTTACGATATTGACCCCCTCGAAGAGGGCAGGGCTTTCAAAGATCAGTCTCTGTTTGCTTGCAAACAGGCAGCAGCATAATTGCAAAGATATTACTTTTTCTTTCTCATCGACTCTCCTTGGTTATGAGTAGCTTTCCATAAGACAGGGACTTCGTATCGTATGGAAAACCGTTCAGGCTTCCTGACTATGGAAAAGGAGGGACGGCTATGATGAAGAAATCCTGCAGGAACGCATTGAAAGAGGCGCTGGATATCTATGAGTCCGCCGCTCTATAATATCGGTTAGCGGCCGATAAGATGATGGAGAATATTGACCAGTTCTGGGAAGATGATGACGGGGAGAGGATGCGCAAGGCTAGTAATGCGTACGATGACAGCATCCTCACCCTTGCAGATGCAATACGCTTCGCCCTGGTCACTCCGGATGAATACGATGTCTCCCTCCGGGCACGCACCGAGCGCGTCAACGCCTGGTGCCGGCAGCTGGGCAAACGCAATGTCTGCCTGGTCTCCATCCACACCAATGCTGCCGGCAATGGCAAGCAGTGGATGAACGTCCGCGGCTGGACCTGCTACACAAGTAAAGGGCAGACGGCCGGTGACCAGCTTGCCGATTGCCTGTACCTGGCCGCTGCGCTCTGGCTCCCCGGCCACAAGCTCTGGAAAGACAACTCCGACGACTGCCTCTTCCTGGAATCCGACAAAGGCCGCTGGGCAATCGTCGCCCTGCACGTTGGGGGGATTGTCAATTATATGCTGAAGAGGTAGACTCTCCCCCACCATCAATCCGTCACTTCCATCAGTTCCTGCAATTGATGGAAGTTTCTTATTCCTTGTTGACTTCAGTCTGGTCTTGTTCAGCATTGGGGACTTTGCCTGAATGCTCAACTCCTTCTCCTAGCCATTTCCCGGTAATAACCCAAAGTTCGTAGAACAATAGCCATTCTGATGCCCATGGGACAATTTTGCGTGCTAAGAACATAGAGTCATCCCATTCTCCAAAAGGTCCGTAATGGAGGCAAATCTGCTGCTTCTCCGTACTGAAAACATGTGGTAAGAATTTCTCGCCTTCAGAACGTTTTAGCACTGGAGGGTCAATCACATAAACATTAGGCCTCTGACCGATTGTATAGTTAATACGAATCCTATATTTGGCGCTATTGGGAGACGGGATGATATCTGTCTCCCATACCAGGTGCCGAAGAGACCGTGACTTCACTTCGCCATCTTGATAATCCTTGCCCAGAATCTGTAGCTGAGCGTTAATTGGAATGGGGGTTCTTTTATTCTTCCTTACCATAGAAACTATGGGCGGCTACTTTTGTTCCTCCTGCGGTTCCAAGCGTTGCTGCACCTGCTGCAGCTGTCAGTTTTCCTGCTTTTCTCTGCGCAAGGATTTGATCGCCGTATGCTTTGAACGATGCTTTCGACACCTTCTCTCCAAACAGTTCTTCAAACAAGACCTGAAGCTTATCCAATCCCTGTCCGGCCGAGGCCATCAACTTATCTACATCAGCCTGCAGCTTGTAGACCCACTTATAGAAATACTCCTCCTTCTTATTCTCCGGCTTCCACCTATCGGCGAAGTTCTCCGAAGGGTTGACAGGATTTCTTACGACACGGTGCCCTGGTGTCCCTTCAATGTAGGACGTCATGTTATGTGCGATGTGATGAAGCGCGCTGAACAAATCTGTAGCGTCGTCGTACGTCCGGGCGGCCAGAGTTGTGATGATAATCGAGATGGGCTTGTCATCCTCGTTACCGTCAAACATAATATCACGGTGACGTTTCATTAACTGGGCCACGCGCTGCAGAGGAGCCTTATTCTCATAGTATTTGGGTACGGGTGCGATTGCCTCTTTAAGATTGATTGTCCGCTGCAAATTTGTCGGACGGTAAGCTATGTTATAGAACCACTTAGCAAGTCCGAACGGATTACTCTTCTGCCACTTATCGGAATCTGTTTCCGTCATATAGTCCGCCCTGGTGTTCTCTGTAATACGAATGGCCGTCGTATCAGAGACCTCCAAATCAGAAGAAGCAAGCATCCTCTCCAGTGCAGTTGTATAGCCTTCGTTCACAATACAAGGAAGGACGTCCATGTGATACTTGCCATCAGCATAAATAAGCGTCCAGCAGCGCTTACCCTCTTTGTCCAACATCTTGCGGTACCGGTCCGACTCTTTCAACCTGTCTCCGACTGCATTTTTTGTAGTATGCTGTGTCCAATTTGATGGCTTCTTGGTCAGTTCACAAACAAGGTCAATATCCAAATCGGCATCCTCAGATACAGGTCTTACAGCAGTGCCGAACAGGAACGAGCCCTGTGGCCGGATTTGAGGTGAATAAACACTCAGCGAACTAGGATACTGTAACATCTAAATGTTGCATAAAACTAAAAATAATTGTATCTTTGTTGTATCACATACAGCACGATACGATTATGCCTATTCAGAAGTACGAGGTGAGCTTGTCTGCAGAGGAGCGCAAACAGCTGACCAAGATTGTGAAGTCCGGCAATATGCCGGCGCGAACCATCCTGAGAGCCAACATCCTTCTCGCGGTAGACAGGAATGGGAAACAGCCTATGACTGTGCAAGAGGCTGCCATAGCCTTCAACACGTCTGCCACTACAGTCCAGAACGTCAGGACTCGTTATGGGGAGAAGGGACTCGACGCAACCATTCGGCGAAAGAAACGGGAGACGCCGCCAGTAGAGGCCAAGGTTACCGGAGACATCGAGGCTCATATCATAGCTCTCGCCTGCGGAGATCCTCCCAAGGGATATGCCAAGTGGACGCTTCGTCTTCTTGCCGACAGGTCGGTCAAACTGGGGTATATAGAATCTATATCTCATACGCAGGTCGGCCGCATTCTAAAAAAACGAGTACAAGCCTCATCTGAAGAAGTGCTGGTGCATACCAGCCAGCCATAACGCGGCTTTCGTCGCGGCGATGGAGGACGTCCTTGAGGTGTACAGCCGTCCATATGATGCCAAACACCCTGTCGTATGTATGGACGAGAAACCTGTTCAACTTCTGACAGAAGCAAGAGATGGCTTTACTTCCAACAGTACAGGTGTACGATACGAGGACAACGAATATGTGAGGAATGGCACCTGCAGCATCTTCCTTTTCACTGAACCCCTGGCCGGATGGCGTGAGGCTGTAGCAAAGCGGCAGAGAACCAGAACTGACTGGGCAGAACGCATCAAGTGGCTGCTTGACGAGAGATACCCAGATGTCGAGCAGGTCGTACTTGTATGTGACAATCTCAATACTCACAATATCGCATCCCTTTACGAGGCGTTTGAACCGGCGGAGGCTCTCCGCTTGGCAAAGCGTCTTGAAACACACCACACGCCCAAGCACGGCAGCTGGCTTGACATAACTGAGATTGAACTCTCTGCTCTCGGGAACCAATGTCTGGCAAAAAGGCGCATAAACAGTGTCGAAAAACTTAACGAGGAACTTTCGTCTTGGCATACCGAGCGAAACGACGGTTAGAAGAGTGTGAACTGGCAGTTCAAGACTGCCGATGCTCGCACCAAACTGAAGCACCTCTATCCTATATTGAACTTTTAAGTGTTACAAAGTACTAGGATTATATAATTCTATTTGTCGTTCAAAAATTGTATAGAACATGTTTTGTTCCGTTTTTATTATCCCTAATCGGTTTGCCAGTGACTGCCAATATTTAACCGTATTCAGTACTTCACTAATGATTTGCTGAGCAATATGCTTCTGTAGCATATATTCCTCGCAAGAATTCAGCAATTCATTTAAATCAGATTTATTAGTATAGCTGTTGATTAACAGACTCTGATACTCATTCAGTGTTGGATTCATATCGTAAGCCGGAGCCAAAGTCCACCCCTTGGCAGTCAAAAGAAAACCATGATTGCGAAAATGGTCATCCGTATTACCGATGCAGATATTGAATGCAACTCTGCGATACAGTTCTTGCAGATTATCCTCCACGTTGGTACAGTTCTGAAGTATGAAATCGACAATATTCAGATATCCATGACCGGTATTGGCATTATCACCATCATTTAAGCCCAAAAGAGTCATAGCTGAAGCAAAGTGTATGCGCTTACCGTCTTCCTTCCTATCAAATCGTCGGGAAAGCAATGTATGATATTTGTCGTTTGTGAAGATTACTCTTGTCTCTGCTGCATGTATGCCGGCCTTCTTTGCCAATAGGTGTGAGAAATGTTCCCAAAGCCCAGTATCATAATCATCTTTGCGGGACGGGAACTTTGCTATATGCAGAATTTTGTTCTCGTCAATTACGCTTGCCTTTGGACGCGCCCCGCCAAGGGATGAACCCGGTTGTACAAGCTGCTCGATCCAGCGTCTTTCAGGCAGGTGGTTCTCTTCTTCACTTTTTTCAATCTCAAAACTTGCAGCAATCAGTTCACGTATATCGGTTAGTGGCGGAATCCGCAGAACTTCACTTGCATTGATGTATTCTCCGTCCAAGGAGTCCTTAAAACGGAGACCACCCATGCGGGAGTAGTCTTCGATTCCGACAAGATAGTCAAAGGATGAAAGACGGCGGACTGGACGCTTCTCCTCTTTCGCCAGAATCTGTTCCCTGCGATTTATCAATGTGCGGCCCCATCTGTCTGGGAGGGCATCAGAAAAACATCCGAAAATATCCTTGCCTGGAGCTGTATATTGCGGCCCTGGATAGTTATTCAAGTCATCACTAAGAAACAAATTACCATAGTCCCTTAGCCAGTCATCACTATAACAGAATCCAAAACTGTCTGAGCCACGAAGTGATTCATAGCTCAACTCTCCAACCAGCCTTGGTGCTTTTAGCCAATCAAAATCAGCAAACACATATAGTCGTTTCATGGCTTATTCTTTTTTAGATGCTCTTTCTCGCTTTTTCAAACTTAAATCCTGTAAAGCCTTTCCCATTGCGTCTTCTTTGGCAAGCAGAAGTATATCATCATCCAGCTGAAGCGCATAGAGAACTCTGAGATAAATGCCGATAGCTACTGTAGGTGCTCCCTTTTCTATCCGGCCAACCGTAAGCGGCGAGCAGGTTGCGCGTTCGGCAACCTGAGCCATGCTGAGATTCCTGCGCAGTCTTGCTAGTTTGATCTGCTCTCCCACTACCTGCATCTTCTGCTCCAGTTTTCTTGGCAACTTGGTACCCATTGTATTCTTTGCCATATTCAATATATCATATAATATGCAAATGTACTACTTTTCACCTATTTAATGATGTGTTATAGGTAAAAATTTCAAGAATAGAAGATATGGTATTTAAGTGCTTCTACACTTTTTCAAGCGAATAAATCGAACTCGCCACACTTTTTCCAACGAATCAGACTCCTATTATACACTTTTCCATCAAAATTAAGGCTTAAAATCTACACTTTTCCATGGAATCAGCAACTTTACTTTATCCCCGTATTCATATATACGTTCATTAAAGTAAAGTCAAAATGAGGGAAGAAAAAGAAATGGCTGCACCACAGCAAATGGCTGAAGTCATTTTTCTTTTGGCTGCAAAATTTTTGTGTGCTCCTGGTGATATTAAGTAACCTTCAAAAAATAACCTGCATCATCTTAAGGAATCTTTTCGGTCTATATCTCTTCGAGATGAAGCCAATCGATGGACAACAGCAGAATGACTTCGAGCAAATCCTTGATGACAGGTACAAACGCAAAGCCCTCATCATCTCCAGCCAACTGCCGGTATCAGACTGGCACGCACTCTTCAGAAACGAACTGATAGCGGATGCTTCCCGAAATGGTGTCCGTATTGACCAGACTGCAACATCTGACATCCTCATAAGCCGAGCAGTGGTCCAAATATAAGTCACGTAACCCCGATAGGGGAAGCACTGCCGCGCTCCACACTTAAAAAAACGCGCTTTCCTGTGCCTTCTGGCCATCTTCCGGCGCTGCTTTCAGGCACATCGGACGGCTTTTATCGGAAAAACCATGTAGTGCTGGGGGAAATGCGGACCAATCGGACGGCTATTACGGAATGCGCTGATAATCAAAACAATCAGTCTTTTATTACCCGCCAGATAGTCTGAAATTTCCGCAACGCTGCATCTGAACGCATCAATATCGTGAAGCGTTGAAAACCCCTGGTGACAGAGGAAGCGAGATGGCGGCCATGCACATGGTTTTTCCCCCTGACCCGTTAAATCAGAGTCACTACAGTTCTATCACGACTTCCCCATAAGCCTGTCTCTGAAGATCATAGAACTGTTCATCGAATTCAATACCTGTCGGATTGCCGTCGTTTATCCAGTTCTGATATGCCAGAGCTTCCTCCTTGGTTATTCCAAGATCCTCAGCGTAGGCGTCATAGAACTCGAGTTTCTCACCGCTTCGTTGGTGGTCATACTTGAGCAAAATATCCATCAATGTAACTTTTTGGCCATCCTCAACTCTGTTATAAGGGCTGTCAAGGATGGACTTTACAAAATCATTTTTAATTTCCATATAATAATCACTTCTAGTACTTTGTAACATCTAATTCTTGATTTTTATTGCGGGATACAAGTGCTTCAGCCTTGTCCTTGCATCCCCGACAGTGAACTGCCAGTCAATCCCTTTCTGCCGATGATTTCTGTCTCGATACCAAGCGGCCGCTTCCGTTTTCAGAGCATCGATGTCGCCGATTCTCCTTCCCAGGCACTCTTTGGTGAAGGCGGACAGTTCAATCTCGGCCATGTCCAGCCAGGAGCCATGCTTCGGGGTATGATGAAGTTCGAATTTCTTCCAGATACGGCGGGCCTCGGCTGGCTCAAACGCTTCATACAAGGAAGAGATATCGTGAGTATTCAAGTTGTCGCATACAAGGACAATCTTGTACGCATCGGGAAAATCCTCGTCCACAAGCTGCTTGATTTCTTGCGCCCAGTCCGTCTTGCAGCGATGCTCTCGGATGGAGACTCTTCTCCAGCACTCATGGGGTGCCGTGAACATGAAACCGCAGCAAGTACCGTTGCGGACGTATTCGTGGTCAACCTTTTCCGTATGGTTTTCATTGGACAGATGGATTGTTTCACGGGAATCGTAGCGAAGCTCAATCGGTTGTTCGTCCATGCAGACGAGAGGACGGTGAGGGACTCGCGGCCTGGAGTACACCTCCAGGACATCCTCCATATGGGCCACAAACGAGGCGTTCTGGTCAGGAGGAATACACCACATCTTCCTCAAGTGAGGTTTATACCGGTTTTTTTTAGTATGCGACCCACCTGCACGTACGAAATAGAAGGAAGGACTTCCAATTCTACGGCGCGTTCCGATATGAGTCTGAGTGTCCATTTACCTCTGCCGCTTGGCGGTGTGCTGCATGCTATTGCAACTATTTTTGCTTCTACGTCCCCTGTACATTTGGCCGGAACCGGTGGCGTCTCTCGCTTCTTCCGCTTGATCCCATGCGCGGGGTCTGAATCAGCCGTCCTGTCCAGAAAGTGTTGTTTTATGTTATGAACTGCTTGAGGAGTTATGCCCAACATGCCCGCAATCACATTATCTTTCTGTCGCTTCCTTTCTCCAGCCTCGTCGGCGAGGAGCAGTACGTTGGCACGTCGGATCTCCATTGCCCCGCCTACACCGCTCCGAACGGTCTTTTCGAGGGATGTACGCTGCTCCTTGGTCAGTTCGATTTTTAGTTTCCGGTACTTTGCCATAATCCAAATTTAATTGATGATGGCAAAGTTACAAATTAATTCTAATAAATTAAAGTTTTAGTTGTAACAAACTACTAGCATTTATTTAAAAGCGTATTTTAAGGTATAACTTATTGATATTTCACTATATTTGCAAAAGCACAAAACTAAAATTACAATGAGTACACCTCCTATTAAAATCAATGATAGCCTTTTCTGTATTGCCAATGATTGGGAGAAAGGCGCATATCGTTATTCTCTTGAGTTATCCAAGACAGAGAACCCTAAGAACACGATCCTGGTCGTAGGAGTCAATCCTGGCGGAAAAACTGACCCGGAAGAGAAATATATTGGCCGAACCATCCGCCGCGTGTGCGATTTGGTAATTGACAATGGAGAAGGAGACACCAAATATGATAGCGCACTTTTCGTAAACCTCACGCCGAAAATTGCGATAACCCCATCTGGTTTAAAGGATTCCGAGGGGCCACAAGATCTCCCGAAGGATAATGTCGAGGAAATCAAAGCCCTTATACAAGGACGAAAAGGCCGCATAAGTAATGTTCTTTTCTGCTTCGGCAATTCGTTCAAATACGGCAAGGACAATGGTTCATTTACCAAAGTTATCGATACCATAAAAGAGGAATTACCTCTACCAGAATCAAAGTATTGGTGTCTGGGGATAAGCAACAAGGGATATCCTATTCATCCTCATGCACGTATAAAAGATAAGAGGCTGTCAGAATGTTCAATCAATCAAGATTTTACGTTTTCCCTAAAAGATTAAAGCATTATTCAAGGAGTTAAATCGGAGCCACCATAACTCCATAATGGTCTTTCCATAAGCCAGCCGCTGAAGCTCATAGAACTGCTCGTCGGACTCAATTCCAGTCGGATTGCCGTCGTTTATCCAGTTCTGGTAGGCTAAAAGTTCCTCTTTTGTTACACCTACATCTTCAGCATAAACATCAAGATTGCTCAACCGTCTATTCTGACGCCGATATCTGTATTTAGACAAAACATTGAATAATTCAATCTTCTGGCCATCCTCAACCCTGTTATAAGGATTGTCAAGGATGGACTTTGCAAAATCATTGTTCATATCCCGCATTTTTAATCATTTCCAATGCCTTTTCGTGCTTGGCGTTTATGCGTCCAAGCTCTTTGATTTTGGCCGCATCATTTGATGCTACGGCTGCTTCATAAGACACTTTGCCCCGCTGCAGATTGTGGTGAAGATCATTAAGTTTGACATTAATAGCCAAGCGATTACCTGAGAGTATAATTTTATTGACGTACTCATCATATGAGTCCTCATCTTTCCGATGTGTTAAAATATCCACAGCTTCCACCACTTCATCAAGAAAGCCCTCAGTCTGAAGGTCTTCTATGCTCCAGTCACAGTCTTCAATCAAATCGTGCAGGAATCCGACTGTTTTCTCATTGTCACTTGCCCCCATCAGACCGACAGTGAGGGGATGCAATATAGCAGGATTTCCGTCAATATCCTTTTGACCACGAAACTCATAGGTGATGATTTCTAGTGCCTCGTCAATCCCGGCCGCAAAGAATTCCCTAAGAAGTTCCTCTGTCCAATGCTTTTCTTCGTTCATTTCCAACAATTTGGACATCGCGTCCATCAAAGTGATGACCGTCAGGCGTCTTTTGACGGTTCTCATCGAGATTTGAAATACCGGGATAGTGTCAAGAGGTGACTCCAGATTCAGTTTTACGAACCAGACGGGAGTCATCGGATCTGACTCCGTAAAATGGACAAACATATCCCCCATCACCACTCCGAGAGGTGCATGACGCCCTTCATCATCCAACGCCTCGTCAGCCAAGGCTCGGACTTGTATCTTTTCATAATTCACATCCGAGTATAAGACATCAAGCATTTCGCTTTGATAACCGTCTTTAGTGTATCCTTGAAGGAAATTTTCATCAGCATCATCCATAACATAGTCCTGAAAACTGGCATTTGAATCCGAATCTTCTTGGAATCCAAGTATTTTCATTTCATCGAAAGTATTTTCATTATAAGTTCCCATCAATACAATGTACTTTGGATGGCGGTCGCTGGACTTCTCGTAGAAATCCGCTAATAAATCGTAAAGCATACGCTTAGTCGTTTTGTTACCTGTGCGGTCACAAAACCCATCTTGCTGCTTCGCGCGCTGGCAGCCCGTAAGGTTTGTTCCCGCTGCCCGGTATGTTAATAAAAGGAAAATAATCGAAGAGGAGAACCCTCTTTCATCTTTTGCGAATATAGCAAACTTTCATCAAAGTACAATTTTTTTTGCAGTCAGTATCCAATAATCTCCATCGAATTCATCAGTCAGCCTCAGTCAAACTGGCCGAAAACAGAGAAAAATCTCCAGTGATGATTGATGTTATCAGATTAAGCTTATCTTCGACTTAACACCTACAACAATACAAATGTATAACTCAATGAACCGAATAGAGTGGGAGAAGACCACAGTACGGCACATGATTGAACTGTGGTGCAGAAAAAAGCATAGTGAAAAGGAACTCTGTGTGGAATGCGGCAATAGCCTGATCTTGGTTGGCGTAATGTCGAATCGCAAGACAAGGCAGGAAATGTAGCAGGAACCAAAATTCGGTGCAAGGATTCGTTTCTACCCACATCACGCAAGAATCACTCTTTGATTTCAGATGTTTGTAGGTTTCCATTTCAGCAGGGTGCGCCAAGAGCCTGTCCATATCTACCAAACACACGACATAGTCATATTGCCGACGGACATAGTCATTAACCAACTTAGACATATGGGGGATATCTGAATGCTGTGGAAAGTCTGGCGCTACCTTGAACGGGTAGCGATGGGCTATCCTTAGGGAGTCGAAGTAGAACCACTCGGTGATTCCCTCGCCTATTATTGCTATGCTCTTCTTTCCCATAGGCTACAGAAATATGCTTCCAACAAATGGCAGCTTGCCAAGTTTTCCCTGCTTGTACGCATTGTACGGAGAAAGTGTCTTGTGAAGCCCATACTGCGTAAGGCGTTTCACCTCTGTCTCTCCTTTCTCATTCTTGTCTGTAAACCACACGACATCACGGCGGATGAAATCTTCATCAAGAAGGTTTACATCGTGGGTCGTCAGCAGCATCTGGGAACCATTGTCGCTGTTCACAAGGAATGCTTTCAAGAAATATGACAGCAATTCATAATGGATACTGGTCTCTACTTCATCAACCGTGATGAATCTTTCTCTGGAGAGGAGCTTATACAGAATTACGCCCATTCCAAGAAAACGCATTGTTCCCCGACTTTCCATAACTTCCGGTAAATCATATCGTTTATCTCCATCAGCTGTATGGAGGAAAGACAGCGCTTCATTGGTGAGAGTGCCTTTTTTCAGCATTTCTTCACGAGCGTTCTCCGGCATTGGCGTATTCTTGATTACAAGTCCCATATTCGGAGTTATCGGGACTTCCTCTTCTTTCAGATCGAAGTCCACGATATTGAAATCAGATGTCTGAAGTACCTTCAGGAGAAATGCTTTCAACTTGTCGTCCTTGTCTCGACGAATCTGGTCTTTTACATAAGACGACAGTATCTGGTTTGGTGAAAGCAGATCCGCGATGCCCCGTGCATAGAACTCATATACCTTATTCAGTCTTGATTCTTCTACATTGCTTTTGCCGAATGCGGCCATCACTGTGCTGTTGTTGATGGTGTTGCCTTCAATAACATCCTGGCTTTTTTTTGTTATGCCGGATTTGCTTCCGAAAACTATGACGCTATGATCCGTGTCTTTGTTATATGTCCTGTCATATAATGTCGTTGGTCGCTGACTGCCGTAAAAAATCAGGCTTTCCTTGTATATTCGTTTGTCGTCAAACTCAATTTCGTGAATATAGCGTTCTCTATCAAGCCAAAACACAAGGCGCATCTTGCAAGTTTCATTTCGACTGGTATCATCCAATAGAAATGGTGCATAGCCTTCGATTTTGCTCATTCTATCCTGTGGGACACTGAGCATCAAGTCGTGGAAGAAATCAAGCGCCATAAGCATATTGCTCTTGCCGCTGGCGTTGGATCCGTATATGATGCCTATCTTCAATAAATTCACGCCAGGCTTCACTTCGTGAAAATAATTTTCAGCCTGAGTGCCGTCCTGCGTAGGGACGAAACTAATTTTCTGCTCATTTTTGATGGAGTAGAAGTTTATTACTCCGAATTCTTGTATCATAATTTTCTATCTTTTCGTTTTAGACAAAAGTATGGATACTTTTCGATATTTGCAAATATAAATACTATTTTCGTGATTATTTCACTACAACAAAATGTATAAACAATATCAATGCAACTGGAACACCCATATTATGACAATGAAAAGTTTAACTTGCCGGTAACTTGATTCTTGGATGGCATAAGTGTCATAGACATCGCTATACGGAACATTGTTACCTTGATTTAACTTGCTGGCAACTTGCTTAGCTCGCAATACTGATACGGCTTCTAATTCTCGCAAAGTCTCCTGTAACAAGTTTCTATTTTCCACGCAGAAGTTATCCGAACTATCCCGAAGAAAAAGTTATCAACAGCCTTTAGGTAGTGTCAAATGATGCTGAACAAGTACATTTTTGTCTGAACCGCAGTTGAACCACATCCTCGCTATAAGATTGTTTGTCAGGGTATTAGTAATTTTGCGTGAAAAAACAACTCACATATAAGATCGTCCGCGAGACAGTTGTCCTCAACTCTTATCATATTATCATTCTCGGATACGTACCCCAAGAGGTTTATGCCTCCATACCACACAATGGATTTATCTATAATCGAGGCACATAATGACAAATTAGGCTCTGTTTTGATTGTCAAGCCTCTTAACCTTAAAATTGCAGCAGATTCCGACTCTGAAGCAGTCATAATAACGATGTCAATCCCATTATGCATCAAATCACAGAGCTTGGCAAGTAATGCGTTTCTTTCCACCCTGTATAGCTTTGGTGAGGAGATTATTATAGAGCGCTTCGCTTTGTTCAAATCAGAAATGAATGTTTGACGAAATGAAAATCCATTGAAAATGCCCCCTTTCGCAAGATTATCTTCTGTATCGATAACATCACCGAATAGACTTGGTTGACCGTTTGTTATTGTCTTATACCCGATTGACGCATAGCCATTCAGACGTTTCCTATACATATTATCGCAAACAGGTTCGTGAATATCAATGTAATCATAGATGCGAACATCCTTCTTGCCATCATATTCACGATGCAGACGACCTGCATATTGCGCGACAAGTCCCTTCCACGAAATCGGGAGCGCAAGGAAGAGTGTATCAAGCCGCGGGTAATCAAAGCCTTCTCCAACATATTTTCCCGTGGCGACAATTACCAATGGTTCCTTTGGAGGAATACTCTTGAGCTGTAGCAAAGCTTCTTTCTTTTCACGGGTGGAGCCAGCTCCCATAAGGGTTATCGTATGCTCAATGTGAGCAGACAGCTTATCAGCTAACAATACTACGTGTGATTTTCGATTAGTCAAAACGATAGGAGTACGACCATTGTTTATGGAATTGATTACATCATCTACAATCAGATTGTTACGAGTAGCATCCTCCGAAAGACTCTCATATAATGCCGTTATGGATTGCTTGTCATCTGTAAGTGAACGGTAGGACGTAAATCGTGGTATGAGATAACGGTCAAAAGATTGTTTCGCCATCTGGCTTTTGGCATCAGCAGAATAACGGATTGGCCCACATTGCATAAATATGATTGGTTGGTGTCCATCCTTGCGAACAGGAGTTGCGGTCAATCCATACACGTATTGAGCCTTGACACTCTTGAGCACCTGTTCAAAAGTGACAGACGAAACGTGATGGCACTCATCCACTATCACCATACCGTAATCCTGAACGAAAGGCTTTACTCCATTTTCGTCAATACAAGACTGTATAAGGGCAACATCGATTAAATTATGCAAAGTATTCCCTGAAGAGTCGACGCGGCCAATGGGAGAAAACGCCTTTTTCCGTCCACGTTTCTTCGGATTCTCCGGCTCTTTATAATCAATGTCGAGATATTCAATCAATCGTTGGTGCCATTGAGACAGCAAGGTCTTCGAATGAACGAGAATCAAGGTATTAACTTTCTTTCGGTCAATCATCGCCGCAGCCGTGACAGTCTTACCGAATGCTGTTGTCGCATAAAGCACTCCATTATTATGGGACAGCATTGCCTCAATCGCCTCCAACTGTTCTTCTCGTTCCTCACCCTTGAAAGTGACTTCTATATGTCTTCCGTGGTTCGTTTCATCGACAACATCAAATGCGACCTCATTATCCTTAAGAAATGCCACAATGGAATCCTCACATCCACGAGGCATCGCCAAATAATCTTCTGTAATGTCAAAGCACGAAATAACTCGTGGAATTGAATATGTTGAAAGGCGCATCGCTTGCTTGCTGTAGAATTCCGGGTTCTTGAAAGCCGCAATCCGCTTCAAGTGATTGAGGGCCTTGGCTGAAACAGACTTTAACGGAATATAAACTTTATCAGCCTTAATCATTGTCACTTTCCCATAAAAATCCTCTTTGCCTATATTTTGCGGAGTCGGAGTGACCCAAGGTTTACTTTCGTTTGATGTTGACAGTGGCCCCAATTCTTCTTGAATATGCCGCTTCAACAGAAAGTCCACCTCCTCTTCTTGCATCTTCCTGACACAATGCAAGAATGACCATTGATCCTTGTATGCCAGAAAATTCTCATCAACAAACACACTGTTCAATCTTCGCCGTGCCTTTCCTTGCAGAGGCAATGCCACAAGATTGCCCAATCCGCCATCTGGCAGACGGTCCTGATTCGGGAAGAAACGGTCGTATGACTGAAAAGACATCCTCCCATCCCTGTTCATCGCCTCAGTCAATATCGCATTGCCCAAACGTCTTGCCTTATAAGCCGGGACAGGAGACTCGAAGAATATCCACACGTGCGCACCATTTCCGGAACGGGATCGTTCTATGGCATAAGGGATATTCCAATCCTTGCAAACGCCGGTAAAAGCCAAGACATCTTCTTTATATCCATGCGTGCAATTCTTGTCATCAAAATCCGTACAGAGAAACGCACAGTTATTGTCAGGCATAATGGCGTAAAGTCCAATTACATCGCAGCAATTCTCATCTTTACCCTCCAAATGTCTATATACATCATTGTAAGTGAGTGAAGCGAAACTTCTGTTTGGGCAGTTGGCGCATTTGTACTTCTTCTTGTCGCATATATTCAGTCTCCATTCATTTTTACAGACCGGTTGATAGCCACTCTTCCCTGTCATCTTGCTGAACCATCTGCGCGCAAAGACATCTTCACGGCCTTTGAAATAGGATTGAAAGAGCTTCACTTTTTCGTCAAGAGACAAACTTATGGTTGGAAGAATAGTTTGGGAAAATGCTTTGTCATCTACTATTTCCACAACGCTCGCCCCATAGGAGATACCGTGAGAGTGAAGCCATGTTTTTAACGCTTCATTCTCTTTTTGAAGCAGTTTACATTGCTGAAGCAATCGGCGGTATTTCTCTTGAAGATCGTCTACTTCTCTGTACATATTGTCAATAATCTGTCTGTGTTAATTTCACAAAAGTATTGTTTAATGACGATTTATGATACAACAAATGATTATATTTACAAAAAATCCTTCATTATGAGATCCTACACTCTGTTTCAGGAATATATCTGGCTTGTGAACATCATTCATAGGGCGCACGGAATCACGTTCGGGGAAATCAACCGGAAGTGGCTGGAAACCGAGATGAGCGAGGGAATAAGCCTGGCGCGCAGCACATTCAACAGGCATAAGGACGCCATTCAGGATATGTTCGGAATCTATATCGAGTGCGACAAGAAAAACGGGTTCAAGTACTACATCGGCAACGAGGAAGTGCTTGACGAGGATTCCATACAGAACTGGATGCTGTCCACTCTGTCCGTAAACAACATCCTCAGTGAAAGCAAAAGCGTGCACGACAGAATCCTGCTGGAGTCGATTCCTTCCGACGGCGAGAATCTTCATAGATTCATAGACGCTATGAAACGCGGCCTGCGAATCATCGTCCGTTACCGCCGCTATACATCTGAGTACGAGACATCTATGAAGGTTGAACCATACTGCGTCAAACTATTCAACAGGCGTTGGTACGGCCTTGTAAAGTCGTTAAAGAACGGAGATTATTTCCTTCTGGCATTCGATCGCATAAAAAGCCTGGAAGTCACGGAAAAAAAATTCATTATGGATGAAAACTTTGACGCCGCCCGATGGTTCCGTGACTGCTACGGCATAGTGAAAGACACTGCCATCCCTGTGCAACGCGTTGTAATCCGCGCCTTCGGAAATGAAGCGTTCTATATGCGCGACCTGCCTATGCATCCCTCGCAAAAAGAAATCTCCCACACTGATGAATATACAGACTTTGAACTGACGCTCAGCCCCACCGGAGACTTTCATACACCTCTGATTGCCAGAGGCGGAGCGATCAAAATCCTTGAACCTCAATGGCTTGCCGACACCATCCGCGACTATCATCAAATGGCGGTGGAGCGCTACAAATGAATATTTTGACTCTGTACCACGATTTGAGACAGCCTTATTTCATATTTGTACCGTAAACCAAATAAAACTACGTAATATGAAAAAGGAAAACAGACAGGAGATGAAGAGGCATCTCGCCAATTTCCACATCGCAGGATTCACCTACTGGGATGGCAGTGAGGCTTTCGAGCACCTCAAAATCGGCACAAAACTCGATCTCGTCAGGGAAGAGGACAACCGCTTCGATCCCTATGCCGTCGCGATCTACTACAAAGATCTCAAGCTCGGTTTCATCCCGCGCGGCTCCAATCAGGAAATCAGCAAATACCTCGATATGGGTTGGGGAGATCTTTACGAGGTTCGTGTGACGAGAGTCTCACCTGACGCGCATCCCGAGTCGCAAGTGGAAGTTGTCGTGCATATCAAGCGGAATATTCAGGAATAATCACATTATATCTGAATGAATCCGCAACCGCCAGAAGCCGCGTTTTATCATTTTAATGCTCCCGCCGCACGCATTATTGTCCTCGACGGGAGCAATATCGTATGTTTTTGCGCCACCTCTGTTCGCCGTTCAAACTTCGGCGAGTAAATTTATCATTTATAGTCAACCCATATAGATAAGCATAGGATATTTATCGGATTATCATTAAATTCGCTACCGAATAAAACTAAAATATCCAAAACAATCATGGAATCCGGAAAAGGTTATGTTTACATATTGACAAATCCTTCATTTCGTGAGGATTGGGTCAAGATCGGCAAGAGTTCACGTCCTGTGGATGTTCGCTCGAAGGAATTGGACAACACTGCGGTTCCACTGCCGTTTGAGGTTTACGCCACGCTTTACACCAGCAAATACAGCAAGGTTGAAAAGCAGATTCACAAGCAGATAGACAGGCTGACGGATTTGAGGATCCGCCAGAACAGGGAGTTTTTCAACATCGCTCCCGCCGTGGCACTTGACATTATGCGTGATATGGCCGATCTTCTGGACGATGCGGAACTGGCCATCTATGTTGACGGAAAACCGGTAATATCCCAGAATAAGGAACAGGACAACGCCATCAAGAACGAAGAGGCGGAGAAAAAGAAGCGGATAGCCAGGCCAAATTTTAAATTCCATATGGTTGGAATAAACATAGGAGACACGGTCATATTCGATGAACTGAATATTCCATTAAAGGTCGCGACGGATGACAAGGTTGAATATGACGGGCGGCTTTATAGCTTGTCAGCCTTTACGGGCACGTTTCTTCCTGTTGAGAAGCAGAACACTTCCGGAGCTTACCAAGGTCCGAAATATTTCAGTTTCAAAGGGAAGGTTCTTGCGGATCTACGTAATGAGATCGAAAAGGAGCATTGTGGAGGCGATAATTAGGCGGCAAGAATAATCGTTTAAATATGAAACGGATAGCGGTTGTTATATTCATAATGATCCTTGCTTGCGTGGTGGCGGACGCGCAGTCTTACATTAGGCGCGGGAAGGATGTTTACTCGGCGCCCTTGTACAATTGGGACGGAAGTTGCCTGCGGGCGGGGAACAGTAAATATTCAGAGGTTTTGATTAATTTCGATGGTGAATATATCCGCGGGGGTGGCAGCCGCTACGGTGAGATTCTATACAATTGGAACGGGGTGGAGCTGCGTGGCGGTCGTGGCAAATATGCCAAGGTGCTTTTCAGCTGGGACGGGAAAAACATACGCCAAGGCGACAGCAGATATTCCGCCGCGCTGTATAATTCTGACGGTCAATATATTCGCAAGGGTGAGGAAAAATATTCACAGCCACTGATGAATATTTCAGGACCCGTTCCCGCGGCGGTGCTGATTTACATATTGCTGCTGTAGCACGCCGCAAAGTTGGCTACGTCTGTCTGTGTTTTCATAATAGAGGCATTAATATAAAATATTGTATAATAATGAGATTGGTGATTCAAAGGGTGTCGCGCGCAAGCGTTGCCATTGAGGGCAGAACCGTGTCCGGGATCGGGAACGGGCTCCTGGTGCTTGTCGGAGTCGAGACCGGAGATACGGAAGAGGATTTGCGCTGGCTTGTGGGCAAGACTGTGGGACTGAGGATATTCAATGATGAGAATGGCGTGATGAACAGGAGTGTCGTGGATGTTGGAGGGGAGGTTCTTGCGGTGTCGCAATTCACTCTGACGGCATCCACCAAGAAAGGGAATCGCCCTTCCTACATTCGTGCCGCAGGCCACGATTTGGCAGTCCCGTTGTACGAGAAGTACTGCGAGGAAGTCTCGGCGGCGATCGGCAAGCCGGTCGGCAAAGGAGTATTCGGCGCGGATATGCAGGTCTCCCTTGTCAACGATGGCCCGGTGACGATAATCATCGACTCAAGGATTCGGGAATAGATTCACAGCCGCTCAATGAATATTATAAACCCGCTGCTGTCGTAATGACAAACCTTACAGCAGTCGGGCGATCTTGGGGATCAAGGTGATGTCAGCAGGCAGCCATTCGACTGAACCGAGCTGTTCGGCGGTGAGCCAACGGGCGGCCTCGTGCTCGACCAGATGAAGGTCACCGGAAAGGATGGTGCAGGCGTAGCACTTCATCGAAAGGTGAAAGTCCGGGTAGTCATATTCAATGGTGTCAATCAGTTCGCCGACTCGGATCTCGGTTTCCAGCTCCTCGCGGATCTCCCTTCTAAGTGCATCCTCAGGACTCTCCCCCGCCTCGACCTTGCCGCCGGGAAACTCCCAACCATCCTTGAATGCACCGTAGCCACGCTGCGTGGCGAAGATTTTCCCATCTTTGAATATCACGGCTGCAACTACGTTTATTGTTTTCATTTTCAATGTCATTTTAAAGTTAAACATTCGCTGACGTGATGTAGTCGTACAGATTCTTCTCTACCGGAGTGTCAATAGCAGTTCTTTCACATCTTGACCGAATGTACATCTAAGTCAATTGGGTACGCGCCGCGTACCTTTTCTTCATATTCTCTTTTACCGTTCTTCATAATAATACGAATAATCTATTCCTTTCATGAACATCTCCCTGTCATTCACCTTATCCGTCAGTGCATCTTTCAGAAGCCCCTTGATTTCCGTGCTATCCGCCACGCTCTTTTCCATTGCCGCAAGATAAGCATATTTGTCAATTTGGCTCCAATCAATGCACTGTCCAAGTCGCTTCTTCAGAATCAGGTCTAGCCAAATCCTCGTTGTTCGCCCATTACCTTCACGGAACGGATGCGCCACATTCATCTCCACATACTTGTCAGCAATCTCATCAAAAGTCTCTTCCGACATCTGTTCAATGTTATGCAACGTCTGTGAAAGAAACGCTACAGGAGCGAAGGTGAATCCGCCTTTGGAAATATTCACTGAACGTATCTGTCCTGCAAAGTCGTACAATCCTCCAAACAGATAAGCGTGAATCTGCTGAAGTCCTTTTACCGTTCCCACCTCAATGCTATCGAGCAATGAACTCTCGAATAAAGTATAAGCCTTTGCTTTGCTCTTTCCGTCAATGGTATCTTCACCGTAAGTAAACCACTCAATGAATCGCGATGCCTTGTTGTTCGGCATATTCTTCGCCAACTCGATAACTCCAGAAGCATCAAGGACATCTGTCAATCTCATCTTCCCGTCTGGTGCTCGCAGTTTGAACTGGTTAGTGTCACTAACCAGTTCAACCCCATCCCTCTTCAACTTGCTCTTCAGATACTTCCAATAGTTCCTGTTCTTGGCATAGTCATCCTGCGCATTCAGCACACCGACAATGTCAAGCACGCTGTACCACCACTTGGAATTCCCCTCATCCCAAATAGCCCGGACCTCTCGGTCGTCGAAGAAACGGATTGATATTTTGTTCATAAGCAAATTACAATCTTACAGTGCACACCGATAGTGCCTGATTTCGAATTGTAAAGTTAGTGAAAAATTGTTACATGCGACACTTTGCGTAACTTCTCCAGGAGTCCGTCATTCTCCAGATATCCATTCTCAAGTGCTAGTATCAGAGTACCATCGGGCTTATTATAAATCTTTCCGTGGAGAAGATAGAAATTTTGTTTGACGAATTCCTCTATTGTCTGAGAGAATGGCTTGATTGAATAAAAAGTGTATTTTGATTTCAGTCAAGGATTTCGTAAAGGCTCATTTTGAGGAATATATCGGCAAGATGTACCATACGGAGGGAGCGCCTTTCATCTGGTTCGCGTTCGACAAAGGGACAACCTCGCTTGATGCACTTCGCAAGGCTTTCTGCGAAGATGCGTCAGTGGAGGCCGTTGCTTTGGGATAGAAGCTTGTTTGGAATGGTACAGGAGAAGGTGCTCTGGTGTACGAAAGGCAAATAGACTTGTCTTTGGTACAGGAAACTGGCTTCTGAGGTACGGAATTCCTCTTACTCATGAGGCTTCATCCGGGCGAGTTCAAAGATTGCCGGGGAAAGGTGGCAGTAGCCGCCGGGATTCTTGTCGAGGTAGTTTTGGTGGTACTCCTCGGCTTTGTAGAAACAGCGGAGGGGCTGTAGCTCGACGGCGGATTTCCTGCCGGCTTTGTTCTCAAAGGAGCCGAGTACAGTTTCGATCACTTCCCTATCCTCACCGTTATCGTAATAGACGCCGGTGCGGTACCTTGTGCCTTCGTCCTCACCTTGTTTGTTCAGGCTGAACGGGTCGATCATATTCAGGAATAGATTGACAAGACGCTCCAAAGACACTTTCTCGGGATCGTAGCGGACGTGGACGCATTCGGCGTGACCGGTCTCGTCGGTATAGACTTGTTTGTAGGTCGGGTCGATTTCCCAACCGTTCGCGAAGCCGACTTCCGTGAAGACTACTCCGTCCACGAGTTTGAAAAACTTCTGCGCTCCCCAGAAGCAGCCGGCGGCGAACCAGATGTCTCTTTCCTTGCCGTAGAGCAAGGAGGTAACCTCCTCAAGATACTTTCTGTCAACTTCATCGAACGTGTTCAGATCCTTGCTGTCGATGTCAAGGACGGCGGCTATCCGGCCACGTTTCCAGCAAGGTACAACAATCTCGCTGCGGCTCTCGCTTGAGCAGGCTATGTGACCGGGGAACAGCTCGACATCGGGGACAATGACAGTGCGCTCCTCGTTCCATGATGTGCCGCACACTCCCCTGCCCTTTGCGATGCGCATGCATGCCACAGGTCCTTGGAACGGCCCGAGCACAAGTTCCTCGGATGACGCCACATGGTAAAAACCTGTCCACCAGAAGCCGAACTCACTATTAAGCATCGCAACTATATTCGACATCCTCGCCACCTCGTCAGTCTCCCCGGCAAGAAGAGCCAGAATCTGAGGCAATAGCGCAAGATATTTTTCCTCTTTTGTCATATTCATTAATTTTTCAGGTAAAGATAATGTTTTTAGTTCAATAATAGTACAATGCTCCCAAGGGCACTCCGCAAGGTATAAAAATACCGGCGCAGAATCATAATTCCACGCTTGCGTATTGTGTGCTGATATGCCGCCTATGTTCCCTAAAAGCATAGGCGGCATATTAACAAGCCTCTCACAATATTCTGTACAGGACATATATGCCGCCATATTTACAAAGCAGGGGAAATATTGGAGACCCAATGCCGTACGTCTGATTATATTCTGAATAAATTGATCCTTAACCGATTGCGAAGATATGCACGGCAATATGAATATACAGATATCAGAAAAATATATTGGATTTCTGATCAGAAAACTTATCTTTGTCAAGATCAAAACAGATAGTCCCAAATATGCTGTTGGCAAACTTCATCATAGTCGGAATTGTGATTCTTATGCTCATCACATTCTCCATCTTTATCCTCATCGGCAAAGGGGACGATCTTATCGCCGACTACAACACAGCGAGCAAAGAAGAAAGGGCGAAATATGACATCGGAAGGCTGAGAAAAGTCAGCGGCTACGGTTTGCTGCTCACATGCTTACCGACCGGCCTGCTTCCTTTGGCCGAGATGTCCGACATAATATTTTGGTCATCAATGATTTCTATGATAATTATAGCTATCGTTGTCACGATACTGGCGAACACCTATGCAAGGCGATAAAAACAAACAATAATTGATATGAGGAATATGAAAACACGAAGGAATATTCTCACCGTTGTACTTATGCTGTCTGTTGTGGCGTGTCGGAATGATGAAAGCTGGACCAATGCCGAGAAGAGTCTCATAAAGGGTGATGGCGAAGCTATGCGCGTGCTGACGATTTATGACAAGGCGGACTCGCTGGTGCTGCGGACGGAGTGCTCCGGAATCAGCACGAAGGAACTGACGAGTGATGAATATAAGATCCTGGCTGAGAAGATGGTGGCCACAGTGACCTCTCCGGAACAGGATGGAGTCGGCATAGCCGGGCCGCAGGTGGGAATATCACGCCGTGTCGTGGCGGTGCAGAGGTTCGATAAGGACGGTGAGCCGTTCGAGGTCTATCCGAACATCCAAATCACTTGTCACAGAGGTGAAAAGGCTCTTGGACCTGAAGGATGTCTAAGCATTCCTGGGAAGCGCGGCAATGTTGAGCGCTATCAGGACATCGACATCAACTACACCTCGCTCAAAACCTTGCGCGACACGACCGAAAGCATCAAAGGCTTCACCGCCGTGATCTTCCAGCACGAATGCGACCACCTCAACGGAATCCTCTACACCGACTATCTGGATGGCAACCAATAGCGTTTATATTCGCCATTCGTTTGATATAGAGACATTCACAATTCGGGAATAACTACTAAAAAGATATTGCTATATTCAAAAAATATAGTCATCTTTGCAAGGAAAGTCTGAATGCCGTGGATCGTTTGGAGTTCCACAACGCGATATTGGTATAGTCGTACTGATGTCGCTTTTTTGTTTTTTCAAAAATATCCACCAAAGTATAGATAGAGAACTTGGATGGGGTTCTCATCCTGAATATGTTCTCTGACTAACGTTTTACTGAACTTATATAACTTGGAAATATGATATGGTCATACGGCAAATGCTGTATGGCCTTTTTTTGTAATCAAAATTGTTACAATTATGGACACACAAACAACAAAGGAGCTGTTGAATGCTCCGCAAAGAGGAGAAATCATCCTCTATCAGACTGCCGATGGCAGGACAAAGATCGATGTCAAACTTGAAAATGAGACGGTTTGGCTGACGCAGGATCAACTTGTGATTCTTTTTGAAAGAGATAGGTCTGTGATTTCCAGACATATCAGTAATATTTTCAAAGAAGGTGAACTTGATCCCAATGTGGTATGTGCAAAAATTGCAACTACCACTCCGCACGGAGCCATACCTGGCAAATGGCAAACACACGAAGTTGTTTTCTACAACCTTGATGTCATCATATCCGTAGGCTATCGTGTAAAATCACAACGTGGCACTCAATTCAGGATATGGGCGAACTCCGTCCTAAAAGACTACCTTATCAAAGGCTACGCCGTCCGCAATGACCTTGCACAGCAGAAATACGATGATCTGAAGGCTCTTGTGGATGTGATGGGCCGCACTATGGGGTATCTTGACTCCACGGACGAAGAGCAGATCAAGAGCATATTCGATGTAGTGAAGGACTACACTTATGCTTTGGACACGCTTGATAGCTACGACTATCAGACGTTGGGAGTAAAATCAACCACAAAGGAGTGCTTTCACGCCTCTTACGAGAATGCGATGGGGGTCATCAACGACCTGAAAGTCAAGTTCGGAGGAAGCGAGCTTTTCGGACACGAAAAGGACGAATCCTTCCACAGTTCAATCGGTCAGATATACCAGACTTGGGATGGAGTTGACCTATACCCGTCAGTGGAGGAGAAAGCGGCTATGCTGTTGTATCTTGTTGTCAAGAATCATTCATTCTCCGATGGCAACAAACGCATTGCCGCCACACTGTTCCTCTGGTTTATGGAAAACAACAGGATCCTTTATGCTCCGGATGGACACAAACGTATCGCTGACAATGCCTTGGTAGCATTGACTTTGATGATCGCTGAAAGCAAGACAGATGAAATGGATACGATGGTAAAGGTTGTTGTAAACTTGATCAATGGCGACAACAAGTAAAATGAATATTTTCAGAGGGGAATATTACCAGATGCGGACCCTGTCCTCTGGTTTGACGTAGAGGGAGTCGGTCGGCTGGATGCAGAAGGCGTCGTAGGCGACATTCAAACCACCGTGATCGGCGATGTCTTTGATCAGTCCAGCAAGAGCCTTAACATTCTCGTCGCTGACTTTTGTCACGGTTCCCCACATAGGGTACTCAAGCGGCTGGGAGTTCAAGTCGGCCTAATGACCGGTCGCGTATTTGGCGAAGTCGTCTCCAGGACGCGCAGTGGTGTCCATGTAGGCGTAATTGATTCCGGCGGTCTTGGCCGGTTGGTTGCAGCAGGCTGACGCGATGGCCAGACAGCCGCAAAGTAACAAAAATGACTTTTTCATATTCATTGATGCAATTTGAACTTTCCAGACGCAAAGATACGGCGGAAAAGTTATTCCTCATCTATGAATATGTGGGCAATGGTAGTTGATAATACTTTGAATATTAATTAAATCTGTATGGGCAAGGTGGACATCCGAAATCAGACAACCTACTTCCTGCGTCTGAAATAAAGGATATAGGACACAACCAGAGACACAACAAACGTAGCAAGTCCGATGGCGCGGTTCCAAGAGTCAGGCAGCCCGAGCCCGATCTTTGCCACGCAGATGTAGGTCGTGCAGACAGCCGTCATAAACGCCGCCGGAATCATCGTGATCAGATAAGTCAGCCCCTTCATGAACTTCACCAGATAAGCAGTCGCGGTCCACAACATAAACACGGCAAGAGTCTGGTTCGCCCATCCGAAATACCTCCAGATGACATTGAACCCGTTCTCATCGGCGATGTTGTACCAAAGCAACACCCCAGCGATCAAAAACAGCGGAATGCTGATCATAAGCCGGTTGGCGACCGGTTTCTGATTCAGATGCAGGAAATCCGCCACGATCAGGCGTGCGCTTCTGAACGCTGTGTCCCCGCTCGTGATAGGAGCGGCGACCACACCAAGGATGGCCAGAATGCCACCTAAAACGCCAAGCCAACCTTTGGAAACCTTGACAACCACATCCGGAGCCGCGGCGGAAACAGTCGCGCCGACCTCTGCGGCACCACCATCAAAGAAGAACCACGATGAAACGGTCGCCCAGATCAACGCCACAATGCCCTCAGTGATCATCGCGCCGTAAAACACCGGCCTGCCAAGTCGCTCGTCAGTCAGGCACCTGGCCATCATCGGACTCTGCGTGGCGTGGAAACCGCTCACCGCGCCACAAGCGATGGTGATGAAAAGGCACGGGAATATCGGCTGGCCGCTCAGAAGCCCCTTCGACTCACCTAAATTGCCAAGCCCGTCCCAAAGCTCCGGAAGCGAAGGCCATTTGACAAACAGGCAGACCATCAGAGCCAAAGCCATAAAAATCAGCGCGAAAGCGAAAACCGGATATATCCGTCCGATGATCTTGTCGATCGGCATCAGCGTGGCAAGAAGATAATAAAGGAATATCACCCCGACCCATATCATAATCGATATGCGGTCTCCATCCCCCGCGATGTCTCCGAGAATCAACGCAGGGCTGAACACGAACACCGTCCCCACAAGCATCAGCACAATGATGGAGAACGCCAGAATGAAAGTCTTTGTGCCTTTCCCGAGATATTCCCCGACCAGATCAGGCAGTCCCGCTCCCCCGTTCCTTATGGAGAGCATTCCGGTCATATAGTCGTGCACTGCACCGGCGAAAATGCAGCCCAGAACAATCCACAGGTAGGCTGACGGTCCGAACTTGGCTCCCATAATGGCACCGAAGATAGGTCCCGTTCCCGCGATATTCAGAAACTGGATCATATAGACCTTCCACGCCGGCATTGGAATATAATCCACCCCGTCCGCCTTGGTGATGGCTGGTGTCTTACGGGTCGGATCCGCCCTGAACCTCCGCTCCACGAACTTACCATAAAGAATATACCCGACCACAAGGGCCGCGAGACTGATCAAAAAAGAAAACATAATCCCAGTTATTAGTGACTTTCAATAGTTGCCGCAAATTTACACAATAAAACGAATATGCCGTATCAATATATTCATGAAATTTTCTTTCCGTCAATATGTCAGCCTTCCGGAAGTAGCCTGATTTTTGAATTATTCGCACCGTGACTTTTAATGAATATTATATTATGAAATTCGTGGAATATCCTGAAGATAAGAAGACTGACTCTCCAAAGGAGACGGAAGGGCAGACCCGTGGAGGATGGTTTCCAAACGGGAACATATTCTGGACTATGGTGCTGATGTTCGCCTTTCTGGCATTGATCAACACATTCCTGTTTCCGGGAAGCAGGGGCAGCAGCGTGGTCGAGACTGACTATGGGACGTTCATCTCCGACGTGGATAAAGGTTTGGTCTATGACGTTGTGATTGATGGAGATAAGGTGTTATATTCAAAGAGTGCTCCGCTCACATATCAGGAAAAACTCAAAGGGCAGAGAGACACGACCTATGTCACCGGCGCGGTCACGGATCCGGATTTCGTGAGCCGCCTGTCAACGGCCCCGAGTCCCAACAAGGACGGCAAGATCCGTTTTGTGAAGAAACTCAACCGCGAACGCTCCCCTCTTCTGGATTTCATCCTTTGGTGGGTGCTTCCGGGTATGCTGATGTACTGGCTTCTGAGCTCGGCTATGAGGCGTGTCGGCAGCAATATGGCCAAAGGTGGCGGAATGGGTAATTTTATGCAGTTCGGACAAAGTGGCGCTAAAGTCTATGCCGAGAATGACATAAAGACACGTTTCTCGGATGTCGCCGGGCAGGACGAGGCCAAGGACGGGCTTATGGAAGTCGTGGATTTCTTGCACAATCCCGCAAAATATAACGAGGTCGGTGCCCACTTGCCTAAAGGGGTCCTTCTGGTCGGGCCTCCGGGAACCGGCAAGACATTGATCGCAAGGGCCGTGGCCGGAGAAGCCGGTGTCCCGTTCTTCTCGATGTCCGGATCAGAGTTCGTCCAGATGTTCGTGGGAATGGGCGCCGCGAAGGTTCGTGACCTGTTCAGCCAGGCACAGGCAAAGGCTCCGTGCATCGTCTTTATCGATGAGATCGACGCTATCGGAAAGAGCCGTGAGAACAACATCGGAGGCGGCAACGATGAGCGTGAGCAGACTCTCAACCAATTGCTTACGGAGATGGACGGCTTTGACGGGGACAAGGGTGTGATCATCCTTGCCGCGACCAACAGGCCGGACAGTCTGGACAAGGCTCTTCTCCGTCCGGGACGCTTCGACAGGCGTGTCCAGATGGAACTTCCTGACCTGCAAGGCAGAAAGGCAATCCTTCAGGTTCATCTGAAGAATATCAAGCACGAAGACATAGATCTGGATCTCATCGGACGCGCGACTGCAGGCTCTTCGGGAGCGGAACTGGCGAACATCGTCAACGAGGCCGCTTTGAGAGCTGTGCGTCTCGGCAAGAAAGCCGCCACGACCGAAGATCTTGAGGAAAGTGTCGAGGTCGTTATGGCCGGCGAGCAGAGAAAGAACGCCGTTATCTCAGCCGAGGAGAAAAAGATCATCGCCTACCACGAGATCGGACACGCTATGGTGGCCGCCGCGCAGAGCAATTCCGCCCCGGTTCAGAAAATCACGATCATTCCGAGAACTTCCGGAGCGCTCGGCTACACGATGCAGGTGGACGAGGGAGAGAAGTTCCTCTACAGCAAGGAATATCTTCTTAACCGTCTCGCTACCCTGACCGGTGGACGTGTCGCGGAGGAGATCATCTGCCACACCTGCACGACCGGAGCGTCGAACGACATCGAAAAGGCCACACAGATGGCCAGGGCTATGATCACGACCTACGGAATGAGCGACAAGTACGGAATGATGGCCCTTGAGACCAAAGGCAACTCCTACCTTGGCGGATCATCTCAGTTGGCCTGCTCGGACGAGACTGCCGCTGACATCGACACCGAAGTCCGCGAGATGATCGCCGCCGCCAAGAAAAAAGCCACCGACATCATCACCGCCAACATCGACAAGATGCACAAAAGCGCGCGGTACCTTCTCGAAAAAGAGACCATCACCGGTGAAGAGTTTATGAATATCTTCAACGGAGCGTAGTCCCTGGCATTTAATGCGCGGATTCGACTTCAAACACGACAGATTATCAGTCCAGAAGCAGGAATCCGGCCCAGTAGTAAGGATCCGGATAACGCTGCCGTACGGTTTGGCGGGCTTTACGGAATGCATCATGGATGTCGCAGCCGTTGCGTACTACAGCCTTGTAGAACTCAGCCATAAAAAGCGAGGAAGCTACGTCGCTGGCCTCACCGACGTTGACAAGAAGGTAGCGGACACCAGCTTTCCTGAACGCCCTCTGGAGGCCATAGATTCCTTCCGGAGTCGCATGACCGAGGCCAGTCTCGCAAGCCGAGAGGCTGACAATGGTTGTTCCGCTCAGATCCATGGCGGCGATGTCGGCTGCGGTCAACTTCTCTCCATCAGCCATGATAAGGCCAGACATATTCATAGACAATCTGTAAGCGTCTGATTTGCTTTCGCTTCCGGTTGGCTCGCAATAGAAGCCGTGCGTCGCTATGTGGATCAGGTCCGGGGATTCTCCGCCAAGGGAAAGGAACGCTTCCACCGTACCCTCCGGACCGGAATTTTCATGAACAATGGCTTTCCTCTTCAATGCCTTGGCTATGTTCCCGAGTTCTGTTGCGGTCGCGGCCAGCGGTGCATATTCATTACCATACTCCAGATTTCCGAAGAGGTATGCGGAGAGCCGTTTCTTGTGGTTGATGTCTTTATCGTTGATGCCCACAATGTCCCTTGCGGAAGACAATCTGACAATATTGTAAGCCTCCCCGAACAGTTGCCCATCGGTCAGCGTCCCAGCCTCGACTGGAATCATGTGGAATGCACCAGAAGGAACGAGGAACACATTTCCACCATGCTGAAGTTTTGATGAAAGCGATGCCAAGAAAGTCTTTACAACACCGTTCGCCAGAGCTTCGAAACCATAGCGCAAAGAGTCCTGCGGACTTTCAACACAAAGACGCACCAGTTCCGGATGCGGTGCCTCTTTTCTGACGATGTAGGCATAATAAGCGTGCGATCCGTCATCGGATTTAAAATCCGCCATGTCCACGATGATATCGTGGTTCCCTAGAGCTGACCGGACAGCATTGGCGTCAATGTCAAGGAAGGTGCCGACATTTCCGTAGGCGGCACATTGACGTGCGAGCTTCGCATCAGTCAGCAGAAGCTGCCGGCTGGCCTCCTTGGCTGCATCGGAATCAGAACCGAACCGGGATTCCATGGCGGCGAGTGTCCTTTGCGTATTCATAACTTTGCCGTAAAGGGCCATGTCCTCTGAAGAACCCTTGCTTTTGATGATGTCGTAAGCGCTTCGTTCTGAGGCAAGCAGGAGACCTTTTGACAATAGCAAAGCTTCCCATGCATTCTCGGTGAATTCATCAGATGTGTGTCCGGCCTTGAACCCGTAAGCGGTCATCCTGAACGTCACATCAAGGAAATTGTCGAGGTACGACTCTCTGGTCTCCGAAGGCAGGAAACGCAGCCTTTCGGCAATCTTTCTCGTCATCCTCTCCTTGACATCAAGCAGGTTACGACTCCCCTCTTCAAGTTTCCCTGAATATGCCCGGATGTTAGCCAGATAGTTCAGCGCCGTGATGGTCACATCAGCGTCGTCTCCATAGACTTTCCTGCAGCCTTGATAGTATCTTGAATATTCCGCCTCACTCTCATCCAACATTTTCGCGTTATACAACGCAGAGGCTTTCAATGATCCAAGCCACAATCTTTCTCTGTCTGAACCCACAGAGGCCATAGCCGAATCCGCCTTTTCGTAGTACCTCACGGCCTCGTCCCATTTTCCGAACCGTCCGTGAAGCATGCCGACCAATTGCAGGTGGCGGCCTTCCATCATCGGATCGACACTTGGTTTACCTCCATTGTTCATGATGGAGTCAACGTATGACAAGGCCTTTGTTGTGTCTCGAAGAGCCTGATAGACCTCGGCGACATGGAAATATTCCATCCCGACATCCGAACCGCTGTCCTTTTCCCTGATTGCTAGCATCTTCCGGCTGATGTCCATGGCCTCGGAGTATTTTTGTGTGGCCAGACACAACGGGCGGAGTCTGTTCAGGATCGCATACATCTTTGTGTCACGTCCTTGGGTGTCACTTGATGTTTCCAACAGCCCGATCGCATCATGGCACAAAGAAATCGCCTCGGAAGTGTGACCGGCCTTGACCGCATTGTCAATCTGAAGTTCCAGGCACATCAGCCGGACTCCTTTATCCGATGTCGCACTCATCAAAGAATCCACTTTGATGGACAATGCCGGAATCTTGTCCACGATGCCGTACTTGCTGAAGAGTCTGAACCTGTTTTTCAGAATGTCGGCAAGTTCTTCATCCATCCCTATGTCCAATTTCTTCTCAGCCTCGTCCAGACTGGCCAAAGCCCTGTCTATGTCGCCTTTATAGTCTTTGAGAAAAGACAACTCTGTCAGCGAAGCGACAGCCCAAGATCGTTCCCCGGCCTTGTTGTACCATTCCAATGAGGTTTCCAGATCCTTTTCGGCCTTGTCAAAATCACTGACCTCCATGTCATCCGCCGTCTGGTGGTACCAGCTGAGGCCGATGTAGCGGCAAAGCGTCACGGTCAAGGCGGAATCAGCGTATGGCAACGCCTCAAGAAAACACTGACGACCTTTCAGATAGCCTTTGTCGGCATCATTAAACACGGCCACACCGGCTTTCATGCGTTCACGGGCGTAGGCCAGAGAATCGACGCGCTGTTCCTGCGCAGACATCCACAGCATTGCGGACAGCAGAAGCAAGGCTATTGATAGAATACGTTTATTCATTGGTGTTCAATATTTTATTCTCCAATTCATCAAGTCTTGACAGGAGATCCTTGACGAGGACCCTTGAATATTCAATCTCATCCTTAGATGGCTTCGGCTCAACCGAATGGAACGCTTCAATCGTGTCTGTCCCGATCGCTTGGCGGGTTTCTATGATCCGCTCGTGTGCCTCGGCTGTGTCACCGGCTTGGATGAGCGAGTCAATCATCTCAAGGGCCGCGTCGTATGACACGCCACCTCTGAGCACGGGTTCTTTCAAGGCCGACCCGGAAGGGTTTCCCAAGAATAGGAACACTCCGAACGCAATGCATGCCGCAAAGGCCAGTGATGCCACCAAAATTCTGGCGCGCTTCTTTTTCCTTGAATATTCAACCTCCCATCCGGCCATTGCCTCACGCTTTTGGGCGATGTCCCTGACCGCATCGGTGACCCCGTCCGTCAGGGCGTCCTTAGGTGTGTCATCTATCTCTTTCATATTCATTAGATTTATTGTTTGGGATATTCAGAAACCTTGATCCCGGCATCTGAGAATTTGTTCAGAATCCGTGCCCGCAGGATCGCCATGCACTTGGCTTTCGCGCTTTTGACTCCGTTATATGTTGTGCTTTCAGGACGTTCCGCCTGAATTTCCTCCAACGTCATGTCGTGGTAATAGAACATGGTCAGAATCTCCCGGCAACGAGGAGCGAGCATCATGACCGACTGCTTGATGATCATCTTCCGCATGGTGTCCCTGTCGTCGGCCCACCAAAGGACACTCTCGTCATCAAGTTCCCCGATGACCTCAAGAATCCTCCCTTTAGACCGCAAAACCTCATGGTACAGATTCTTCGCGATACGCAGGAAATAGCCGCCCAAGTCGGGAACCTCCGTCGCCTTTCCGCCACGTCTGGTCGCATAAACCTTACCGTCATCTATGAATATCTGTCCGTTTCCGATCTTCTCCCACAGAATCACGAACGCATCCTGAAACAAGTCATTTCTCTCCGCTTCCGCAAGGTGTTCAAAATGAGCGGCGTGTCTGTCAAAGCGATCACGACATTGCGTGTAGAGGTGCTTCTGAGCCTCCTCCTTCCCAGCCAGAACGCCTTTGACGCATCTGCAATCGGAATATTTCCTCAATGGCCAAGTCATTATCTTTTGAATATTTCCGAAAATCGCCGTATGTCCATCTCGCCTGTCAAGACTGGCGATTGCGGGTACCGCCCTTTCACGTCACTTCTTTGGTAGTAAGCGTCAAGCGTCCGCACCAAGGTCTCGTTGTCCAATCCCCTCATCTTTGGCCAAAGTGTGTGGAGCGCCAGAGTGAGCTTGCCGTGTCCGTCCGGATGCTCCTGGTTGAGCTGGTAGTCAAGGCATGAACAGAGAGTCAGCCACTTTTCCGGCAGCTGCTTCCTTTTGTTCGCCCGATGCTTCCCGGGAATGACGAAGTTGTCGTACACACCCCTCACCACGTCGGCGCTTTTGCCAGACTTCCGTGTCGAGTCTCCCGCATGGCACGCATCCACCACCACCGCGATCAATCCGCTCTCCCCTACCTTTTTACGAATATTCATGAGCAGCACCCCGATCTCGTCATCGCATAGGTGCTTCTCACCTTGATCCTTGCCGCAGTACTTCCTGTAAGCGTCGTATGGAATCCACGACTCGTCCCAGCCGTCCTCCTCATCGCCGTCGATGTCCGTCATCCGCTGCCCATGCCCAGAGAAATGAATATACACGGTGTCGCCTTCGGCGCATCTTTCCGCCAATGCCTTGAACTCCTTTACAATGGCTGATTTGGTGGCTTCTTTTTGTGTCAGTGTCGCGATGTCGTGGAAAATGTTTAGTTTCAGCATGTCCACAACCAGCTTGACATCCTTGTCCCCATTGATCCTGATCCACTCCGGATCCTCGTAAGTCCCGACGCCTATGACCAACGCCCGCCTCGTCCCGGCAAGGGAAGACAGGCATAATGTCAAGAACAACAGTGTCAAGGTTATTCTATTGCAAAGCATTAGATTGGATTACAGTAAATTCAAACAAGTTTTCACCACATTCTAAATCTTCATCGGTCGCTGAGCCCGCCGAAGCGCCGGTTCAGTTCTTTCCGTTCAGGTCGCCGAGCCTGTCGAAGCGCCAACATTGCAAAGGTAACATTTTTATCCGATTCTCTTCCCATGATTCGAAGACAGATAACATTCCCGGAACTGATTTATCGCCCGATGCCTGATGTTATAGACATTCGAGACATTGGTGTGCCAAAGCTCCGCTACCTCCTTGACCTCGTAGCCACGTAGAACCAGCAGATTCACCGCCTCCGCATACCGATGGTTAGGCATGGCCTCCAGCACCATGCGTACGTCAACCCTGTCCACCACCCCCTTTGATGGATAACAAGGACATTCCTCCGGACACTCCCCCGGCAAAGAAGAAAACAACTTCCTGTGCCCCAGGAAGAACCTCCAAGCCACCGTTGACAGCCAAGTCCTCAACGAGCACCCGTTCCGCGCGTCGAAAGTCCTAATCCTCCGCCAATCATCCTGAGCCAAAAAGAGATAAAGCTCGCTGACCATCTCGTCATATTCAACACGTCCGTTGAACACCCTGCGTCGGATTGTCTCCAACATTCCTCTGAGTTCCCCATAAAAGTACCCCACGATGATCTCCTCATCGTAAAAATCTGACAGTTTCATAAGAGTAAAATTACTTTGTTCACTCCCTTATGAAATTTCAGCCGGTTTGTAACCCAACAATCCGCAAAAATTATTAGAAATACAGTTGATTGATAATTTGATCGTGGCAGCGTCATTTTCTGACGAATACGGTATGCGCGGGTACTTGTATCTGGAGGTCTGGCTGTCATTCACCCGGGCAGGGCGCGCGAAGCGCGCAGGCCGACAAGACCTCCAGGCACATGTTGTTGCGAGAAAGTCGATGCCCAATGTCGTCCTGGCCGCGAACTTCTCGTGGGCGTACATCAGTGCTCCGCCTTTCAGGTAGAAATTCTGACGGTAAAAAGTCTGAGACATTCTATATATCAATCTCTCTTGAAAGTAGCGTGTCAGAATAGTCTGATAATAGATGTTTTCGCTCTTGGCGATGTTCAGCAGTCGGCTTCGGATAGACTTCCCGTATTTTTTGACAATTTCTTTGCTCATAGCTTGACCTCCAGATATTTCTCAAGAGTCGTGTGTACTCTGAGGAGTTTTGCATAGTCCATAAGTTTCGAGATGTTCCTTTCCGGACGCTCAAGATAGTTGCTGATTATCTCGGAACATACATCAGTGCCGATTTTGTTCCTGAATTTCACGGCATCGCAGACGCTCCTTTCCACATCATATACATTGATGGTGAAACCGTCAAAGTTCATTTTCATTACACCGACATTGAGGATTTTTTCAGTGTAGTGGTGGATCAACAACCAGACAGCATCAAGCATATCAACAAAACGATAATCCTGATAGATTTTTTCATATAATAGACCCTAATTCGTGTCGGGCGCAACTTTAAATAAATTTTCTTCTTGACCCAATAGCAGGTAAACTATGTATAACGAAAGTGTGGAGTTCCACGTTCTTTCAATTGAAGGTTTTGACAAAACCCGAATAAGAAGAACGAATGGAACTCCACACTTGTATATTGACCTGTCACTGGGAGTGTGCGCCAAAAGGTGTGCCTCCACGCAGGGGTGATACACAAGTAAAGAGTGCTGTTCGTGAGTCCCTTATTCGTTGGAAACTGTCAGATTTTCAATTGAGGACTGCGTGATCGCACTTTCTATGTTTGCGTCGGATCGCTCCGACCTTGCAAAGTCAGAAAAAACTGTCAACCCACAAGCAGCACTCTTGTATTTCTTGTGTGAGAGTCTCTTTTTGTCCAATCTTTTTATATTGATGTGCGCAAATTGGTGAATCAATCAAAAGATAAGGATTTTTTACGAAGTCATTATTCATTCAACACCGGACGAATTTGTATTCCCCATGCTTTCCATTGACTTTCCAGAACAGGTTTCTGCCATGCTGTCTCAATCGTATATGCATCGTCTGCTGTTCTTTTTCCATTGTAAGATTCAGAAACCCAAAGCATCAACCATTCGTCAGGATCTCTTTTCTGTTTTTTTATACCGTAATTTGGAATGAAAATTGACTTTCCCGAAGGACCTGTTACCGTGTATCCCTTACGATCATCATCGTCTTCCTTTACCCATTTACATGCGTATATTAACTCAAGTGCCTCTTGCCTTGTCGGCATCCTCCACATGCCATCGCTGTTGTAATACGAAGCGTCGTATTTCGTCCCCGATATTTCAGCGACCGGATTATTGTATTCAAACACATATGGTGACTGGTCATTGTATGAATACTTATAATTCTCTCTCCAATACTCACTTTTTGTTTTAACTTCAGACCACGCATAGTAATCCCCCTCTTCCTCAGGCTTTGTGGCACCGTAATTACATTTGGCCCATTTAACGCTCAAGCCTAAATCAACGTATGGTAAAGTAGCATCATCATCTTCTGTGGATGGTGAGTATGATGAAAAACACAACGTTAACAATCCCTCTTCATTATCCGATCCAAAGAACATTGCGACAGTGGAGATATCCTCTTTGTAGTAAACATAGGAATCCGCTTTCCGGACTAGCACTTTGTAGCCACCGAGCAAACGTGTTAACCTTTTGTCATTGTCATCGGAATTTTTCATGATGACGGCAGATGCCACCAAACAATCATTTTTGTCATAATAATAGGCGATCGTAACAAATTCTTCTCCGACGTAATCGAAAAAATCCGTATCACTGGTTTTGCCTGAGAGCACATAGTCAGAGTTGTCTTCAAAAACAGTATTTCGAGCTGCCCCCCAATTCGTCTCAGGAAGTAAAAATGATTCTTTCTGAGAAAACTTCTCATCATTTAACTTATCACATGATATAGCAGCCAACACGCAATATATCAATAGTATAATAGAGTATTTACTGTTCATTTAACTTATTTTTTACGGATATAAACAACTTTTCCATATTTTTTATATTACTGTCCGCTAAAACTTTTTGACAGTACAAAAAATTAGGCTGAATCTCCGATTGGGAGGTCCAGCCTTTTGGTTATCTTTGTTTCTGCAACAAAACTAAAGGAACCATGAACAAAGGTAGCCATTTTATCGGACAGCCGGCATATGGTCAGCTAATTAATTTACTCGATCGGACAGGAATTCTTGAAATAAGCCGTTCAAACGGCGGAGAACGCTATGTCAAGAACTTTGACGTGTGGCATCATCTGCTGATAATGCTCTACGCGGTCATAAAGAGGTTTGACTCTCTTCGCGAGATCACGGACTCAATGTTTCCAGAGGCACGGAAACTGGCCCATCTCGGCATCAGCATGATGCCACGCAGAAGCACCCTGTCCGATGCCAATGCGAGAAGGTCTGAAGCCATCTTTGAGAAGATATACCGCAGTCTGTATGCCAGATACAAGGACGAACTTTCCTCGGACAGCCGGAAGAATCCATCGTCAAGTTGGATAAACAGGCTGCAGATCATAGACTCCACGACTGTAACCCTGTTCTCCAACATGCTTTTCAAAGGTGTTGGACGCCATCCAAAGACGGGAAAGAAGAAAGGCGGCATCAAAGTCCATACGAACATACACGCCAACGAAGGCGTTCCTTCTGACGTCAAGTTCACATCTGCAGCCACAAACGACAGCTTCATGCTCAAGCCCACGAACTACATCGAGGGCGATATAGTGGCCTTGGATAGGGCCTATATCGACTATGGAAAGTTCGAGGAGCTGACCAGTCGTGGTGTAATCTATGTCACCAAGATGAAGAAAAACCTTGTGTATCAGATTGATGAAGATACCGCCCACATGACACCGGAAGGCCTAATGGAGTATAGAGTGAAGCATGTCACATTCACAAAGAAAGTAGCTGAAGGGAGTGACATTGTCCATAAGGCCCGCATCGTAACATACGTTGATATCAAGAAGAACAAGCAGGCAAAGTTAATCTCACTGCTCACGAATGATATGGAGATGCCGGTAGAAGAGATTGTCGCAATCTACCGCAAACGTTGGGAAATAGAGCTATTGTTTTATGACAAGCATATCATTATGCAAAGTAGTGTCGCCAGGATGCATGCC
>ERZ1034917.421-NODE-421-length-39179-cov-11.798794_pt1 | contig 39179 bp, 32 predicted proteins | sample MGYA00520605_ERZ1034917 | MGnify/ENA primary metagenome ERZ1034917 (study PRJEB33766, sample SAMN09781784) | gut metagenome | biome: gut microbiome | host: Homo sapiens | place: Madagascar | study: EMG produced TPA metagenomics assembly of the PRJNA485056 data... | reverse complement strand
GCAATTTATTACAACTTTTAGACGATTTACAGATGGGCTTCACTGGTGGCATACAATTCCAAAAAGAAAGTTCTTATTCGCATTACAGAACATGAAAAGCTTGACATGCCACCAACTCTCAGCACAATATTTTTCACACGAATGCCATTTTCAGTCATCATTTTAAAATTTAACTAAAAGCATGATAAACGCTAGAAAAATTAAAATGATTCCAATTCCAAGCAATGAAACAGCAATTCTGCTGGGATAAAGCGTGAAAGTTATAATGCCACAGGATAGACGAATAAAAGTTGGCAATAATGTCCCTCCAATTGTATCCATTGATACTTTCTGAGAAATACAAATATAGAAAATCAGAGATGGGGGAATCAAAGGTAAACAGATAACAATCAAAGGGATAAGCCAAGTTTTCATAATAAAACCTCTCCTCTAATTTCAGAGTCCATAAAGTGCAGTTCCCGCACATGGTGTGTTCCCGTTATTTCTATGAATGATTCCAGCAGAACCACAATCATACGTGCATGAATAGCTAACTCCTGAACTTCCTCCTCCCGATTGCATCTTTAATTGACAAACTCCAAAACACTTACACGCAAATCCGTGTTGACACCAGGGGAATGTAACAAATGCACTACATATAGACATTCCTTTACCGGGAAATGATTTTGCTAAAATTTTACATTCATAATCACAAACAGCCTTTTCTTCCGCTGTACACGCAAGAAGTCCATATCGATCGATGTTGTTGATTGGAGAGTTCTTAGCAAAAAGGTAGATATCAAATACTTCTTTTTCTTTACTTCTGTATGTATTTATATTATTTTGATATACTTCGATTCGAATTTCTTTTATTGGATCTTTCTTTTCCCATAAATTTATAGTTTTATTATAAAACCTATATCCGTAATAACTCATTTCACTTTGATCAACGGGTTTGGAACTGAAAGTGAATGGCAAATTACTTCCAAGAGTTTGTTTGCCGAAAGGTTCATAGGCAAGACGATCAATAATTACACCATTCAATGTTGCTGCAATTACATTGCCATGACCATCGTAGAGATATTGGATATTATTGGTTGCTAAAATACTGCCCACTGCTCCTGTTTGTTCAAGCGTTCCAAGTAAATCCAGACCTAAAGTATGATACTGCGGGTTATCGGAATTGCGGCGGGCATATTCAATCATACTGGACATCAGGAATGCGGTGTTGTCCTTGTCGTTGACGTTTGAAGCAATGCGCTGCGCCATTGGATCGTATTCATATTTGACAACAATTCCGTCTTTTTTCTTTACTTCGATCAGACGATTTTTAAGATCGTATTTATACTCCGCTTCCGGGGTTTTGATCATGTTTCCCCATGCATCATAGGCATATCCATCATTGGAAATCTGATTCAGCTTATTATAAGAAAACTCACGTGTTTTGCCATTTTCAACGGCTTTGAGCCTGTTGCCGATGGAATCATATTCATATTGATATGAATCTCCATTGGAATTTTTCGCTCCGATGAGCTGATTATACTGATCATAGGAATAATCCCACTTGACATCAAAATATTGCCCCTTTATCCGGCGATTCAGTTCATCATATTCATACTTTGCCAATACTGTATCTCCAAAAGTCTTGCTGATTAAACGTCCGGCTTTGTCATAAGTATTGACGACTTTTTTATCTCCGATACTTTGCGTGGCGATCTTATTGTCTTTTGTCCACGTGTAATGGAATTCACCGGAAGGACTTTTTACCGTGACAACACGATCATATTCATCATATTTATATTCTGTTGTAAATTTTTCGTTCTTCCCTTTGAACTGAACCTGACGCGCACTCAAGCGTCCCTTCTCATCATACATCATGGTGAGCGTGCCGACTGGACCGTCTTCCAAGAGTTTGCGTCCGAAGCGATCATAGGCAAATTTTACAGTGGTTTTTCCATCCGTGATGGAACTCATCCGCCCATTTTCATCGTATGTCATTTTTGTGGTCAGAGACTCTTTCCCCTGAACGATTTTTTCCTCCGTCATGCGACCGAAAGTATCATATTGGTATGTGGTTTTGCGTCCTGCTTCCTCTTTGCTTACAAGCCTGCCGTTGGCATATCCATATTTGACAGGAGTTCCATCAGGCCAGATACGTTTGGTCAACTTGCCGCTCTTGTCGTATTCAAATTTAGTCGTGGAACCATTGCCGTCGGTATATCCCGCAAGCTCGCCCCAGCCAGTATAGTTGAACTTGAGAGGATAATCACCCGCACCATGACGTTCTATCATACGTCCATACTTATCATATTTCTGTTCGGTCTTTCCCCCGGAAGTCAATTTTTCGATCAGACGTCCCTGTGCATCATAATTCATCTTCACAACAGCGCCGGAGATCGTTCTCTGTTCTTTCAACAGACCATCTTTATATACATTGCCGGAGACAGACATACCGGAACGTCTGGTATTCACCAGTTGCCCCGCTCTGTCGTATTCAAACTCTGTCCGGTTTCCGAAACGGTCCTCTTCCCAGACTTTTTTACCGTCTTTCACCGCATAGGAATTGATCTTCTGTCCTAAATCTTCGGCTCCCGACAAAGTCGAGGCAAGCCCCAATCCGACAAAAAGCAGCGTGTAACGATTCATTTCTTCTCCTCCCATGCAAGGTCTTTTGCAAGTCGGCAGTCATGTAATAATATTGCATCTGTCATCATTATTTTAGTCAGATAGAATACATGGTACCATTTTCAGATTCCTCATGATTGTATTGTTTTTACTTGATCTGTCTTCGACTATTTTCCTTTTGTATTGATATCTCCGGGTTTATTCCAAGTGTTAACGTTATTGTTTTACCTGTTGTAAAACTACAGTTGCTTCTCCAGTTGTTTTGTTGTAACTCTTTATTTATAACATCATTAGCCCACTCGGGAAGTCCATCTTTTAAAACGGCTTCTATGCTATCAATAGGAATAAACATCTTTATCTGAGGTTCGCCATAATCCAATAATTGGGACTTACGATTTTTTCCTACAATATGGATATAGCATTCATTATATCCATTAGGAAATATTTTTATCTCAAGCATATAATCATAAAATTTTTGACTTGCATTCAAAAGAGTAATATAACCAATAGCACCATCATCATAATATGTAGTATATTGAATATTATTTATTCCATATTTTTTTAGTATTGCAGGAGTTTGTTCTCTTGTTAAATAATAGATTAAAATAAATACGCATAAACATAAAATAATAAGACATGCAATAGATATTACATATGTTTTTGTCTTTCGATTAATCATTGCAATTATTCCTTTCCTGAAGTTATTTTCTATCAGTTTTGTTCTTACCATCTCCCATAACTTTGAGATTTATCTTCCCTATAGTCGATGGATTATTACGCCTGATGTATATTCATTCTCCTACTTTATATGTACGACATGTTCGGTTTCCATTTTTGCGCCAAACCAATTTTCCTTGACTCGCAGATCCTGCAGTTAATGAACATGTGTACTGTTGTGTACAAATTTTATAAGTACAATCTGAGGTATTATACTCGGTAGAGCAAGTTGAATTTCTTATTTCACCTTCCTTTTGGCATTGCGCAAGTGCTGTTCCACCTATTGGTGGGGGCACACAGTCTAGTCCTATAAAATCCTGAAAACCAATTGGATTATTATATATGAAAGCATAAACGCTTTTAAGTTTGTCCTTTTTTGAACTTACATAGAAATATTCATGAGTGCTATTCATATTTATCATTTTATTTTGTAGCTTTGCAAATTCTTCATAAATGATGGGATCACGATTTTTCCATCGGCCAATTTCTACATCATAAAATCTGTAACCATAATAACTCATTTGAGTATCATCCATAAATTTTGTACTGAATGTGAAAAATAAATTTCCCCCACTAGTTGGTTTTCCGAAAGGTGCATATGCCAGTTTGTCTATGATAGCATTGTTCTTTACCGATGCTGTGACATTACCATTCCCATCGTATAAATACTGCAGATCATTGGTGGCTAGAATACTGCCAACGGCTCCGGTCTGATTGAATGTTCCAAGAAGGTCAAGCCCCAATGTATGATAGTGCGGTTTCACGTCATTACGGGCATACTCAATCATGCCGGACATTAGAAAAACCGTATTGTTTTTTCCATTGATTGTAGACGCAATACGTTGAGCCATGGGATCATAATCATATTTTGCGGCTATACCATTATTTTTTTTGACTTCAACCAAGCGATTTTTGAGATCGTATTTATATTCACCTTCAGGACTTTTGATCATATTCCCCCATGCATCGTAATCATAGCCATTATTAACCATTTGATTGAGATTGTTATAAGTGAATTTACGTATTTTTCCATTTTCAACAGCTTTCAAGCGATTGCCGATGAGGTCATATTCATACGTATAAGAATCTCCCTTGGAATTTCGTGCTTCAATGAGCTGATTATGCTGATCGTAGATATAATTCCATTTCACATCGAAATATTGACCTTTCACACGGTGATCAAGAGAATCATATTCATACTTTGCCAATACTGTATCTCCAAAAGTCTTGCTGATTAAACGTCCGGCTTTGTCATAAGTATTGACGACTTTTTTATCTCCGATACTTTGCGTGGCGATCTTATTGTCTTTTGTCCACGTGTAATGGAATTCACCGGAAGGACTTTTTACCGTGACAACACGATCATATTCATCATATTTATATTCTGTTGTAAATTTTTCGTTCTTCCCTTTGAACTGAACCTGACGCGCACTCAAGCGCCCCTTCTCATCATACATCATGGTGAGCGTGCCGACTGGACCATCTTCCAAGAGTTTGCGTCCGAAGCGGTCATAGGCAAATTTTACAGTGGTTTTTCCATCCGTGATGGAACTCATTCGCCCATTTTCATCATATGTCATTTTCGTGGTCAGGGATTCTTTCCCCTGAACAATTTTTTCTTCTACCATGCGACCGAAATCATCATATTGGTATGTGGTTTTGCGTCCGGCTTCCTCTTTGCTTACAAGCCTGCCGTTGGCATATCCATATTTGACAGGAGTTCCGTTCGCCCAGATTTGTTTGATTAACTTTCCAGTATTATCGTATTCGAATCTAGTCGTGGAACCATTGCCATCTATATATCCTGCAAAATCATCCCATCCGGTATAAATGAATTTTAGAGGGTATTCACCCGCACCATTACATTCTACCATGCGCCCATATCGATCATATTTGAATTCCGTTCTGCCTCTATGAGTCAATTCTTCAACTATTCGTCCCTGTGAATCATAAGTCATTTTGATAGTCCCACCGGAAATATTTTTCTCCTCTTTCAGCAAACCGTTATCATATATAGCCCCCAATATTACAGTGCCGGAACGTCTGGTATTCACCAGTTGCCCCGCTCTGTCGTATTCAAACTCTGTCCGGTTTCCGAAACGGTCCTCTTCCCAGACTTTTTTACCGTCTTTCACCGCATAGGAATTGATCTTCTGTCCCAAATCTTCGGCTTCCAACAAGGTCGAGGCAAGCCCCAATCCGACAAAAAACAGCACGTAACGATTCATTTCTTCTCCTCCCATGCAAGGTCTTTTTTATAAATTTCAAATATCTGTTCACCATCTTGACTGTAATACTGCTTATAAGTCTGCAATTCCGCCGATGAATCGGAAGTCGGACGCAAGATTGATTCGATCTGCCCATCCGGCCGGAACGTGTACTGTGCGTAAAGATTTCCTTTCCCATCCCGGATTTGCGCCAGATTGCCGAAAATATCATAGAAACGGAATTCATTCCGTCTTTTTTCAATTATTTTCCGCCGATCTTCCGCATTATTTGCCAGTTCATACTCTTTTTCCGGGATAGCCGATGAACTGATCTCACGCCCGAAAGAATCATACTGCCGGCAGCGCAGAATTCCATCGGAGAGAGTACGGTCAACAAACGAAGTCGCAGGACGATAGATGACATATTCTTCACGGCCGTTCTGAACACTTTTGATCTTCCGGTTCATCTTATCATAGGTGAAACTGCTTGTCCGCGGAGTTTTCTGTCTCGGAAGTCCCCAGTCGATACTTTTTACGAGATTGCCGGAACGGTCATATTCAAAGGAAATATTCCGCTCCAAATCTCCCGTGACCTCATGAGATCTTCCGCGGGCATCATAGTGCGTTTTCGCTTCGGCTCCATCGGCACGTCTGGTTGCGACAACCCTGTCCATTTTATCTCTTTCGTATGTTTCCGCCAGCTGGTTGGACCCTTCCGTCTTCAAAAGATGTCCGTCAGCGGAATAGACATAAGCCGCAAATGTTTTGTTCGGATAGATGATCCTGACAAGATTGCCGACGGGGTCGTATTCATAAGCGGTGACTTCCCCTGACGCGGAAATATCACGGATTTTCTGTTTCTGCTGGTTGTAGGCATGACGGCGGACCTCGCCGGAACGGGCCCGCTGCGCAGTCATATTGCAGCAGTCATAGGCAAAGCCTTCCCATGTCCGGTCGGGATAATTGATTCGCTTCAAGCGTCCCTGAATGTCGTAAAGATAATTTCTGGCATATTTCTGCGACTTGTCATTCGCAACAACCGAAAGTTCCCTGATTTTATCCAGTCCCCCGTAATAACGATATTCCGTAACGACACCATCCGGACGGGTATAGGATATGATCCGGGATTCCTTATCCCATGCGAACCGGTGGACCAGATTGCCCGGAACAGTCGTTTTCACCGGGCGTTTCTGTTCATCATATTCATATTGCGTCACAAGATCACCGTATTGAAAGCGGGTCAATAAGCCGTCACTGTCATAGGTCCATGTTTTAATCCGTCCGCATTCATCCGTTTCTTTAATCCTGTTGCCCTTTTTATCATACTCCGTAACCTTCTTTGCTTTATCCGGATAAGTGACAGAAGTCTGCTGCCCGCAGGGATTGTAAGTAAACGAGGTTCTGTTGCCATAGGCGTCGACCGTCGCAGTCACAGCCAGAGTTCCCGCCTTGTATTCATTTGTCACTCCCGCCCTGCCTTTGGTGATATAAGTGCCGTTCTTGCGGACAAACTCCTCTTTTCTCAGCGGGACAAATTCATCTTTGCCGTTTTTCACAAGAACCACTCCGTCGATCAGAACTTTTTTCCCGCCGGGAATGATCTGATTGGTCCGGTATTTCCGGACTCCGTCGGGATAGGTCACGATCGCAGTCCTCTCTTCCACACCTTTGGCGTCTTTGCCGCTTAACGTCCTGACGGTATAACGTTCTCCGGAAGAATTGACCACCTCCCGCAATGCACCCAGCGGCGAACAGCTGAAATGCAGTTCACGGACAATCAGCGGAGCCCTGCGGTTTCGCCTCTTTCCTTTCGGACGGTTCTGCGCATACAGGAGATGCTTCGGTGTCAGTTCCGTTTTCAAATGTCTGATCATGCCGGCTTCATCCCATTCTACTGTGGTAACGGCGCCGGCGGGAGAAGTAACCCGGCAGGGAAGACCGTATTGATATTCCAGCAGATAACGGCGGCTGCCGGGAAGATGAATTTCCGTCACCAGGTTATCGCTGTTATATTTGCATTTTACAGCCGTAAAGGGAGCGTTCACTTTCTGAATGGAATCAATCTTCCAGTTCTGCCCGCCGTCGAAACTGGCAAAACGGTATTCTATCTGTGAGTTGAAATCCGTCACAACAAGGAAAGAATTCTCTCTGCGGAGAGAATAACCGGGAAGCGTATAGGAGTAAAATTCAGAATGCCCGACCTCATCCACTTTTGCGCGGAAGCGTATCGGATTTGCCAGAACGACGCGGAGATAATCATTGCCGCCCTTCGCCTTATCTCCCGGAGGCTGGAGCAGAAAACGGGATTCAGGGGAAAACACGGCATTGGCGCCCGGACGAACGGTCAACAGCCGGGATGCATAATCGAAAGAATCTTTTTCCTCCATCAGATTGATCGTCAGCATTGCAATCGCCTGATGATCCATGACGGGAATTTCATTTCCCTCCGAATTGCCGCGGGAACAACTGGCGCACCCGCTCGTTCCCGGAACCGGAGCAAACGGCAAACGAAACGAACCCGGCAATATTTCAGCAGACATCAACGCAACGGAAAAACACACCATCATTATGGAAAATAAAAAATGCATTCGCATATCCATTCATTCGGATCTATATTTCAACAGACAGGAAAAATTAACACCCTGTGATACAATCGCCGCTGCCGCTGCCGTTGCACTCCGCAGCATTCGTTCTCATAGATTTGACTCCGGAAGATGCCGCCTGCGCCTGGGTGGTGACAATGAAGCATGTGGCAATGATGATGACCACAGCCACGACAAGCCCCGCGCACAAAAAACCGATTTTTCTTCTTGCACTCATAACATCCCTCCTTGACTTTACACTTATTATTCGATGATCGAAAGAACTTTCAACTACTTTACATTATACGCATTTTTTAAATTTGCTTTTTTTTACGAATTTTTTCAATAAGAATACTTGAACAATTCAATAATAGATATTATTTTAGGCACATGGAAGCAACATATTAATATTACGCAATATTCCATATTTTCATTAATCAGCAATAAAATTGATCGGCACTGATTTTTCTGCATGGCAGATTGCATTCAATTGACAAAATATAAAATCATATCAAAAAAATCAATAAAAATATTGAACATTCTCTTGATGGAATGCAATAATGAAATATAAAAAGAAGAAACAATAAGAAAGGAGAAAAATGAATCTTTGGAAGTGTATCCTGAAAACTTTTCTGATCATGTCTCTTATGGTCATTTTCTTCATTTTTTCCGGTTGCTCCGATCCGGATCCTCGCAAGGGACTTACCGCCGACAGCGTCAATGTGGCAATGTCTTTATCAAACAAAGGGCTTGTTCTCTTTTCTCAGGATAACAAACCGGTTTTTCTCGGTACATTTTCCGGGGTGTCCTCTCCCCGCGCCGTTGTGATCCGCAACCTGACACGGCATCAGATCAGAATTCCCTACTGGCGTTCCCCCTGTCCCTGTATCGAATTCGTGGAGACTCCGGAAGAAATTGCACCGGGCGAAGAAGTCAAAGTCACATTCACCGTTGATCCGGCAAGTTATGACGGTCCCATCTTCAAAAACCTGCCGCTGATCTGTGAATTTGCGGACAGAGAGACAACCCTTTTCATTCCAGTAGGCTTTGTTGCAAAATCCGCAGAAAACGAGCCGTTTGAATCAACATTACAGACGGAAACCGGAAAACAGATCGAATATCTTGAATATTCTCCACGGGATGCAGAACAGTACAGAAATGCCGGGGCATGGATTTTTGCAGGAAAAAACTGTTCCGAATGCAACTATTTGAAAGCCAACTTTTTCCCGCAGGTTTTTCCAAAAGGAACCAGGATTGTCCTGGTGGATATCGACAACAGGGAAAACCTTGACCTGCTTCTGAAACTTGAAAAGAAACTGAGTATCGCCTCTCCCGGCAATGCACCGGTCCTTTTTTACAAAAATAAACTCACATACGGAGCTGATGCCATCAAGCAGCTTTTTGCCAGCCGGATTCAATAAGCAGCCCGTGCCATAAAAAGAAAGGAAACAGTATGTCCGCAGATCATGTTTCAAGCCGTTTCGCGTGCAGGCGGCTCACTGCCTGTCTGTTATTCTTCACTGTATTCGTGCTTTCCGCGTCTCCTTATGTTGAGACCGCTGTTGCCGATGCGGAAAAGCTCATTCTGAAGAAGAAATACCGGGAAGCGGCGAAAATTGCGGAGGAGGCATCTGCGCAAACAACAGAAAATACGAAAGATGCCGCCAATCTGAGAGTGCTTCTGGCGAGATGCAAAAATTTGAACAGGGAATACCAATCCGCGGCAGAGATTCTTGATCAAATGAAAATGCGGCCGGATCACTGGCATTTGGAGAAAGCCAGATCGTATTTCGGCATGCGGAATTATGACGCAGTGCTCGAATGCACGAAATATTATGAAATGGACAGGTCAATCAATGCCGTTCATTTGCTGACGCCGGCAAACTGGCTGTCCGCGCAGGCCCAGATGAAATTGAAAAAATACCGCCTCTGTATGAATACATGCGGCAAAATCATCCGGTTGAATTTAAAAGATACTCCCGCAGTCTTTTCCGATTATAAATTATCGGAAGCATTCATGAAGGAACTGGCTCGGATTCAACAAAAAGCAGGAAAGCTTTACTACGATGCCAGAGAAGCCTATGACATTCAGACCTACGGCAGGGATTTTGCACTCTACCGGAAAGCGAGGGAAGCACAATACGATGGAAATTATGCAAAGGCACGGGAATTTTATGATGAGATCGCAGATGGGACTCTCAAGGAAGCTGCCGCATGCTATGTCGGAGAGTGTCATATTCTGGAAGGAGACAATAAAAAAGCACTGGATATCTTTGAAGCCAGAATAAAAGAGAATCCGCATGGCTTATACCGTGGAGAGATGCTCTATCAGAAAGCCGTCGTTGAGTTTCTTGATGGCAAATATCCGAAGGCGCTGAATACGATAAAGACTTTGCGGAAATGGTGCGGAGAAGTTGCTTCCGTCAACCTTCAGGCGACTGAAAATTCTTCCGTCGGGTTGGCAGGGATCAATGACGCGCTTCAGAATGAGATCATCAGGACAGCTCCGGAATCGTTTCTGAAACTTGATGACTGCGGGAACCTGATCGCTACGGCAAAGTACCCGGAAACCATCAACAACCGTCTGACATCCCCCTGGTATCTGCCGCATTTAACGGTTAGAGCGGAATTGTTTTATGCATTTCTGCTCAGTTTGAAAAATACTGATACGGCAGTGATTTCCGCGATCTTTGAAAAAGCCTGCACCATGACTTCCATGCAGATCATCCGGGATAAACATACCGTGGGAAACCTGAAGGCAAGTCTTGAAATGAAAAGCTATCTGGTTCCGGAAAAGATCATGAAAGGCGTCAAAAAATTTGAAAATCATCTGTCGCTGGCTTGTTTCTTTTATCTTTCGGATAACAGATCCGAAGCGGAAAAACTGTTTGACTATGTCATACGGCACGCTCCGGCCAATATTTTGCCGCTTGATGCCGCGCTGGCACGTCTGGGCAAGATTTACTCTTTAATAGAAAGAAATCAGACAACGGAAGCAATCAAACTGGCTGATAATACAACAGGCAATCAGAGTTTATCCAAAACGCCGGTAAATGGTGAGATCCGTTATCTGAAAGCCTGCATCCTCGCAAAATCCCCGTCAACATTCACAGCCGCACTGAATGAATTCAAGGAAATCGCCAATTCTTCCACGGAAATACGCTTGACCGGAAAGGATAACGGAAAGAATAAAAAACGTGAGAAAAGGAAAAGAGTTTCTTCCAGAGAGCGGGGGCAGATTGCACCGAAGGCGCTGCTTGCGGCGGCAGCGGCGGCTGTCAATGCCGGTGAAATAAATCTGGCATTGAAATTCTGCAGGGAGATCAGTATGAAGTACGGCCGCCATCCTTATTCGAGACCGGCGGCAACTCTTGCAATGGCGATAGAGGGTGACAGAGGAGCCGGCAATAAGAACTTCCCGGTCGGAGTTGTCGCCGGAGCAAGCGGCAGAGTCATTTTGCACCGCAGGATTGTCGTCACGCCGGGAGCCGCACAGTGGATCAATCCGGAGGCGGAAGTCAAAACGGGCGATATCATTTTGTACAGAGTCAAGTTCATTCCCCGTTCCGACTGCACGATTATCAGAGGAGTATGGGTCAATTTGAATGCCGGGGAACCTTCTCCTCCCGATGCCGCGGGCAATGAAATTTGTTTTGTCCGGATTCCGGCGCTCTATCAATTGAACCTGACAGTCGGCAATGGCGGGCCCGGAGTATGATTCATGCCTGAAAAGAAAAATATTTCCATTCTGTTAAAATCTCTGCTCGTCATCTGTTGCATGGCTGCCGGCATGATCTCCGTCTATCTGATCTGCCGGAATATTACTTTCTATTTCAAAGCGAAACGGTATCAGGAAAAGCTGGCGGAACAGAGAACAGCCAGAGGGAAACAGGAAGAAAAAGAGGCGGCGACAGCCGAACGTCTGCGCAAGGCAAGAAAAGAAAATGAGGCAAAACGCCTTGTTGTCCTGGCACGGATCACGGAAGAAGCGGAACAGCTTTCAAAAAACGGGAACATACAGCAGGCGATCGACTTTCTGAAGAATTATCATGGTGACTTTATCGGGGAATCGACCTATATGCGGGACAAGCTCATTGAGAAATACGAGGATATGCTGAGAAAAAAACTGGAAGCCTCCAGAAACCGGATTCTGGAGGAAACAGCAACACTGCTTTTAGAGCGGAAGTATCAGGCCGCAGAAGAAAAACTTGCACCGTTCAACGCGATTGTCTCCGGGGAAGTATTCCGCCTGGTAAGCTCCATGCCGGAAATTCATAAGACCATTCTGAAGACATTCAAGAACGATCTCGGCAGCCTCATTTTAATCAGTCTGCAAAATGGCTCGACGGTTTCCGCGAAGCTTCTGAAAATTCAGGATGACGACCTGCTTGTGGAACAGAATAACATGGAAAAAAAGATCAAAGTGACGGAACTGCTGATTCATGAAAAAGAAAAGCGCCTGGAAGATACCCCTCCGCTTGCCAGAGAACTGTTTCTCGGAATCGAATACTGGAATTTGAAGAATGAAACTGAAGCAGGAAAATATTTCCGTAACATTGACAACGCGCTCGGAAAGAATTTACAGGAACTCACCGGAACCTCCGAACGGCAGATCAGAGAGAAAAGGGCGGAACAGGCGTTTTATGCCTTTCTTCGGGAAAACAGATTATCTGCCGAGGGAACAGACCACAGGAAAATCGGAAATCTTCTGGCTGTACGCAAGGCAAAAGAACAAGACGACAGAAAATTGATGAAACACAAACAGGAGTTCTGCCGTCTTTTTTCCGGCACTTCATTTTTCAAGAAACAGACAACAGTCTTAAATGCAATAGATTCTTATCTTGATAAAAAGATTGATTATCTTGCTTTTGAACGTTTACCATCCAATAGTAAGATTCCGGAAAATAAACTGCTATTGCAAAAAGTTCCTCCGGAAACTTTCTGGGATATTCCTGTCGGTGGAAAAGATTACCGTTATGCTGTAATCAGGCTGACGGAACTCTCCAGGGTCAATCTTGTCTTTTCTGTGGAACAGCAGCCGAAAGTATGGATCGCGTATGACGATGACAGTGATTTTATGAGTAAAACACCATTGAAAGCCGATCAATGGCAGACTCTTTTCCATGTCGTAAAATTCAGGAAAGGAAAGAATACGGAAAACGAACCTTTCGCACTTTCCTTGCGTATGAAAGGCGAGGAGCTTTTTTATAGAACAGCCTGTAAACGGGTTGGGAAGATACTTCTGGACGGCAGGAAATACTGTGTTGAGCTGATCAATACAGCAGCATCTCCCGATTACGGCGAAATGAAGAATGTGATACTGAAAATCTATACGGAAGATAAGAAAAGGGAAATATCCGTCCGGGACAACCGTTTTCACGCCGGGCAAAAAGCCTGTTCCGTTTCCGCCATCATGAGAAAAGGCGATCATATTGCAATACAACAGTCTGAATAGTTCATGCTTGTTGACCGGCATTTCAGATTTAATTTCCGAAACAAAAGATGGAACTCACTCCAAATTATTTGTTGATGGCAAAGATCTTGAAGCATAGTTTTTGGGAATGGAGCACAGAACGTGTGCCGAGTCAATGCCGCCGTCCGACGATAACGTCTGAAAAATTGTGCACATTTTGAAAAGGGCTGCTTGAGAAACGATCTGCTTTCTGATTGATCACAGTGACCAGACTTTAATCAAACGACCGGAGCATTTTTCTGATATGCATATTTGTAACCCGGAGTCCAGCCGTCGAAATCTCCTGAATCATTGGCAAGACTCAATCCCGTCTGCCTGAGATTGCTTTTGCAGGCAATGGTATGTGCCGAGCCTTTTGCCTTGTTCAATGCAGGAAGAAGCATCGCGGCAAGAATTGCAATGATTGATATAACGATGAAAAGATATTTCAGATGAATGCAATATTATTGCGCAACAGGCAGAAATAAGTAGAAAACAATGGGACAGGTAATCGGATAAGATCTTAATGCGTTTCAGAAATCCACGCCCGGGGACGTGGATTTTTACTTTCTCGCTTTATTACGTTTGCCTTTTATCATAAGAGTGATTCTCAGATTCTCTATGGATCCTGAATTACAAAAGAATATTTTTCGTGAATTTTTAATTTTTTTATACTTTACCTATTGACAAAATCGAGTTTTTGTTTATACTATACAGTAGTAAACAGTTCTGCCCGCTAACAAAAAATACAGCAAATGGAGGGGTTTATGAAGAAATTCATGGTATTAACGGCACTTCTGGTTTCAGGAGCAGTTCTTGCACAGAATATTCATCAGGCATCCGACGATACGAGTCGGGGACAGTCCCTTGTGAAAGATGGAACATTTCAAGTTGACCGGAAACAAAATCTTTTCGGCAGCTGGCTTGCCAACTTCAAGTTGCTGGAACAGAATCCGGGTCTGGTGGCACTTGATGAAACGATATCTGTAAAGGACGGGCAGTCCATCAGGCTTTCCAATCCGAAAGGACCCAATGTCGGACTCATGCAGACCGTCCACGGCATCAAGCCCGCAACAAAATACCGGCTCAGCTATTATCTCAAATATACGGATATCAATCCGGACAAAGTGGAAGGATTCGGCGGTGTGGTTCTCAATGTCTGGCATGCCGGCAATAAATGGTTTCCCGCCAGGCCTTTTACCGGGACGAGCGACTGGAAACGTCATGAGTTCACTTATACAACCGATGCCAAAGCCGCTCCGGAACTTTCTCTCTCCCTCATGATCATCAATGGCAGAGGTACTGCATGGTTTGATGATGTGCAAATGGTCGAAGTGAAATAGAATTATGAATCTTACGCCTGATATTTCTAAAAAAGACCAGATCGCCCAGTATATCCGTGGCAGAATACGGAACAACTATTATCCGGCGGGGAAGCGTCTGGAAAGTGTTCGCCGCCTTGCGGATGAGTTCAATGTCAGCCTCAAGATTGTGACGGATGCGCTTGCTGATCTGGAGATGGAAGGACTTGTCCGGCGTGAGGCGGGGCGCGGTGTATTTGCAGAACAGGGCAGAAGGTTGCTGTTTGTCTTTATCGGCGGCGATATTGAGTCTCCTTACCATTATTATTCGCCGGGGGTGGAGGAGAGGGCAAAGGAGCGTCGGATTCAGGTGGATCGACTGTCGCTGGCATTTATCCGGAGCAATGCGGGAAGAAACCTTGCCAGGCAGTTCCGCCGTGATTATTTCGGTATTATTTTCGATGGTTATTATATGCGAGGCGATGAACCCGAAGTCGCCTTTTTCCGCGAAACGGGCCTGCCCGTAGTCCTGCCTCATGCGCTTACAGGTGATAATGACACGACACCGTTCATGGTCATTCATCCTGATTTCCGCAAGGCGTTTTCCGATGGGATCCGTTGTCTTTATCAACATGGGCACAGCAAAATTGCCACGCTGACATTTGACGTGGACGATGCTTTCCGCGGTTATACGAAAGAAGAATATCTCACGTTTCTGCGGGAATTGGGGTGTGAGACTCCGGAAGCATTTCTGGTGCAGACGCGATATGCAGAAAATGCGATTGCCGCAGGAATTGCCGGCTTAATGCGGAAAAAGGAAAAACCGACTGCGCTGATCTGTGTCTCCGACTTTTTTGCAATGTATGCAATGAAGGCAATGCGCCGACTTGAGATCCGGATTCCTGAAGATGTCTCTGTCATGGGATTTTGCGGTTATCCGGGAGGTGAAGCGCTGGAGCCGCCGCTTTCGAGTGTCGATATGCACTATCATGATGCCGGGCGGCTTGCCGTGGATACGGTTTGCCAGCCGGATTCCTGGTTCGGGAAAAGTGCTGCGGATCGAGTGATTATCACTCCGCATACAATTATTGAGCGGAAAAGCATCAGGGAACTCAACAGAAAGGATTAGACTGTGAAAAGGATTCTTGATTTTGTGAAATTTCGCATGATGAAAATAAAGTATGCAGACTTTCATCTGCGCTGTTTTTCTCCTCATTCCCACACTGGCAGGCTTGCGGATTTTACACTTATAGAGCTCCTTGTCGTAATTTCAATTATAGTGATTCTTGCGGGAATGCTGCTTCCGGCATTGGGGAAAGCACGGGAAACGGCATATTCAGCCAGCTGCCTGAATAAACTGAAGAATATCGGACTTGCCGTTACCATGTATGCCGGTGACAATCATGAATACTTTCCCGGTCTGAATACCGGCAGCGCTCCGTTTTACACGGAGATATCGCCCTATTTGAAAAGCGGGAATACAGTCGCTTCATTCCAGATATTTATCTGCCCTGCCGACCGTATCCGCCTCAGCTATAATACGGATGATGTCAGCAGAAAGCGTTCTTACACACTGAATACAAACATGACGCATGAACATGACGGTAATCCTCCCGGTGACGCGAATAATTATAACTTTGCATGGTGCAGGCTGTCAAAAGTATCCCAGCCGAGTGAAAAAATCTACAAGACAGATGGAATCGGCAGTTCTGCCGCTACACTGGATCAGCAATGCTGGCCGCTTGGTGTCAATTACTGGTGTTACCCATTCAAGGACGGATCTGCAGTGTCGGACGGCGGAGTGGACTTCCGGCACAACGGAAAGGCAAATCTGCTGTTTGCTGATTTTCATGCAGCGGGCAAAGTCATACAGGAATTGAGATATCAAAGGAAACTGGTGACTCCGTGGAAAGCCGTCTGGTAGTTTTTTCCAAAAAGGGAATTTATTCAATTTATCCATGCCATATAAGGAGATGCAAATGAAACTGTTGTTCCTGCTTGCCGCGGCATTTTTCGCCGTTCCATCCGGAGTATCCGCCCGGATGCAGACTGTGCCCCGGAAAATCTCAATCGAAAAAGAGGCGGCAATACCGCTGATCCGCGGAGGTGTTCCATGCGTGGAAATCGTACTGCCGAAGCAGGCATCCCGTGTTACGGAGTTTGCATCGAAAGAACTGCAGAATCTTCTTTCCGAATCATTCGGACGGAAGATTGAAATCGTGAACAGCCCCGGAACGGATAAAACTTCAATCATCCTCGGAGATAACGAGTTCAGCCGCAAAGCGGGTATCACGATGGCAGCCCTGCCGCGTGATGGATTCATCATACGTTCCGAGGGAAATACTGTCTATATCGCCGGGCGCGACAATCCGCTCACCAATATTGAATGGGCACGGAATCAGTTAAGTATCTGGGCGAACTATTTTGAGCGAGGCACCATGAACGGCGTATACGATTTTCTGGAACGTTTTCTCGGAGTCCGCTTCTACTTTCCCGGTGAACTCGGAACCATTGTCCCGAAATACACAGAACTTTCGATTCCCCGGATGGATATTCTGGAACGTCCGGACTATACCGTGCGTCTCTTTACATGGTATCAGGGCGATTGGTTCGATCATTCACCCGAGTGGGGAAATCAGGGAGTCCGCGCCAAGACTCTCAATCTTTACCGCACCAGACATGAAACAGAATATCTTCCCTGCAACCACGGTCTTCTGGCGCTGAATTACAGCGGACGCTTTGCAAAGACGCATCCGGAATATTTTTCAATCATTGACGGGAAACGGAGCAATCTGGACCGTCATCCATATCTCTGTTTCAACAGTGGAATTGTGGAAGAAATCTATCAGGATGCAAAAGCATTTCTGAGCGGAAAGAGCATGGCGGACCGCAATGCCCTCAATCAATACGGCAAACCGGACTGGGATCCCAGCGCATGTCAGAAGGGATACTTCAATATCATGCCGCAGGACGGTTTTCGCATGTGTGAATGCACGCTCTGCAAAAAGATCAGAAGCACGCGCCCGTTCCCCGGAATTCCTGATAAAGAGATATCGGATCATATCTGGGGAATGACCGCCGGGATTGCACGGCGTCTGAAAGAGGAAGGTATCAGTGGCTGTATCACGCAGATGGCATACTGGCCTTACAACCGTGTGCCGGATTTTCCACTGCCGGACAATGTTCTGGTGATGGTTGGGGTGCGCGGCCCATGGAATCCTGCCTCCGGCGATGCCCTGATCAGCGGCTGGTCGGAAAAGATCGGACGCAAAGTATGGCTTTGGACTTACGCCGGCAAATTCGGGGCGCGCCGTCTGCCGGGCATTCCATCGTCCACCCCGCGTGCCGTCGGCAAATATTATCCGGCACGTGCAGACCGGATATTCGGTGCATACATGGAGTCGGATACGGACCGTTATCTCTATCATTATCTGAACTATTATGTATTCGGGAAAGTCATGTGGGACAACAGCACGGATGTCAATGCGCTTCTTGAGGAACATTACAGACTGATGTACGGCAATGCGTCTTCCGCAATGAAACAGATCTTTGAACGGATTGAAGAAGACTGGCTGACAAAGCTTCAGGGCAAATACATCGAAAATGAACAGGGGGTGTTTTATCAATATCCCAGCGAATATGAAATGTGGAATAAAATTTATCCGCCTTCAAAACTGAAATCCATGGAGGAGGATTATGACAAGGCGGAACAGCTTGCGGAAACCGGGCTCCAAAAGAGACGCATCCGTCTGATGAAGCAGGAGTTCTTCGGCAGACTGCTGCAACAGAGCCGGGACTATCATGACAAGGTCCGGCAGTCGGAGGAGTGGGGGCTTGCCGTGCCGGAACAGGGAAGCGTGTCCGCATACCTGCACAGAATACCGGACGGAGGGGTTGCACCGGGACATGTCGTCATCTCTGTTTCCGGGAAAATGCTGCGCTTTTCACCCGTCGGGATACCGGCAGAAGGACTGGAAATACTGGTCGGAAGCCGGAGATTCAACTTTACCGGGGAAACTCTTGAAATTCCTCTGTCCGAACTGGGAAAAGAGAAGCTGCCGTTTGACGTGATCCGTACAGAGAAAGGGCAAATCACAGAGCGCTGGAACTTTTTTCTTGATTCAAAAACATTGGATGCCGGTGCATTCGGATACCTCGTTGCCGGAAGCCCCGATGACGGCAACATTGTCATCAACGGCGAGCTGGCCGGTGAGGGGGCTCCCTGGTATGGTCCGCTTTATGCGAATGACAATGCAGGAGTATACCTTGACAAGCAGATTTTTCTTTCCGGCGGACAGTCCATGCGGCTTGAAAGCAAAGGCAATTACAGCACGTCCATGTGGCAGAATCTGCCGCAGTTGAAACCGAATACGCGTTACCGGATTACTTTTTATGTTAAACTGGAGAATGTAGTTCCTCATGGTGCGGGCGGCGTCATCAGCACCTGTTTCGATCAAGTGAACCGCTGGTATCCCGCAGGACCGCTCACCGGCACGATGCCATGGACAAAACAATGCAATGAAATCGTGACGGGACCCGAAACAAACAGGAAATATCCTTCTTATTTCAATATCACTCTGCGCAATGCCTCCGGCAGAGCGTGGGTCGATCATATCAGAATTTATGAAATCGGAACAAAGGAAACAAAATGAAAGTGAGACAGACCGTATTTTTTCTGCTGACGGCTCTCCCGCTCGCAGTTGCGGCATGCCGCACAACAGACGGAAGGCAGAATCCGCTTGTTATTGTGGAAAACGGAAAGAGCGATTACCGGATTGTCCTGCCGGATGTGGAAACGTCACCGGCGGACCTTACCCCGCGCAATCTGATGGAATGTGCAAAGCTGTTGCAGGAGTGCATCCGGGAAAGCACCGGAGCGGAACTGGAAATTGTCCGGGAAGGGAAAAACGGTTCCGTGAAACCGGGTATTTACCTCGGCAATACTGTGTTTGCCCGTTCCAACGGAGTCAAACTGTCCTCCATGAAGCAGTGGCAGTATCTTCGTAAAACGGTTGGAGCGGACTTGATTCTTGCCGGACTTGATGAACGCGGCCCCGCTGGAAAGGAACGAACCTGTTACTCCATCGGAACGATGAAAGCCGTAACGGCGTTTCTTCAGGAGCAACTGGGGGTGAAGTTCCTGCTTCCCGGAGAGAACGGCATCCATGTGCCGGGGCGGAAATCCATCGTTGTCCCGCGCGGAGAACTGCTCCGCAAACCGAATCTGGAGTTCAGTATCGGAGTGCATCCGGCGAATCCGTATTCCATTGCGAACAATCTCTGCAATGCACCCTATTTCAACAGTCACGGAGGACACTCCTATTATGATGCCGTGCCACGTGCAAAATATGCGAAAACGCATCCGGAATATTTTGCGATGTCCGGCGGCAGGCGCAATACGAATGCGAGTCACCTGTGCATTTCCAATGCTGAAGTGCAGGAACTTATTTACCGTGAGCTTGTGACGGAGCTTGACCGTGGATTCGAAATGACGGAACTGGGGCAGACGGACGGTTATGTTCCGTGCGACTGCGCAAAATGCCGTGCCCTTTACGGAGTCCGTGCCCCCGGCGAGAAACTTTGGATACTTCACCGCTCCTTTGCGGAACGCCTCATGAAAGACCGTCCCGGAAAAAAACTGGTGATTATTTCCTATGGACCGACTGCCGCTCCGCCGGAGACATTCCGCAGTTTTCCGCCCAATGTCATGATTGAACTTTGCAATTACTCCCCTGAAAATATTGCAGCATGGAAACAGCTTGACGTTCCGGGCGGGTTCATGGCATATATTTACAATTGGGGAAACTATCAGATACAGGGCTTTACGGCAAAATTCGGCCCCCGCTCCTGCGAGGAACAGATTATCCTGTTTCATGAAAACCACGTGAAGGGGCTTTATCGCTGCGGTTTTGGTGAACTGTTCGGCATGGAGGGACCGCTCTATTACGCATGGGGACGGGGTTTTGACAACCCCGGAAAAAATACGATCCGCACGCTGCTTGATGAGTTTTATGCGGCGGCATACGGCAGGGCAAGAGCTCCCATGCGGAAATTTTTTACCGTGCTTTACGACCGTCTTGACTATTTTGAACATGCTCAGAAGTTTGCTTTGCCGATCACAAACCCGCTGACGGCTCTTTCCATGATCTATACTCCGGACATACTTTCCGTCATGGAAAAAAATCTGGAACGCGCGGAATCCACGCCGGGACTCGCCGATAAGGAGCGGGCACGTATCTTTCTTGTTCGCAGCAACTTTGAATATACGCGCAATCTTGCGCGGATCGTGAATCTTTATCATGCGTTCCGGGTGGAACCGTCCAGGGATTCCTATGCGAGGCTTGCTGCGGAGATCGGGAAGCGCAATCGTATGATTGAACCTATCCGCAAGAAAGCCCCCGGTGCCCGTGCGATTGCGGGATGGCCATGCTGTCCTTTTCTGGCGGAAGCGGAATATATTCAGGGCAATGGACGGCTTCGCGCCACAATCAATGCACCGCTCAACTGGGATATCGAGAGATTCAGCAGACAGAATCTGATTCCGGGGCTTGCCGCAAAAAAGACGCTGGAGATTCCATCGGCTGAGAATATCTCCGTGGACGGAGATTTCGGTTCCGGCGCGTGGCGCAATGTTCCGTGGAACACCATGGAGCCAGACTCGCCGGAAAACGGAATGCGGTCCAGATTCAAGATTCTCTGCGACAAAGATGCTCTCTACATCGGATTTGAGTGTGCCCTGCCGGGGAATCATACTGTCAAATACGTGCCCGTCGGCAGGGATGGCTCCGCATGGGAGCAGGAGTGTCTTGAGATTCTGATTGATGCCGAGGGCAATCGTGAACGTTATTTCCACTTTATCTTCAACCCCGTTGCGGATTCATATTATGAAGCGGCGCGCGGTTACATTGAGGATCCGTTACATCCGCTTTACAATAAACCGGATGTAACCTGGAACGGAGCCTGGCAATACTATAATTTCATTGACCGGGAGAATGGACTGTGGAGAGCCGTTGCCAGAATTCCTTTCGCTTCTCTCGGTTTGAGTTCCCCGCCGGAAAGCGGTACCCGCTGGACCGCCAACTTCGGGCGTGAACATATTTCCGCTCCGCATGCGGTACCGCGGCTTCTGCTCTGGTCTCCCAGCAGGGAGACAAGCAGTTTTCATGATCCCGACAGTTATGGTGAAGTCTATTTTAAATAATAATGGCAGGAGATGGTATGAACAATAAACTTTGGGTATGGGGCTACGTGCCGGATAAAGTTCCCGGTATGATGCCGTTCGTCAATCAGGAAACATGGTGCAGCCTGGAGACCGCAGGGAGTTATCTGCGTGCGGACAATGCGGTTTACATGAATTCGACCTCCGATATGAATTCGCTGAATGATACTCTGTTTGTCTGTATGAAGGATTTCAAACAAGTTGTCTGCGGGCTTCAGCACGGCAAATATGCGGAAACGGCAAAAGCGGTCAGCAGATTTTCCCTGACTCATCCGAATGTGACGGGAGCAATCATTGACGATTTCCGCGATTCCGTCGGTCCAAGCGCAAATATGTCGGTTGCCGAACTGAAAAAGGTTTATGAAGCGCTGAAAAGCGAAAATCCTGCACTGAAGCTCTATCTGGTCCGTTACTCAAGACAGGATCAGAAAGAACTGATTCCTTATCTGGATTATTTCGACGTCATCAACTTCTGGGTCTGGGTTTCCACCGATCACTATTGGCGCAGTCTGTATCATTATGACATAGAGGAGATTCATAAATTGGGCAAACCCGTCATGCAGGGAACTTTCATGCACAATTACGGAGAGGACTGGGATCAGCCGATCCCGATGGATATGCTCCGCCTCCAGTGTCCGAAGATTGCCGACGAGATTCGCACCGGCATGGTGGACGACTGGATCATTTTGCAGAACGGCTGGTTCTGCCGGGAAAATCACAGAGAACAAGTCCAATGGCTGAAAAATTATCTGGAGTGGTTCTGCGGGACCTGGACGCGACGCTGAGAATTATTCCGCTCGAAGATTTGCCGTCACGGATCACAACAATTATGATGCTACGGAAATAACGGTGAAAAGTCCCGCCGGATATTTCAATGGAATGAATGAAAAACGGATGGATGAAATTCTGGAACTGCTGCCGCCGGATGGCATTGAGTGCACCTATCCGTCCGTTTCCTTTGAATATACGGCTTTCTGCATGGATTATTGCAGGAAACGCAAACTGCTTTCCGGTTGAGGAATTTCCAAAGACGGCAAACCTGTTTGCCGGGGGCGCCGGAGCCAAAGATGTTGCATCGTCTTTTTGCCGGACTGAAAAAGTTTAGAGGTTTCCTTTTTTGTCTGCTTGCTTTTCCGGAAAGAGGAGGTTATTATTTATATATTCATATCTTAAGATTATTTGTTCAAATATGAAAAGGTGGGGTTATGGCTGAAATTGATGTGAAGAAGATGACATGTCATCTGTTCCGGGAAGACCCGGTGATTGAGGAACGGATCAGAAACGGAATTGAGTCCAATCGCAAGGGCGGTGCGGAGATCGTTCTCTTGCGGAAAGACGGCGGAGTGCTTGAGAATGCAGAGATTCGCTATACGCAGTTGTCCCATGAATATTTCTTCGGCTGTAACGCTTTTCTGCTGGAACAGTTTCCCGAAGATGAGAGGAATGAACGTCACAACGAACTGTTTGCGAATCTTTTCAATCTTGCCGTTGTCCCATTCTACTGGAAGGACCTTGAACCGGAAAAGGGACGGCTCCGCTTTGACAGGAACAGTCCGGAGATTTACCGCCGTCCGCCTCCCGAAGCCGTTCTCGATTTCTGCGGGAGATATGGAATTGTTCCGAAAGGTCATGTCCTGAGCTGGCATCATCCGGGAAGTCTGCCTGCGTGGCTTCCGAAAGAACCTGATCGGATTGCACGGGAAATGGAGCGCCGTTTCCGGGAGATCGCGGAGCGTTTCGGCAGCCGCATTCCCTTCTGGGACGTGGCAAACGAGGCGGTCGGCTACCGCGGTGTCCCCGCAATGCCGAAAGACTATGTCCGCTTCGCATTCGAACTTGCGGACCGTTACTTCCCGAAAACGGCAAAACTGATTTACAATGACAACAACTGGAGCTGGTTTTCCGATTATACCCCGCTTTATCTCCTGCTCCGGCATCTGCAGGCGCAGGGGTGCCGTCTGGATCGTCTGGGGCTGCAATATCATATGTTCGGCAGCGGGCGGACGGCGGAGAGCTGGGCGGATGATATGCTGAACCCGGAATATATGTTCAAGGTGCTTGACCTCGATGCGTCCGTCGGGGTTCCGCTTCAGATATCGGAGGTGACGATTCTCGGCAGTGATGAACTCGGGGACGGCGAGGAGGTGCAGAGCAGGATTCTTGACAGGATGTACCGGCTCTGGTTCAGCCATCCCGCCACGGAGGCGATCATCTACTGGAATCTGATTGATGACTGCGCGCTGTCGCGCAAAGGCTGGGATGAGAACTATTTCAAAGGGGGGCTTGTTCATTTCGATATGACTCCGAAAAAGGCTTACGGAGTACTGGAATCGCTTATCAGGAAAGAGTGGCATACGGAGGGCATTCTCCGTTATGACAGCCGGAAAGCCAACCGGTTCCGGGGCTTCTACGGCAGGTATAAGCTGGAGATCAGGACAGACTCTTTTGAAATGTCCGGTGAGATCAATCTTTCCCGGAACGGATTGAACCGCTTTGAGATTGCTCTCTGAATTCCGTATTTCCGTACGGCAGGGATAAAACGGCGGATATTTGCCTCATAAAAACGGAAAAACTTGCAGAAGAGCAACTTTCGGGTTTGTTTCCGGCATTTTTCCGGTTATATTACCGTCATTCCTATGAATTCAAACTATGAGGGGCTGGTCAAAGATGAAAAAGCTTGGAATTTTGCTGTCGGTCGCGATTGCGGCGTCTTCTGCGGTAATGCTGACATCCTGCGGAGATTATGTCGGAAAAGAGAAAACACATCCTCTGTTCATTAAAGCCGGAACCGCCAAGAACGCCGGAAATTATCAGGAAGCCGCAAAATATCTGGAGGAGTTCCTGACCATTTGCCCGAAATCCGCGGAAACGCATTTCCGTCTGGCTTCGCTTTACGGCGATAACCTTGATGAACCTCTGAAAGCGGTCTATCATTACCGCAAGTACCTGGAACTGGCTCCGAATGACACCACGAATGCGGATGACATCAACGGTTTCACGGAACTTGCCAAGAAACGTCTTTACGAAAAGCTCAAAGAAGAATACAAGGACAATTCCGCGAATATTGCTTTGAACGAGGATCTGGAGAAGACCAAAGAGCGGCTGAATAAATACGTGGAATATTCCAAGGCTCTGGAAACACAGAACCAGCAGATGAAACAGCGTCTCAGGGAGATTGCCGCCCAGCGCAGTGCGCCTGCCCGCAAACCCCAGGCGGCGACGGAGACTCCAACAGCTCCGGCGGTTGCAGCCGGTGCTGCCGGTACGACTTCGTCCGTTTCGCAGATTGCTTCCGCCAACGGTGTAACTCCCACGGCAACCGCCACTTCTCAGGGAACCGGCACGACTGCCGCCGCTTCCGCCGGAACTGCCGCCGGTGCAAAACTCGGGTCTTATACGGTCAAGGCTGGCGATACTCTCATCGGGATTTCCCGGAAGATTTACGGTTCGCCCAAGTATTACAAGCTGATTGCCGATGCGAACAAGGGTGTGATTCCCGCCAGTATGCAGGTGCGCGTCGGGCAGGTGATCAAGATTCCGCAGCTTCCTTCGAGATCAAGATAACTGTCTGGTGCTCCAATGAAATTTTCAGCCGTTCCTCTGTTCCGTGCCGTTTTTCCGGTTCTGCTGATCGTTGCCGGCGGGTGCAGCATTTTTCCGACTCCAGACAATACCGAGACGCTGTATTATGATCTGGATATTCCCGAACGCTGCAATACGGATCTTCAGATTGAGGTTTCGCCGTTCACCACGATGACGAGCGAACGTTACCGCATGGCGACGCGCGGCGAGGACAATGTGATTCACGGGCGCGAATTCCACAAGTGGGTGCAGACGCCCGGACCGCTGGTGACGAAATATCTGCGTCTGGCTTACCGCGACAACGCTTCCGGAACGATTCCCGATGAACAGGCTGCCGCCAAGCCGGAGAATATCTACCATCTCACCGGAACGGTTCTTGTATTCGAGGCGGACAAGGGAATGGCGAAGCTCGGGCTCCGTTATGTGATTTCGCGGGGCAAGTCCGGAGAGAAGAATACGGTAATCCGTACGATTCTCGTGACGGATAAAATGGCGGACGACACCCCCGGCGAGTTTGCGGACGCGATGAGCCGCGCCGTCGCCAAAGCCTCAAGACTGATCCTTGCCGATATTGAAACCATGGCGAAAAACCGGAAGAAAGATGCGGCAGCGCAATGATTGATATGTTCTGGAAAGCCGCTGTCCTCGGCATTGTGCAGGGAATTACCGAGTTCCTGCCGATCAGCAGCACCGGGCACCTGATTCTGGTCGACCAGTTCCTGCACATGGCGGAGGGACCGTTCTCGAAGATGTTCAATGTCGTGATTCAGTTCGGTTCCATCCTCGCGGTTGTAATTTACTTCCATAAAAAACTGATTCCGGTGGCGATGTTCTCGGATAAGAAAGTCTGCCGCGACACACTGGAAATCTGGTTCAAAACCCTTGCCGGAGTTTTTCCGATTCTGCTGATCGGTTTCCTGCTGGCGTCGAAGATTGAAATGCTTCAGGACAGTCCCCTTGTCGTTGCCGCCGCTCTCCTGATCGGCGGCGTGGTTCTGATCAAAGTGGAGGCATGGTGCAGAAAGGAGCGCCCGATTGAGACGTTCCATGAACTTTCTTATACGCGTGCCGTCCTGATCGGGCTGATTCAGTGTCTCGCGATGATTCCCGGAACTTCGCGTTCCGCTTCGACGATCATCGGGGGGCTGGCTCTCGGAGCTTCGCGCACACTGGCGGCGGAATACTCCTTTTTCCTGGCGATCCCGACCATGACCGCCGCATCGGGATACAGTCTCCTGAAACACGGGGGGAGCATGACCACTGCGCAATGGGGTGCTCTGGCAATCGGTTTTCTGGTATCGTTTTTCGTCGCATGGGCTGTTATTGCGTGGCTGATGAATTACATTCGCACCCGCGATTTCCGGGGATTCGGCTGGTACCGCATCATCCTCGGCATGGTCGTGATTGCCTACTTCTACCTGATGAAGTAAGTTTACTCCTCCCGGGCGGCGCTGAAGGCGATGCCGAAAGCGAACATGATCGACAGCAGGGAACTGCCGCCGTAACTCAGAACCGGTAATGTGACACCGGTCGGGGGGAGGAGCACGCTGTTGACGCTGATATGGATCAGCGCCTGCGCCAGATACATCACTCCGGCGGCAAAAACGAAGATGCGCCCGGCATTGTCTTTGACTTTCCATGACATTGCCGTGAAACCGGCTCCCATTGCGAAAAATCCGCCGATTACGATCGCTCCGCCGATGAAGCCTGCGGATTCCACGATCGAGGCGAACAGGGAATCCGTGTGGGGCAGGGGGAGAAATGCGCTTGACCAGAGGGCATTGCCCCAGGCGGAACCTGTCCAGCCTCCGTGCGCCATCGTATATTGAAACTGTTTGATGTGCCAGGCATTGACTCCGTAACCGCCGTCCGGCGCAAGGTAGCCGAGAATGCGGAGCATTGCGTAGTCGTTGACGGAAACGAAGATCACGGCGCATGTCAGCAGAAACAGGAATGCCGCCAGCAGACAGGATGTGCGTGCTCCGCAGACCGTCAGCACAGTGACGAATGCCACGAAAAAGATCAGAGCTCCGCCGAAATCCGGCTCCAGCATCAGAAGGAGCATGGAAAGGAAGGTGACTCCGAACATGAACAGGATTCTGCCGGTTTTGAGTTCCCTGCCTTCTGCCGCAAAAACGCTCAGATAAAGCAGAAAGATTACTTTGGCGAATTCCGACGGCTGAATGCTGAGTGATCCCCACAGCCTGAACCAGCCGCGCATGTTGTTGATCTCGACTCCGAAAAATAAAACCAGAACCAGCGAGAGCAGAAAGAGTGCGTAGAGCCACGGCGCCGCCTTTTTGTAAAAGGAGAACGGAACGAGGCTGACACCGGTGAACACGATCAGCCCGGCGCCCAGCCAGACCATCTGTTTCAGCGCAAAGTAGAGCGGCGCTTCGGAAAATGCCCGCGCACTGTAAATCGAGAGACAGCCGAGAAGCCCCGCAATGATCAGAATCAGAAGCGAGGCAAACGGCAGCAGTCTCCGCGAGGTGCCGCTGAGATGGATCAGCATATCAATCTTTTTCATCTTCCGGCAGCTCCTTTGACGCATCTGTTTCCGGCGGCAGTTCAAAATCCGCCCTGATATCCTCGCCGTTTTTCGCCTGCCGCGTAATGCGCAGCGTGTCGTAGCACCAGTTGCCGTTCCGGTCCAGCATGACCGTCATTCTGCCGGATGTGCCGGAAAGTTCCAGATCATATTCCCGCTCCAGCCCGGAGACGCCCACGGCTTCCCCTGCGTCGTTCAACGCCGTCTTGCCGATCTGAGACTGTATTTCCGGCGTGCCGACGACCACGCGGCGGATGACTGGAACGATTCTGAGTTCCGGATAGTTCCTGAGCCTGCGCGAGTAAAAGACGATTTCCTCCGGCGAAAGATCGTTTTTGAGCAGAAGCGGCAGTTTCATCGGATGCGGCAGTTCATGTTCCGGGAAAAAACGGCGGATGCCGCGGAACAGATTGTCCCGTCGCCGCCGCGATTCCGGAATCTTTTCCAGCACCAGATTGTGCCGCAGTTCGCTCCATGCCGCCGGAACGCCGTTTTTATCGAGAATGCGTCCCCGCAGAGATGGAATTTCCGCTTCGCGCCATGCGATCCTGCGGGTCTCTTTCAATGATTCCTCCCGTTTTACGACCGCGTAATAAAAGACATGGGCGGCCGCTACGACCGCCCATATCAGTAGGAAAGAAAGGATCATCAATGTTTTGAATTTGAAGCTGCCGGCAGCCATAGTTCCTGCCCGTCCCGTCTGGTTTCACCTCATTGTACCTTCATGCCCATAGAGCACACCCTGACGAAAAGTTCCGGATTCGCCCTGACAAGTTTCGACCATGCTTTCCGGTCCTTGTCCGCGACTCCGTTCTTCAATCCCATAACAGCTTCCCGACATGCCTCTTTCGTTTTCAACGTCCGTGCACGGCGGTTGGTCAAGTCTTCTCTGAATCTTCCGGCACCGAGAAGCAGCAGCGAGAGAGCCAGAATTGCGGCGCATAAGATATAACGCATTCTGACATCCGTTTTTTTGAACGGTTCCACAGTTCCTGCCACTCCTTTCCCGTAAAAATTATTTTACCTGTCCGTCTTTCATATCATATTCCCCGACCTGTATCCAGATCGGATTCCATTTCACGTTCGCCTTTTTCGCGCTCGTGTTCCATAATCATCTTCTGTTCTTCGAGCCAGCGTTCCCGGCTCCAGATTTCGACGCCGATCTCATTTCCGACGACCATTACGTCGCCGCCCGGAACAAGCCCCGCATGATCTCTGTATTCCTGCGGGAGCGTGATCCGCCCCTGCGCGGAAATCTTTTCCGACTGACTCCATGCGCCGAATCTGCGCAGAGTCCGGCGAAACACCATGCTTCCCGCCGCACGTTGAGCCGGGTCCGGAACGGAACGCCTCATTTCGAGGTAAATATCCTCCGGGTAAACAGCCACGGCACCTTCCGGCAGACAATGGAGAACGACGTCACTTCCCCGGCGGGCAAAATCTTCAATGACCCGAGGACTGAGTTTGATTCTTCCGTTGGCGTCAACAGAACACCTGTCAAGACCGCAAAATGCCAGCATTTGCTTCTCCTTGTTCCATTATAGACCATTATATTCCATTTTCTTCCAAAATCAAATCATTTTCTCATAATTTTCCGTTTTTTTAAAGATTCCGGTGGAGAGGAGGGACCGGAAGGGCAAGAAGATCGGTTGCATTTTTATTTGCCTTCGCCCTGTTCCGAACCTTGGGCAGAAGCATCCTCGCGGTCGCAGATAATTATTTTCAAGATTTTTTCATGATCGGGCTTGTAATTTCATTTGGGAAAATATATCTTGTATATACAAGGAGAAAAAGGTGGAGACGAAACATCAGAAAATTCTGCGGATACTTGAGGAACGGGCCAGAACTTCCGTGGTCGGAAGCTGTTTTGCCACGGAGGAAAAGCTCTGTTCCGAGTTCGGCGTTTCCCGCATGACGGTCAACAAGGTGATCTGCGCCCTTGTGGAAAAAGGGCTTTTGTACCGCATTCCCCTGAAAGGAACGTTTGTAAAGGAACCGCCAAAGAAATCCAGACACCTTGTCTACCTGATTCCGTGTCCGGACGCCATGGTTCTCGACAGTTGGGAGGCAGCCCGGAACCGGATCGTTTACAGCGGAATTCTCCGTGCGGCGCGGCAGGACGGGATCCGGCTGGAAACTCTTTCCATCTCTCCGGTGAATTCGCCCACGGAAATCGACTTCAGTTTTCTCGACCGGATCGGCAGGAACAGTTGTGTGATTGTTGACGGTGCGTGGTATGCGCATGTGTATGAACGGCTGAATCAGGTGTCGGATCATATTCTCCTGATCGAATCAGGAGTGGAGTATACATGGAAAGAACAGTACCGGCATACTGCCTCCTGGCTGATTTCGCGTCTGGATTACCGGATGGCGGCATGGGAACTTTTCATGCGCTTTTTTAATGCGGGCTGCCGGAGAATCTGCCTGATGTATCCCTGGCTGTATGATACCGATCCGTGGTGCCGGGGATATCGCGCTGCACTGGAGGAGACCGGATGCCCGGAGCTGCTTTGCGTGCAGGGGGATGGATTCGGAGAGCGTGAGCGGGATTTCCTCCGCGTCAACCGTTGCGATGCGGTGATCATGGGGGGACGCTGGATGCGCCGGATTGCGGCGCAGGATATTCATGCCGCCACCGGGCTGGATCCGGGTATTCAGGTCGGGGTGTTTGATTATATCGAGTCGCTCAATTATATCGTAAGGAAACCGTTGTACGCCTGTTTTGATCTGGCTGCCATCGGCTGTGATTCGGTGCACCGTCTGCTTCAGTGCGGCGGAGAGCCCGGAATCAAGGTGTTCGGACCGGAGATCTGCGGAGACGGCGCGCAGACGGGAACTGGAAAAGATTTTTTATTCACCGGAACGGAAGAAAAACAGGGCAGATTGTTTTGAAAGGAGTCATTATGAAAGATAACGATGGAAAACGGCTTAATAGAGGAGGAATCGAAATGCGCATTGCTTGAATTTTTTCATACTGCTTATTTTCCCGGAGAGTGGTCGTCAGAAATGATTTTGAATTGAGAAAGGAGAAAAATGAAAAACGTTGAACGGAGTGAAAAACAGGTTTCCCGCGGAAAAATATTTTCCTGTGGAAAGAGCGGCGGATCATGCAGGATGCGGAAACAGCGTTACAATATGAGTTGTTTTACATTGATGGAACTGTTCATGATGAAGACTTGCAAAAGAGGGATTTCATTCCGGCACAGGCAATTTGCGACCGGTCTTCTTTTACCTTTCTTCATTCAATTATTCAAATGTTTTCCCGCTCCTTCTTGCTTTCCTGTTCCCTGTTCGATATTCTCACTCCGCAGGGTGAAAATAGGTATTTTCACATTAATCGAGCTTCTTATCGTAATAGCGATCATCGCGATTCTTGCCGGTATGCTGCTGCCCGCTTTAGGCATGGCGAAGGAAAAAGCCAAGCTGGCGAACTGTGTCGGAAATGTGAAGATGAATCTTCAGACACTGGCAATGTACACAATGGATTATAACGACTGGCATCTCGGCGGAGAAGTTTACTGTAATCCCGGCCTGACCGGCGATGATGCCGTTTATGCGCACGGTTTTCTGGCTTTCCTGATCCGGGGCGGTTACGTCAAGGCGGTTGATCAGAGAAACAAGGCTCCGTGGACTTATCTGCTTCCGAAAAGCTGGGGATGCACCAAAACATCGGATACCCGGTATTACAATGGAATGGTCAGGTCATGGTTCAGTTACGGGCTTGTCGGAGACTTTCCGGAGGATCGTGATCTGGCGGCTCAAACGGATGTCGTCTTTTTCAAGACCAATACCCGGAGATTTTCCTCGCCGTCGCGTATTCTTTATATGAGTGACGCATGGGCAGCCGGAACAAAGTGCCCTGTTCCCGTCTTTGACTGGCGGAGAAACCCGAAGCGCAATTATGGCATTGCCCTGAATCATCAGAAGAATATGGCTCCGATGGGATTTCTTGACGGTCATTCCGAGGGACTGAAATCCAATATCCTGAAGAATGAATATCAATGCAATGCCGTTTTGGTTCCTGTGCCGAAGTTCTGATTTTTGAAGTAATTTATATTGTCGGGAGAGTGATATGACCAGATTTGTTCTTTTATTTTTTTGCTGTGCGGTTCTTGCCGGCGGCTGTTTGACTTCTGCCGCTGCGTCGGAATACCGGGATGATGTTCAAAGCGGCAGAATTGTGTTTGCCACCGGATTTGAAACTGCCGCCGAGCAGGAGATGAAACTGCCGCAGTGTTATTCGATCGGGCGTTTCGGGCGCAACGGGAGCCACTGCCTGAAAGTGGAACGCCGCAATCCGAAAGCTTACACGCTGAAAGGGTTCCGCGTTTCCGTCGTTCCGGGGAAAAACTATCTCCTTGAGTTCTATGCCAGGAGCGGAAATCTCAGGAGAAACTCGTCTTCCAGCGGAGCGCCCGGAATTGCCGGATTCGAATACTACGGTTCCGACGGAAAATGGATCGCCGGAAAATATCTTCATCTGGGAGTGCCGGGGGAGGAATGGCGGAAATATTCGCTGACGCTGTCGATTCCGGAAAATCCGAAGATTGCGAAAGTATCGCTTCTTTTCTATCTCTGCAAGGGATGGACGGGGACTCTGTGGATTGATGACATCATGCTGAGAAATCTCGGAACGATTCATTCTGCGGTGATTGTCGAACCGGGGAATCTCTGTTTCAGAAACGGTGACGGACGCTTTATCCTGAAATGCAATCAGGACTCTCCGGATGCTCTGGCGGCGCGCCTGACTCTTTCGAACGGCGGTAAAGATTATGAACAGGTTCTGGAGGTCGGACCGGATAAAATATTGAGAGGTGATTTCGGAAAACTTTCACCGGGAAAAGCCGGTCTCAAGATCGAACTTCTCGACAGAAAAAGAAAAAAGATCATTGCACGCGAAAGTTTCAGGATGAGGGTCACGGACGGCAAGGTCCCGGAAAACGCCGCCCTGATCGACCGGTATGGACGGCTCATCGTCAACGGGAAACCCTTTATGCCGGTCGGTGCATTTGCCACGCTCGACGGCAATCTGGAAAAGCAGGTGGGGCGCTTGCAGGAAGCGGGCTTGAATTCCGTGATCGGTTATTGCAACTTTGCAATGAAAGCCGCTCCTGCAAAGAAGACGCAGCAGGAAAATATTCTCGCTGCTCTGGATCTGCTGGAACGCAGCGGGATCAAAAGTATTTTCTGTGTCAAGGAGTGCATTCCCGATTTCGGAACGGGAGAAAGCTTCGACGGAGTGAGAGGGTGGCTGGAGCCCGTAAGAGAGATCGCCCGCGCAATCCGGAAACATCCCGCGCTTCTTGCATGGTATATCGGTGATGAAGTGCCGGTTTCAAATATCGGCAATCTCATCAGGCTCCGCGAGACACTTGCCGAAGAAGACCCTTTTCATCCTGCGTGGACAGTGACTTATGAGGCGAATGAGTTTCCGAGATATGCAACGGCTTCCGATATTGTCGGGTATGACGGATACCCTTTCCGCAAAAAATCCGTTCCCGTGGATCTGCGCCGCCATTACGAGAATATTCTCAAGATGAATTCGGCGGGGCTTCCGCACTGGGGAGTACCGCAGGTTTTCTGCTGGGGCAATCATCTGGCGGAGAACAGAAGCGAATATGGAGATTATATTGTGCCGTCGCTGGAGAACATGCGCACCGCCGCCCTGCTTTTTGTCGCCGGAGGAGCGAAAGGTTTTCTCTTTTACAGTATGCAGGATATTTTTACACTGTCCGGAAAATACAATCCCGATCCTGCCGCCCATGCCGCGGAACAATGGAAGAAAGTCGGGAAAACGGCTGAGATGCTCAAAGAACTTGAACCGTTCATCATGAGTGCCGTGCCTGCTCCGGGGGTGACATTTGACGGGACGCGTGCGGCTGTCAGAGCCTTCCGCGCAGAAGACGGGCGTGAATGTGTTGTGATTGTCCCGTTCAGGGAAAAGACCGGACCGATCAAGCTGAAAATCGGTTCGGAGAAGGAGTTCGTCTCGAAATACGGGCATACCGGGAATACGGGGGACGGCATGTATGAATTTACGGCGGATCGTCTGGAATCCGATCTTCTTTTTTCACGTTGAACTGATGACAGGAATGAAATAAATGAACAATGTTCTTGATTTCGGCGCCAGAGGCGACGGCATTGCAAAAGACACTGCTCCGGTCCAGGCGGCTCTGGACGCGGGAGGAATCGTATTCTTCCCTCCGGGGACTTATCTGTGCGGCACTCTGTATCTGCGCTCGAACGGCGGGCTGGAACTTTCCCCCGGGGCGGTTCTGCTGGCGAGCCCGGACAGGGAGGATTACAATGCCGATGATTTCTGCCCGCAGAACCGGGTCGCCGGACAGGAGAAAGTTTCGGGAGCCCATTTCATCGTCGCACTGGAGGCGGAGAATGTCACGATCCGCGGCGGTGGACGGATCGACGGCAGCCGCGAAGCCTTTTACAGCGACTGGACGCCGGGGAACCGTGATTTCAACATCACTTCCTGGCGTCCGGGGCAGATGCTGTATTTCTGTGAATCCCGCAACATCCACCTGGAAGATGTCCAGCTTTACAACGCTCCCTACTGGACCTGTTTTCTGCACGGGTGCGAGGATGTTTTCGTGAAAGGGCTCAGAATTTACAACGACCAGCGCACCGCGAACGGTGACGGCATCGACATCGACTGCTGCCGGCGCGTCACGGTGAGCGACTGCATCATTGATTCCGGCGACGACTGCATCACGCTCCGCGGGAATTCCGCACCGTTGAAGAACAAGGGCGCGTGCGAGCATATTGCGATAACGAACTGCATTCTCCATACCTGCTGCAACGCGATCCGGATCGGAGTCGGAAACGGAATTGTCCGTGACTGCGTGATAAGCAATATCGTATTTCATGAGACGCGGACCGCGATCTGCATTGTCTCCAACTATCTTTCCGATAAAAGTAAAGGTGTCCAGATCGAAGACATTCTGTTCAGCAATCTGCGGATGGAGGCGGAACGGGCATTCGTGGTCCTTTCCAGTGCCTCCGGCGCACAGGACTATCCCGCCGCGAAACGGATACGGAACATTCAGTTCAGGAATGTCAGCGGAACCGTTTCCGAACCGTCGCTGATTGCCGGAAATGCCGGCGGCGGAGTTTCCGGGCTTCTGTTCGACAATATTGTGTTCCGACATGACTGTTCCCGCACACTTCGGATAGAGAAAAATCCCGCCGCCGTATTCGGCGAATGGAACAGGCTGCAGCCGGACGGTGTTTTTTATATCGCAAACGCTTCTGAAATTGAGCTGACGGACGTGAAAGTTTCCTGCTTCAACGGCGTTTTCCCGTATTCGTCCGGGATTGTGGAATACCGTACGGAGAAACTCCGGGTGAATCACTGTGATTTCGGACTGAAATGAGTGACGGAGTCCGGTTCGTGTTCCTTTTCTGAAAAAGGTCCGGGCTTTCTGAATGTTTTCTGTTGAATTTAATATTTTACGGGTTAAATTACAACCCTAAGAATATTAAAGGACGGTTTTTTATCATGGAAATGGAAAAGATTTCAAGCAGTCTGGAAGATTATCTGGAGGCGATTGCCGAGATCATCGAAGACAACGGGCACGCGCATACGAAAGATATTGCCGATAAACTGCATGTGAAAATGCCGTCTGTCACCAGCGCGCTTCAGACCCTCTCCGCAAAAGGGTTGATCCGTTATCAATCCCATGCTCCGGTTGTGCTGACTGCCGCGGGAAGCGAACGCGCCGCCGTGATCCGGCTGCGCCATGCGGCATTCAATAATTTTTTCCGCGAAATACTGAAACTCTCGCCGGAGGAGGCGAATGACACCGCCTGCAAGGTGGAGCATATCGTCTGCGAAAAAGTGATGTCCCGCTTTGTCAGCCTGACCGATGCGATCATGCAGAGGAGTGATTGTGCAGAACTGCGGAAATACCTGGAACAGACGATGCCGCAGATCTGTTCGGATTCGACGGAGGATCTGGTGTCTCTGGATCAGTTGGCTGTGGGGCAGTCCGGAATCGTTGTGCGGGTGAGCAATACCTTGCGCGGGATCAAGAAATTTGCCGACCTGGGGCTGGTCAACGGGACACTTCTCCAGATGGAGGGGCACGCTCCGTTCGGAGATCTGCTCCGGATCCGTGTCATGGGGAGCAGCCTTTCCATGCGCGCCAAGGATGCCGCCCATATCTGGCTGCGGTTGACGGAATAAAAAATCGGAAGACGGAGTTCAGTTTTTCCGAATGAAACAAGAAAGATGGGAACCATTATGAAGCAGAAATTTCGGGTGGCGCTGGCTGGAAACCCGAATTGCGGGAAAACTACAATATTCAATTATCTCACCGGAGCCCACCAGCATGTCGGGAACTATTCGGGGGTTACGGTCGAGCGGAAATCCGGAGTGTGCCATATCGGTTCCATTGAAGTGGAAGTCATTGACCTGCCGGGTATTTACAGCCTGTCTTCCTCCTCGCCTGAAGAAAAAGTCGCATTCAATGAACTGCTGACGCAGGAGATTGACCTGATCCTGAATATCATCGACGCCGGAAATCCCCAGCGGAATCTTTATCTGACGACTCAGCTTGCGGAACTCGGCGTGCCGATGTTGCTTGTATTCAATATGGCGGACGATGCGCACCGGCGCGGGCTGAAGTTCAATATCCCGATTCTGGAACGTTATTTCGGCGCTCCGATTGTCCGCACTGTAGGCGCGCGGGGCAGGGGGATTGAGCACATGAAATCGCAGATGGCGAAACTCCTGCTGGCGGAACAGCCGCAGTATCCGGCGCGTCTGCGCTACGGCGAATCTCTGGATAACATGATCGCGGAAGTGGAAGGGATGATTTCGAAGCTGGATCTTTCCTCGCTTGCGGGGGTGCCGGTGCGCTATTTTGCAATCAAGCTTCTGGAAGGCGATGCTTATCTCTGTTCGCTTCCCGTTTTCGCTCCGGTGGCGGATGAGATCGCCGGACTGCGCACGAAGCTGGCGGTAAGGTTCGGTGTGGACTGTGAGACGATTCTGCCCGATGCCCGTTACGGCATGATTTCCGGCGCCTGCCGTGAGGCGATCCGTATTACGAATGAACGCCGCCAGCAGCTTTCGGACAATATCGACCGGGTCATGACGAACCGTTACCTCGGACTGCCGATTTTCCTGTTGATCATGTTTGCGATTTTCGCCCTGACTTTTCTTTGCGCGGAACCGTTTGTGGGGCTGCTGGAAAACTTCTTCGACTGGCTTGCCGATACCATTACGAAGCTCTGGCCCGAGGGCCGTCTGGAGTTCATCCGCGCACTGATTGCCGACGGCATCATCGGCGGTGTCGGCGGAGTGCTCGGATTCCTGCCGAATATTCTGTTCCTGTTTCTCGGTATCGCATTTCTGGAAGGGACCGGCTATATGGCGCGCGCGGCTTACGTGATGGACGGTTTCATGCACATCTTCGGGCTTCACGGCAAGAGTTTCATTCCGATGCTGCTCGGTTTCGGATGCACCGTGCCGGCTGTGCTGGCGACGCGTAGCATCGAATCCGAGAAAGACCGTCTGACCACGATCATGGTGCTTCCGCTGATGAGCTGCAGCGCGCGCCTGCCGATTTATTCGCTTCTGATTCCGGCATTTTTCCCGCAGAAATTTCAGGCGTTGACCATGTGGATCATCTATGTGCTTGGAATTGTGCTGGCTCTGATCGGGGCGCGGGTCATGAAATCGACTTTGTTCAAAGGGAGCGATGAGGTTTATCTGATGGAGCTGCCGCCTTACCGTATGCCGACTTTCAAAAGCCTGCTGATTCATATGTGGGAACGTTCTCTGTGTTACCTGCGCAAGGCGGGAACCTTGATTCTGCTGGCATCCATTCTCCTGTTTGTGATCAATACCCTGCCGGAAAAAACGCATTTCTCCCGGAACTATGCGCAGGAAATCGCCGCGCTTGAAGAGTCGGGGACGGTTCCGGAGGCGGAGAGGAAAGAAAAGATCATGCACCTTGAGGGGCAGCGGAAGATGGAAAGTCTGGAATATTCCGTCGCGGGGCGTATCGGGCGCACTCTGGAGGTCGTGATGAAACCGATCGGTTTTGACTGGCGGATCTGTTCCGCCCTGATCGGCGCTTTTGCCGCCAAGGAGCTCTTCGTCTCCCAGCTTGGAATTCTTTTTTCCATGACGGAGGTGGAGGAAGCGACTCCGCTCCAGACGGTTCTGAAAGCGAATTACACTCCGCTTCAGGCATTCTGCATGATGGTGTTCTGCCTTGTTTCCATGCCGTGTGTCGGGACGGTCGCCGTGGTAAGGCGCGAGACCAATTCATGGAAACTGACGCTGCTTCAATTGTTCGGGCTGACACTGAGCGCATATTTACTGTGTCTTGTTATCTATCAGCTTGGAAGTCTGCTCCGGATCGGCACATCTTTGTTATAAAGTGTTCCTTGTACGGTAATTTTCCATCCCGGAGGCTGAGAGATGCACCTCCGGGATTTTTTGTTTCCGCATCTTTTTCTGCCGTGATGCCCGTCCATGACGTGCGATGAGGAATCACTGTTCCACCCGAAAGCCGGAGTTTCCGGTATCTGCAGATTTCTTTCTAAAAAATAATACAATCTTATGAAAAATACTGATGGGGCTTCTTACTGGTAATGTACAGGAAATATCCAACGGGCGGCGAGTGGATTATGAAATGTTTATCCGGCTGATATTTATTAGGTTGAATATCAATCTGAGACGGAAGTTTTAGAAAGGAGTCTCTATTTTATATAATGTTTATTTCTGTGTATGTGTGTGGCAACATATTTCTGCTCAGAATGAGTAAAATTTAGAATGAATGTGAAAAAAGAGGTTCGCGGCACTGAAATGAATTTCACTAAAAACGCGGAAGAAATTTGCTTTTCTTCCAGTATGGTCTATATTATAAAATATGCTGTTGAGTTAGTGTTTTCTAGCGGAGGTAAAAACGATGAGTTTTACAACGCATTACAGTATT
>ERZ1034917.419-NODE-419-length-39351-cov-24.465035_pt1 | contig 39351 bp, 52 predicted proteins | sample MGYA00520605_ERZ1034917 | MGnify/ENA primary metagenome ERZ1034917 (study PRJEB33766, sample SAMN09781784) | gut metagenome | biome: gut microbiome | host: Homo sapiens | place: Madagascar | study: EMG produced TPA metagenomics assembly of the PRJNA485056 data... | reverse complement strand
GGCGTAACATATACAGCAAAAGCTCTGCAAGAGTTGCTGTGCGGAGCAGTATCACCAGAACGTCTTTCATCAACAAGATACAGTAAAGCAACACAAGTTTATAAGGAGTTAAGAAAAACTCTGACACAACAGCGGTCAGAGTTTTCAAAGGCACTTGAAGATTTACAAGGTGCAATGAATGAAAAGCAAGGACTTTATCCAATAACAGAGAAGCAAGAAGATGGAAGTAATATTTTATATTTTTGCGATAAACCTACCAGGAAAGAATCTAAAGTAGTGATTGAATTAAATGCAAAAGGCTGGGGAATGTCAACAGATGGCGGAAAAACCTGGAACGCTGGAACACTGGTGGATGGAACTACGATAACTAAGATATTGAATACAATAGGCGTTAATGCAGATTGGATTAATACGGGCGCTCTGACGGTTAAGGATGATAATGGAAATACAGTTCTTTCTATTGATGCAAGTACCGGAAAGCTTATAGCGAGATTAGCCGAAATCGGAGGTTGGGGAATTGATTCCGAATGTATGTATAAAAATGTACAAGTAGGAAATAAACAATATGTAGCACGAATTACAGCACCACTAAAAGGAAACCCGACTGGTACATATATAATATCTTGCCAAGAACGTACATTAAATGACGGTATATGGGGAAGTTGGATTCCTAAATTCGTCCTGTACGGGGAGGGGAGTGCTAAATTCGGAGATAATTTAAAAATTTTAGCTGACGGGGCAATTCATGTATATGACGATAATGGAAATTTAAAAACAGTAATTGATAAAACAGGTATCAATCATTACGAAAATGGAAATTCAATTCCTTATCATTATCGAACGTATAGAAAAAGCATTCATATAACGAAAAGCTCTTTTTCTGGTGGTGACACACAATATTGTTATGCCGGTGGTAGTGTGTATATTTCTAAAAATGATTTAGGATTAGATGAGATAATTCCAGCAAAATATATAACTGTTGCATCTAACATAACAAATATTGCTTCTGACAGTACAACGAGAATAAACAGTTTGGTAAATTTAGGGGTTAGTGCCGATGTAAAATCCGTAGATTCAGACGGCATAACTATTAGATACTCTGTAAAATGTACATTTGTGCACGTGTCCGTAAAACAAGGAAGCTCATCAACTACTTACAAAGGCACATACTATCCGCCTTCCAGCGTCGATATAGAAATTAATTTAACGTATTAGGAGGCGAAAAAAGTGAAAAAGATAACAGCATTTTTTGAAGAGGACAATTATTGCAAAGTCTCAGGTCTCTGGCAATATGATTACGGACAAACGCTTTCGATAGAAGGGTTAAATTTACCGAAAATAGTTGAAATTCATTTTTCTTTGGATAATAAAAACGGAGATTCAATAACAAGAATAGGGCTAACGGAAAACAGTATCACGACAGTGCATATTCCAGACGCGCTATTAGAAAATGATGATATTGTATCAAATTATAATATATATGCATTTATATACATAGCAGATTCCATAGAAGGCAACACGGAATACCGTGTAACTATGCCGGTAAAAGCTCGTCCCAAACCGAATGTTTCGGGAAGCTTAGAAGAACCGGAAATATTTCACGAAATCGTTGGAGCGGTCAATAAAGCAGCAAGCGAAACGGAACAGGCCAAGAAAGAATCAGAATCCTGGGCACACGGGCACGAAGAGTATCCTGATCGGGATACCGATAACGCTGCATACTATGCTTCGGAAGCAAAAAACGCAGCAAAAGAAGTACCAGGGCGGATTAAAGAAGGAAAAAGGCAGATTGATGACTATGTGAGGGAAAAAGAAAGCCAGTTAAAAGGCGAAACTGGAAATGTCTATTTTGCCGGATTTGCAGTCGTAAAAGGCCGGTTAAAAATGTATTCAGACCCTGCGGTAGATAAGGTGCGGTTCCACAGGGAAGGAAGCCGCCTAAAGTATAGATTAGCACTACAGAAAGGAAGGTAAGAAGATGCAGACAGAAAATACATATGTTGAAACCGATTTGGGCAATATTGCATTGAATCCGCGAGGAAAGTATTCGGATGAGGCATCGTATGAGTATTTAGATACTGTGTCATATATGGGTGGATCATATATGTGCCTGGCAGAGTTAACAAAAACCATTAGTGGAATTGCGCCAGCGCAAGGCGAAAATACGGATTATTGGCAGATGCTGACCCTACCGGGTGGATTAACATCAGACTACATCGCAATGCATGACGATGTAGTCAACAAGGCAAAGCAGGTTGAGACATCAAGAGCAGCCGTAGAGCTGTCTCAGCAGGAAATCGAAGCCGCACAGACAGATGTGAACCAAATGCGGAAGGATACGCAAGAAGCATCCCAGACGGCTATTGCAAGCCGAGACAGTGCGGCAGGCTATGCACAGTCAGCAGAGGCCTCCAGAACGGCGGCGAAAGAGTCGGAAGACAACATCAACGCACAGGTAACCAGATTTGATACACACGTTGCAGAGAAAACGTCTGCGGCAGAAACAGCGATTACAGAAGCAAGACGGGCGGCAGTCAGCGCTGTAGCTACAAAACAGGATAATGCCACACAGGCTGTGACGGATGAAGGCGATAAGCAGATAAAAAAAGTAGAGGACGCCGGAACAGAGCAGGTTGGCAAGGTCAAAAGTGCAGGGGCAAGTGCAGTGAGTGCGGCAGGTGCCACTGGAGTGTCAGCGGTTAATGCAGTCAAAGCACAGCAAACTGCATCCATTAAAGCGGTCGCGGACGAGGGAACGCAACAGGTGACGGCTGTCAATACTGCAGGAAGTACACAGGCATCTACAATAGAGACTAAGGGTGCAGATCAGGTTAAAGCAATACAAGAAGCTGGTGAAAATGCTTTGCAAAACATCAGTAATGGTGTAGATAAGGGTTTATCCGAAGAAGGTAAAGCTGCAGATGCAAAGGCGACAGGAGAGGCGATAAGTAAGCTAACGGAAGATATAGTTGACTTGATATATAAATATCAGGAAAATGATGGATATGTTGGATATGAGAACGGAATAATAAGCTCATTAGGTGACACTAAATGTACCGATTTTTTACCGATAAAAAAAGGAATGACAGTAAAAGTTAGTGGGATTTCGTTCGAACCATCCGATTATAGAGGTTTGGCTATATATAATAAAGATAAAATTTTTAAAAATGGATATCAGTATAACAAAAATAACGAGTATACATTTACCGTAAGCGAAGATGGATATTTACGTGCCACCATTGTTGGTAAACAAATCAAGGTTATTGCTAATCAAAATGGCATTGTAAAAGCCTTGATTGAAGTTTTCGAAGACACACAAAAAGAAATCAAACGAGAGGTTAATACACTAATTTCGGAAGAATATGGCGAAGAAAAACAATTAGAAATCACAGAAACGCAAAAAGGTTATGCAGTAAAAAGTGATGGAACTAAAGAAAACACTGGATGGATTTCGAGCCTTAAATTTGATTGTGAACCTTATCAAAAAATATTTACAGAAAATGCTCATTCCCATGCAAATTATCCGTGGATTGTACTGTTTGATTCAAATAACAAAGTTATTGGACAAACAAATGTAAATGAAGACAAAACAGGAGAGATTATTGCACCTTATAATGCTTCATACGGCTGGATGAATTGTTATGAATTAGTTTCATACGCACAAACGCAATATTTAATTAGGACGATAAAAAATGAGTACTTGCCAGAAAAATTAAAAAAGATCATCACTGAATCAAATCCACTTGTAAATTTGTTAGAAAATGGTGGATACATTAATATCTTTAACAAAATAGCGTGCATCGGTGATTCGTTGACAGAAGGAGTATTTGAATATACCGAAAATGGAGAAGTTAAATATGCTGGCAAACCACAGGGATTTGAGCCTTATTCTTATCCTTCTCAGCTTGCGAGAATGACAGGTGCAACAGTTGGAAATTATGGTGTTGGGGGAGCGACAGCTAAATCATGGCTAGAAACAACAGCATGTACGAATTGCTTTAAAGAAGAGAATAAAGCGCAAGCCTATATAATTGCTTTAGGGACAAATGACACTAATTATGATGGAGATGTTAATACTGATATTGATGTGTCAAATTATAATAATAATGCTGATACGTTTGTTGGAAATTATGCAAAAATCATTCAGAAGTGTTTAGAACTACAGCCAAAAGCAAAAGTTTTTGTCGTAACAATTCCGAAAACAAGAACGGATTATCATCACGCATGGACAACCGGTAATAGTCAGATTAAATCAATTGCTGAAAAATTAGGGGTATATGTGCTCGATGTGTTTACATATTCAGAAAGCTACGATAATCCAGACGAATATAAAAATCATTTTTATTTAGGCGGACATAGAAATGCTATCGGATATAGAAGAACAGCCATGGAATACGCAACGTACATTAGTTGGATAATTTACAACAATCCCGATGACTTTCGAAATGTACAATATATAGGTACAGATTATAATTACACTAATTAACTAAAGAGGGCCTTAGTTAACCAAGATGTTCCGGCCGCAGGCTCACCGCCTACGGCCGGGTATAGGAACATTATTGGAAAATCCAGCCTTAGAGAGCAAAATGGTACCTCAGAGGGTTTCCTGCACAGGAAAACCATGGCTCAATAAGGTATCCCTTTTAAATTTGCAGGGTATTCATGTAAATATGAAGGTATCCTGTATATGTACAATATAATATCCTATAAGAGGGGAGGTTTCCAAAAACCTCTCTTTGTTATGTTTTTTAGTCAGTATACTCGGGAATTAGTCAGATATCTGTAAAATTAGTCAGAATACTGAACATATAAGACCTTAGTCAGTATTCTGAAAAAGTTCCTCAGAAAAATCTCTCAGAAAAAAATATATCATACTAATTATAGAACAAAAAAATGGAGCTGAACTCCTAGACTAGCAATCAAACAGTTCAGCTCCCTGCACACAAAGGTACAGGCATATTATAACATACACTCCTGCCTTTGTGTAGCCCGAAGGAGGAGTTTTTATGAGAGAACAATTTGTTGATGAATTTATGGTAAGGCTTTCTGAACTGATTACTGATGAACTGTTGCGCATCGTGTATAAAGAACTGACAATTCATACAGCAGACTATGAAATCAGAAAAAAGAGTACAGAAGTAGCAATCTATGAAGGTTACCTTCCGGAGTGCTACAAGGTTTTCTTTGTAACGAGAAAAATCGAAGGCATGAGCATGAAATCCCTGGAACTTTACAACATGGTTCTGAGACATTTTTTCTATTGCCTTAACAAAAAAATTGAAGAAATAACAACAAACGATATCCGGGTATATCTGTATAAGGTCCAACAGGAGAGACAGCTTAGTAACGCAACCCTGGATAGCAGACGCACAATCATACACTCGTTTTTAGAGTGGGCGGCAAATGAGCAATACATAGGAAGCAACCCTTGCCGGAGCATCCGGCCAATTAAATACGAACGTCCGAAACGAAATCCTCTGACGGCGATAGAGCTAGAAATGCTTAGAAACACCTGTCAGACAATTCGAGATGCCGCGATCATAGAGTTTTTATATAGCACCGGTTGCCGCGTAACAGAGATGGAACGGGCAGATATTACAGATGTAGACTTTGCTAAAAAAGAAGTGCTATTGTTCGGAAAAGGCAATAAACATAGAATCTCTTATATCAATGCCAGAGCTGAATTGGCATTGAAAAAGTATTTGGAAATCAGAGAAGATGATAGTCCAGCATTATTTGTTTCTGAAAGGAAACCACATGGCAGGATTAAAAAGGCTGCAATAGAAAAGCGTGTGCGCCAGCTAGGAGAAATGTCTCAGATAGGCAGGAGGGTATATCCTCACTTAATCCGTCATACAACGGCTACGGATGGGCTATTTAGAGGGATGCCAGTGGAAGAGGTACAGAAACTATTAGGACATGTAAATATTACAACAACAATGATATATGCGGAAGTATCCGAAGAAAATACGAAAAATGATCATAAAAAATATATCGTATAAAGGAAAACAGCCCCTTGCGGAGCTGCTTTTTAAAATATGAAAAAATCATGACCTAAGCGAAAGAGGTCATGCAGATATAATAACACATTCTATATGATACACAATGGTATTTTTTAATACTGTTGTGTATTTTTTCGCTCTCTAGGAGGTGGTTAAAACGAGAGTAAAAGCAAACAAAAACAAGAAAACAAAAAAGAAATATCCGTATCGTATTTATTTGGATAACGGAAGACAGATTCCGGTGCCATCGCAATACAATTTCAAAAGCAATTTTATTAGAACGCATGGCTGTAGTTTGGTAGCGTTTTATATGGCACTGCGATACAAAGGTATCAAGAAAAATATGCAGCAGTGTTTGCAGTATGCCAGGAAGAAATTGAAAAGCGGTGCAAAGTATCCGCTGACGGAAATTGCGAGGGGGATCAACATGATCTGTTCGGGAAAGCCGGCTGTCTATCATAGAATTATGAGTAATGACAGATTGGAAGTGCATCTGAAAAAAGGACATATCATTTTGTTCGAGGAGAGCAATCCGATTCACACAGTTATTTTATTACAAGATGATAAAAGCGGAAAAGTGTGGAGATTTTCTGACGGTCGTAAAAATGTGACGACAGTCGAAAAAGAAAACAAGAAGAAATGTACAAATGAAAAGTACAGAGGAATAGTAGTTGTGAAATAGGAGGAATGGAGATGGATGCTATTATGTTACCTTTATTAACTTGTTTATTTATTGTGTTTGACTCGATTAGCGGAAATATTTCTGCTTGCGCTAATCATATCTGGAAATCGTCAGAGATGCGTAGGGGATTGTATCATAAGTTTGGTTCGATTCTACTTGTTGCCCTGGCTTATTTGATTGATTACGCTCAAAAATTTGTAGATTTAGGATTTCAGATTCCAATCGCGGCGGGAGTATGTACCTATATCATCCTGATGGAATTAGGCAGCATCATCGAAAATATCGGAAAGATTAATCCGGATTTATTACCGGCACAGATTCGCAAAATCATTGGATTAGACAGAAAAGAGGACTGATAATATGAGAAAATTAATTGATGTATCAAGTTATAATGGAAGAGTAGATTGGGAAAAGGCGAAAGTATATGGTTGTGAAGGAGCTATTCTGAAAATCATCAGAAAAGACCTGAACAGAGATAAAAAGTTCAATGAGAATTACACAGCCTGCAATGAAAATGAAGTTGACTGGGGAGTATATAACTACTCTTACGCCACAACAGCTAAAAAAGCAAAATCAGACATGGAGATTGTCTGTGATATCCTTGATAAGATTGACAAAGAACATTTTGTGTACGGTATCTGGTTTGATATCGAGGATAAGATACAGGCAAGTCTGAGCAAAGCAAAAATTGCTGCAATCATTAACGCAGCACATCAGGTTGTAGAGGAGAGAGGTTATCTGTTCGGTGTTTACACAGGAATGAGTTACTATAACGAGCATATTGATAGAAAACTGGTTGAGTGTAATAATTGGTGGATTGCTCGCTATTATCAGGGAGATAAACGGATGCAGATTGCAGCAAATCCGAACCAGGAGAAAAAACCTGCCGCAGCCAACATTGCATGGCAGTACACATCTAAAGGGAGATTTCCAAAAATAATCTCAAGCGGAAATTCTGGCAATTTTGATTTGAACGTACTTTATAAAGAACCAGTTGCGAAAAAAGTTGAAGAAAATACAAAGAAACCTGTTAAGAAAAAGATTGTGTACTATCCACGATATAAGGGAAAATCTAGTTCAATTGTTGATGCATTGAAATCCTTAAGCATCAATCCTTCGAAGAGTAACCGCAAAAGGATTGCAACCTTAAACGGGGTTAAAAATTATACCGGCAGTGCAATGCAGAATACAAGGTTGCTGAATCTTCTAAAGAAAGGCAAGCTTATTAAGAGTAAATAAGCTATACAAGAAATAATCCCTAAATGTAGTTAATATTTAGGGATTATAATATAAGGAAGGAATACGAAAAGTTAGTGCATTAAAAAGAAAACTCTGTTGAGTTAGCATGTTTGATACACCAACAAACTAAAAAAATATTATGCCATTCAGCTCGTGAGTCTCAGGGTCAATTAAGATTTCTTTTATAATGTTTTTCCAAAATGCTCTCTTGTGGGATGCATCGAGTTGAAGGTATAATTCCTTCCAGTTTCCATCTAAACCGTCTCGAAGCCCTTTTCTAGCTCTTAATTCTTTTGAATGAGAAACGGTTGCTTCTTTGATTTGCATTTCTATCTCTTCATAGCGTTTATCGTAATAATCTAACGAGATTCTCCCTTTTTCAAACATAATATTAATCCTGTTAAGCTCATCCTGCAATACGGATACATTTACAGTCTTTTCCTTTTCACCAGCTCCTTCTTTGAGTTCCAAATCGTAAATACTCCTATTTAATTCTTCTTCAAAAAAGTTAAGAACATACTGTTCAACAACTTTCTCAGTCTTGACTGGGGCACGATGGTTGTTGTAACGCTTATGACATCGATATGCAGGATATTTGTAGCAGCGACCACCCTTTTTGTTGCTACGCACATATCCAGATAACATTTTTCCACAGTGAGGGCAACGAAGCATTCCAGAGAAGATGTAAGTCTGCTGCGGGTGAGTAGCGGGATAGACCTTAGCCGTTGTTGATTCAACAATTTTTCTGTGCTGCTCTAAAGTAAGATAAGCATCGCAATAATTCTCTATACCAAAACGCACACCGGCATATGTAGGATTAGAAAATATCTTAGCTAAAGAATTCCCTTCCGGGGTCTTTCCTGGATACTTACTTCTAATATACATAATAGTCTCTCTCTTGCTAAAAGTAGTAAAATAATGATTAAACATATCTTCTACGATAGGAGCAATCTCTAGGTCTTTTACAAGATGTTTCTTTTCATCGACCGCATACCCCCACGGAACAGGTCCGTTGAGATGTTCCTTGTTACGGATTTTATGTGAAAAGACTACTTTAATACGCTCGGAAGTTCTGTCAGCTTCATTCTGTGCAACAGCAAGCATGATATTGATTTTCAACTGCCCATCACTCGTGGTAGTGTCATAATCTTCAAGTATTGTCTTCCAGGCACAATGGTGCGCATCGAGAATGGCTTGTGTGTTATGATAATCTTTCACGGAGCGGAACCAACGATCTAATTTTGTCACAAGGATAATATCTATCTTATCTGCCTTAACATCCTCTAAAAGACGCAGCAATTCTTTACGATTTTTCATCGTCTTTCTTGCAGAGATACCCTCATCTTGATAATAATCAACAATTTCATACCCTTGCTCTTTTGCGTAAGAAGTGAGCATTTCTTTTTGCGTATCAAGGGAAAGTCCCTTTTCTACCTGCAGTTCATGAGACACGCGATCATAGATTGCACATCTGATTTTTCTTTTCATAAACATCCACCTTTCTTTTGAAAAAAAGGGTATAAAAAATACACCCTATACAAATAACAGGATGCATGATATAATTTGTTTGTGTTTATATATCAATCATCCTGGTTGATAAGTCGCGAATCCGGTATTGCCAGTACCGGATTTTTTTATTTACAAAATGATTATACGATAGATAGAACGTATGTGCAATATAAAAATGCAAAGTGAGCTAAAAGGTACCTCAGAAGGTTTCGGATATGCAAAAACCAGTCTTGGGGTAGGTTTTTTGCACAAAAATGCATGTTTTTTGATGTAATCTGTAAGGTTTTCCGTAAAAGAGCATGTCATATCCTATAAGAGGGGAGGTTTCTGGAAACCTCCATGCGTGATTTTTTTAGTCAGTATACTGAAAAATGCGTATTTAGTCAGAAAGCTGACTACAAAAAAAGAAAAGAGCAGCGGATGAGCTGCTCTTTTTGCATATAAGAAATAATAATTGTGCCGGCGCAAAATTAAAGTTTAGCACCCTTGCTACGATTACAACGCCAGCATAAGGTTTGTAAATTATCTTCTGTAGTTAATCCACCTTTAGAAACTGGAACAATATGATCTATTTCAAGTAATAAATGAGGCTCCTGCTCAACCGATACACCACAACATTGGCAAGTATAATTATCTCTTTCTTTGATACGTTGCCGGAGCTTACTGGTCATAAGGGCACGCTGACCAGCAACACTTTTATTGAATCTGATTTTCTCGGATAAAAATAGGATAAATTTATTTAGATTCTCAATATTCATAACAACATCACAGTGCATGGAAGCATTTCCTCCAGGACTAACATATTCAAAAACATACTTAGGAAAGTATGCAGTACTCATGTCTACTTGTTCAAAACCAAGTTTTTTCTCCAACTTCTTTTTACTAAAAGTTCTGATAAGAAAAGGAATATCCTTTTTGATACTTTTAAGTATTTTTTCTTTTTCATCTCGTAATTTTTGCTTACCTTCTTCGGCAGCCTCGAAATTATTTAAAATGTTTTCGAAACTTGAAAGAGTATCTTCATTTGCTTTTATACCGAAATATTTACAAACATATTCAAAAGGTCTCTTCTGAGCGTTACTACAAACATTTCGGGAACAATTATGTACATTTGGAGCATATCTCTGTTCTTCTAAGTGCTTTCTCTTGTAATTCCATGAACTGGTATCATAATATGAGGCATCTCCATAATCAACTCGGTTGGATATCAGGCCTGTATTTTTTAAACTCTCGATATGAGAATTCAAGTCGTTACAATCATTGATATAAACATCTATTCGTTGCTTTATATCCTTAAATTTTCTGCTTCTATAGTAGAAAAATGCGTAAATTTTAAAGATGATAAATACGAGTGCGAAAAATAAAAGAAACGGCCAGATTGCACCAAGTACATACACAATAAGCGCAAGACCTAATAAAATTAAAATAAATTGCATAGATTTTCCCTCTTTCGTTGTTTTGTTTGATTTTGATAGAGACGCTGAATTAGAGTCGTAAGGATTAATGGCATGCTTGTTTGGAGAAACAATCCACTTACACCATAATGAAATGGCTTTACATGAATCAACTATCCATCCAATTCCACCTAGCCCAACAGTGAACAAATACAAGAAACCCATGCCAACTTTTCCTTCCATAAACTTATGCACTCCTAGAAAACCTAAAAATACAGTAACCAACATCCGTATCGTGGGCGATTTCATAATTTTTTCCTCCTATATGTATTTTAATATTATTATACAGAGTTCGACAATAAAAAGAAATAGATATATCGAAAAAAGAATTAATGTGTCAGAGCCTGACATGACAAAAAACTTCTACAGAAAAATCGTCCAATTTTAAAATCTGCTATAATCAGATAAATTTCAGAATCAAAGAGGTCATTTGAGAAAATATGTTGCATTAATATAGAGGAGGTAAAAGGAGAAAAAAATGAATGGCTATTCTGTCATACTATTAATATCAGGGAAAAGTTACTAATTGACGTACAAATGTTCTGGTAGTATAATTGTGACAAGAAATCGAATAAATGTTCTGGTTTGCATAAAATTCTGAAAAAAGCAAAAACTAAATCTTATTAATAGAAAGGAGAATGGTAATGAGAGTGCTTTTAACAGAGGCCATGCAGGAGAAAAAAATATCTTTTCGAGGTTTAGAAAAATTAACAGGAATTAGTCATTCAACTTTAAATGATATTGCTACAGGAAAAATAAGTCCCCGATTGGATGTATTAGAAATAATTGCTGAGAAATTGGAGATGACCATATCGGATTTATATGAATCACCATATAAGTAAAAAAGTGTCCGTGTATACGGACGCTACTACATATCCTTGATAAAGTATGATAAAATAATCATATAATGTATCGAAAAATGAACCATATTAACAGAAGAATATGAAAGGAGCAAAAGCATGGATAAAACAAAGAAAGATTCAGAGATATTGACACATCAAAAAAGAATAACAGAAATGATATATAGTATTGATAATTTGATATTTTTAAAGAAAATAGAGGATTACATAGAAATACCATATAGACTTGCCAAAAAAGAGAAGGAGGATTAATCCCCCTTCTCTTTTTTAGATATTATTCTTTCCGCCATTTTGTACGCAATCTCTTGTAATGCTTTTCTACTAGAGGCATCTAATTCGGCATAAACCTCAATGAAATCTTTTATAAATTCATCGTTTCCAAAAGATATGTCACTCAATATTTTATCAAGAGATAATTTATCAAACATATCACCTTTTCCAGTGCGAATCCATTCCTCATTGATAACAAATCCGTTTTTTTTCCAGTCTTTTAGCATAACAATATGAGAGTCCTGTACCTTCCTGCGGCCCGCTTCTAAATCGCAAACGCCAGATTTAGAAATGTGCAATATTTCTCCGAACTCTAATTGACTCATTCCTAAAGCCTTTCTGAGTTCACGCATCCGATTATTGATAGCTTCCATCGCTTGCACCTCCCAAATTGATGATAACAAAAGTAAAATGCAAAGTCAATAGAAAAAGTTCTGAAAACAGAACAAAAGAGTATTGACAAATTCTGAATTAAGTATTAATATGTACTTAAAACAGAACGATGAAAGGAGAAGAAAGCTATGAAACCTTTAAATGATGAGATGAAAAAAGAAATCACAGAAATTGCAGAAATTTTTTTATCACTGCCCAAAGTAGACCGGCTCATTTTACTGAATAATGCTATTGCCTTTCAGACACTTAGAAAAATTGAAAGCAATGCTAAATCTCGGATTCGGGATAATGAGAAAGCAGGATAGGAGGGAGATATGGACGAAAATAAAGAAGAAATTCAAAAACTGCGTAAGCAAGTAAAGAATTTAAGAGTAGCATTTTTGCTTACGCAGATAGGTTTTCTCATTATTAGTATTATTTTTCAGATTCAGTATTGCCAGATGATGCACTATTATCGAGAGATTTTTCGATTGAATCAAGAGATTTCTCAATCTTTGATAGATGTAAATTCTGTTCTTCGACTTCTTTCTTTAAAGATTGCAGGGATTCTGATTCACTAGAGGAAGATGTATCTATGCTATGTAATAAATCATAAAGAAGTTGGTTCTGAGTCTGAAGAAGTGCATTTTGAGTTTCATCAAGTTGAATTTGTTGGGTTTCAGATTCAGTGGGGCCTTGGTTGGATTGATATAAGGCGATTGATATACTCAAAATAATGGATACCAGCAAAGAAATTATACTGATAAACACATCTGTAGACATTTTCACACGATATTTTCCAAGGGGAACGGTTAATGATTCAGGAATTTTGTATGTTTCAATGGGGGATTTGTCAAGAATCACATAATCATTATCTAAAGAAATTTCTGATTCATCAAATGAAGCAATAGAATTTTTTAATGCAGTTGCAAATTCGACATTAAAAGAGGAGTAAATACTTTCAGATAATTTTCCAGTCATTGAATGAGAGATATCATCAATGTTAAAACTCTCGGTCATTGAGTGAGCAATGCTATCAATATTAAAACTTTCGGTTATCTTTTTTGCAATATTACTGGAAAATGCAGACGTTATAGGAGTGAGAGAGCCACTCCGTTCTTGAGATAATGATGCAAATGGCTTGGCTATTTCTTCAATCATTACATCGATGTCATGAGAAGAGATGGATGCCTGCAGCGAAAAAACATTTTGAAGTTGAGAAATAGCTTGGTTTATACCAGGGAGTGATGGAGCCGAAACTTTTAAAAAATCATAATCCATAATAATGCTTCCTTTCTTTCATGTTTGGCATGGCAGTGCCTGTATAGAAAGAATATTGGAGAAACTATAAAAAGTCAAGAATTTTAACAATGCTTAGGGATAATGAGAAAGCAGGATAGGAGGGAAAGGTGAAGAAGATATTAATCCGTTTGCTTTTGCGAGGGAGAAAAAGATATTTAGATATAGTATGGGTCCAAGGAAAAGCTTATAAAGTGGAAATTGAAGAGTTCATTCCAGCAGAAAAGTGGGTAGCGAAAACGAAAAAAGCCCTGCAAAATGCAGAGCCTAGTTCTAAATAGGTAATTTTTTCAATTGAGGAGCAGCAGATTCCATTTTTTCAATAATACTTTTGTGGAGCTTAATATCAGATCGCACCAGAGAGGCAGGCATGGATTCTAATTTTTTCAATTGGATTTTTAAATTTCCGTACAGAAAAATTAATTCAGTATCAGATAATTCTAAATTCATAAAAATTCTCCTTTCTTATGTACTCGGCATGGCAGTGCCTGTATAGAAAGAATATTGAAGAATTTATGAAAAGTCAAGAATTTTGACAATGATTAGAGACAATGAGAAGACAGGATAGGAGGAAAATAAAAGGTGAATAAAGAAGAATTTGATTACTTACATCCAGAAGACGAGTTGAAACGAACAATAGATGAAACAATTAATGCGGTCTGCAATCGGATACAGAAACAATCCAATGGAGTAATGATTGGGAGTTCGGATTTGGCAGAGTTAATAAAAGCTCTGGCGGAATTAATAACCGCCAGAGAAAAACTTACAAGAGAGTTTTAGGCTAATAATTTTTCGCCAGGATGTGATTTTATATATTCTTTCTCAGCGGCTAAGAGTTCGGAATATATAGAACGATATGCATTGTGAATTTCTTTATTAGATAGTTCGCTCAGATTATATTTAGCCTTAAGAATCTCCAATGTAAGAATGTGCATACTTTGACTCATTAAAAATAACTCCTTTCATATATACTCGGATGCAGCAACATCCTGTAACAATATAATAGGGGAAATGTAAAAAAATGTCAATAAAAACTTTGAAATCATTACCTGTTTGAAGGCAACATAGACAAACAGTCCTAAATAAGATTAAAGAGGGGGTGATAGCTATGCGAGGATATACAGTCAATGGCAAAAACTGGATTGATTGGGAAGGAAGAGACAAAGAAGAGTATCAAAACAAAACCTTCATGCATCACTTAATAGTACAGATAACTCATCAATTTGCCGGAGAAAATGGAGAATGCAACATTAAAAATATAACTTCTCCACCAGAAGAAAATAAAAAGCACCCTGGAGCAGCAACTCCGTTGGGTGCATAGAAAAAAATACCAATTAAATTATAACACAAAATCAGGAAAATGGAAGAAGAAAATTACATGATCAAAGAAAAAGAGTATTTAAATTGCTCAGAATGTCCAAAGTGCAGACCGCAGCCCGGATTGAAAAATGGAGTCAAATGGGGGATATGTCATGGAAGCGGCAATATTGTCTACTTAGAACCGAGAAAAAGTAAAAGAGCAAACAGACAGGGATACATATATCATCCGATATCCGGGTGTGGAATGTACGAAAAGAGCGAAACAGGAAAGGAGAAATTATGATTAAGGAAGAAAAAATAAGTTTAGAAGCTATCAAGTTCTTGATTGAAAAAGTATATGCAGCACAGCAGGCAGGGAATCATGTCGTTCTTACTTATGGTAATTCTAGCATTAGCGTACTTACTATGCTGGGAGAGTTTAATACAGAAAAAGAATGGTTTGGTCAGTTTAATATATTCATTGCATCGCATGAAGGACAAAAAGCAAACTATGATAAGTGCATTGCACATCTGGAAATCTTAGCAGGCGAAGAACATGATGATTAATTTCTTACTACATAAGTACAATCAAACGAAAGCTGCTCTTGAATTACAACCTGAATCGCCGCGCCTCCTAGAACGGAAAGCAGCGTTGGAATGGTGGATTGTGATGGATATAAAGAAAAATGGAGTACCCACAAAATAAAGAGAACCCAGCGAAAATAATCCGCTGGCAAGATGGAAGTTTAGAGTGTTTCTGCGGAACAATGGCAGAAGCAGAAAATTATGCAAAGAACAAAAGCAAAGTGATTAAACAAACCTATATCATAGCATGAAAAAGAGGAGTCGAATATCGACTCCTCTTAGTAGCAAATACCAAGATGGTACGCTATAAAACCGTATCTAAAGTGTACTATCTTCTAACCATAATGTCAAGAAATATAATCGGGTGTAAGTCCCGTAAAAACCTTGATAAACGTATTAAAGATAGGACCAAAAGATATGAGTTATACCAAAAATATATATGAATTTGAGAATGCGATAGAGGTAGAAGAAAGACACACTTACAAGTACCGTTCCCCAGGAATGAAGAGAGAAAAGAAAAAGAAGCTTACCCCTCTTCAAATGCAAGAAGTCAATCGAAAGAACAAAGAGAAGATTTGCCGGAGAAGATTGAGAAAGTATTTCAGAGAGAATGATTACTTCGTGTGCCTTACATACAAAAGAGAAGAACGTCCCACTGATATGACAGAAGCAAAGAAAGATTTTTCAGATGCTATGAGAGTAATCCGTAGAGAATATAGAAAAGCTGGACATGAAGTGAGATGGATACGAAACATCGAGGTAGGAAACAAGAACGGGTGGCATATTCACTTGGTAATTAACAGAATACCTGACACAGATTTGATATTACGAAAGGCATGGAAGAAAGGAAAAGTAATTTGCCAGCTCACATATGAGAAAGGTGAGTTTAAAGATTTAGCAGCCTATCTTACCAAGACACCAGAAACGGATAAGCGTCTTAGGGAGACAAGCTATTCCACATCAAGAAATCTTCCGTTGCCAGAACCAAAAAAGAAGACATATGTAAGATGGAAAACCTGGAATAAAATCAGGATTCCGAAAGGATATTATCTGGATGAAGAATCAGTACATGAAGGAAACAATCCTTTTACTGGTTATCCTTATCGAGAATATACTTTGTTGAAATTAAAGAGGAGGGAATGAAATGGAAGTGCATATCTACATAGGGACAGACAGTAAAGCTCCAAGAGTACAAGTACGCAAATACGGATATGTGCTTGCCTGCACACTAAAAGGAAAACTAGCAACAAAACAGGGGTTCAAGGAAACAACAGGAACATACAATAGGGCTACCCTAGAAGCAATAACGGAAGCAGTAGGCAGGGTAGTAAAACCAAGTGAAATACATATCCATACTGAAAATGCGTTCATTCTTACCATGCTCGAAGAAAATTTAGACAGATGGGAACAAAATGGATATGTAACTACAAAAGGAGAACCTGTGGCAAACGGAGACTTGTGGAAACAACTGAAAGAAAAAGCTGGGGAACATCTGCTTCTGTCAGAACCAGGAAAACACGAATACAGTATGTGGATACAAGAGCAGTTAAAAAGAGTAACCGCAAGTCGCTAAAAACCGCATAAATCCCAAATAGCGGAGCGATTTTGAAAAGTAGTAAGAAAGAAGTTATCCACAGTGCTGTGGATAATGTGGATAAATGGAAAGGAGAAAAAATGTTTGATAAATTTGGGGAAATGAGCAGCTACAAAGAAATCAACACCCTTGCAGAGAATCTGTTTAATGAGAACGACATTGAAAACCTGAAAGAGATGGCGAAGGAAAACGGAATCCCGGAAGACTTCGTAGAATTCTATCTGTCGGGGGATATCATGGAGCTGTGCGATGCCGAAACGGCAGCATACGGAAAGATCGATGTCGAAGTAGCAGAGTTGAAATTAAAAGGAATCATGGAGGACTGGGTGGAATATCTCCGCGTGCAGATTTCGGAGAATGATTTACTTGCCCATCAGGTACGAAAAAAAGGCAAGAGCTTAAAAGACTGCATAGCCGCATTACTTAAGTGGTCCTTTAAAAATCAGGTCCCAGTAGATAAGGAAATCTTAAAAGCAGCAGGAGTAACGGCCGGCAAGGTGACACTTGGCATCCCTGCAATGGGCAAGGCAAAAGAAATCATCAGAAATTACTATCTGGGAGGCGAAAAAGAGTGAAAAGGGCAAAGTTTTTAAGAATACCCCCAAGCACATTTACAAACATGAAGAACAAAAAAGAAGTAATAGCAAAAAGCCGAATCCTGGAAGTTGATGGTGAAAAAGCCGCAGAAATTAGCCTGTATTATAAAAATCAATTAAAAGCTCGCTATTTCGCAGACAAAGAAAATCATTATGCTTGGATCAATGATAAATGGACAACCTGCAGGTTAGATAATGTAGCAAGAATGTGCAAAGGGTTGCCTGCTGAGAAGGAACTTTATTATTGGAGCAACAAGGAATTTGTCTGGGATACAAAAGAGGATGAACAAAAAGCAATGGATTTCTTGAATGCGTATGGTGTTACAGATTACGAGCTTAATTTAAGCGAAGACAAGAGAGCAAAGGCATATACAAGAAAAGTTAAAAGAATTGAAAAAGAAATGTCAGACGTTCCTTGCGTCACAGAAGACATGGAACGTTGGTTGGATGAAAAAGTATTTCCGGGTCACATTTTATTTTCAAAAAGAGAAGGAAAGGAAACAGCATATAACTGTACTGCCTGCAAAGGGAGCGGAACGGTAAAGGAAAAATGGAGACATAAAGAAACTGTCCACTGCCCTAAGTGCAATCAAGTAGCATCTGCAAATAACCGTCAGAAGCAAAAAGTGGAACATGCCCCAGTAGTGATATTGCAGAAATGCAATGATAGATGGGTAGAACGACAATTTAAAGCAGTATGCCGCTGGAGCAAGGAAGGTAAAGAGATTGAATTATTTGAACAATGCCGGGCAATCATTCCAATGGGGAAAACATACGGAAAAGTCTATTACGGAACACTCAATGATGCGGATGAGTTTGAACAAGATTTCTGGGATAAGAATCCGGCCGGAAAACGCTTTTGTCCATCATATTTGTATCCTAAAAATTTAAAAGAAGTTTTACCATGCGGAAACCTAGAGAAGAGCGGTATGGATATTCTTGCAAATAAAGGAATGAAGTTCTATGTGAATAGATATATCATGCGTTTCCATGCAAGAGAATATTGGGAATATCTCGTGAAAAGCGGATTATACGAATTAGTAACAGAAATCTGTAATGGATATTGGTGGGGAGAAATTTCAATACTGTCTGCAAAGGCCAGAAACCTAAAAGAACTCTTAAGATTAGATGGAAATCGTGTAAATCGAATGAAACAGATTGATGGAGGAGTTAATGAATTAGAGTGGCTGCAATATGAACAAGAGCAGGGAATTAAAATCTCTAAGGAAAGTCTGGAATGGTTGTCAAAGAAAAAAATGACCTTATCAGAATGTAAAGAAATCTTAAATAATTTAGGAAGCGTCAACAAAATGGTTAACTATTTGAAAAAGCAAAGAGTAGCACCAAGCAAGGCGATAACAACCTGGAGAGACTATCTTCAGATGGCGCTTTTAGAAGGCTACGATACACAAGATAGTATAGTTCGTTTTCCGAAGGACTTAAAGCTTCGCCATGACCAGTTAGTAGAACGTAGAAATGCAAAGAAAGAAAAAGAAAGACTAAACAAATATGCAGAATTAGATAAGCAGATACAGAAACGCCTGCCAGAAGTAAAAGGATATTTCTATGAAGATGATACATACATGATTATTCCGGCCGGTAAGTGCGAGGAGCTAATGAAAGAAGGAAGAGAACTTCATCATTGCGTAGGAGCAAGTGATATTTACATGAAGAAAATGGCAGCGGGAGAAACGTGGATTTTATTCCTTCGTAAGAAATCAGATTTAGAAAAAGCATATTACACAGTGGAAATTAACCTGAAAACGGATAAGATCATACAGTTTTATTCAGAATTTGATAGACAGCCAGATAAAAAAGTAATTGAGAAGTTGCTGAACAAATATACAAAAAGACTTAAAACAATGAAACAACCGATTATGGCAGCGGCAGTATAGGAGGCAATATGGAGTATAAACAGATTACTCTAACGGAATGGTTAGATATCAAGAAAAAGTTAAAAGAAGGCATATCATCAGCAAGAGATAAAATAAATGGCTTAAAGAAAGATTTCGTAAAAATCGGTTACCTCTTACGCAAAATAGATGATAACGAATTATACAAGCAAGATGGCTATAAAAGTATCGCAGAATTTGCGAAAGCAGAATGTGGCTTATCTCCGTCAGATACAACAAGATTCATTCAGATAAACAAAAAATATTCTGTGAATGGCAATTCCGAAGAACTCCGGCCAGAATTTCTTAACTTTGGGCAAAGTAAATTAGCAGCAATGTTGACTCTTCCAGACAGCGACCTAGCGATGATTACCCCAGAAACGAGCAGAGAAGACATTCGAGAGTTAAACCGTTTTAATAAGTCTGTCCCAGAGTCAGAATTAGACAGCGATATAGAGCAGCTTATCAGAGACTTCTACATATCTCAAGAACTTGTAAGAAAAGCGGTAGCAGTAAAGGACAACGCAAAAGAATTACGAGAATTAATTGCTCCGAGCGGAAGTCGGTCTTTTAGAAAAGGCAAATGGTTCATCATGTTTCACGAAAACAAGATAAACATCAAAGAATACGCCGGAATAGTAAAGGAGATTTCTTGGGAAGAATTTACCGCAATAACGGCCAAAGTCCTAGAAAAGTACGAATCAGAATATCTTGCAAAAAAACAGGAGGAGACAGATGGATACAGAGAAGATAGCGAAGACAATAAACAAGACGGCATCAGAAGTGGAGCGGATGATGAACGAAATAGTACTGGGGATGGAGGAAATGTCGGAAAGACAGAAGAGAACGAGAACATACAGGAGCCTCAGCAGAGTGAAACAGAACATGAAACCGATAACAATATCCCTGAACCCATCACAGAAAAGAACGTGGGATACCCAGAGAAACCAGAGGGAGAGAAGGAGCAGGAAAAAGAAGTAATTGCGCCGGCGCAAAAATCACCAAAACCCGCATTAATCCCAAATGAGGAAGAGGTTTTAAAAGAAGACAAAAAGCCAATCATCCGCTGGGATAAAATGAAATCCATGTCTATCCAGGAAGTAGCCGAAATCCTGCATTTAGGATATAAGAGCCGCCATCTCACATTTAGTAGCATCACAGATGTTGAGAACTGGCTGAGTGAAGAGATGGAAAAATAAGCTGGACAACCTCCAGAGGTTTTACATATTACACAGCAACTTATTAACGGTTCCATGAGAACTATATGCCATTGATATTCCTCCGGAATAAATCCGGAGGAGAAAGGAGACCTAAAGTGAAAAGACGAAAGAAACATAAAGCAAGTATCCTCCAAGAAAAAGGAAGTCCGTGTTATTTGTGCATGAAGATGCGGCCACACTACGAATGGCAGAAAGCAGTCCATGAACATCATATCTTCGGTGGTTCTAATAGAGACAAATCGGAAGAAACAGGATTAAAAGTCTATCTTTGCTTGGATCATCACGTTAACGGTAAAGAAGCAGTACATAATAACGCAGCATTAATGAAAGAACTTCGCCAGGATGGACAGAGAGCTTTTGAAAAGACACATACACGCGAAGAATTCATGCAAATGTTTGGAAAAAATTATTTGGAGGAATAATATGACAAGAGAAAAATTAGAAAAATATTTAGGTGAAAAAGTCAAAGTGATATTATTTGACGGAACAAAGCTCGAAGGATATTTAAGAAAGACGGGAACGCCAGATTATGTTTATAACCCAGATTTATTTATCCCGAAGAAACGTTATTTCTTGACAGACGGAAGGAAAGTAATCGGAGAACAATTATTCAGAGTGTCCCACATTAAAAAGCTTGAAGTAATAGACTGAGAGATGTTTATGAGACACGATTACAGGATTTTACATGATATGCTAATCAATGGGAAGATAGACACGAACGAATTTGAAGAACGAATAGATGCAATTAAATCCGATACTTATATGGGACTGGCAGAGAAGTTCATGAAAGGTGAAATAAGCGAAGAGGAATTTATAGAGCGGTACAATAGATTAATTGAACAGGATGCCCAAAAGCACTGGGAACCAATCAGACCGCATGAGCACATATAATTTTACAAAATAACATGAAAAAGAAAGGGGCAAACGAGATGGGGAAAGCAAAAACAGCTACAATAATTCATTTTGAAGAAGCGGCGTATAAGGAACACGTAGTCGAAGCAGAAATTGTAGTTCACGGAAGCCGAGAAAAACCATATTACGAAATTAAATACAGAAAAGCTGGAGAAGCTGATTACAGCATTGGATATTCGTCTTGCAATCTAGATATAGTATTTGAATTTTTAGATAAATATTTTGTATTTGATAATAAAGAGAAAAATAATTTTTCGGATAGGTGGTAGGATGGATACACGAAATCATGAACACTATAAAGATAAGACAGCACACGATGCTATTAAGGCAGCGGATAAGCCGCCTAACGCTGTAAGAGAGACGGTTGAGAATATGAGAAGAGAAGCAAATAAAAGAGGATTTGAAGTATTTGGACGGATTAAACTCAGAGACATGAAAACAGGCAAAATCTATAGATAACAAGAAAGAGGGTGATTCCGGTGGAAAAGTCGGTCCTGATCCAGTACTGCGATATGCAAGCGGAGATAAAAGAATTGAGGAGACTCATAAAAATGACGGAAGAGAGGTTAGAGAAGATTGAGCGAGAGGGAGCGGTGAGCGATGTAGTGTCAGGCGGCATGGGAGGAATACAGCATTTTAAAGTAACGGGTTTTCCTACTCCAGAACACGCAAAGATAAAACAATTATTAGTATCAAGACGGCAACGCTTGAAAATGAAAGAAACAGAGCTTCTTGAACTTACGAATCGGGCAGAAGAATACATAGAATCTATCGAAAAAAGCGAACTTCGTATTATGTTTCGCCTATACTACATCGAAGGGCTGACTTGGATGCAGGTAGCTTATAGAATGAATGATTTATTTCCCAAAAGGAAGGTGACCTACACCGAAGAGAATTGCAGGAAAAGGAATTTTAGATTTTTCGAAGAAAATTTAAAAATGTCCCCCAATGTCCCCTCGAACAGTGCTACAATGTAAAAACCAACAGAAGGAAGTTGGTCCCATTTTTATCTTTAGTGAGATGGATAAAACGCCGGAAAAGCACTCTATAGAAATATAGGGTGCTTTTCTTATGTGATTTTGTAATTTGACGACACAATGTACAGCACCTGCGAGCCATAGCGGCATAGGCTATGATGTTTATTAACTTCTCCTTCGCAGGCAGTAACAGATTGTCTGTTAAGGTGCTGACATGCGTGTTTTTTAGAAAGAAGGTGAGCCTAAGTGACAGAAAAACAAAAGATATTTGCAAATGAATATTTGATTGATTTAAATGCCACAAGGGCTTACCGGGTGGCGTATCCGTCCGTGAAGAAGGAAGAAGCAGCAGCTGTAAACGGCAGTAAATTGCTAAGAAATACTAAGGTTGCAGCATATATTCAAGAGCGGATGAAGGAACGACAGAAACGAACAGAGATCACTCAGGATAGGGTACTAGAAGAGCTAGCAGCAATTGCATTTGCCAAGGCTACTGATTATGCGGAAGTCAAGGAAGGACAGGTAATCATAAAAGATACAGCAAATATGGATGAGCAGCAAGTCAGAGCCATTGCCGGAATCAAAGAAGGCAAGTATGGCATTGAATTAAAGTTGAATGACAAGGAAAAGGCGCTTGAGTTACTTGGCCGGCACCTTGGAATGTTTAAGGATAAGCTTGAAGTCTCTGGTCTGGAAGAAGAGAAAAAGAAACTGGGAGATATCCTGGATCAGCTCCGGGGAGGTGATTAACCTTCATGAGCTCACAGAGATTAGTTTTGTCAGACAAGTACAAAGCATTTTTACGTTGCGATGCGCCTGTAGAGTTTCTTGAAGGAACCTGACCACAGCAGCGGGTAAAACAACTGTAGGACTCTTTAAGTTTATGTGCAAGGTTGCTGAATCCCCCAAAAAGCTTCACATTTTGGCAGCGGATGATACCGGGACAGCAGAAAAGAACATCATAAACAAGGATCTGGGAATTCTGGACGATTTCGGAGTGCTGGTAGAATATAACGGATCCGGAACAAAAGATGATAAGATTCCTCATTTGCTATTTCATTCGCCAAACGGGGATAAAACCATATACGTTTTGGGGTATGGAAACAAAAAGAAGTGGAAGAAAGCATTAGGCGGGCAATATGGTTGCCTATACATAGACGAAATTAACACGGCAGATATAGAATTTGTCCGAGAGTCTTCTATGCGATGCGACTATCTTATGGCAACGCTCAATCCGGATGACCCCGGACTTGACGTATATAAAGAATATATAAACTGTAGCAGACCACTTCCTGAATGGGAAGATAGCACACCAAGAGAAATTAAAGATGAATTAAAGGAAGAACCAAAGCCCGGCTGGGTGCATTGGTTCTTTTCTTTTGATGATAATGCAGGGCTTCCAGAAAAGAAAAAACAACAGATTATTCAGAATACTCCGCGAGGCACGAAAATCTGGAAGAACAAGATTGAAGGACTACGGGGAAAAGCAACAGGCCTTGTATTTAGTATTTTTAATAGAGCAAAACATGTAAGAACGAAGGAATGGGCAAAACAATTTGTACAAAAGAGAGGAGAAAGAAGAAAAGAAGAATTTTTCCTATACTTCTCCGCAGCGGTAGATACTTCTTACTCGCAGAAGTCTCCGGATACTATAGCCTTTTCTTTCTTAGCAATTACAAACAAAGGCAAATGCGTAGTCCTGGATGAGAAAGTATATAACAATGCAGAATTGAATATTCCACTTGCCCCTTCGGATACAGTAAAGAATTTAATAGATTTTCTCAACAGAAATAAAGAAGAATGGGGAATGGCAAGGAATGTATTCCTTGATAACGCAGACCAGGCAACGATGCAGGAGTGGAATAAATATAAGCGCAGAAATGGCTGTATATATGTCTTAAATGATGCCTGGAAGGGAATGCAGATTATAGACCGTATCAATGCACAACTTGGCTGGATGGCATTCGATGAAAACGCAGGAATAGAGCCATGCTTTTATGTACTTGACACCTGCGCAAACTACATTCACGAGATGGAAATTTATAGTTGGAATGAAGAGAAAGACAATACACCAGAAGATGGACATGATCACATGGTTAACTCAGTACAATATGCCTTCATACCATATCAGAGTAAAATTTATAGAAAGGAGGGAAAATAAAAAATGAATTGGTTTCAAAATTTTGTTGCAAGACTGATTAACATAATACCAGCAAGAGATAGGAGTATTACGATTAAAGAGTCTCATACCTTTCGGGAAAATGTGATAAAAAACAAACTCTGGTATCAGGGCGATAGTGCAGAATTAGAACAATTTTTTAAGAAAACAGCAAGATGGGATGTAGAAAAAGCGAGATTCTGGGCGGCGCACGCACAAGGGACAATCAGAAAGATGCACAGCGGTATCGTTGCCACAGTAGTAGATAGATATAAAGACATTGTGCTTGCCGATTTGGATGCAATAGAATTTGGAGAAAACGCAACCACATTGGATGAGTTATGGAAGGAGTTATATCAGAAAGCGGAATTAAATGACGTAATCGGAAAAGCGATAACAGGGACGCTGGCTGCTGGTGATGGTGCGTTTAAGATTAGTGCCGATGAGTGCAGCCCATATCCTATTGTAGAATTTTATGATGCAGAAGACGTGGATTATGTCTATATTCATTCTACACTTCGAGAGATTAAGTTCTATACCACCTATAAAAACGGTAATAAGGATTTAAGATTAGAAGAAACCTATGGCTTTGGCTGTGTAAGATATAAATTATATGATGACAGAGGAAAAGAAGTACCAATGAGTACACTACCGGAAACAGCACACCTGATTGATTTTGGGATAGAAGGAGATTTAATATTAGCTGTTCCGATGAGGATTTTAAACTCTGCCAAATACAAGAATCGAGGGAAAGCATTATTTGATAGCAAAACAGACGTTTTAGACGGTCTTGACGAGGTAATCAGTCAGTGGATGGATGCAATCCGTATGGGACGAATTAAGAGATATATCCCGGATAGCTTGATTCCAAGAGACCCAGAGACAGGCGAACTCATGCCTGCGAATCCGTTTGATAATGACTTCATTGCAATAGGCGATGATATGTCGGAAAAGTCAAATAAGCAGGTGGAAATCTCCCAACCACAGATTTCTTACGAAGCTTATGTAAACAGCTATGCAAGCTTTTTAGACTTAGTTCTTCAAGGTGTTATGTCACCGTCCACACTTGGAATCGACTTAAAAAAGACCGATAATGCAGACTCGCAAAGAGAAAAAGAAAAAATCACGTTAGAAATCCGAGGAAAGATTGTGGATACTTTGAATAAGGTCCTTCCACAGCTTTTTACAGCGGTCCTGCAATGTTATGACCTTATGTGTGGAAAAACACCAGGAGAATATGAACCGACTGTAAAATTTGGAGAATATGCTTCTCCTGACTTTGGCACAACGGTGGAGACTGTAGGTAAAGCGAAACAATACGGTGTGATGAGCCTAGAAACATCCGTGGACCAGCTCTACGGAGATAGCTGGACGCAAGAAGAAAAAGATGCAGAAGTAGAACGACTAAAGGCAGAACAGGGAATTCAGGAAATAGAAGAACCTGGTGTGAATTTAGAAGTAGGAGACTTTAAAGCAAATCTGGAAGGTGGTGAGGGTGATGAAGGTAAAAGTGGCGAACAGAATGTACCAGATGAATAGGAAGGAATATAAAGGACTTCTCAAAGTAGCAAAAGAGCAAGTTCCGTTTGGAATATATGCTCTTGAAAAAGCGGATTACGCAGAATTAAGATGTGATAAATGTGATAGTATCACACAGTTAAAAGAACTGATAAGACGGTTTAAGAAACAGGGCTTTAAGGTATATTCGAATGGCAAAGATAAATACAGAATATGATGTTGGGGCGGCGTTTGAAGCAATAGAAGAAGAACTGATTTCTTCCATGATTCGTAATATGGAGCGGCATAAGGTAGAGGAGATTGAAGAGGATAAACAGTGGTCTATGTGGCAGGCAGAACAGTTGAAATCTTTAGAAAAGTACCGAAAAGAAAATAAAAAGAAATTCGGGAAAGAATTTAAGGAGATTAACAAAAAAATAGACCGTCTAATTCTTGGAGCAAACGAAGACGGACAGTTAGACCAGGAAGCGGAGATTTTAAAGGCGATTAAAAAGGGGTTTCCGGCCAAAAAGGTTTCTTCTGGAGGTACGGCAGAGTTTTTTAAAGTAAATGATAGGAAACTCAACGCACTACTTGAGGCGACATCTTCCGATATGCAAAAAGCAGAGAACGCTGTTTTGAGGCGAACGAACGACCAATACCGCAAGGTTATATTTAATGCACAGGTTTATGCTAACACCGGTGCAGGAACATACGAGAAGGCAGTAGACATGGCAACAAAAGACTTCTTAAGTGCGGGAATTGACTGCATAGAATATGCCAACGGAAGCCGCCATACGATAGCGGATTATGCAGACATGGCAATCAGAACAGCTTCTAAGCGGGCATATTTGCAAGGAGAAGGAACAAAGAGGCAGGAATGGGGATTACATCTTGTTATCATGAACAAACGTGGGAATCCTTGCCCGAAGTGTTTGCCATTTTGCGGAAAGATTTTAATAGATGATGTATGGAGCGGCGGCAGCAGCAAAGACGGGAAATATCCATTGATGTCTAACGCCATAGCGGCCGGCCTATATCATCCACGTTGCAGAGATACTCACACCACTTATTTTCCTGGTATTACTACTGTGGATCCGAAATACAATAAGCAAGAGATTGCTGATATTGAGGATACATCGAAGCAGGAAGCGAAACAGCAATATGCAAAGCGTCAGGAAAAGAAATTTGAAAGACTGGCAAAACATTCGCTAGATTCTGAAAACCAAAGAGAGTATAAAAAGAAACAAAAAGACTGGCAAACAGTTATAAAACAAGAAGAAATTGAAGATGTAAAGAGTCAGCTTAAAGATTTGGAAAAACAGTTTGACGATATTACGGAAGGCTATTCATATGATGACTTTATGAAAGATTTCGAGTCTGTTGAGGAGGGATTTGAAGGTGCTAGTGAGGAAGAGATTAAAAGAGCCAAAGAAATAGATAAAAAAATCAGGTCATTAAGGGAAAAGATAAATTCTGAGAAACAAGTTTCAAAGAAAATGGTTCGCACAAAAGAAGAATCAATACAGGCATTCGAAGGCCTGGGCATAGATTTCAAGGATAATTCAACTGGCATATCAGATGCAACGTTGAATAAATTTGTTGAGTTTGCCGAGAAATTTGAACAAGAACATTCGGGGTATTTTGTTAAGAATAAATTGCAATTAAAATCTCTTTCTGTTGTTGATGATTTAAGCGAAAATGGAGTAACGGCGGCCGGCGCGTACTATAGTGATTCGCAATCAATTAAACTTATGAAAAAGGCAATAGAAACAAAACCGACTTCTAAATTATTTACTTATTCGAGGTCAGATGATCATGAAATGCATTTCTTTGCCCATGAATACGGTCATTATATAGCCGATAGCTTGTCAAAAAAACTTTCAATCACAGATTATGACATTATTCAAAAAAGCTTACTTAAGTATTTTGATGGTGATATATTTAAAACGAAAACAAGTAATCTAGTGGATGTTCTAGGGCCATATGGCAGCGAAAATGCACAAGAAGCATTTGCAGAAGCATTTGCAGAAGCGTATACATGTAAAGAACCAGGAAGATTTGCAAGTATATTCAAAGAAGAGTTAGAAAAAGTACTAGATGTTAGTCTTGAAAAGAAGGCTACATCTGATATAATGGTATCAGGAGCAAGAATTACAGATATCTTTAGCAAAGAAGCTGACGAATTTGCAGAAATGTACTACAAAGAGATTCGTAGTTTTTCAACAGATGCCAAAAAGATAGCGGGAAACCTTAACAAGAAAGAATCTGATATCAGGAAGATTAAATCATATCTTTTTGAAGATAAATCATTACTGGATACCGATACCGGAGAATGGAGACGGTTTGACCCAGATTGTGCAATAGCTCAGAGTTGGCAAAGACTAATGATTGGTAAAGATATTAAACCACATGACAAAACCTTGATTGAACATGAACTTCTTGAAATGAAAATAAAGAAAGAAAATCCAAATATGGAACATTGGAAAGCTCATGAAATAGCTTCAGAAAAATATGATTACCCGAAGGAGGCGATAGAGTATTATGGTAATCTTGAAAAACATAAAAAAGACAAATGATGCCATATCAGCTGACTACTATCCAGAAGGGAAGGAACCTAAAGGATTTATGAAGATGAAAGATGGCAAAATTGTCGAACATAATAATACAAGTTCGTTTGCGGCGGCACATGTTCGAAGAGAATTAAAACGTCTTGCAAGATTAGATAATCCGCCAAAAGAAAAAATAGTATTATGGTACTAACCACCAGTCAGAAATGGCCGGTGGTATTTTTATACTCATTTTTAAGAAAAGGAAGGTAAGAGAACATGAAAAAATATGTTGGAACAAAAGTAATTGAAGCAAGACCAATGACAAGAGGGGATTACAATAATTACAGAGGTTGGCAGATTCCAGTGGACGAAAATCCAGAGGACGCAGGCTATCTTGTGAAGTACAGCGATGATTATGTAAGCTGGTCTCCGGCATATGCATTTGAGGAAGCTTATAGAGAATACGATGAGAATAAGCTTCCAGCAACGGCGGTAGGTATGATAAGTGAAGACTACAAAGAGCGTTTCAAAGCAGAATATAAGCAGTTAGAGATTCGCTTTGATGGATTAAGAAAAATGCTCAAGAAATGGGACGAAGGAACACTTGCCTTTGAACCTACCTGCCCACGCAGCACTTACAATATGCAGCTTAAAGCTATGGCAGATTACATGGCGGTACTTGAAGCAAGAGCAGTAATGGAGAATGTAGACTTAACAATTTAATTGCGCCGGCGCAAGAAAGGAAAAACGATGTCAAAGAAGATTTTATTAGTAGTGATGGCGACAGTATTAGCAATGGGGGTCCTTGCAGGATGTTCGGAATCTTACAAAGTGTCTCAGAATGTATCTCAGGAAGCGGATAATTTTAATGTAACAAGAAAATTAACCGTAATTAACGCCAGAACAGATACCGTCCTGTTAGAACTTACAGGAACATTTGCACTGCAGAACAATGGTGCGAACGAACTTGAAGTTATCATTGAAACAGCAGAGGGAAAATATAAAAAGGATTTAGTCTATCTGAATGACTATACAATGTACGTTGTAGAAGATGTTTCAGGAGCGAATGTAGATAAATATCATTATGAAATTAACTTCCTGCCAGAGTGGGGAGCTAAGATAACTCATAAAAATTAGGAGGTTCACATGAAAATTAAAGTAACACATGATTTCAAGGATGCAGAGGAAGACTTAAGACTTCGCAAAAAAGGAGAAGTCTATGAAGTATCAGAAGACAGAGGAAAATACCTGATTAGTTTTAAAGTTGCGAAAGAAGTAAAAGAGAAGAAAGGCGGTGGTCCAGAGTCTCCCGATAAGATGCCGGGTTAAGCATCTTATTTTTATGTCCGGAATGACAGGAAACTACCAGAAAGGAGTATAAGATGAGAAAAGAAGAATTTGAAGCACTCGGTATTGAAAAGAGTTTGGCAGAGAAAGCAGCAGAAGCTTCAAAAAAGGAACTGGAAGATTATGTATCAAAAGAGGAATACGATGCAGAGCAGCAGAAATGCACACAGTTAGAATCTACAGTAAGTGACTATGAGAAACAGTTAGATACTTTGAAAGCGGCAGCGGGAAACAATGAAGAGTTAAAGCAGCAGATTACAACTCTCCAGGAGCAGAATAAGCAGAAAGATGCAGACTACAAAAAAGAATTAGACGCATTAAAAATGACAAATGCAATTAAAATGGCTATAGCAGCGACAGCACAAGATAGCGATCTTGTTGCTGGGCTGGTAGATCGCAACAAATTAATCTTGAGTGATGATGGAAAGATTACAGGTTTAGATGAACAGTTAAAAACCATCAAAGAGAGTAAACCGTTTTTATTCAAACAGGAGGGGCCGAAACCTTCCGGGAAAAAAGGATTCTTCCCGCTTGGACCTAAAGAAAAAGGGGGCGAAGGCGAGAAAGGGCAGGTTTCGATGAAAGAAGCGATTGCAGCAAGATTAAATTTAGGCACAGAAGGAAAGGGTGAATAAATATGGCAGTTACATTAGAAGAGGCAAAGAAAAATGTGCAGGATGACCTCCAGATGGGGGTTATTGATGAGTTTCAGAAATCAAACTGGATTTTAGAACACATCACATTTGATGATGCAGTGACACCGACAGGCGGTGGAGCAACACCGTCTTACAGCTATACGAGATTAAAGACACAGCCGACAGCATCATTCCGTGAAATCAACAAGGAATATGTACCAAGCGAAGTAACGAAAGAACGTCACACAGTAGAAATCAAGGTATTCGGTGGTTCTTATCAGATCGACCGTGTCATCGCAAACATGGGCGGAATTGTAAGCGAGGTTGAACTTCAGCAGGCTCAGAAGATTAAAGCGGCACAGGCTTTGTTTAATGACACATTTATTAACGGAGATTCTGCAAAAGATACAAAGGCTTTCGATGGCCTTGATAAGGCTCTGACTGGCAGCAGCACAGAATATAACACAGCAGGAACAATTGATTTATCTACATCAGAACTGGTAACGAAAAATTATCAGTATTTTCTTGATATGCTCGATGAATTTCTTGGTGGTTTAGATGGCAGACCTTCGTTCATTGCAGGAAATAACAAATTAATTTCTAAGATTCGAGCATGTGCGCGCCGGGCAAGTATGTATCAGGTAACACAGGATAACTGGGGCAATCAGGTAGAAAGCTATGGAGGCATTCCGTTCGTTGACATGAAAACGAAAGCGGGAACAAACGAGGAAGTAGTCCCTATTAAGTCAACGGACGGCACAACATCTCTCTATGTTGGACGCTTAGCATTGGATGGACTTCATGCGGTTTCTTTTGCAGGGGTAGCGCCGGTGCAGACCTGGCTTCCAGACTTTTCTACCGCCGGAGCAGTAAAGACCGGAGAGGTAGAAATGAACGCCGCAATTGCACTGAAAGCATCTAAAGCCGCGGGCGTATTTAGAAATATCAAAGTAAAATAGGAGGCGCAGAATGAAGATTTATAGTCCGAATAAGGAATATACAGGAATTTCTGCCTCTGTTCCGTTTTGCAATGGAACAGGGGAAACAGATGACCCTCACTTGATCGAATGGTTTAAAGAACATGGATATACAGTGGAAGAACCAATGAAACCAGAAACCCCAACAGAAGAGACAGTAGAAGAAGTTCAGCCCGAAACTCCAACTTCAAAAGGAAAACGCAGTAAAGCGTAAGGTGAACATATGGCATATAAATCATATGTAGATGCAGCCTATTATCTGAACAGATACGAAGGTGACACAATTCCCGAAGATGAACTCAGTAAAGCTCTTAAAAAAGCTTCAAGACATATTGATTCCCTGACTTATAATCGTATCGTAAGTCAGGGCTTTCTTGATCTGACAGAATATCAGCAAGATATCATAAAAGAAGTCATATGCGAACAGGCAGATTTTGAGTATGAGAATGCCGATGAAATCAATATGATCTTATCTAGTTACAGCATCAATGGAGTATCAGCAAGCTTCGGAAGCAGTTGGAACGTCTACACCGATAAAGGCGTGGCGATGAAAAGAGACACCTACGCTTTGTTATCACAGACAGGCTTATGCTGTAGGTTAGCGAGGTAAGAGGATGAAATATCCATGTTTAGTAAAAAAGAGCTTGTGCAAGACAGACATTACCTGTGAATTTGAAAGAGAAGGCTTAAACCAGTATGGAGAACCTCTCGAAACGATAAAGTTCACAGGTAAATGCAACTATCAGGATAAAGCCAGAACAGTACTGACAACAGAAAAGAAGACGGTACAGGTTACAGGCACAGCACTGTTTCCGGGCGATATCTGCCCGGAACTTCCAGTTATCTCTAGCGGAACCGTGACAATCTTCGGAATGAAAAGAAGAATTGAGCAGGGAAGAAAAGCACGCAACCCGGATGGAAGCGTTAATTATACAGAGGTGACACTGACATGATGAAAGTAAGTTCTATAATAAGATTGAATCTTCCAAAAATCAGAGAATTGACGGATGCACAAGTAGAAGCCTTAGAACAGACGGCAGAAGCATTACATACAGAAGTGATACAGGCGGAGATTATGCCTCGCGATACTGGAAATCTTCAAAATGAATCCACTTTTGTAGATACGTCCAAAAGCAAGCAAGGAAAAGTTTCACTAGTATCCAGTACTCCATACGCTCGCCGCTTGTATTTTCATCCAGAGTATCATTTTCAAAAGTACGAGAATGCTTTTGCGAGCGGCAAATGGTATGAACCGTGGGCCGATGGGGTATCTTCTGATTTTTGCAGAGAAACATATAAAAAGATTTATAAGAGGTTAGCAGGCTTATGACACTTGCAGATGTAAGAGATTATATCGCATCTTTAAACTTAACAAAAGAAGTATACATGGGGAAACTTCCGGATAAACCGGAACAGTCCATAGGAGTTTACAACAGCAAGCATCAGTATCCACCCCACAGGACCCTTGGAGGCCCAGACTGGCAAGGATACGGGATAAAGCATGTAACTTTGCTCGTACACTGGAATAAGTCGCCTAGAGAGACGGAAAAGGCAGCAACAGCCTTATTTGATGCAATGAATGCTGCAAGAGATGCGAAAATAAACGAAACAACAATAAAATTTATACAGTTACTTTATGATTTGCAAGACATCGGAACGGATGAAACAGGTGTTTGCGAATATGTCATTGAAGCGGCTGTTATTTATGAAAAAGAGGTGAAAAAATGAGTAAGGCGACAAATGTATTCCCTGTCTTAGATAATAAATTTAAGGCAGGAGCAGCAAAAGAATCAGCAACCATGATTGCAGATATGGATAGTTTTTCAGTGGCGTTTTCAAATGGGGTCCAGACATGGACCCCAATGGATCAGGAAGGCTGGCAAAGAGGTTTAATGACTGCGAAAGCGATCACAATTACCTTGAGCGGCAAGCGAAACATCGGAGATGCAGGCAATGATTTCGTAGCCGGAAAAGCGTTCAAAAATGGACACGATGCAGAAGGATATTTCGAGTGGGAAATGCCAGACGGAACAAGTATCTCCTGGACAAATGCAATCTATGACGTAAAGAATTGCGGTGGTGGCGGAAGTACCGATGTTGGTCCGTTGGAATTTGACACAATTAGTAACGGAAAACCAACGATTACACCAGCTTTATAGAAAGGAAAACAATGGCAAAAAGAATTGATATTACAGACAAACTGTGTTTTGAAGAAAATCCAGTTTTAGAAATCGGAACATTGGACGTAGAAGTAAAAGCAGATGCGGAAACAATGCTTCGCCTGATGGGAGTGTTCTCAGAGAAGACAGAACTTGAAGCGGTAGGAGAAGCATTAAATCTGATATTTGCACCAGAAGACGTGGAAGCTATTTGTAATCTTGAAAGAAACGGAAAAAAATTGTCCGCAAAATCATTAATGACAATTGTAGAATCCGCAATGTCTTTGGTAATGGGAGATGAACAGGGAGAGTAGTGACCCGTACTATGATTTGATAGAAGACTTTTCGTTGATTATTTCTTCCTTTCAATCACAGTACGGGATTCGTTTATCTAGAGAACTTCCGGACGGAATGAAATGGGATGAATTCAGAGACCTCCTGATTGGCCTTGGACCGGATACGGTACTTGGCAGAGTTGTAGCAATTCGGGCAGAAGACAGGAAAGAATATCTTGAAAACTTCACCCCAGAACAACACCGAATCAGAAATGAATGGCAACGGAAGCGAGCAAAATATTTAGTTCAGACAATAACAAAAGAACAGATGAATAATACGATGAACATGTTTAAAACAGCATTTTTAAGCATGGATGGATTAGGAAGTGATTAAAAATTGAAAGAAAGAAGATAAAATGTCCTTACTGTGGACATGAGCAAAAAATTCAGTACGCCCCGGATGCAAAATGCCGGGGCGTATTTTTCAAGTGTCAGGCAAGACACTGTAAAAAGATATTTGAGATAAAGATTAATCCGGGCAAGTAGTGCCATGTGCCGATGCCTTTTAAAAAGGTGGTGGTATTATGGCGGCTACAAGCGTAGGCGAGATTGGACTTGACCTGGTCGTAAATCAAAATCAATTTAAAACACAGATGGCAGGAATCACTGGACTTGCTAAAAAAGCCGGTATGGCTTTAGCTGCCGCTTTTTCGATTAAAAAAGTAGTAGATTTCGGAAAGTCTTGTTTAGAACTTGGCTCTGATTTAGCAGAAGTTCAGAATGTAGTTGATGTTACATTTCCGTCTATGACGGCACAAGTTGACAAATTTGCACAGAGTGCAGCTAAAAGCTTTGGATTGTCAGAAACGATGGCAAAACAGTACACTGGTACATTTGGAGCGATGGCAAAGGCTTTTGGATTTACGGAAAAACAAGCCTATGATATGGGAACCACTCTCACGGGTCTGGCGGGCGATGTGGCATCATTTTACAATATCAGTCAGGATGAAGCCTATACGAAGCTGAAAAGCGTCTTCACAGGTGAGACAGAGTCTTTGAAAGACTTAGGCGTTGTAATGACCCAGAGTGCCTTAGATGCATATGCAATGGCAAATGGTTTTGGCAAGACAACGGCTCAGATGAGCGAAGCAGAAAAGGTAGCTCTAAGGTATGCATTTGTCCAAGATCAGCTGACAGCAGCAACAGGAGATTTTGCAAGGACTTCTGACTCATGGGCGAACCAATGCCGTATCATGAAACTGCAGTTTGATTCCTTGAAGGCCAGTATTGGACAGGGGTTGATTAATTTGTTTACCCCTGTCCTTCGCGTTATTAATGCAGTGATTGGAAAGCTTGCTGTATTAGCGAGCACATTTAAGAGTTTTACAGAACTTATAACAGGAAAAAAATCTAGTGCACAGCAGATAGCAGATGCAGGAAATGCAGCGAGCACCGGAATGAATAGTGCTGCAGAATCGGCGGATAATGCTACGAAATCAACAAACAAGACGGCTAGTGCTGCAAAGAAAGCTGCAAAAGAGATGCGTTCTTTGATGGGATTTGACAAGATCAATAAGTTAGATTCAAAGACAGACAGCTCAACATCCCCTAATGGAAATGCAGTCCCTTCAACAGATTTTGGAAGTTTGGCGCAAGGCGACACTGTAATTGATAAGACAGACAAAAAAATGCAGGGCCTTATTAATCGTTGCAAAAAACTTGCGGACTTGTTCAAAAAGGGATTTACAATTGGCTTTGGAGATTCTGATAAGAAGATAGAATCAATCAACAATAGCATAAAAAATATTGGAAAAAACCTGAAAGACATTTTTACTGACAAGGAAGTTGTAAATTCGGCAAATAAATGTGCAGATTCGATTGCGCTTGCGTTTGGGAAAATTGCAGGTTCGTTCGCAAAAATAGGGCTTACTTTTGCAGACAATCTCCTTGGAGGAATAGATAAGTATCTAGAAAATAGCAAGGACTATATTAAAGAAAACCTAGTATCTATTTTTGATGTAAGTGCAGATATAGCAAATATGGTAGGAGATTTTGCGGTTGCCATAGCAGATATTCTAGATGTGCTTTCGGGAGACGATGCAAAAGCAATCACAGGAGATATTATTGGTATTTTTTCGGATGGCTTTCTTGGAGCTATTGCCCTCGGTTTGAAGTTTGTAAGAGATATTGCCAATCTTGTCATCACACCTGTGATACAGAATGTAGATAAGATAAAGACTGCGTTTGAGAATATATTATCACCGATTCGAATTGTGCTAGATACACTTCACCAAGCTGTAAAAAATACATTTACGAAGATAAACGATGTATACGATGAGCATATAGCCCCGTTCTTAGATTCGCTTGCACAAGGGATATCTGATGTTGTTGGAACATTTCTGGATGGCTTTAACACATACATAGCCCCTGTTTTAAAAGATTTGGCAACAGAATTTGATGGTACATGGAAAAGACACGTTCAACCAGCGCTAGATGGAATCATGGATTTACTTGGAAGCGTTTTTGATTTGCTGAAAGTACTATGGGAAAATCTCTTACAGCCTTTAATAAACTGGATTGTTGATAACATAATGCCAATTTTGGCACCAATTATTAAAAGTTTAGGAGATAAGTTTCTTGGCTTATTAACAACAGTATCTGACGTAATAAAGGGCGTTACGAAGATACTCAAGGGATTGATAGACTTTTTGACAGGCGTTTTCTCTGGTGATTGGAAAAAAGCCTTTGGCGGGCTTAAGGAAATTGTAGTTGGCTTTAAAACGGCTTTTGGTGCAACGTGGGATTTTATAAAAGATAATATTCTTAGTAAGGCTTTATCACATCTCGAAGGCTCTTTCTCTCCTGCGTGGTCGCTAGCTTTTAAAGGTTTAAAAGCTACAGCCGGAGCGCTTAAAGACAAACTTAAGGATGTATTCAGCGACGGAAAAGGCTATTTTAATGGCATTCTCGATTTTATCGATGATAAATTCTTAAGCAAATGGAAAAAGGCTTGGAAAGCGATTAAAGATACTTTTACGAAAGTATTCAGTGCACTCGGTTCATTAGCAAAGAAACCTATCAATGCGATTATTAATGCCTTTAACTCAGTGATAAAGACAATTAATTCGTTAATTACAAAGATTAATAGCATCAAATTTACAATCGACATTCCAGACTGGATTCCTGGTTTCGGAGGGAGCTCATGGGGCTTCAATGGATTTAGCATTCCTAAGATGAGCTATGTACCTAAGTTAGCTCAAGGGGCATATGTAAGACCAAACACACCGCAGCTCGCCATGATCGGTGACAATATGCATCAAGGCGAGTTTGTAGCCCCAGAGAGCAAATTGAAAGAAATGGCAAAACAAGCCGTCAGAGAAGCCGGAGGCAGCGGGGTAACAAAAGAAGAATTAGAATCTATCATCAATAGGGCGGTAATGAGAATTGTAACCGCGCTTGCGGAAATGGGATTCTATCTTGATACAGAACAAGTAGGCAGAGCAACACAGGCGGCCCGCACGGCAGCGGACCGTAGATTTAACGCAGTGGAGGTAGGATAATGGCAAAAAGAATCATATGGTCAGGGAATACTACCCTCCCTGCGCCAACAAGCCTCTCGGTAAGCGATGAAATTATTTGGTCATCTGACACAGGAAGAACACTCTCCGGCCGTATGGTCGGAGACCCGGTAGCACAAAAAAAGACAGTATCTCTTAAGTGGGAATACCTAACAGAAACAGAAGAAAAGATTATAAAAAATACTCTGATTCCCGGATACTTCCCGGTATCTTTTCGTGATGATGGGATAGATATCACAATCGAAGTGTATCGGGGGACATTAAGCAAAGAACAACTTGGATGGCTCTCTGGTATTTTTTATTACAAGAGCGTTTCAGTAGATATAGTGCAGAGGTGATGAAATGATAAATACATCAGCTGAATACAAAGAAACAATATTAAAAAATAGAGTCTTGCATCATGAGGCAAAAATAGAGTTCACAGACGGAACCGTTATTACAGCGCAAGACGCAGAACTATATACATTTAAGATTTCGGATAATACATCAAACACAAATAGTTTTGACATCGGAGCGGCTATTGCAAAACAGTTAAAACTCAAAATAGACAATATTGAGGGGACTTATAGCGAACGTAACTTTTCAAGAGCGAAGATTACGGCCAGAGTCGGACTTGAATTATCAGAAACAACAGAATGGCTAAAAAAAGGAATTTTTTATGCAGAACCTGGAACACTTTCAGGAGATACGGTAAGTGTCACAGCTCTCGATAGTATGACGAAATTCGATAAGCCATATACAGAAAGCAAACTACAGTATCCAGCCACGCTTGGCCAGATTGTAAGGGATGTCTGTGGTATTTGTGATGTGTCTATGTCGGCAGACATAGCTTCTTTTCCTCAGAGCAACTTTGTCGTAACTACCAGACCTTCTGATACGTCATTAACTTTTAGGCAGATTCTCCAATATGCCGGAGAAATTGCCTGCCTATTTTTTAAGATCAATGAAGATGATGAGTTAACAGCGAGCTGGTACAATACTTCCCTTTTGGAATCTGAAAACATTAAAGAAAATACGGAAACTGTAAAAGTAGAAGACTACACAGGAACAATAGAAACAGATGACGTTGTAGTAACTGGAATAAAGGTTGTAGAAGAAAGCACAACTGATTCGGACACGGAAAAAAATGAAACAGAATATCTCTATGGAACAAAAGGATATGTCTTAGAAATCAAAGAAAATAAACTGATTCAAGATGGAAAAGGAGCTTCTGTAGCTGAATATGCAGGTAAAAGACTTAACGGCCTTACATTTAGGCCATTAACAATAAAATGCCAGGGAGACCCTGCAATAGAGGCTGGGGATATAGCGATAATTACTGACCGAAAAGGAAAAGAATATAAAACAATATTTACAGGCGTAACATATACAGCAAAAGCTCTGCAAGAGTTGCTGTGCGGAGCAGTATCAC
>ERZ1034917.418-NODE-418-length-39371-cov-7.720699_pt1 | contig 39371 bp, 35 predicted proteins | sample MGYA00520605_ERZ1034917 | MGnify/ENA primary metagenome ERZ1034917 (study PRJEB33766, sample SAMN09781784) | gut metagenome | biome: gut microbiome | host: Homo sapiens | place: Madagascar | study: EMG produced TPA metagenomics assembly of the PRJNA485056 data set... | reverse complement strand
GAGATCTGGCCGATCTGGCCGCAGAACTGCTTGGTCATGTTGAGGAACGGCACCACCACGGCGATGGACAGCGCCATGCCCGACAGCGACACGTTGGGCACGCCGAGGGCCAGCATGAGGCCGCCGGCGAGCGCCACGATGACGTAGAGGAGGTTGCCGATGTTCATGAGCACGGGCATGAGGATGTTGCCGTACATGTTGGCCTTCTGCGAGACCTCGAACAGGCGCTCGTTGAACGCGTCGAAGTCGCGCTCGGCGGCGGCCTCGTGGCAGAACGCCTTCACGACCTTCTGGCCGTTCATGATCTCCTCGACCTGACCCTCGACCACGCCGAGCTCCTTCTGCTGGGCCACGAAGAAGCGCGCGGACTTGCTGCCAAGCAGGTTGGTCATGACCACCATGAACGCCACGCCGGCCACGATGACCAGGCACATCCACACGGAGTAGTACAGCATGATGACGAACACCGTGATGAGGATGACGCACGTCTGGAACAGGTTCGGCAGCGACTGCGAGATCATCTGGCGGATGGCGTCGATGTCGTTGGTGTAGTGGCTCATGACGTCGCCGCGCTGGTGCGTGTCGAAGTAGCTGATGGGCAGGTCCTGCATGTGGTTGAAGAGCTTCTCGCGCAGCTGCTCGAGCGAGCCCTGCGTGATCGTGGCCATGGAGCGGTTCCAGAACAGCGACGCGACCACGCCCGCGAGGTAGACGGCGGCGAGCGTGAGCACGAGGCGAAGCACCTCGGGCTGGGCGGCCGCCCAGTCGCCCGACTGGCCGTACGTGGACACGATCTGCAGCGCGCCCTGCAGGAACACCGAGCCAAACGAGCTGGACACGGCGGCCACGAGCAGGCACACCACCACGGCGGGCAGCAGGTGCGGGTAGAACGAGAACAGCGTCTTGACGAGGCGGACGGCGGTGCCGGCCTTGGTCTGGGTCTTCTTGGGCTCCCTACTCATGGGCCTCGCCTCCCTTCTCGGCATTGTCGGGCAGCGCGGCGTCCGCCTTGGCCTCGGCGGCCTCGACGTCGGACTCCTCGGTGCCCATCTTGTTCTGCGAGGTGTAGGTCTCGCGGTAGATGGCGCAGCGGCGCATGAGCTCGGCGTGGGTGCCCACGTCGGCGATGCGGCCGCCCTCCATCACGACGATGCGGTCCGCGGCCTCCACCGAGGAGGTGCGCTGGGCGATGATGATCTTCGTGGTCTTGGGCAGATAGGTGGCAAGCGCCTCGCGGATGCTCGCGTCGGTCTTGGTGTCCACGGCGCTCGTGGAGTCGTCGAGGATGAGGACCTTGGGGTGGCGCAGCAGGGCGCGCGCGATGCACAGGCGCTGCTTCTGGCCGCCGGAGACGTTGGAGCCGCCCTGCTCGATGTAGGTGTCGTAGCCCTTGGGGAAGCCATCGACGAACTCGTCGGCGCAGGCGAGGTGGGCGGCCTCGCGAACCTCCTCGTCGGTGGCGTTCTCGTCGCCCCAGCGCAGGTTCTCGGCGATGGTGCCGCTGAACAGCACGTTCTTCTGCAGCACCATGGCGACGTTCGTGCGCAGCGTCTCGAGGTCGTAGCGGCGCACGTCGACGCCACCCACCGAGACGCTGCCCTCGGTGGCGTCGTACAGGCGCGCCACGAGGTTCACGAGCGTGGACTTCGACGAGCCCGTGCCGCCGATGACGCCGATGGTCTCGCCGCTCTTGATGTGCAGGTCCACGTCGGAGAGGGCCTGGCGCTCGGCGTGCGCGGAGTACTTGAAGCTCACGTGGTCGAAGTCGATCGAGCCGTCCGCCACCTCGCGAACGGGGTCGGCGGGCGCGGCGATCGTTGGCTCGGCCTCGAGGACCTCGTTGATGCGGCGGGCGCTCTCGTCGGCCATCGTGACCATGACGAAGATCATGGACAGCTGCATGAGGCTCATGAGGATCTGGAAGCCGTACGTGAAGATGGCCGACAGCTGGCCCACGTCGAACTGGGTGCCGTTGCTCGTGATGATGACCTGCGAGCCAAAGTAGATGATGACGACCCAGGTGAGGTCAACGGCGAACATCATCATGGGGTTGTTGAAGGCCAGGAGCTTCTCGGCACGCGTGAAGTCCGCGCAGACGTCCTGCGCGGCGCGGGCGAACTTGCCCTTCTCGTAGTCCTCGCGCACGTAGCTCTTGACCACGCGCATGCCCGTGACGTTCTCCTCGACCGACTCGTTGAGGGCGTCGTACTTGTGGAAGACGCGCGTGAAGATGGGGCGCACCTTGTGGATGATGTAGAACAGGCCAAAGCCGAGAAGCGGCAGCAAAAGCGCGTACACCAGGGCCAGCGAGCCTCCCATGATGGCCGCCATCGTGAAGGCGAACACGAGGCACAGAGGCGAGCGCACGGCGATGCGGATGATCATCATGAACGCCTGCTGGACGTTGTTGATGTCGGTGGTGAGGCGCGTCACGAGCGAGCTCGAGGAGAACTCGTCGATGTTGGCGAAGCTGAAGCGCTGGATGTTGTAGAACATGTCGCGGCGCAGGTTCTTGGCAAACCCGCAGCTAGCGTGGCTGCACGTAACGCCCGCGGCCGTTCCGCACGCCAGCGAGCACAGCGCGAGCAGCACCAGGATGCCCGAAGGCTGCAGCAGCTGGCTAACGGTGGCGCCCACCTTGATCTGGTCGATGAGGTTGGCCGTGAGGAAGGGGATGGCCATCTCGCAGATGACCTCGCCCAGGACGAGCAACGGCGTGGCGATGGTGACGCCCCTATACTCGCGGATGCTCTCCATGAGCTTGCGCATGATGGCGGCGTAGTTGACCTTCTCGGCCGCCTTGCCGCTTGCGGTTGCGTCTAGTTCTTGCATGCACAGTCTCCCTTCATGTCCGGCTCGATTTCCTTCCAGTGCTGCTTGATGCGTGCGAGCATGTCCTCAAGCTGCTCGCACTCGGCGTCCGTGAGGCAGCAGAGCGCCTCGGCGCGGAACCGCTCGCGATTGAGCTGCTCGGCCGTGGCCTGCTCGTGGCCCTCCGGCGTGAGGCGAACGATGAGCTGGCGGCGGTCCTGGGGGTCGCGCGTGCGCTCGATGAGGCCGTCGCGCTCGATCTTGGTGAGCACCTCCGACAGCGAGCCCGCCTTGAGGTCGAACATGTTCATGAGCTCGCGCTGGGGGATGGCGTCGCCGTGCTTGAGTAGCGCGCAGATGATGGGCGCGCGGCCCGAGCGGCCTCCGCCGTTCACGTGGATGTAGTGCCCGCAGAAGCCGAGCATGTCCACGATGTGGGCGCCCCGGCGCTCGTCGGAGTCGCTGATGTCCATCCAGCGGGGGCGGAACGGGTCGTCCACGTCTGGCCGCGGACATGCCTCGATGCGCCCGCACGGCGCAAAGCCACTGCTTTCCTCTGGTGTTTCCATGCTCGCCTCCCTTGCCTGTTTCTGGGCCATCTGGCTCCCTTCCTTGTGCGTGACGAGAGCATGCTAGGACCGATTGCGAAGATAGTCAAGGTACCTAATCATATGGGACCGAATTAATTGGAACCTAACAATGTGGCACCTCAGCATTTGCGTATTTTCACTTGAGCCCGGCAGGGGAGGGCACGTCCGGGCTCGGGCGTGGGGGCGCAAGCGATTTACGTGGGTGGGACACCTTCAGATGGCTGCGAATTGCGTTTGGGAACGAGCTGGCCGTTCCCGCGCAAGCGCCAGTAGTGAACCCGTTTGCAAAGCCGCAGCTATTCGAGTTGCCAGCAACGGGCATGACGTTGGCGGGGCGGAGAGCGAACTCGTGGCTCGTTCCCAAACGCAATTCGTGACCAGGTTTTAGCCGCTCTCTTACGTAGATGGCCTGCGGGACCCGCCGAGCCGCGCACAGTCGCCCGCCCACGCGAAATGTAAGCGCAACGTAAACCAGCGTCACGCGCCGGTAAGGGCGCGTCACGGCCGGGTAAGGGCTGGCCGATGAGCCCAAAACGGCGGCAGGCGGCCCGTAGAGTCTCGTCTTGGAAAGCGGCCGCGCCGCCACGGGCCACAAGACTCGGTGCCCGGCGGTCAGGTCGCAACACTCAACAAAGGGAGAACCATGAGCAAGGGTATGTCTCGTCGTCAGTTCCTCGGCATGGCCGGTGGCCTCGCTGCCTTCGCCGGCCTCGGCCTCGTTGGCTGCGGTGGTTCGGGCTCCTCCGCCACCACGGAGGCCGCCTCGAGTGCTGCCGCCGACCTCTCCGGCTCCATCACCTGCTCGGGCGCCACGAGCTTCCAGCCGCTCGTCGAGGACGCCGCGAACGCCTTCATGGACGCGAACGCCAACGTCACCATCACCATCTCCGGCGGCGGCTCCGGCCAGGGCCTGTCCGACGTCAAGGACGGCAAGGCCCAGATCGGCCGCTCCGACATCTTCGCCGAGGAGAAGCTCGACGCCGCCGACGCCGCCAAGCTCGTCGACAATCAGGTGGCCGTCGTGGGCATGGGCCCGGTCGTGAACAGCGACGTCGACGTCGACGACCTCACCACCGAGCAGCTCAAGGGCATCTTCACCGGCGAGATCACGGACTGGAGCCAGGTGGGCGGCACGGCCGGCCCCATCCAGGTCATCAACCGCAAGGCCGGCTCCGGCACCCGCGCCACGTTCGAGAACGCCGTGCTCGCCGGCGCCACCGTGCCCGACTCCTTCAAGCCGGTTGCCGAGGAGGACTCCTCGGGCACCGTGGTCGAGAAGCTCCAGCAGACCGCTGGCGCCATCTCCTACCTTGCCTTCTCCTACTTCGACGACTCCAAGTTCAAGGCCCTCAAGGTCGACGGCGTGGAGCCCAAGAGCGCCAACGTCGAGAGCGGCGACTTCAAGATCTGGTCCTACGAGCACATGTACGTCGCCGCGGACGCCGACGACGTCACGAAGGCCTTCATCGACTACATGCTCTCCGACGACGTCCAGGGCAAGCTTGTCGAGGAGAAGGGCTTCATCCCCCTGACCGGCATGAAGGTCAAGAAGGACGCCTCCGGCACGATCAGCGCCGCCTAGCATCCGCGACCCCTCCCTTTGCGCGGCGTCACGCCCACCCGCCCGGGCGTGCGCCGCGCTTTCTTGACCACCTCACCAAAGGACTCGTATGGCAAAGCGATTGATGCCAAAGCGCAGCCTGGAGAACGTGGGCCTCGGCCTCACGGGGGCGTGCGTCGCCCTCGTGGCCCTCGTCGTCGTGACGCTCATCGTCATGGTCGCCGAGCAGGGCCTCACCACGTTCTTCGCGGACGGCGTCGACTTTGGCAGCTTCATCACCGGGCAGAACTGGATTCCGTCCGACGGCCGCTACGGCGCGCTTCCCCTCATCGTGGGGTCGTTCTCCGTCACGCTGCTGTCCACCGTGCTCGCCCTGCCCATCGCGCTGGGCTCGGCCATCTTCGTTGTCGAGGTGCAGCCCGTGTTCGGTCGCCGCGTCTTCCAGCCGCTCGTCGAGCTGCTCGTGGGCATCCCCTCGGTCGTCTACGGCCTCATCGGCCTCACGGTCGTCAACTCGGCGATGCGCGCGATCTTCGGCGACGCCGCCGGCACCGGCGCCGGCATCCTGTCGGGCGCCATCGTGCTCGCGGTCATGATCTTGCCCACGGTGACCACGCTGTCCATCGACGCGCTGGCCGCCGTGCCCAACGAGTACCGCGAGGGCAGCTACGCGCTGGGCTGCACGCGCTGGCAGACCGTGTGCCACGTCGTGCTCAAGAGCGCGCTTCCCAGCCTGCTCACGGCCGTCATCCTGGGCATGACCCGTGCCTTTGGCGAGACGCTCGCCGTCCAGATGGTCATCGGCGGCGTCGAGAAGGCCATGCCCACCGGTCTTCTCGACCCGGCGGCCACGCTCACGACGGCGCTCACGAGCGGCCTTGCCAACGCCACGACCGGCTCGGTGGAGTACCACGCGCTGTGGAGCCTGGGCCTTCTGCTCATGGGCATGAGCCTGCTGTTCATCGTCATCATCCACGTCATCAGCAAGAGGGGAGCGAAGAAGAATGGATAGCGTCGCCACCCCCGAGGAGCGCGTGGCCGGAAACGCCGCCGAGCCTGGCCGCGCCGCCGCGTCCGCGCCCGACGTCGACCTCGACGCCCACGCCCGTCGCATCGGCCGCCAGGACCGCATCGCCACCGGCGTGCTCACGGCCATCGCCGCGCTCGTGCTGCTCATCCTGGCCGCCATCGTGGCCTTCATCCTCGTGAAGGGCCTCTGGAAGGTCTTCCAGCCTGGATTTCTCGTGAACGACTCGGCCGACAAGGTGCTGCCCGGCATTGCCACGCAGCTGTTCGACTCGTTCTACATGCTTATCATCACGCTGCTCATCAGCCTGCCCGTGAGCCTGGGCGCCGCGATCTTCCTCGTGGAGTACGCGCCCGACAACTGGATCACCACGGCGGCCTCCACGGCCATCGAGACGCTCTCGAGCCTGCCGTCGATTGTCGTGGGCATGTTCGGCAGCCTGTTCTTCGTCGTGGTCCTGGGCTGGGGCATCTCCATCATCGCCGGCGCCCTGGCGCTCACGATGTTCAACATCCCCATCCTGGTGCGCGTCATCCAGCAGGCGTTGGCAGACGTCCCGCAGTCGCAGCGCGACGCCGCGCTCGCCATGGGCCTCACGCGCTGGGAGACCACGATCAACGTCTTGCTGCCGGCCGCCATGCCCGCCATCGTCACCGGCGTGGTCATCTCGGCGGGCCGCGTGTTCGGCGAGGCGGCTGCCCTCATCTTCACGTCGGGCTCGGCCGCGGCGCGCATCAACTTCGCCGCCGCCATCACGAGCCCCAGGAGCCCCTGGAACATCTTCCGCCCGGCCGAGACGCTGGCCGTGCACATCTGGAAGCTCAAGATGGAGCCCACGCCCGGCAACGACGAGATCGTGTGGGGCACGGCTGCGGTGCTCATCATCTGCGTGCTGCTGTTCAACGTGCTCGCCCGCGTGGCCGGGCGCGCCCTCGCGAGGAGGCTGACGAGCGAATGAGCGAAGCCATGAACCCCGAGGCCATGCGTGCCGCCCAGGACACCGAGCCCGCCGTCGCTGCCACCGTCTCCGACCACCTGATCGAGACCCGCGACGTCACCGTGCGCTACGACCACGCCAAGGAGGCCCTGCACCCCACGAGCCTTTCCTTTGACGCCGGCACCGTCACGGCGCTCATCGGCCCGTCAGGCTGTGGCAAGTCCACCTTCCTGCGCTGCCTCAACCTCATGAACCGCGAGATCGCCCGCTGCGACATCGGCGGCCAGATTCTCTACCACGGCCGCGACATCAACACGCGCGAGGAGAACCTCTTCGAGCTGCGCCGCTCCATCGGCATGGTGTTCCAGCAGCCCACGCCGTTCAGGAAGTCCATCCGCGAGAACATCCTGTTCGCGCCCAAGCGCCACGGCCGCGTGACCAGCCGCGAGCAGGGCGACGAGCTCGTGGAGCGCACGCTTCGCCAGGCGGCGCTGTGGGACGAGGTCAGAGACAAGCTCGACCGCAGCGGTCTGGGGCTTTCCGGCGGCCAGCAGCAGCGCCTGTGCATCGCCCGCACGCTCGCAATGGACCCCGACGTCGTGCTGTTCGACGAGCCGTGCTCCGCGCTCGACCCCATCTCCACGTTCACCGTGGAGCAGACGATCCGCGCCATCGCCGACGCCGGCATCTGCGTGGCCATCGTGACGCACAACATGGAGCAGGCCACGCGCGTCTCTGACCGCACGGCGTTCTTCTACATGGGAGACATGGTCGAGGTGGGCGCCACGAAGCAGATTTTCATGGCGCCGAAGGACCAGCGTCTCGCCGACTACCTGAGCGGAAGGTTTGGCTGATCAGATGGCTAAGGAGTTCGATACGAGGGACCACCGCGACCTTGCCGACGTCCCCGCGGCGCTGTCCGTGCGTGACTTCAACCTGTGGTACGGCGACTTCCAGGCCTTAAAGCACGTGACGCTCGACATCCCCGAGAAGCGCGCCACGGCCTTCATCGGCCCGTCGGGCTGCGGCAAGTCCACGCTTTTGCGCACGTTCAACCGCATGTGCGACTTCGTGGCGGGCGTGCGCACCGCCGGTACGGTGGAGTTTGCCGGCCGTGACGTGTTCGCCATGGACGCGAACGCCCTGCGCGTCCACGTGGGCATGGTCTTCCAGCACCCCAACCCGTTTCCCATGAGCATCCGCGACAACGTCCTGTACGGCCCCAACCGCATGGGCAGGATGACCCGCTCAGACGCCGACGAGCTGCTGGAGCGCTGCCTTACCGAGGCGGCGCTGTGGGACGAGGTCAGAGACAAGCTCGACGCCAGCGGTCTGGGGCTTTCCGGCGGCCAGCAGCAGCGCCTGTGCATCGCGCGCGCCCTGGCGACGAACCCGGACGTCCTGCTCATGGACGAGCCCACGAGTGCCCTCGACCCCATCTCGACGCTCGTGGTCGAGGAGCTCATGAACAAGCTCGCGGCCGAGCACACGCTCGTGGTCGTGACCCACAACATGCAGCAGGCCACGCGCGTGGCCGACAAGACCTGCTTCTTCTACCTCGGCGAGCTCATCGAGGCGGGACCCACCTCCGAGCTGTTCTCCAACCCGAGGGAGACGCGCACGCAAGAATACCTGTCAGGGAGGTTCAGCTGATGGCTACCAGAACGAAGTTCCTCAAGCAGCTCGACGACATGCAGGCGCTGCTCGGACGGCTTGGCGACAAGGCGGCGTCCGATACGCGTGCCGCGGGGCTGGCCGCCGCCGGCGACAAGGGTGCCGAGACGGGCATCCTCGAGGGCCGCAAGGCCGCCGAGCGCCTGCGCAGCCAGATCGAGAGCCTGTGCCTGGACATCATGCTCATGCAGCAGCCGCTCGTCGGTGCCGACCTGCGCTTCGTCTCGGCGTCGTTCCGCATCGTCTCCGACCTCGCGCAGGTCGACTCCATGACCCGCGACGTGGCGTTCATCTTCTCCGAGATGCCGGACGGCCAGCGCGAGGAGCTGGGGGAGCGCTTCTGCGCCATGAGCGAGTACGCCGCCACGATGGTCGAGCGCGCCATCGAGGCCTTCTGCGCCTCCAACGAGCAGGAGGCCCAGGCGGTCATCGACGCCGACGACAAGCTCGACGCCGACTACGCCGAGGCCGAGGCGCGCGTCGTGGAGCTCATCCGCGCCGGCGAGCCGTCGCCGGCGAGCCTGCCCGAGCTGCTCATGGTGGCCAAGTACTTCGAGCGAATCGGTGACAAGGCGCAGCACGTCGCCGACTGGACGTTCTTCCGCACCCGTGGCGAGCGTATGCTTACTCCCGGCGGCCACGTCATCCCCAGTGAGGAGGCGTAGCGCCCAAGTGGAGGCAGCAGCGTCTGGGGGCAATCCCGTGATCTACTACGTCGAGGACGAGAAGAACATCCGCGAGCTGGCGGTCTATGCACTCTCCCAGGCCGGCATCGAGGCCAAGGGCCTGCCCGACGACGCGGCGTTTCGCCGCGCGTGCGCCGAGCGCGTGCCCGATGCGGTGCTGCTCGACATCATGCTCCCCGACACGGATGGCCTCACGATTCTGGCGCGCATCCGCCAGACCCCGGGCCTGCGCGACGTGCCCGTCATGATGCTCACGGCCCGCGACACCGAGCTCGACACCGTGACGGCCCTCGACGCTGGCGCCGACGACTACCTTGCCAAGCCGTTCGGCATGATGGAGATGGTGAGCCGCGTGCGCGCGCTGCTGCGCCGCTCCAAGGCCGCGCCCGCGCGCCGCGAGCCGGTCTCCGACGTGCTCGAGGTGGGGCCGATCCGCCTCTCGCCGTCCCGTCACGAGGCGTCCGTCGATGGGGCGTCCCTTAATCTCACGGTCCGCGAGTTCGATTTGCTATCGTTTCTCATGAGGAGCCCGGGGGTCGTCTTCAACCGAGAGACGCTTCTGCAGCGCGTGTGGGGCTGGGACTTCGACGGCGGGAGCCGCACGGTCGACGTCCACGTCCAGACGCTTCGCCAGAAGTTGGGGCAGGCCGCGGACCTCATCGAGACCGTCCGAGGGGTTGGCTACAGACTGAGGGGTTAGCATGAGCGAGCAGACTGGGGCCGAGACGGGCGTCGACCAGGACTCTGCCCACACGCAAGAGAAGCGCGAGAAGGCGCCGGGCAGGCCATCGCTTGCCCGACGCTTCTTCATCTCGCTCGCGGCCGTGGCGGCCGTGGCGGCCGTGGCCGTTCTCGTGTGCTCCAGCCTCATCTACCAGTCCGTGACGGTCGACGACTCCGGGCGCATGCTCGAGAGCGAGTGCCGCGTGGTGAAGGCCGCGCTCCGCGGCGACGACACGGACGTCATGCGCCTCACGGCCTTCGACTCCGGCGACGTGCGCGTGACGCTCGTGGCCAGCGACGGCACCGTCATCTACGACAACCAGAACTCCGTGGCGAGCATGCCCAACCACGCCGACCGCCCAGAGATCGCCGAGGCGCTCGCGGACGGCGCGGGCTCGGCCGAGAGGGACTCCGAGACGAGCGGCTACGTGTCCATCTACCGGGCGGTTCGCCTCAACAACGGCAACGTGCTGCGCCTGGCGGTGGACCGCGACTCCGCCGCCGCGGCGGTGCGCCATGACCTTCTGCTCGTGTGCGCCGTCGTCCTCGTCATCATCGCCGTGTGCTGGGCGGTCTCGCGCCTCGTGGCAGACCGCCTCGTGTCTCCCATCCTCGCCATCGACCCGGCCTCGCCCGACCCAACCTCCACCTACGTCGAGGTGGAGCCGCTCGTCGAGCGCATCGGTGAGCAGGTCGAGGAGCTCAAGGGCGCCGACCTCATGCGTCGCGAGTTCACCTCGAATGTGACGCACGAGCTCAAGACGCCGCTGTCGTCCATCTCCGGCGCCGCCGAGCTCATCCGCGACGGCATCGCCAGGCCCGAGGACGTCCCCGAGTTCGCCGGGCGTATCTACGACGAGGCCCGTCACATGACCGAGCTCGTGAACGACATCCTCACGCTCTCCAAGCTCGATGAGTCGGAGCGCTCCGGCGACGCGAGCCTGCTTGGCGCGGCCGAGTCCGTCGACCTTCTGCGCGTGGCCAAGGACGTGGCGTCTCGCCTTGTGCCCACGGCCGAGGCCGCCGGCGTCAAGCTGGGCGTCTCGGGCCAGGACCAGGTCGTCACCGGCTACCCGCGCCTGCTCGACGAGCTCGTCTACAACCTGTGCGACAACGCGATCCGCTACAACCACGAGGGCGGCTGGGTGGACGTGTCCGTCTCGCTCGAGGACGACCGGCCGCTTCTCGTGGTGGCAGACTCGGGCCGTGGCATCGAGCCGGCCCAGCAGTCCAAGGTGTTCGAGCGCTTCTACCGCGGCGAGGCGAGCCGCTCGCGCGAGACGGGCGGCACCGGCCTGGGGCTTGCCATCGTGAAGCACGCCGCGACGCTCCACGGCGCAGACCTCTCGCTTGACAGCGAGCCCGGCCGTGGCACCACGATCTGCGTCCGCTTCCCCAGGCCCTAGCGCGTCCCAAGGGGTCAGACCCCTTTGGGCGCGTCTCGGCCAATGCCGGCCCAGAGGTGCCAGAGGGGCGGCACGTGCGCCCATGCCCGAGAAGTGCGAGAATGGGCGGGTTGACGCACTAACGAGAGAGGCCCGCATGGCAACTGACGCAATCGCATCCTCACGCCCGCACTTCCCTGCGCGCGCCGTCGTGACGGCTGGCATGCCGTACGGCAACAAGAACCTGCACTTTGGCCACATCGCCGGCGTGTTCGTCCCGGCGGACTTCTTCGCCCGCTTCCTGCGCGACCGCATCGGCGAGCAGAACGTCCTGTTCGTCTCGGGCACGGACTGCTTTGGCTCGCCCATCATGGAGGGCTACCGCAAGCTCACCGAGGCCGGCGAGTTCTCCGGCACCATCACCGACTACGTGCGCGGCCACCACGACAACCAGAAGGCGGCGCTCGACGCCTACGGCATCTCGCTCGACATCTACTCGGGCTCGGGGCTCGAGCCCGCGGCAACGTTCCATGCCAAGCTCACCGACGAGTGGATCCGCCGCCTGTACGAGCGCGGCGTGCTCAAGAAGCGCTCCACGCTGCAGTTCTATGACACCGAGGCCCAGACGTTCCTCAACGGCCGCCAGGTCATCGGCCACTGCCCCGTGCGCGGCTGCAAGTCCGAGAAGGCCTACGCCGACGAGTGCGACCTAGGCCACCAGTTCGACCCCGAGGAGCTCATCAACCCCGTCTCGCAGCTCACGGGCACCAAGCCCGAGCTGCGCCCGTGTGACAACTGGTACTTCGACCTACCGGCCTTCCGCGACGCCCTCGACGAGCTCATGGACGAGTGGGACGCCGACCCGCAGGTGCGTGGCGTGGTGACCAAGACCGTGCGCGAGAGCCTCGTGGCGCCCGTCATCTACATCAAGAACGAGCTGCGCGAGGCGTTCGACGCGGCCGCGTCCGAGCTGCCCGCCCACACCGTCCACGAGGCCACCGGCAACCAGGCGAGCTTCTCGGTGGAGTTTGCCGACTGGGAGGCCCGCGACCAGGCGCGCGAGGTCCTCGAGGCCGCGCATGTGCGCTTCCGCACGGGCAAGTGCCTGTTGCCGTTCCGCATCACGGGCAACATCGACTGGGGCGTGGTCGCGCCCGAGCTCGAGGGCGTCAAGGGCCTCACGGTCTGGTGCTGGCCCGAGAGCCTGTGGGCGCCCATCTCCTTCTCGCAGACGGCGCTTGCCGTGGGCGGGGAGGGTCGCTACTCCAGCACGGACTGGCGCGACTGGTGGTGTGCCGATGACTCGCAGGTCTTCCAGTTCATCGGCCAGGACAACATCTACTTCTACTGCGTGGCGCAGCCCGCGATGTGGGAGGCGATGGGCTGGGGCCTCAAGCAGACCACGCCCGTGGCCAACTACCACGTGCTGTTCATGAACAAGAAGGCCTCGAGCTCCGGTGCCATCAAGCCGCCCATGGCCGCCGAGCTTCTCGAGCACTACACGCCCGAGCAGCTGCGCGCCCACTGGCTGAGTCTGGCGCTCGACGCCAAGGCCGTGAGCTTCTCGCCCAAGCCCTATGACACGAGCGTGAGCCACAAGGACAAGAAGACGGGCGAGGAGGTCCTCGTCAAGGACGACCCGCGCGTCGTGGACCCGGTGCTCAAGGAGAGCGCGTTTCTCACGAACATCTTCAACCGCCTGGCGCGCAGCTGCTTCTACGGCGCCGCGAAGGCCTGCGACGCCCGACTGCCAGGCGTCGAGGCGTCCGCCGAGGTGGCTGAGGAGTGCCGCCAGGCCACACTCGCGTTCGAGCGCACGGTCCACGGGCTGGACTTCCACGGTGCGCTCGCCGCGGTGGAGGAGTTCTGCCGCGCCGCGAACAAGCGCTGGGACGCGGCGAGCAAGGCCGCCGGAGACGACGCGGACGCCTACGTGGCCGCGCTCGCCGACGCGTTCGCCGCGCTGCGCACGACGGCGCTGCTCATGCACCCCGCCGTGCCCACGGGCTGCGAGCTTGTGGCCGAGCACATGGGATTTGCGGCCCACGACTTCTTCAGCTGGGAGCACGCGCTGGCCACGCCCCGCGAGCTCGCCTCTGCGCTGGGCGAGGACCCCGACGAGCACGCGATCGTGGAGCTGCCCCCGCGCTTCGACTTCTTCCGCAAGCACGAGAGCCAGTACAAGAAGTAGCTGCTAAGGCGCCCGCCCCGTGCGGGCGCCTTTTTTGTGGCGGCGGACGCGTGGTTGGGCGGCGTACAGAAATGCACGTTTGTCTCATTCAAGCGCTGATGCGCGCGCGTTTGCGGCATTCGTGCATTTTTGTACGCGCCCGCACCCCGACTTCGTACATATCTGCACGTTTGACTCATTCGAGCTGTACATAACTGCACGTTTGCGGCATTCAGGCAGGAAAGGGGTGCCGTCCTACCGCACCGAGAAGGGCTGGCGCTCCCCGCGTCGTACCCCATAGAGGCGCCGCCACAGCGCCTCTCTCCTCTCGAGCATCCGCGGGCTCGGCAATGCGAGACGAACGCCGAGCGCCAGCCTGATTGCCTCCATAAGTCCCTGGTAGAGGTCGTAGTCGTTAACCTGGCGACGTGTCACGTGAATGACGCGGTATCCCATGGCGAGCAGGGCATTGTCCCTGCCGGCGTCGCTCTCGATTCGGCTCTCCATGGCGTGGTATGCGCCCTGGTACTCGAGGATGAGGCCCTCCTTCTCCCAGAGGGCGTCCGGGTAGACGGTGCGCTTCTCGGTGAGGCCACGTCCCGTACCACTCACGACGATGGGGGAGTTGAGAAGCGGGCGGGGGAGTCCAAAGCCGCCCGAGAGCCTGGGCGCCACCATGGCGAGGCACAGCTTTGCCTCCGCTGGCGAGGCCGCCCCATCCGCGAGCGTGTCGAGCACTCGTCTCAAGGCGATCGAGGCTCGCGAGCACGCGGATCCCGGCATCGCAGGGACGAGGGACTCAATCCTTCCTCGGGACGTCATCGGGGCGATTTCTCTGACAAAGCCGTCTGGCGCATCGGCATCGATGGCGAACGTGCCACAGAGCTCGTAGGCGAGCAGGGCCGTGCGCACGACGTCTCCCCTCTGAGCCAGCTGCCAAAGCGCAAGCTCGGGGACGCACACGCGTATGCCATTGGCCGCGGGAAGGGTGAGCGCGTCGGTGTCGATGCCGGCGCAGACGTGGCTATGTGCCCAACTGCCACGGAGCCGTTTGTCTGCCGTCGGGACGAGCACGTCCAGCTTGGACGTGGTTCCGATGGACGCGGCGAGTGCCGCGACGTCGTCAACGCGCGGCGGCCGGCCGAGGCGGGCGGCGCGGTGGCAGAGCAGCGCGCTTTCGTGCGACAAGATCAGGGGAGCTTCCATGGCGCCTCCGTGGCCGGGCCTTCTCGCATGGTGGCGCACGCGCCTGACAAGAACCTGGGTGTGTTCAAACAGGAACCTGACAGCCGAGGTCAGCCGCCTGGTTGTTATGGGCGACGCGCTCGCGCCCTCGGTGAACGCAACGTTTCCGCCCGTGAGTGGCACCGGCCCGTTCGGCTATGCTGTCGAGAAGGAATCCGAGCTTAAGACCAGGGGGCGACAGCCGTGATGGATCCAACATGCGAGACGGTCCTTGACGCGCCGGACGGCGCGCCGGTGCGCGTGAGCGTCTGGGCGCCTGCGGGAGTGGCCGACGAGCCCGGCACGCCGTTCGGTGTTGCCTACGAGCCGGCGCCCGTCGTCCTGGCAGGCGTCGCTGCCGAGCAGGCCGCCCGTCTCGTGCCCGTCCTGCTCGAGGACGGCAGGAGCGTCGTCCTTGCGAGTGCCCCGGAGCTCTCTGCCGCGGGCGTGCTGCAGGCCATGAGCCGCCTGGGCGTCACGCAGGCGCACGTGGCCGGCCCGCTTGCGGGCGCCGTCGCCGCCCAGGCCCCCGCTCGCGCGCTCAGCGCTGCGGTGCCGGCCGTCCCCGCAGCCGAGGCGGACGCCGCGGAGCTGCTCGCCGCCGTCCGCGCCGCCGAGCCCGTCCGTCGCCACCGCCCGCTCGTGACCGTCGACGCCGCTGGCGCCCGCGTGGCACCCGGTCCTGCCGACGTGGTCGTGCGCCACGCCGTGCCGGAAGACGAGCCCGCCATCCAGGCGATGTACGATCACCTGCTCGACGCCTGCGACATCCCCGGTCGCGAGACGTGCGGTTGGCGTCGCGGCTTCTGGCCCCTGCCAGACGACGTGAGCCGTCGCCTTCACGAGGGCACGACGTGGGTCGCCCTCGAGCGCGGCCACGAGCAGCCGGGCAATCACGTCCTCGGGGCGATGTCGCTTGACGGCGACTTTGGCCTCCCCGGCGTCGAACCGGACTGGGAGCCGCTCGCCGAGGACGAGATGCTCACGTGCCACGTGCTGGCGACAGACCCCGCCTTCCACGGCCGTGGCATGGCGATGGCGCTGCTCGCGGCCTATGCGAGCGAGGGGATCGCCCGCGGATGCAAGGCGCTGCGCATCAACACCTCGCCGCAGAGCCTCGCAAACCGCCTCTATCGCGAGCTGGGCTTCACGCTGCACAAGCCGGTGTGGTTTCCCTACGACGGCCTCGACCTCACGGGCTGGACGAACCTCTACGAGATTCGCCTCGACGCGCCTGGCAAGGCCGCGCCCGCGCTCCGCCCCACCCGATGAGGACCCTGCTCGACATCGACTTTCTCGCAGACGAGGCCCTGCGTCGTCGCCTTGCGGCGCTGAGCCTCGCGCTGCTTGCCGCTGGCGTCGCGCTCATCGCTCTGCTCGTCGTCGCGGGTGTGCTTCCCGGCGCATGCGAGGCGGCCTCGCTTCTCGGCCGCGGCGCGCTGCCATGGGCGGCGGCCCTCGTTGCCCTGACACTCGTGTCCATGCCCGTCCACGAGCTCGTCCACGGCGCGCTGTTCCGGCTCCTTGGCGGGCCGGGAACGCGCGTCCGCTACGGGCACGCCGCCAGCATGCTGTACGCCGGCTGCCCGGGCCTCGTCTTGAGCCGCGCCAGGTTCTGCGCGGTGCTTCTCGGCCCCGCCGCCCTTCTGAGCGCGCTTCTGCTCGCGTTGCCGTGCGTGCTGGGATACCCGCTGATGGGGGCCATCGCCTGCGTCTTTCACCTCTCGTCATGCGCGGGAGACGTGCTGGCTGCAGCGCTGGCGCTGCGTGAGCCCTCGTGCACGCACGTGCAGGACACCGAGGCGGGCGTGCGCCTGCTCGTGGCCGAGCGGGGGTAGGATAGCCTGCGAACCCACCGAAAGGTAACTCACATGAAAATCGCTATCGCCCAGATGAACTCGACGCCGGGTGCGTTCGACGCCACCGTGAGCGCTATGGCCGCCTACGGGCGCCGTGCCGAGGAGCTCGGCGCGGACCTGTTCGTGTTCGGCGCGCCCGTGCTCATGGGTCCCGACCCCATGGGCCTCGCCGCGAACGAGGCGTACCTCCTCGATGCCTCGCGCGCGCTTGCCGCCCTGGCCGAGAAGCTCAGGGTGCCGGCGCTTGTGCCCTACACGTCCAACATCACCGGGACCCCCGTCTACGACGTCGCCTACCTGCGCGACGGGGCGGCCGTGCCCATCTCGCTCACGAGCATGTTGGACGCCATCGGCCCCGGAGACGTGGAGACCGTGGCCCGCGGCATCCGCGAGCGCCTCGACGCCGATGCGGGCGCCGAGGGCCAAGGCCAGCAGGCTGCGCGTCTCATCGACCCCGCCGTCATCGAGGTGGGCGGCGTCGACGTGGGTATCGCCCTGTCGCTGGGAGACCTCGACGCGTTCGCCACCGGCGAGCTCGAGGCGGATGTGGTGTGCCTCATGCCCGTCGACGGCTACGACACCGACGACGAGATGACGTGCCTGGCTCCGTCCGTCTCGGATGGCTGCTTCACGCGCGAGGCCGCCAACGCCGACGCCTGGCTTGCCGTGGCGGGAGCGTCTGGCGCCTACGACGACATGACCTACTGCGGCGGCAGCTTCGTCATGGCGCCGGTGGGCGAGCGTGCGGCCGCTGCGTCGTCGTTTGGCGAGGAGCTGCTCTTCTGCGACATCGACGTGCTGTCCGAGGGGCCGCTGCCCGGGTCCGTCGAGCCGCCGGCGTACGACCGTGCGACGACGCTGTGGCGCTGCGTGGCGACCTCCGTGCGAGACCAGGTGAACAAGCGCGGCCTGTCCGGCGTGGCGCTCGTCGCGGACGGCTCGCTTGCGAGCGCGGCCGTGGCGGCCGTGGCCGTTGACGCCGTGGGCCCGCTTCGCGTCCACGCGCTCGTGCACGCCGAGGGCGACGCCCTGGCAGACGCCCGCGAGCTCGTGCGAAACCTGCGCATCCGCGACGTCGACGAGGTCTCGGCAAGGGATCTCGAGGCCGCAGCCGAGGCCCTGGGGGGTGACGGCGAGGAAGGCCTTGTGGCCTCGCTCGTCGAGGCTCGCCTGGGCGCGCTCGCGAGCGCGGGGGAGCTCCTTGCGCTGTCTTGTGCCGACAAGACGATGCTCGCGGTGGGCGAGGGCACAGACGTGCCCGCGGGCGCCGTGCGCTCGTGCGCCTTTGCCCCGTTCGGCGACGTGTATCGCACGGACGTCGCGGCCGTAGCGCGCATGCGCAACACGGTGTCGCCCGTCATTCCCGCGGGCTGCCTCGCGCGCCTGCGCGTGCCGAGCGGCCTGGGGCTCGAACAGGTGGCCCAGAGCGACGAGCTCCGCCTCTCCGAGCTCGACGCCCTCCTGCTGCTGCGCATCGAGCGCGCCGCTGGCGTGGGCGAGCTTGCCGGCTCGAAGCTGGGCGAGAAGGGCGTGAGTCTCGTGCTCGGGCGTCTGCGGGCGCTCGAGGCATGGCGTCGTCAGGGCCCGAGCTACCCCGTGGTCTCGGCCCGCTCGCTTGGTGAGGCCCAGCGCCCGGTCATGGACGCCTGGGAAGACCACGTGCCCGACGAGGCCGCCGCGGCGCGCCTCGCCTCCTCGGTCGTCGACGTCATCGCGCATCCCCGCCAGCGCCCGTCTCGGCCCGCTACTCCGAGCCCGAGCACGCCCGCAGGCCCGCAGGCCCCCATGGGCGGCACGCCCCTGGCGTTCACGATGCCGCCCGAGATGGCCAAGCAGCTGGGCCCGCGTGCCTCCGAGCTCATGGGATACCTCAAGGAGCTCTCCGACGGCCGGCGCCTGCGCGGCGAGAGCGGCCGCATGTGGCCCGGCGGCCCCGGTGGGATGTTCTCGGACAACTAACGGCGTGAACGGGGGACGTGTCACTGTTCACGCGGGTGGGGGACGTGAACGGGGCTATGTCCCCTGTTCATTCTGCGGGGAGGCTCCGCTCGTGCTAAACTAGAACCTATGTTCGGTGGCCGAGAAGGGCTGGGAGGTGCGCGCATGATCGTCTTGGGCATAGACCCGGGCCTGGCAAACACGGGCTGGGGCGTCATAGAGACGCGCGGCTCGGTTGCGCGTGCGCGTGCCTACGGCTGCATCCACACGGAGGCGGACGAGCCGCTTCACGAGCGTCTGGGCGAGATATACGCCCAGATCTCGCAGGCGATCGGCCGCTACGAGCCGGGAAGCGTGGCCATCGAGGACATCTTCTTTGGGCAGAACACGCGCTCGGCAATTCTCACGGCCCACGCGAGGGGGGCGGCGCTCGTGGCGTGCTCCCAGTGCGGGGTGGAGGTCGCCAGCTACACGCCCATGCAGATCAAGCAGGCCGTCGTGGGAACGGGTGCGGCGGACAAGCGCCAGGTAACCTACATGGTGCGCAACGTCCTAGCACTCGACCACGACCCAAAGCCGGACCACTGCGCGGACGCCCTTGCCGCGGCCGTGTGCCATGCAAACCTCAGCCGCACGTTCGCCATGTCGGCGGCCCAGGGAGGGGTGGCGGCCCGCACGCTCGCCAAGACGCGCTCGGGGCTCACCGCCTCGACGGAACATGACAGGAGAGTGGGCGCATGATCGTCCAACTGACAGGAACGCTCGTGGAGCTCACGGCAAGCCATGTCGTGCTCGACGTGGACGGCGTGGGCTATGAGCTGGGCGTCTCCGCCGTCACGGCCGGCTCGCTTCCCGAGGTGGGAACGCCGGGCGTCACGCTGCTCGCGCGCCTCGTCGTGCGCGAGGACTCCATGACGCTGTTCGGCTTCTCAACGCGAGAGGAGCGCGCGCTGTTCGACCGGCTGTGCGCCATCTCCGGCGTGGGCCCCAAGCTTGCGCTGTCCGTGCTGTCGACGTTCACGCCCGCCCAGCTCGCTGGCGTGGTGACGGCCGAGGATGCGGGCATGATGGCCACGGTGCCGGGTGTGGGCAAGAAGCTCGCGAGCCGCCTTCTGCTCGAGCTTGAGAACGTGTTCGCGAAGGATCCCACGCTGGTGGGCCTTGCCACGGCGGCCTCTCTGCCCACGCGCTGCGGAATCGTGGCTGCGGCGCCCATCGCCGGCTCTGGCGTGGAGGACGACGTCACGGCCGCGCTCCTCGCCATGGGATTCACAGGCGAGGAGGCCTCGCTTGCGCTCGAGGGCCACGCGGATGCCGGCGCCACAACAACGAAGGCGGCGCTCGAGTATGCGCTCAAGCGCCTGGGGAGGAGGTCGTAGATGTGGGAGGCAGACCCCTCGCGTGACCTGTTCGCAGACGCGGGCGCCACGCACGCCCGCGAGACGGGCGCGCCGCGCAGCGTCTCGGCGCAGCTCACGGCAGACGACCTCGAGATAGACCGCAACCTGCGTCCGCAGACGCTTGACGAGTACTGCGGCCAGCAGCGCGTGCGTCAAAACCTGCGCGTGCTCATCGAGGCTGCGAAGAGCCGCCACGAGCCGCTCGACCACGTGATCTTCTCGGGCCCCCCGGGCCTGGGCAAGACGACGCTCGCCACGGTCGTGGCCAACGAGATGGGCTCCAAGATCCACACCACGAGCGGACCTGCCATCGAGCGCACGGGAGACCTTGCGGCCATCCTCACCAACCTCGAGGCCGGGGACGTCCTGTTCATCGATGAGATCCACCGCCTCAACCACAATATCGAGGAGGTCCTGTATCCGGCGATGGAGGACTTCTTCCTCGACATCGTCATTGGCAAGGGGCCGGCCGCGCGCTCCATCCGCCTGGACGTCCCGCGCTTCACGCTCGTGGGCGCCACCACGCGCACGGGCCTACTCACGGGCCCTCTTCGCGACCGCTTTGGTATCTCGTTTCGCCTGGACTACTACTCGGTCGAGGAGCTCGCGCAGATCGTGGAGCGCTCGGCGGGCATCTTGGGCGTCTCGATAGACCATGACTCGGCCCTGGAGATCGCAAGCCGCAGCCGCGGCACGCCACGTCTGGCAAACCGCCTGCTCAAGCGCGTGAGGGACTACGCACAGGTGCGTGCCGGCGGGGCCATCACCTGCGAGGTCGCGGCCGAGGCCATGAGCTTCTTCGAGATAGACGAGCTGGGCCTGGACTGGATGGACACCAAGATCTTGCAGGCGCTCACCTGCACGTTCCGCGGGCGTGCCGTGGGCCTCTCCACCATCGCGAGCTCGGTGGGCGAGGACCCCTCCACCATCGAGGACGTCTACGAGCCCTACCTGCTGCAGCGCGGCCTCATCGTGCGCACGCCGCAGGGCCGCCAGGCCACACTCGCGGCGTTCGAGCACCTGGGCGTCACGCCGCCGGCGGGAGCATAACCTGTCATTGGGGACGGGTTCTTTTGGCAGGTCCGCCGCTTGCCAAAGGGGACGGGTTCCTTTGGCATCGTTTGGCACCTGATGTATAAAACATTGCTAGTAACGTATAGAATTACTCGCAAGCCTACCCATGTTCGGGCGCGTCACCTGCAGGTCGTTTGGTGACGCGCCCGTCGCAAACGTATGGAGTCTCCCATGCTTCAGCGTGACTACATCACAGAGATGACGAGGCGCTTCGTGGAGGCGCTCACGAGGCGCCTTCGCTCGGCGCTGCTCGACCAGGATCCCGAGGCCATCGCTGACCTCGAGCGGGCCATCGGCGAGCTGCTTGACCTGGACGGCGCCACGGCGCTCTCGCTCGACGCGAGCTCGCTCGTGACGATGATGGAGCTCTCCGGTATCGCTGACTCGCTTGCCTCCTTCGTCTCCTACGCCCTGCTTCGCGTGGCAGACGCCTACGAGGCCCGCGGCGATGCCTCGCTTGCCGCCGTGCGCCGAGACCAGGCGGCTGCCGTCTCGTCTGCCTTCCTGTGCGAGCTGGGCGAGGTCCCCGCAGAGCTTCGCGAGCTCGACGAAGACATCGCCGTCCAGCTGGGGGAGCGCTAGCATGGCCGCCGAGCTGGCGGCAGGCAGCCCACAGGCGTGCCCGAATAGCCAGGGTGCGCAGGTTGCCCCGCAGGTGGAGGGCCAAAGCCCGCTGTGCGTCATGAGCGAGATAGGGCGCCTGCGCCGCGTGTGCCTGCACAGGCCTGGCGACGAGCTGCTAAACCTCATGCCCACGGACCTGGGGCGCCTGCTGTTCGATGACATCCCCTTCCTCGAGGTGGCCCAGGCCGAGCACGACCGCTTCGCCGAGCTGTTGCGCCAAGAGGGGGTCGAGGTCGTCTACCTCGAGAGGCTCGTGGCCGAGGCCCTCCAGGCCGTCCCGGGCGCGCGCCAGGAGTTCACGAGCCAGTACCTCGCCGAGTGCGGCGTGCACGACAACGTGGCGCTCGCAGCCATCCGCGAGCTGCTCGACTCCATCCGCGACCCCTACGAGCTCGTGCTCAAGACCATGGCCGGCGTCACGCGCCGCGAGCTCGAGCTGCCGCTGGGCAGCCGCTACGTGGCGGGCACGGGCGTGGTGGCGTCCACCTCGGCGCGCCTGGGGTCTGCCTCCACGCTCGTGGCGGCCCTCGGAGACTCGGTCGAGCCAGACACCGAGCTTATCGTGGACCCCATGCCCAACCTCTACTTCACCAGGGACCCGTTCTGCGTCGTGGGGACGGGTGTCAACCTCAACCGCATGTACGAGGCCACGCGCCGCCGCGAGACCATCTATGGCCGCTACCTGTTTGCGTGCCACCCCACCTACCGCAACGTGCCGCTGTGGTATGACCGCGACCTCGCCTACCACGTGGAGGGCGGCGACGTCCTGGTGCTGGGCGAGCACACGATCTGCGTGGGCATCTCCCAGCGTACCGAGGCGGCCGCCATCGACACCATGGCCAGCCGCATGATCTGGGACGAGGCGTGCCCGGTCGAGGAGCTCTACGCCCTGCGCATCCCCGAGAGCCGCGCGTTCATGCACCTCGACACCGTGCTCACCCAGATCGACGTCGACAAGTTCACCGTGCACCCTGCGGTTCTCGGCACGCTGCAGGTGTTTCGCATCAGTCGCGGACCGCGTCCCGGCGAGCTGTCCGTCGAGGAGATTCTCGACACGCTCGACCACGTGCTTGCCCGCATCCTCGGGCTTGACGCCGTGCAGCTCATCCGCTGCGGCGGGGGAGACCCAATCGCCGCGGCCCGCGAGCAGTGGAACGACGGCTCGAACACCCTGGCGATCGCCCCGGGCCGCATCTGCGTCTACCAGCGCAACAACGTCACGAACGAGGCCCTGGCGCGCGCGGGTCTCGAGCTCGTGGTGCTTCCCAGCAGCGAGCTGTCCCGCGGCCGCGGCGGCCCCCGCTGCATGAGCATGCCCTTCGTGAGGGAGAGGCTGTAGGAGCTGCCCACGCCTTGATTGCCCTTATTGCTTGTATCGCGTAGATAGAGTGTCTATAATCACAAAACATTAGATTCCGCGATGATTTATGCAAGAATCTGAATAACAACGCAACCGACGCTAAGCGCCGCGAGAGGGGACACCATGAACCACACGAAGGCAGACGAGACGTACGCAGCCAAGGGCGTCGACCTCTCCGGCCGTAACTTCCTGAAGCTGCTTGACTACTCCACCGACGAGATCCTCTACCTCATCGACCTCGCCGCCGAGCTCAAGGCCATGAAGAAGGCCGGCGAGGCGCATGACTGGCTGCACGGCAAGAACGTCGTGCTGCTGTTCGAGAAGACCTCCACGCGCACGCGCTGCAGCTTCGAGGTGGGCGCCATGGACCTGGGCATGGGCGTCACCTACCTGGATCCCAAGAGCTCGCAGATGGGCAAGAAGGAGTCCATCGAGGACACGGCCCGCGTGCTTGGTCGCATGTATGACGGCATCGAGTACCGCGGCTTTGCCCAATCGATCGTCGAGGACCTTGCCGCCAACGCGGGCGTGCCCGTCTGGAACGGCCTCACCACCGAGTTCCACCCCACGCAGATGATTGCCGACATGCTCACCGTGCGCGAGCACACCGGCAAGCTTGCCGGCAACAAGCTCACGTTCATGGGTGACGCCGGCAACAACGTGGGCAACTCGCTCATGGTCGTCTGCGCCAAGCTGGGCATCGACTTCTGCGCCTGCGGTCCGGCCGCCCAGATGCCCGATGCCGCGCTCGTCGAGCAGTGCCGTGCCATCGCCGCGCAGAACGGCTGCACCATCACGCTCACCGAGGACCTGGACGAGGGCCTTGCCGGCACCACGGTGGTCTACACCGACATCTGGGTCTCCATGGGCGAGTCCGCCGACCTCTGGGGCGAGCGCATCAAGCTGCTGAGCCCGTATCAGGTGAACGCCGCCGCCATGGCCAAGGCCGCGCCGGGCGCCATCTTCATGCACTGCCTGCCGAGCTTCCACGACCTCAACACCACGACGGCCGTCGAGGTCAACGAGAAGTTTGGCATCGCCGAGATGGAGGTCACCGACGAGGTCTTCGAGTCCGAGAAGTCCGTCGTCTTTGATGAGGCCGAGAACCGCATGCACTCCATCAAGGCGGTTATGTACGCCACGCTGAAGTAACGCAGGTTCGCTCGTCCCTGCTTGCAAGCCCCGGCAGGCTCGCGTCTGTCGGGGCTTATTTTGTATTCAAGACGCCGCGTTTTGCCTCCAAGACGGACGCAGTCCCCAAAGGTGAGCAGTTAAATCGCGACCTTCCGAGTAGACGGACAAAACGTCCGAGTAAAACCGCTGGTAGACGATGTGCGTCAATATTGGCTACTCAGGACCACGAGAATTAACTGCTCACCTTTTGGGGTCCCTTAGTTGTTTCAGCCTCAGAGGCGCCTGCTACCACGGAGCGGGCGTGACGCGAGTCGGAAATGGAGTACTGAGTGCGACCGGCAGTTCGATGACGATGCCATTCAGAACTTTCTTGGCGAGATTGATGCCAAGCTCGCCTACCGTACCTGGTTCTTTGGCCACTACCGCGATGACGAGTGGCGCGACGACCACCATCGCCTGATCTATCGCGATATTGTTCCCTTTGGCGTTCGCAGGCAGGACGAGGATCGCGAGCCCGTGACCCCGTTTGATGACAAATTGGTCAAATGAGCGGGCAAATCGCAACTTGCCGAGTAGACGAGCGTCTTGCTGGTACAAAGCCGCAGGTAGACGGCGTGTCGCAGATTGGGCTACTCGCGATATCCCGTTTTGCCCGCTCATTTAGCGCTCTAGGGGTCGGGCCCGCCCCGCGGGGGCCTTTCGGCATATACGCTAATTTCTTTCAGCTAGCTTTATCCCTTGCAAGGACTTTGCAAGGGATGCTCGAGGTCCGTGCTCGCCGCCTGTGATGGACCGAAAATGTGTCCGAATTGCCAATAGCGGACAGGAATCGTAGGCCAAGGCAAGAATGACGGAGACGAACGTGCTGCTAGATGCCGTCGAGAAGACGGCTGCCACCCATCCAGACGCGCCGGCGTTTCGCTCGGCGGGCGAGGCCGAGACGAGCTATGGCCAGCTGTGGGCAAACGTCTGCGCCATTGCCAGCGGGCTTGCAGATATTCCCGGCCGCGGTCCCGTGCTCGTGCTTGGGCCAAAGACGGCGCTCACGGTCGAGTGCCTGCTTGCGTGCCTCATGAGCGGCCATGCCTACGTGCCCGTGGATGCCGAGCTGCCCGCCCAGCGCGTCGCCAACATCGCCGGGCAGATCGAAGGCGCGGTTCTCGTGGCCGCCTGCGACATCCCCGAGGCGCTCGCCGGCGTTCTGTCGGGAGTTTGCCTCATCGATGCCCGCGACTTTATGGGCGCTCACACGCCAACCGCACCACGCTCGCTACCTCGCAAGACGTGGGTTTCCGGCGAGAAGACGCAGTACATCATCTTCACGTCGGGCTCCACGGGGCGCCCCAAGGGCATCGAGGTGACGCAAGCCAACGTCGCGAGCTTCCGCAGCTGGCTTGTGGACTTTCCCGTCATTCGCGAGGGCGGCCGCACCTTCCTTGACCAGGCGAACTACTCGTTTGACCTCTCGGAGTTCGAGCTCGTGGGCGCGCTCACCACGGGCGGCTGCCTGCATGCCGTCGATGCCTCCGAGCTCACGGACTATCGCAGGCTGTTCGACGACCTGGCGAGTTCGGGCATAGACGTGTGGGTCTCGACGCCCTCGTTTGCGGATGCCTGCCTTGCTGACCCGTCGTTTTCCGGGGTGCTCCTGCCTCGCGTGCGCCTGTTCCTGTTCTGCGGCGAGACGCTACACCACACGACGGCCGCCAAGCTGCATGAGCGCTTCCCCAAGGCGACGGTCGCGAACACGTACGGACCCACGGAATCCACGGTTGCCGTGACGTACTGCGAGGTCACGGACGAGATGCTTGACGACGCCGCTCCGCTGGCCGTCGGCCATCCCCGTCCGGGCACGGAGCTTGCAATCGTGGACCACGAGACGGGCGAGCCCGTGGCGCCGGGCGAGACAGGCGAGGTCATCATCAGTGGCGACACGGTCGCGCACGACTACTACGAGAGCCCCGAGAAGACTGCGGCGGCCTTCTTTGCCACGACGCTCTCAGACGGAACGCCCACGCGTGGCTATCGCACTGGTGACCTGGGCTTTATTGCCCCGGATGGCATGCTGCACGTTGTGGGGCGCCTCGACTCGCTCGTGAAGCTCAACGGCTTTCGCATCGAGCTCGGCGAGGTCGAGGGCGCGCTCGAGGAGATCGGCTACGTGCGCCACGCCGTCGTGGTGCCGGCGACGAGGGTCGGGCGCATCTCAAGCCTGTGCGCGTTCGTCGTCGTGGGCCCCGGCGCGCCCGAGGGCGGCAGCTTTGCCGTGGCGCGGGCGCTCAAGGCCGAGCTCGCCAAGGGCCTTCCGGCCTACATGGTGCCGCGACAGGTCCGCATTCTGGATGAGATGCCACTCAACGCCAACGGCAAGGCCGACCGCAAGTCGCTCGCGGCGAGCGTCTCGCGCTAGCGGCGCCGCGGACGCCGCAACTCAACACACCACACCGAAAGGAAAGCGATACCCATGGCACAGACCGACGACGTACGCACCCGCGTCCTCGACCTCCTCGAGGACGTCTCCGGAGACCCGGCCGTTCGCGACCAGCTGGATGAGGACCTCTTTGAGCTCGGCTTTCTTGACTCCATGGCCGCCATCGAGCTGCTCGTGAGCCTCGAGGAGGAGCTTGGCGTCTCCATCGCACCCACCGAGGTGGAGCGCTCCGAGATGAACACGGCCAACAAGATCGTGGCCCAGGTGGCCAAGCGCCTCTAGCTGGCGGAAGAGACGCGCACCCATGACCCTGTTCGCAGACCCCAGCTTCTTCGTGCTGCTTGTGCCCACCGTGGGCGTGGCCGCGGCCATCGGCCTGTCCGGCCACACACTTCGCCACTATGGGCTCGCCGCATCGGTGGCCTTCCTCGCCTGCGTCTTCTTCAAGACGCCGGGCCAGCTCGTGGCCCTTCTGGCGTTCCTTGCGCTCTCGCGCATCGCCGTGATGCAGCTCGCCCGAGCACCCAAGAGCCGTACCCGCTACGCCGCGGCCGTGCTGGCCACGCTGACGCCGCTCGTCACCTACAAGGTCACCTCCATCGTTGACCTGGGGCTTTGGGGCTTCGTGGGCATCAGCTACATCACGTTCAAGGCAACCCAGATTGTGATCGAGGTGCGAGACGGGCTCATCGGCCGCGCAGACCTGGGCCTGGAGGACTGGCTCTACTTCCTGCTGTTCTTCCCGCAGATGAGCTCGGGCCCCATCGACCGCAGTCGCCGCTTCATCGCAGATGCCCACGCCACGCCAGACCGCGACGCCTACGCCGGGCTTCTCGCGCGTGGCATCCTTCTTCTGCTCGCCGGCGCGCTCTACAAGGTTGTCATCGCCACGTGGGTGCATCGCGTCTACGCGCCCAGCGCCACGGGCGACGCCCTCCAGCAGCTGCAGACGGCGCTCGTCTACGGCATCTACCTCTTCTTCGACTTTCAGGGTTACTCGCTCATGGCCATGGGCGCGAGCTACTGCCTGGGCATCCGCTGCCCGCGTAACTTCCGTGCGCCGTTTCTGGCTACGGACATCATCGACTTCTGGAACCGCTGGCACATCACGCTGTCCACGTGGTTTCGCGACTTCGTGTTCATGCGCTTCACGCGTCTCGTCATGCGCAAGAAGCTCATCGGCGGCGGGCGGCTGCGCGTGGCGCAGTGCGCCTTCATCGTGGACATGCTCGTGATGGGCTTCTGGCACGGGCTTGCGATCGACTACATCCTCTACGGCCTCTACCACGGGCTTCTTCTCGCGGTGACGCAGACGGTCCAGAAGCGCTCGAAGTTCTGGCGTGCGCACCGCCGCGAGGGCTGGTTCCGTGCGTGCTCGTGGGCGCTCACGCAGGCACTCGTGTTCTTTGGCTTCGCGATCTTCTCGGGACAGGTGGGGATGCTTCTTGGCTGGGACTAGCAACCGCGGCGGCCGGCGAGCCCGCCTTTCGCTGCCGCAGGTGAGCGGCCGGGCCCTGCTTCTGGCCGTGTGCCTGGGCATCGTGGCCTTTGGCCTGGGGCTCGTTGCGTTCGACAAGCTCGTGCTGCCGGACAACGGGCGGGCAGACACGGGCAGACTCTACGACTACGTGTACGCCTCGGGCAAGTCCGAGAACGTCGACTTCCTCACGGCGAACATGTCCGACGACGGCTACCTGTGCTTTGGCTCGTCAGAGTGGTACATCTCCAAGGGCCGCGTGAGCATGTGCCCACAGGCCGTCTTTGGCGAGACGGGCGCGGGCGTGGACATGACCTACGTGGGCGAGGGCTACGACCAGAGCCTGTGGCAGGCCATCGCCGCCGGCGCCTACGGGTCAAGCGGCAAGGTGAAGAACCGCAAGGTCATGATCGTGGTCTCGCCGCAGTGGTTCTTCAAGCGCGCGGGCGACGAGAACAAGTTCTACACGAAGTTCAGCTACTCGCTCTACCGCGCGTTCATGCAAAGCGACGCCATCTCGAGCGACACGAAGGCCTACGTGCGCCAGCGCTGCGCCGATTTGGGTGTGGACGTCGGCAAGCTCGCGGCCGCCTCGCACGACACGCCGCTCGACGCGATAAACGACGCCGCGTATGCCACGGTCGACTCCTGGCGGCTTCGCAGCGAGCTTGCGAACATCGAGGGCCTGGCGCCGCTCAAGAGCGACGCGCGCAAGGCCGCCGAGGAAAGCGGCACGCGTGGTGCGGAGCCAGACTGGGACGCGCTGCTCGCCCAGGCCGAGACCGAGGGCGAGGCCGCCTGCACAAACAACGACTACGGCGTCTACGACGAGTTCTGGGAGAAGAACCACACGTTTGACCCCGAGCTGTTCGAGAACTTCGACGACGCGGAAGACGAGTACGCGGACCTGTCGTGCTTCCTGGAGGTCTGCCGCGAGGTGGGCTTCGAGCCGCTCGTGTGCATCCTGCCGGTACATGGCCCGTGGTACGACGTGAGCGACGTGGCCTCCGGCAACCGCCAGGAGTACTACGACCGCATTCGCGCCATCTGCGACGAGGCGGGCGCGAGCTACGCGGACTTCTCGGGCTTTGAGTACGAGAAGTACTTCCTGTGCGACACGGTGCATCCCGGCTGGAAGGGCTGGGTGCGCATCGAGCACGCGTTCTATGACTTTGTGAACGAGAAGCGCGGCCAGGACGACCGCGTGACGTGGGGAAGCGATGCTGAGTGAGCGAGGGATTGCGGCGTGCCCTTGTGCTGGCGGGCGCGGCGTGCTTTGTGGTGGCAGCGGGCGCGGCGCTCGTGTGGTTCGTGGCGTTCTCTGGATTGAACGAGCCGGTGCAGTTCATCTATGGCGGGTTCTAGGGTAAGCGGGCGCGGGGTGCGCGGCGGGCGCCTTTGCTGGCGCGGGCTGCTCGCGTTCGCGGCGCTCGTGCTCCTCGCGCTGGTGGCGCTTTCGCCCCGCCCGGCACACGCGAGCCCCGCGGGCATGGCCGAGGACCTCGACGCATACCTTGACGAGGTGTTTCCCGCCTCGGACATCCCCGGCATGGCCGTGGCGGTTGTCGACGCAGACGGCACGGACTACCTGCGCACCTTTGGTGACGTGGCGAGCTCCGACGAGACGTTCGTGGTAGGGTCGCTCTCCAAGTCCATGACGGCGCTTGCCATCCAGCAGCTCGTGGACGGGGGTCTCATCGACCTCGACTCGCCGGCCGCGGACTACGCGCCCGGCTATGACGTGCCCCCAACCGTCACGGTGCGCATGCTGCTGAACCAGACGAGCGGCTTTGGCTACTACGAGAGCCTCGCCCGTGCGCGCGTAGGCGAGAGTCTGGGCGAGTTCAGCTACGCAAACGCCAACTATGACCTGCTTGGGCGCATCGTGGAGTCCGTGAGCGGCATGAGCTACGCCAGCTACCTGCGCGACAACGTGTTCGACGCGGCCGGCATGGCAGACGCCTCCGTCGACGGCGTGAGCGAGCCCGCGGCCTCTGCGGCGCCGGCGCATCGTAACTGGTTTGGCTGGGCCGTGCGGGACGGCTTCGAGCACGCCGAGAACGACGACGAATGGGGCGGCCAGGCATCGGGCTATGTGCGTGCAAGCATTCGTGACATGGCGAGTTACCTGCGGCTATACCTGAACAACGGGGGAGGGGTCGCAAGCTCCGAGGCCGTTGCGCGCATGGTGTGGGACCGCGTGCCAGACCCGGACGGCGACACCTACTACGGCATGGGCTGGACCACCTACGCGGACGGAGGCGGCAGCCTTGTGATGTCTCATGACGGCGACGTCGAGAACTACGTGGCGCGCATGGTCGTGGTCCCCGAGGAGGACGTCGCCGTGGTGATCATGGCGGACGAGAACGACGTACTGGGAGGAAACGCCGCCTTCTGGGACATCGGCGACGGCGTGTTGTCGCTGGCGCGCGGCTTTGGGGCCGACGCGGCCATAGCCTCGGAGGATGCCGATGCGTCGCGCGAGACCCACGTCGAGTTCGACGCAGCGTACGCGCTTGCCGTGGGCGCGTGCGCGATGCCGCTTGCGCTGCGCCGCCGCTGGAGGCGGAAGATGGCGCGAGCGCGCGGCTTTGAGCGTGCCGCGCGCATCGCCTGGACCCTGGCGCTTCACGTGGGCGTGCCCACCCTTGTCGCGTGGCTGCCCGCGACGACCGGCATGCGCCTGCGCGACTTCGCCGACTTCTATCCCGAGCAGGCTGCCGTTGGCGCTGCGTGCGTTGCGCTACTCGTGGCGGGCGGACTAGCGAAGCTGTGCGATTCCAAAGGGAATGGGCTTATTCGGCACCATTGAACTCGGATATTGCTGAGATCAGATTGTCGCTTTGCCTACCGAGTTTTTGTCCGGTGTCAGTGCTGGTCTGGGCTTGCAGCGTTAGCACGCTAGCACGCCGGGTTTCGTTTTCTTCTTGCAGCCGTTCGCGGCTAGGTGAGAGGGCGAAGCCGAGAGAGGAATCCGTAATGGCTATGCTGAAAACAAAGGAGACTCTCGAAGAAGGGTAAGCCAAAGCCTCTTTAACAGAACACTCTTCTCGCGAAGGACATTGTTGATACGAGATACATGGCTTTACTGGGTTTATGGCCCCTGCTCCGATGAACTCAACGCTGTTTTGCGAGCGTCATACTTATAAGCAAATTAATGTCCGGCAAACGATTTACCCTTGCTACCGATTACGTCGAAGATGGGATGGGGTTGCGGAGAATGGCAGGACTTAATCGCAAGCTTCCTGATTCGGAAGTTTCAATAGATGTCGCCAACGACCATCCGTCTGCTTGTGCAGAGACCGTTTTCCCCGCTTGTGTTATGGAAGGGCGAGAGAAGATCTCGACTCAGAGCAACTTGCCAGTCCTTTATGCGCACTCTTCTGAATTGGCAGATAAAACGACATGGCAGACGCTTGTCGATCATTCGAACAATGTGTCTACGATCTCCGGTCGTTTCGCTTCTGCTTTTGGAGCTCGAGGTCTTGGCGAGCTTCTCGGACTAGTCCACGATGCGGGTAAAGCGTCCAGGCTGTTTCAGCAGCGTCTCGAGGGTCGTCCTATTAAGGTCGACCATTCGACTGCTGGCGGGAAAATGCTTGTTGACCTGTTTGATGGTGTGGGAGCTGGCAAAATAGCGCGAGGAGGATGGGGCGCATGCCTCGCATACGCGGTGCTTGGCCATCACGGCGGGCTTCCTAACGGAAGATGTGGAGAGAAGAAATCATCGCTATTCGAGCGGCTTAATGGGGATATCGAGCCTTTTGCTTCGTTTGCGGACATCGTTGCGCTCCCTGAGACAACGGGCCTCAAGAATGATATCCCTTTGCTTCTCCGTCGCGAACAGACGCCTCAAGAGAAGACCTTCGGTTTTACAACCTTGCTCAGAATGCTCTTTAGTTGCCTGGTGGATGCCGATTATCTTGATACGGAGGCATTTCTCGACCCTGAGCGGTCTGCTGCCAGAAAATACACGGGGATGTCGCTTCGGGATATGAGGGAGCGTCTGTGCTCGTACATGGCAAGCTTTCCCGAAAGCTCGAGTCCCGTTAACCAGGCAAGGACGGATATTCACCAGGCATGTGTCGATGGCTCACTGGGCCCTACGGGTGTTTACTCGTTGTGCGTTCCCACGGGAGGCGGGAAAACCCTCGCAAGCTTGGACTTTGCCTTGTCTCATGCCATTGCCAACGGGCTTGAGCGCATTATTTATGCCATACCATACACGTCGATTACTGAGCAGACTGCCTCCACATTTAGGAGTCTCTTTGGTGACGAGTCTGTTCTCGAACATCACAGCAACTATGAATTCGATGAGGAAGACGAGCAGCGGGCCCTGCGCGAACGACTTGAGATGGAGAACTGGGACTGTCCCCTTGTCGTAACGACGAACGTCCAGTTGTTCGAGTCAATCTACTCGGATAGGCCATCGAGATGCAGGAAAATTCACAATCTCGCGAAGAGCGTTATCGTCTTAGATGAGGTTCAGTCGATTCCCGACTCTTTTCTCAAGCCCTGCCTCTATGCGCTAGATGAGCTGGCTCGGAACTACGGCTCGACTGCGGTCTTGTGTTCGGCCACAATGCCGAGTTTTGCCTCGCAGTGGCTTCATGACATCAAGCCTGTCGATCTGGTTCCGCCTGATCGTCGTCACACAAACCTGTTCGACGCAAGAGTCTCGATTGAAGATGTGGGAAAGGTCGAGCCGGATGAGCTTTTCTCGCGCGTCGCCGAATGTGACCAGGTCTTGTGTGTTGTGAGTACGAGAAAGGCTGCAGATCTGCTCTTCGACGCCCTCGTCGAGGAGGTTGGCAATGAAGGGATCTTTCACCTGAGCGCCCTTATGGTTCCCGCTCACAGGTCCTATGTTATCTCGGCGATTCGTCGTCGTTTGTCCGATGGTCTCGCATGTAGAGTGATATCGACCCAGCTGATTGAGGCTGGCGTTGACCTTGATTTTCCTGTCGTGTTCCGAGAAATCGCGGGAATTGATTCGGTGCTTCAGGCTGCTGGCCGTTGCAACCGAGAAGGAAGACTGCCGCTTGGGCATGTCTATGTCTTTGATTGTCCTGAATACGCTCCAAAGGTTCCAAGGGGTAATGGCAGCTCATGGCTCCCAAAGATGCGAGCCCTGGGCCTCGAGGTGGTGCAGACTGATCCGGACCCCTTTGGCGGCTCGGGAGTCCAGCAGTTCTTCAAGAGGCGGTTTCAGGAAGTTGACACCGATTCTCTTGAGATTGCTAGGGACTTCTCTGATCCTCAAAGGCTCAAGGCCGCGAACTTCCCTTTTGAGTCATGCGGAAGAGAGCTCAGGTTTATCGATGACGCTGGAATCGTGGTCTTTGTTCCTTGGGGAGCGCACGGAGCCGAGATATTGGATGGGATTCGCGCCGGACAATTTGATATCCGGATACTTCGGGCGGCTCAACGTTATACCGTGAGCGTGCCTATCTGGCAGTTCAATGTTCTCAAGGACGCAGGGGAGGTTTCTTCGTATGACACTGTGCCCTTTTGGGTCCTTGAGCCGAGGAGCGGCTCGTTGCCCTCGTACTCGAACGAGAAGGGTCTTGTCGTATCGAGTGACGGTGATGATTTCTTGACTCTGTAAGCAGCTGCGAAATGGTCGTTTGGAAAGGGGGAGCGATGGGATTTGGAATCAAGGTAGACGTGTCGGGCCCGAGGGCGTGTTTTACTCGTCCAGAAATGAAGGCCGAGCGAGTGAGCTATGACGCCATTACGCCGTCTGCGGCTCGTGGCATTCTCGAATCCGTCTATTGGAAGCCCGCTATCAAATGGGTGATTGATGGGATACGTGTCATCAATCAGATTAAGACGGCCACGTTCAGACGCAATGAGGTTGCGGGTAAAGCCTCTTATAACAACGCTCGATCAGTCGCTCTTGGTGGAAAGGACGTGAGGCTGGGAATCGATGCGAGTGAGGACAGACAGCAGCGCCAGACTCTCTATCTCGAAGACGTCCGGTACGTAATCGAGGCGCATTTTGAGATGACTCGCCTCGCTGGCGAGTCCGACAATCCCGAGAAACACTACAACATCGCTTTGCGACGTCTGAGAAAGGGGCAGTGCTTCAATCAGCCTTACTTGGGATGCCGTGAATTTGCCGTGTCTGATATCCACCTTTGCGAGGAAGGCGAAGAAACGCCTCAATCCTTCTATGACGGGCAGAGTGTGGACCTCGGTTACATGCTCTATGACATCGACTTCTCCAACGGGATGTCCCCGCAGTTCTTCCGTGCAGTTATGGTCGATGGATTCATCGACGTGGCAAAGGCTCGAGAGGAGGTTGTGAGTTGATAATCGATGACCTGTGCAGACTCTACGACTTGAAGCTCGAATCGGGGGACGTTCCGCCAATGGGCTGGAGTCGCGAGAAGATAGGCTGGGAATTTGTCATTGATTCGGAGGGTAATTTAATCTCTACGATTCCTCAGAGTGATGGCTCTCACCCATATGTGATCATGTTCGTTCCTGAGCACACGGCAAAGACCAGTGGTGACAAAGTCTTTTTCCTGTGCGACTCCGCTGCGATCTTCTTGGGTGTAGGTACGGAGAAAGACGTAAGGGAGCATAAGCTCTCGTGCGAGAGCCACAAAGTGTTTCTATCCGAAAGCGATGACCCCGCTGCAAAAGCCGTATGCAAGTTCTTTGCTCGCGAACATGACAATGAGCCCGCCGCCGTAGCTTGTGGAGCGTCACCCGATGCTCTTGCGGTGTTCAAGTTGCTCGACGATGAAGGCCTAGTCCATGAACGTGCGGCAATCAGGGATATGTGGGACTCCGGCTCAGATTCTTGGAGTGGATCCGCTTCCAAGAAGGAAGCGGGCAAAGGTGCTGCCAGCTCTCGGGTGGTTCAGTGTTCCGTCACCGGAACTCTGTCCAAGCCTGCGACTTTGTTCCCATTGTTAAAGGGAGTTCCTCATGCTAATAGCTCGGGGGCATCGCTTGTCAGCTTCAACTGTGATGCGTTTTGCTCGTATGGCAAGACCAAGGACGATCAGGCCGCGAACTCGGCGATGTCCGCCGTGGCGGCTTTCAAAGCTGGGTCTGCCCTGAGATATCTCATGGCAGATAAGAACCATTACATTACCCTTGGCATCGACCGTCTGCTGTTCTGGACGGACAAAGAGGCTGCTTCTGAGCTTAATGACATCGCACTATTTCTCAAAATGGATGACAATGGGGCGGCAAACGCTTCAAATGAGGACCAGACCTTGCTTGACGAGTTGCACGAGAGGCTTGCCGCTATCAAGAACGGGCTTTCCCATGGCGGTATCGATGCATCTACGCGTTATTGCCTCATGTGCGTTTCGCCGAACATAGCGCGTCTATCGGTGCGTTTCTTCGAGACGGGAACGCTCGGCGATTTGAATAGGCGATTCGGCCAGTATTTGCGGGATATCGATATGGTTGATGCCTCGAAGCAATATTCATATCTTGCGCCTAGGTCGATTAGGACATATATCAATCAGACCGCTCCACTCGGCAAAGCGGACAACGTACCTGAGACGCTTGTTGCGCCGACTCTACGGGCGATGCTGAGGGGAGACGCCTTTCCTCACAGTCTGTACTTCCGGCTAATTGAGCGCATGCGCGCGGATAAGGGCTACAACTCAAGAAATGGCAAGAAGTGTGAAGCCATGCACCTGCGAGTGCCTATGCTCAAGGCTTGTCTTCTCAGGTGGGCTCGCTTGCAGCATGACGAAACGACGGAAAGGAGCTTAACCGTGGCACTGAACGAAGACAACGACAACAGGGGCTATGTACTCGGCCGCCTGTTTGCTGCGCTTGAGAAGGCACAGCGAGATGCCTTAGGGCAGAACATCAACGCTACAGTCCGTGACCGTTACATAGGTTCAGCGTCGACAACTCCCGCTAGGGTATTCCCGCAGCTTCTGAAGCTGGCACAGCACCACATCTCCAAAGCAGAATACGGTGGTGCCGAACGAGCAATTGAGTCAATCATGTCGAAGATCGACGGCGTGGAGGGTTTCCCCGCGACGCTCTCCCTCTCCGAACAAGGACAGTTTTATATCGGCTACTACCAGCAAAAGGCGGCGTTCTGGACCAAGAAGGACGCCATGAAGGAGGAGAACTAGGATGACTGAACCCATCAAGAACCGCTATGACTTTAGCCTGTTTTTCGATGTTGAGAACGGCAATCCCAATGGTGATCCCGATGCTGGCAACATGCCTCGCATTGATCCCGAGACTGGCATCGGAATCGTCTCGGATGTGTGCCTCAAACGCAAGGTGAGGAATTACGTTGAGCTCGTCAGGGGCGAGCAAATTGATGATGATCTCACTCCTGATACCCAAGGCTACAAAATCTATGTCTAGGAGAAGGCGGTTCTCAATAATCGGAACAAGCTTGCCTATGATCGTTCGGGGATTAAGCCTGAGAAGAAAAAGCTGCCTAAGAAGATTGAAGACCAGCGGATGGTCACAAAGTTCATGTGTGACAACTTCTTTGACATTCGCGCCTTCGGTGCCGTGATGACGACGGAGATTAACTGTGGTCAGGTCCGCGGTCCTATCCAGCTTTGCTTCGCCCAGTCGATTGACCCCATCCTCCCTCAGGAAATGAGTATTACTCGAATGGCTGTGACGAATGAGAAGGATGTGGACAAAGAGAGGACTATGGGGCGCAAGCAGTTTGTTCCCTATGGTCTGTACCGAGTGAACGGCTTTATTTCTGCCTCTCTTGCCGAGAAGACGGGCTTCTCCGAGGACGATCTTAACCTGTTCTTCGAGGCACTTATGAACATGTTCGAGAACGACCGGAGCGCCGCCCGCGGACTCATGACTTCAAGAGGACTGTACGTGTTCAAGCACGAGAGCAAACTCGGCAACGCCCCTGCCCATGCCCTCTTTGACACCGTGGCCGCTAAGAGAAAGACGGGGACTCCCGCGCGCTCGTTTGCCGACTACGAAATCACTGCTGATATCTCGTCCATTCCCGAGGGCGTGGAAATGAGCAAATTCGACTGGATTTCCCCTTCGGCTTAGCCCGTCCATGTATTCAGTCGATGATTATCTCCCACTGTCCGGGGTGCAGCACTTTGCCTACTGCCCCCGACAGTGGGCCCTCATTCATATAGAGCGTTACTGGGCAGATAACGGTAGAACCGTCGACGGCGCCAACATGCATGAAAGATGCCATGACGAGCTGCTTAGGGAACGACGTGGCAACCTGCTTATCGTTCGTGGGCTAAGGGTTTCCTCGTCTGTTCTGGGGACCTCCGGGGTATGCGACGTCGTTGAGTTCCGCAAATGTGACGCCGGTGTGAGCCTTCAGGGGGAGGAGGGCCTCTGGCTTCCCACTCCCGTTGAGTACAAGCGCGGCAGGGCAAAATGTGGGCACGAAGACATGGTCCAAGTCTGTGCGCAAGCGATGTGTCTCGAGGAAATGCTGGGCTGTGACGTGGAAAGGGGCTACCTGTTCTACGGGGAGACGAAGCACCGTGTTGAGGTCGTTTGCGATGGAGATCTGCGTGCTACGACGAAGAAAACGGCAGATGCCATGCATCGACTGTTTGCTCGCGGGCTATCTCCGAGGGCGAAGTTAAGGCCTGGGTGTGGCTCTTGCTCACTTGCAGACCTATGTCTGCCTGAGTTGTCGAAGACAAGGCCGGTCTCTGAGTACATTGCAGACCTCACGGCCTCGGGAGATGCTTGAGTATGAAAAAGCTGCTCAACACCCTATACATCCTGTCCGAGGACGCATATCTTGCCCTTGACGGCGAGAACGTTGTCGCTTGGAAGGACAAGACAATCGCTGGCAGGATCCCGTTGCACACATTGACCTCGATTGTCTGCTTTAGCTACAAGGGCGCAAGTCCGGCTTTGATGGGGGAGTGTGCGAGCCGAGGACTTGATCTTGTCTTTTTCTCTCCGCGTGGCAGGTTTTTAGCGCGGACTTCCGGCACGAATAAGGGAAGTTTGCTTCTGCAAAAACGACAGTATGAGATTTGCTCTGACGAGAAACTCTGCTGTGAAATTGCTCGGAATATGCTTCTAGGCAAAGTGTTTAATGCGAGGTGGGTGATTGAGAGAGCGAAGCGCGACCATCCGCTCCAAGTTGACCTTGAGAGGTTGAAGACGCGCTCTCAGGAGTTGGCTCGCTACCTTGACGAGTTGAAGACGGCAGATGACCTCGGAGCACTCAGGGGAATCGAAGGTGCAGCGGCGCGAAGCTACTTCGATGTATTTAACGAACTCATTTTGACAGATAAGGGGGAGTTCCATTTTGAGGACAGGAGCCGACGGCCTCCGACTGACAAGGTCAACGCCATGCTTTCCTTTGGCTATTCGCTGTTATCGAGCGACTATGCGTCGGCGTTGGAGGGCGTCGGTTTGGATTCTCGATCTGGATTTCTCCATGCCGACAGACCAGGAAGGTCCAGCCTTGCCCTTGATATGGTCGAGGAACTTAGGAGCGCCTTCGTCGATAGGGTGGTGCTGAGCGCTATTAATAAGCGTATTGTCGGTCCGACAGATTTTGATGTCTATCAAGACGGAGCGGTGCTTCTTAACGAGAAAGGCCGCAAGGCTTTTCTCGAAGTCTGGCAGGCGAAAAAGAAGGATGTAATTCGGCATCCATATCTTGGTGAGAAGATCGAGTGGGGCCTTGTGCCTCACGTTCAGTCACTTCTCCTTGCCCGTTATATTCGCGGAGACATCGATGGCTACCCGCCATTCTTGTGGAAATGAGCTAGATAATGCTAGTTCTTGTTGCCTATGACGTGAATACGGAAGACCCTGCTGGGAGAATGAGACTCAGACGAGTTGCTAAAGCGTGTGTAAACAAGGGGCAGCGCGTGCAAAACTCGGTGTTTGAATGCTTGCTTGATAACGCGGAGTACCTGAGACTAAAGCACGAGCTCCAACTCATCATTGATAACGAGAAGGATAGCTTGAGGTTTTATAACCTCGGAAACAGCTATTCTGGGAGAATCGAAACGCTTGGGTGCTCGTCGTCCTATGATCCAGAGGGCTTTCTTTCTCTGTAACCCTGAGTGGTGCGAACGATAAGCGGTCATGTGTAGACTGGCAGATTCGCACCTGTTTGGGCGCCTTAATTTGAGTTTCAAATGCCTTGCTATGGAACGCACGGTACCCTTTCCACTAAATCATCTCTAAGAGCAACTGTTTGATATCATATTTAGCGGTCGCCCCCTTCACGGGGGCGTGGATTGAAACAACGAGCACGTGGACGACATCGCGAGGGTCTACCGTCGCCCCCTTCACGGGGGCGTGGATTGAAAC
>ERZ1034917.417-NODE-417-length-39383-cov-16.780080_pt1 | contig 39383 bp, 26 predicted proteins | sample MGYA00520605_ERZ1034917 | MGnify/ENA primary metagenome ERZ1034917 (study PRJEB33766, sample SAMN09781784) | gut metagenome | biome: gut microbiome | host: Homo sapiens | place: Madagascar | study: EMG produced TPA metagenomics assembly of the PRJNA485056 data... | reverse complement strand
TGGCAATATAATAATATTTTCTGAAAATTTTCTTGAAAAAATAAAATAATTTTCCAATAATTTTTAGAAAAAGACTTGTCATGCCGCACTTTTTTTGCTATAATTAAAATGGCGGACCGAATCGAATTGAAGAAATGGTGAACCAATGACAGAAAGGCTTCCGTCTTATGAACATTCTCAACAGCTTACACCGCCGGGGCACATTATTTCCCCGGCCCCTCGTCTTCTCTCCTGCTCCCGCTCTGCGCAAAAGAGAGGCGGCAAGGTGCCGCTGCCGGGTAACGGGATGTGCGCCGTCACTGCGTTCCTCCTACTTATCCCGCTGGGGAGCTCTGCTTTCCTACCCCCTCGTTTCCGCTCTGCGTAAAAGAGAGGGGGGCGGGGGAGAGAAGGCGGCGATTTGCGCCGCGTCTCTCCCCGTACCAGATTTCCCCAACCTCTTACATATTTCCGGCAAGCTCTCACGCCTTTGTCAATGCTCTGCAAGCGGCAAGTCGGAGCAAAAACGTGAAGTTGTTTTTCCGCAGAAAAGCGGGAAGACAACTTCACGTTATTGCGGATCTTCTTCCCTCCGCCGACCGACCGCGTCTTTGCACTGCACCGCCCTGTACGCGGCACCGGCACCTTGCCGGACGCAGGGGGTGCGGGGGGCGGCGGACACGCCCCCCGCATATCGCCGCTTAAGGCCGATCATCACAAAATTCACCCTCATTGAGCTGCTCATTGTAATAGCGATCATCGCGATTCTGGCGGCGATGATGCTGCCGGCGCTGAACAAGGCGCGCGAGAGCGCACGCACATCGAACTGCATCAACAACCTGCGGCAGCTGGGACAGGCGGAACTGCTGTACGTGGATGCGTATGACGGACTGCCGACGGCGGTTCAGGATATGGCGCGCACGAGCCTGACGTGGCACCAGATGCTGCTGGTTTCGGGATTGCTGCCGAATAAGTCGGAACTGTTCGCGTGCCCGTCGGCGCCGGAAAAGACGCTGACTCCGGCGACGCTGGAGATGAACGGTGTGACCTATGTTTACTACACCTGCTATGGAATCAATGCGGATCTGGTCGGGGACATCAGTAAAACCACGCGGGCCAGGAATTTCTATTCCGGTACGATTCCCTTCAAGCGGCTGACCACGCCGAGCCGGACGATCCTGATCAGCGACCTGACGGACGGGCTGACCTATGCCGGTTTTTCGCAGTCGAGCTGGCACGAACTGGGAAATCCGCTTTCGACCAACGACCGGCACGGGGAGCGGCACTACAACGGGCGCGGCTGCAACATCCTGTTCGCCGACTTCCACGTGGCGGGGGCGCCGCACCCGGAAATTTACGACAACATCAGCGACCGTGCCGTCTACTTCGGGCGGAAGTGAGGAAAGAGACAGATGATGAGACGATATCGAACCATGCTGGGAGCCGGTATATGCTGGCTGCTGGGAATTGCGGCGGCGGGCGGAGTGATGCTGGAAAAGGAGGCGCTGACGTTCGACGGCAGGAACGCGCTTCCGGCGTTCGCGCTGAGACAGCCGCTTGCGGGAACATTTACGATACAACTGAAACTCCGGTTGCGGGCGTGGCCGGCGGGCGGCAAGGAGGAATTTTCGCGGACTTCGCCCGCCGGAGTGGTGCTGCTGCAGGGGCGGCCGGAGGCGGGGGAGTGCCTGATCCGGGTTCTGGGAAAACGCCTGCAGCTTCACCTGCGGGGGAGCGCCGCGAAGGGACAGGGGGCGACGGCCCGGGGCGAACTGCCGCTCGGCGAATGGGTCCGGCTGGCGCTGGTGCATACCGGGGCGGAAACCGTGCTGTACGCGGACGGCGCGGCGGTCGCCGCGTTGCCGGTCCCGCCGGGCGCGGGGTCGTGGAGCCGGATCGCCGCCGGACAGGAGCTGGGCGGAATCCGGCTGCTGCAGGGGGAGATCAGGGAGCTTCGGGTGATCGACCGGGCGCTGTCGGCGGCTGAAGTGAAGCGGGCGTTCCGGGAGTCCGGCGCCGAATCGCACCTGCCTGAGGCCCGGGAACTGCCGTCGCTGCAATTGTCCTATCCGGCGCTGAAGGTGGCCGCCGACGTGGTCCACCCGATCGCGGGGACGATCGCGCGAACCGCCGAAATCGTGCCGTGGAGCGGGCCGGGCGCGCGCGATCTGCTGGTCAGCGGGGCGGGCCGTTTTCACGGCCACCGGGTGATGCTGTACCGGAATTTGAATCGCGACCGCGACGGAGTGCCGGTGTTCGACAGCGGCGAGAGCATCGGGCTGGCCGGGCGGGACTTTCAGGCGCTGCGCCGCCCGGACGGCGGCTTCGACCTGATCGCCTCCGGGGAGGGTACGCCGTTTCCCGGGCAACTGGTCTTTTACCGGAACACCGGCAAGCCGGGCGCGCCGAAGTTCGGCTCCTCCCTGCCGATATCGGTCGGGAACCGCCCTTACTGTCGGGCGTTCGGGGAGCTGGCGCCGCGCGGCTGGGTGATCGGCGACCTCGACGGGGACGGCGTGCCCGATCTGGTCGCCGCCGCTGCCGACCCGGAAGAGTGGAACCGCAATGCGCCGGACGGGGTGTCGTTCTTCAACGGCCGGGAAGCCGAAAACAGCGGGCCGGGGCGCGGCTACGACATCGCCGGGAACTGGCTGGGCGAGGAGTGCCGCTACCGCTTTTTCTGGGCGAAGGGCGAGCCGGACGGAGAGGCGTTCCGGTTCGGTGAACCGAAACCGATCCTGGCACGCGATACCGTGATGCCGCTGCAGTGGAAAACCTATCCGCCCGCCCCCGCACCGGCGCTGCTGCGGCTGGACGGCGTCCCGCACCTGATCGTCGCGGGCGACGTCGACCGGCTGCTGGCGATGCCGATCTTCCCTGACGGTGCTGCGATGCGCTGCGGTCCGGCCGCCGATTTGCTGCGGGAACGGAGCATGACGGAAAATTACTGGATCGAATCACTGCGCGCCGCCGATCTCGACGGCGACGGCCATCAGGAGCTGATCGCCGCCGGAAATCCGGGAAGGATCACCGTTTACCGCGGCCGCCGTCCCGGCGACTTCACCGAAGCCGGTTCCGCATTGCAGCGCGGCGGGCTGGTCGAAACCGATACGCTGGTGACTCCGGCGCGCGGCGACTGGGACGGCGACGGCGTGCCGGACCTGATCACCGGCGACGCCTCCGGCTATCTGATCTTCTGGCCGGGGACCGCCGATCCACTGGTGTACGGCGCTCCGGTCCACCTGCGGGAAAACGGCCGTATCGTCCACCATCAGGCGGGGCCTTCCGGTTCGATTCAGGGATATCACGAAAAACGGTGGGGCTACCTGCAGCCGACAATCGGCGACTGGGACGGTGATGGACGCAACGAGATCGTGACCAATGACATCCGGGGTGCGGTGAAGCTGTACCGCCCGGTGGCGGGCAGACCGGGAGAGGTGCGCTCCGAACCGTTCCTGTTCCGGGGCAAACCGCTGCCGGCGGCGTGGCGGGTGCGTCCGGCAATCCTCCCTGCCCGGTACGGCTTCGGCGGCGAAAACCGCGCGGTGCTGCTCTTTCTCGACTGGGACGGCGACCTGGCCGCCGCCGTTCCGGCCCGAAGCGGTTCGACCGAAATCGCGCGGATCGTAAAGCTGTCGGACGCATCCGGGAAACCGATCCGGCTCTGCGGCGTGCGGGGCCACTGGGGACGGGCCAAGCTGGCGGTTTCCGACTGGGACGGCGACGGCGTGTGGGACCTGCTCTGGGGACACAACCTCGGCGTCTACCGGGAAATCTGGCCGAAACATCTGTCGCGCCCGAAAGGGGCGGTCCCCTGTCTGTTCCGCAATGTCGGGAGCAACGCGGCCCCCCGGTTCGGCGGATTGCAGGAGTTGGAACAGGCGAACGGCGAACGCTTCCACTTCCATACTCACAACAGCTCGGTATTCCCGACCGATCTTGACGGCGACGGCCGCGAGGACCTGATCGTCGGGGCCGAGGACGGTAAAATCTACTGGTTCGGGCGGGACGGTCTGCGCATCCGCCGGGAACCGGCACAGGAAAGGTGACGCATCATGTTCAGACTCTGGGACCTTGTCGCAATCATCCTGTTTCTGGCGGGAATGGCCGGAATGGGGCTGTGGTTCGCCCGCAGGAATACCAGCACGGAGGCGTACTTCCTCGGCAACCGCTCCTTTCCGGGTTGGGCGGTCGGGATTTCGATGCTGGGCACTTCGATCAGTTCGGTCACGTTTCTGGCGATTCCGGCGGCGGCTTACGTGCTGGACTACCGGCAGGCGGTCACGAATCTGGCGCTGCCTTTTGTGGCGGTGATCGCGCTGATCTTCTTTATCCCGCTCTTCCGGCAGGGGGCGCTGACCAGCGCGTATGAGTATCTGGAAAAGCGGTTCGGCGTACTGGTCCGTTCCTATGCGGCGTTGAGCTTTCTGGTGCTGCAGGTGGTGCGCCTCGCGATGATCCTCTATCTGGTGTCGATCCCGATCGAAGGGATGCTGGGCATTCCGATTTTATGGATCATCATCGTCGGCGGGGCGGTGGTCAGCGTCTACACCGTATTCGGCGGCATCGAGGCGGTGATCTGGACCGATGTGGTGCAGACCTTCATCCTGCTCGGCGGCGGGCTGCTCTGCCTCGGATTGATGGTCTGGGAGCTGCCCGGCGGCTTCGGGCAGGTGATCGAAATCGGCACGGAATTCAATAAGTTCAGCCTCGGCCCGCTGGAGGGAGGCTTCGGCGAACGCACCTTCTTTGTGGTCTTGCTGCTCGGGCTGGTCAACTTCACCAACGAATACGCGGGCAACCAGAATGTGGTGCAGCGTTACATCGCGTCGAAGTCGCTGCGCGAGGCGCGCAAGGCGACGCTGATCTGCATGTTCATGAGCGTGCCGACATGGATGAGCTTCTTCTTTCTCGGCAGCTGCATGTTCGCGTTTTACCATGTGTTCCCGGAACCGGCGGTCGCGGCGATGGCGGCGGACGAGGTGCTGCCGCACTTCATCCTGACCCGCACCCCGCCGTTTGTCGGCGGAACCATCATCGCGGCCTGCCTTGCGGCGGCGATGTCGTCGCAGTCCAGCTCGATCAACGCGATTTCGACGATCTGCACGGTGGACTTCGTGAAGCGGTTCGGCCGGGTGCGTTCCGACCGCGATTGTCTGGTGATCGCCAAACTGATCGCCGGAGCGGCAAGCGTGCTGATGATCGGCGGGGCGATCGCGATCTGTTATATCCCCAAGGAGAGCATGAATGACTTCGGGCTGATCATCGGCTCGCTGTTCGGTGGCGGCGTGCTGAGCATCTTCCTGCTCGGCTTCTTCACCACCCGCGTCGGAAACTGCGCCGTGATCACCGGGACCGCCGTCGCGCTCGCATGCAACTTCTATCTGATGCTGAACACATTCGGCTGGCTGCCACCGGTTCTGGCGCTGCCGGTGCACTCCTACTGGACCACGATCATCGTGAACGCGGTATCGTTTCCGGTCGCCTATGGCGTCGCCCTTTTCCGGCCGAACCGCCGGAATCTGGAACGGCTGACGGTGTGGACGCTGCCGCCCGGCAGCTTCGGCGGCAACCCGAAGCCCGGCCTTCCGGCAATGACGGAATAGAGGAAAATCGGGGAAAACGCTCCCGGGGCGCCTTGAAAATGGCGGTACGGCGGATATATTACAGAAGTTCCTTGATTCATTCAACTTAAAACAGGGAGAAGCGATGAAGGTGTTTCGATGGATGATGACGGCGGCGCTTCTGGGAGGCGTCGCGGCGCAGGCGGAGGTTCCGGAACTGACGGCCCTGGTGCCGGAGGCGAAGGATTATGAACTGATCGGCAAACTCAATCCGCTGACATGGGAGAAGAACGGATACATCATCGACCGCGCCGAAGCGCTTTCCGGCGACCTCAGGCGGATCGGTTATCTGCTGAAGCTGACCGCCAAAGACGGCAAGGAGAGCTGGGTTTTCACTTCGATGGACGCATTCACCGCAAAACCGGCACTGGCAGGAGTGCCGTCCCCCGCATCCCCGGTTTTTCAGACCTATGTGAACAACCTCGAAGTGTTCAGCAACGTCGCCGGCGTCAAAACCGGCAGGTTCGAAAAGGGCAATGTCGAAATCTGGGGCCGCAACCACAGCGGCAGGAATGCAAAGAACATCCCCGGCGCAACCGACAAGTGCGACTTCGGCGACCAGGTGATGCCCAACGGCAACTACGGCTCCTTCCAGGTTCACAATTATCTGGAAAAGCAGACCGTTTTCGCTTTCAACAAATTCACCGCGAACGAGGCCTGCGATCTCGGCATCGGCAACAGCCCGTCTGGAAATCCCGACTGGACCTTCACCGGAACCGGCCGGAATTACAGGAATGCCGAGCTGTTCGTGGTCGGCAAGTTCGACAACCTGAAAATCCGGGAGGTCGTCCCGCTTGATCTGAACAAAGTGCGGATGACCGGCGCAACCGACAAAGACCCGCTCACCTACGCCCCCGGTGAAACCATGACTTTCACGCTGAAAGCCGACCTGAGAGGCCAGAACCCCACCGACGACTACTTCATCAAATGGACCCGCACCGGCGATGACGGCAAAGAAGAGAGCGGCCGGAGCAAAGTCAGCGACGGGCCGGCAGTGGTGAAAACCAGCCTTGACCGCCCCGGTTTCGTGCGTATCTATGCGACGCTGACGGACAGTAAGGACCGCGTCCTCCACAGGATGGTCTACCAGCGGCAGGAGCCGGTCTTTTTCGACGGCGGCGCGGCGGTCGAACCGGACAAGCTGACCGGCACGCCGGAACCGGAAAACTTCGACGCATTCTGGGATAAACAGAAAGCGAAGCTCGCCGCAATGCCGCTCAAGTTCACGATGGACAAAAAATCCGCGCCCGACGCGAAAGTCGAAGTCTATGCGGTCACGATCGACTGCCCCGGACCGCGTCCGGTGACCGGCTATCTGACCATTCCCGCCGGAGCCGGAGACAAATCGCTGCCGGCCATGATCCGTTTTGACGGCTACGGCGTGCGCCAGACGAAGGACCAGGCTCCGAAGAGCGGACCGGACAACCGGATCGACTTCTATATCAACGCCCACGGTTACGACCTCGGCCGCGACGCCGACTATTACAGGGAATTCGGCGAATCCATCAAATCCAACGGCCATGGGTACGCATTCGATCCCCGGCAGAACGCCGACCCGGAGACCGCCTATTTCAACGGCATGGCGCTGCGGGTGATGCGCGCGCTGCAATTCCTGAAGCAGCTGCCGCAGTGGAACGGCAAAGAGCTGGTGGCCTCCGGCGGCAGCCAGGGCGGGCTTCAGACGATCTGGGCGGCCGGGCTTGATCCGGAAGTCACCCGTGCCCTGCCGGGCATTCCATGGTGCTGCGACCTCGGCGGCGTGAAAAACTTCCAGCGGCTCTCCGCCGGCTGGCGCATCAGTTATCAGAGGTCGATGGATTATTACGATCCGATCAATTTCGCAAAACGGATCAAGTGCATGGTCGATATTCCCCGCGCCGGTCTCGGCGACTATGTCTGTCCGCCCTCCGGCGTGGCCGTCTTCTACAACAATCTGAAGTGTCCGAAAAAGATCACCTGGTATCAGGGTTCCACCCACGGCTATGTGCCGCCGAACCCGCAGAGGTTCGTGCGCGAGAGCAAGTAGCCGCAAAAGGATCTTTGTAATAAGCGCGCAGGGCCGCCGGAGATTTTACCTTCGGCGGCCTTGTGCGTTTCATTTCAAGTCCGGTGCGGAAATTTTCATCAATGCTTCAACTCGCACCATTCCCTGAAGAAGCGGAAAGGAGCGACATAATTGGCGAAGCGCCCCGCTTGCCGCGATCAGCAGCGAAATCCCCGCCCCGACCGGTTTTATTCCCTTAAAATTTATTTTTTTACGAAAATAAATAAAAACAGACTTGCTTTTTGATGCCGTTTGTGTCATAATTAATTTACGAAAATAAATCAAAGGGCATTGGGAATGGCACGACATAAAAAAGACATCAATATCCGGCTGGTGGCGGAACAGGCGGGTGTTTCGGTTGCGACGGTTTCGCGGGTGGTGAACAACCGCACCGACGTCAGCGAAACGGTGCGGCGCAAGGTTTCGGAGGTGATCGAGCGGTTCAACTTCGCTCCGACCAAGAGCGTCGAACGGCGGGTGAACATCGGCATCGTGGTCGCGCTGGACGGGCCTTTGATCAACGACTACATCACCCAGATCCTCGACGGGGTCGCCGGCTACAGCGACGGCGGCAACCTCGATGTGACCGTGGTGCTGTACCGGGTCTGCCCGGAAGCCAAGACACTGCTGCAGACCATCCGGGAGCGCCGCTGCGATGCGGTGGTGATCGTGCCGGCCGAACCGGTCGCGGACCAGCTGGACGACCTGCGCGACGCCGAAATCCCGACCATGCTGATCAACAGCGACCTGACCGGCCCGAAGATGGGCTATATCGGCAACGAATCCTATTCCGGTGCGGTCAAGGCGATGGAATACCTGATCGCCTGCGGCCACCGCCGGATCGGCTTCCTGTGCAACTCGCTTGTCAACAGCAACAATCACACCCAGCGGCTTCAAGCCTACAAGGACGTACTCGCCCGGAACGGCATCGCCGGCGATCCGGCGTGGATCGTGCCGCACCATCCGACCGAACAGACGGCGGACGCGGGGTTCGATCAGTGCCGTTCGCTGCTGAAACACGCGCCCGGCGTGACCGCGGTTTTCTGCACCAACGACGAGATGGCGATGGGGGCGATCAAGGCGTGCTGGGAGGCGGGGCTGCGGGTGCCGGACGATATTTCGGTGATCGGCTTCGACGGCCTGCCCTACGGCAAGTACCTGCATCCGGCTCTGACCACGGTGCGCCAGCCGCTGACCGAACTCGGGGCCGGAGCGGTCCGCTATCTCGATGAGTTCCTGAAGGGGCAGCGTACCGTGCTGCCGGAAGAGACGCTCGGGACCGAGCTGGTGATCCGCGACTCTGTAACCACCGTCAAATAGGGGGAATCTTCATGTCGAACATTTATGGTTGTATCGCCGCGGTGCTGCTGACCGCAACCGTTGCCGGAGCTGACGATCTTCTGCTCTCGGACAATCCGGCCGGAAACGCATTCGATTCCGGCGTGAAACGGATCGCGACCGGCGCGGCGCTGACGTGGATCACCGACGGCGAATTCGCGACCGGATCCGCCGAACTGCTGAAAACCGGCAGCCGCCCGGACGGAACGAACCGGGTGCTGCTCGACGGGCGGCGCGGTTCCGACGGCAACTGTCAGGCGTTCGGCAACTGGGGCGGCCAGTATTACGGCACATTCGTGATCGACCTCAAGGCCGACTACCTGGTCACCCGCGCCTCGGTCTGGTCGCAGCAGACCAGAACGCAGGGAATCGAATCGCTGGAACTCCTGCTCAGCTCCGACGGCAAGAAATTCGTCGCGGTCGGCAGCGTGAAACCGGCGGACGACCTGCTGAACCGGACCGAGAAGCTGGGCGAGCGGATCGATCTCGTGCTGGAGAAACCGGCAATGGCCCGTTATGTGCAGTTCCGGGTCAAAAAGCATCCGGCCCGGATGCAGATGATTCTGGCCGAAGCGGCGGTCTGGGGCGCCCGGCTGCCGCAGGGGGCCGACCGGACCGTCTGGCTGCCGGAAAACCAGCGTCCCGAAGTCGCCGTGACCGGGCGCGGCATCGGCTCCGGCGCGCTGGCGCTCGACTGGAGCGGTTTCGGTTCGGCTTCACAGGTGAAAAACTACCGGCTCTACCGTTCGGCCAAGCCGTTTTCAAATGCGGCTTCCGGCCAAGCCGAGCGGATCGGTGAGTTTCCGGCCCGCATCACGAAAACGACCGTCTATCCGCTGACGCCCGGCGACACCCTCCACTACGGCGTCACGGCGGTTTACGAGGACGGCGAATCCCCGGCGGTGAAGCCTTTCACCTACACCGTGCCGCAACCGCTGGAGTTGAAGACCTTCGGCGATATGCTTGCGATCAACCATTTCTGGGGCGGCGGAGGAGCGCGCCATACGCCGCGTACCCGTGAATGGGAGACCGTCGCGCTGGACCTGCTGGCCGAATCGCCGTTCAGGACGATCCGCTGGTGGGAGAGCTATCCCGAAATCGTCGGGAAATTCTACGACCGGGGCATCGCCGTGACGACCTTTTCCGGGGAGCGCAACTACAGAAACGGCAAACAGCTCGGCATCCACCTCTTCGGCTCCGGCAACGAACCGCACCTGCACGGCATCCGGGGCGGCGAACACGCCGGACGGGTGGCGCAAATCAACCGCGACCTGAAAAAGGAGATTCCGCAGGCGCTGCTTTATGCTCCGACCGTCTGCCTCGACGGCCGCTCGCTGGAGTTTCTCGAAGCGTTCTACGCTGCCGGAGCGAAAGAACACTTTGACGTACTGGATGTCCACAACTACCTCGGCAATACCGCCGACTTCAGCTATCCGCCGGGCTATCCCTCCGGCAGCCCGGAGGGACTGTTCGAGCGGATCGCGAAGGTCAAGGCGATCATGGCGAAATACGGCGATGCGGACAAGCCGATGATCACCACCGAATTCGGCTACACCGACTGCAACGTCGCCAATCCGGTCGGGGAGATGACGCCGGAGCGCAAGGCCGCGTTTCTGGTGCGCGGGCTGGTGATCCAGCACGTGCTCGGCTTTCGGCGGGTGTTCGTGTACAGCTTCTGGGACGAGGGGGAGGACCCCAATTACACCGAGCACGCATTCGGCCTCGTCGATTACAAACTCCAGAAAAAGCCCGCTTATTTCGCCAGCCAGGTGCTGGGCCGCGAACTTGGCGACTGCGTGTACGATTCCAAAATGAAGGGAGCCGACGAAGTGAACTACGGCTACGTCTACCGCAAAGCGGCGGGAAAACGGTACGTGACCGTCGTCTGGAACGGCGCTTCCGGGATGGCCGGAACTTTCCGCACCCAACCGGGAACCGTCATCGTCACCGCGATGACAGGCGGTAAAAAGGAGGTCAAAACCGCTCCGGACGGCAGCTTCCGGGCCCTCTACGGCCCCGCCCCGGTCTATCTTGAAAGCGCCGCCCCGGCCGAGCTGGTCAAAACCGCCAGGGTGGAGAAACAGCTTGCCGCCGACCGGGTCATCCTGAAGCCGGACGCTTCAGTCGTGGTCACCGGAGCCGGGCATCGTGCCGGGATCGGCGCAACGCTCTCCAATCCGACCTCCGAAACACTCGACGTGCAATTGTCGCTCGAATCGCCGGAAGGCAAAACGCTTGCGGCGCGGACGGTCAGGCTCGCGCCGGGCAAGAGCGAACACGCGGTTCTCGCGGCGCCGGCCGGAACCGGGCTGATCCTCGACCGGTACGAGCTGGCGATCCATTATGAGGGACGCTACGAGAGCCGTTCCGACAGGACTACGGTTTTCGTGCGCCGCCTTGCGGAAAAGCCGGGCGTTTCGACCGCGAAGCTGTACGGCTACGGCAGCGAAGTCTATGTGCTGGCCGACGATGCGCTGGAGGTCACCGTCGATCCCCGCCGGGGCGGGCGCATCCTTGAAATCTACGACCGCCGCACCGGGTGCAACCAGGTCACCGTCCCGTATGACCGGCTGGGCGGACTGCACAACATCGCCTTTGCCTACTGCATCTGGGACGAGGTCAAAGCGCCGCACGGCTTCGGCATCGGGCGCAACGCGCCGTATCAGGTCAAAGTGCTGCCGGACGGCCTCACGCTTTCCGCCGGCGCTCCGGGCAAGCTCGCCGTGACCAAGACCCTGACTCTCGGCGGCGGCGGCGTGCTGAATCTGAATGTGAAACTCGACAATCGCAGTGACCGCGAACTTGCCTGTTCGTGGTATATGCACCCGGAGTACACGGTCGGCGGCGAAGCGGTCAGCCACTCCGATCTGCTGACGCTGCCGATCGGCGGCAAGAATCTGGACATCCCGTACTGGACCGGGCTGGGCGACCGCTCCACGCCGGAATTTTCAGACGGTTTCTGGATGCTGACCAGCCCGTCGAAGCAATACCGCATCCGTCAGGACTTTTCCACGGAAAAGTTCCGCAAGCCACGGCTGTGGTTCGGCATCGGCTGCTGCAACCTCGAAATGGAGAGCAGCCGCGGCCTGAAGCTCCGTCCCGGCGAAAGCTGGACCGGCGATCTGAAATGGACATTTTCACAGATCCGATAAACAGGAGGGAACACCATGAAACGAATTTTTACCTTGATTGAGCTGCTCGTTGTGATCGCGATTATCGCGATTCTCGCCTCCATGCTGCTCCCGGCGCTGAATCAGGCGCGGGAACGGGCGCGAACTATTACCTGTGCCAACAATTTGAAACAGCATGGAATGATCGGTACACAATATGCCGGGGATTTTGAAGACTATATTCTACCGTCAAAAGGGGGCGGCAACTGGTATTGGAATTATGGCTATGTGTTGAAAAAATACACCAGCTACAATATCGATGAGAAAATTTTCCATTGTCCCAATATGAATGTTGTTTATCCTTCTTATGGGGATTCTGATAAACTGCGCGGTGGATACGGCATCAATACCATGAATTGGAAATCGGTTGATGAAGAAAAACCGTGTGGATTGATGAAAGGTGTTGATGTCGTTTCCGGAGAGAATGTCAATCGCTCCCGCAAGCTTACAACACTTAAAAGCAGTTCGTCAGTAATCATGTTTATTGAACTTTACAGCGGTTCCGTCGCTTATCATTCTTCAGGGGACATCAAGGGGCCGGCCAGTGGGATTCCGGCAGGTGCGATGAGTGGAATCCGGCATGTCAACACTGCAAACTACGGATTTACAGACGGTCATGTTTCCAACTGCACCTTTTCAACCATAATCGGTACAATTGCTGTGGACAGCAATACTTACAACGGTCCGCTCTGGTATAAATATACCGGAAGCATGACCCTGAACCGCTAAATTCATAAGGAAATTCAACTCAATGTCTCTTATGATTCAGGGTTCGGCGCTGCCGAACATCCCGTGGCAGGAGCGGCCCGCCGGCTCCTGCGAACTTGTCTGGCGCTACAGCGGCAATCCGGTGATCGGGCGCGATGCGACGCCGACCTCCAACAGCGTATTCAACAGCGCGGTCGTACCGTTCCGGGACGGCTTCGCGGGCGTGTTCCGCATCGACGACCGCCGCCGCTTCATGCAGCTTCACACCGGCTTCAGCCCGGACGGCATCCGGTGGAAACTGACGCCGGAGCCGATCAGCTTCACCCCGGAGTGTCCGTCGGCAGGCAGTTTCACGCAGGGATACGACCCGCGCGTGCTGTGGCTTGAAGACCGCTGGTACGTGATCTGGTGCAACTGCGTGAACGGCCCGACCATCGGACTCGGCTACACCTTCGATTTCAGGGAATTCCACCAGCTTCCCTGTGCATTTCCGCCCTTCAACCGCAACGGCGTGCTGTTTCCGCGCAAGATCGGCGGCAAATACGCGATGCTGAACCGCCCGAGCGATAACGGTCATACTCCGTTCGGCGATATCTTCTACTGCGAAAGTCCCGACCTGCGACACTGGGGCTATCACCGTCATGTGATGGGAGCCTCCAACGGCTGGCAGGCGACCAAAATCGGCGCCGGCCCGATTCCGGTCGAGACCTCCGAAGGGTGGCTGCTCTTCTATCACGGCGTGCTGACCAGCTGCAACGGCTTCGTATACAGCTTCGGCGCGGCGCTGCTCGACCTTGATGAACCGTGGAAGGTGATCGCCCGCTCCGGCAGCTACCTGATCGCGCCGCGCGAACTTTACGAATGTGTCGGCGACGTGCCGAATGTGACCTTCCCCTGCGCCGCGCTATGCGACGCCCCCACCGGCCGCATCGCGCTGTATTACGGCTGTGCGGATTCGGTGACCGGGCTGGCCTTCTGCAACGCTTCCGAAATCATCGGCGCCCTGAAACAGGGGTATTGACGCCGGAGGATTGGCGGAAGTTGAAGACGGGGGTGCTCCACGCATGACAATGACTGTTGATCATCGGGTCGCGATAGGGGGAGCGCAGGGGCTCGGAGGGGACGAAGACTTCCCAGAAGGTGTCCGCGCCGAATTCAACCATTTTTCCCCAATATCGACGGGTCAGGGCGCGGGCGGCTTCATGCCGGCCGAATTGTTCCAGCGCCAACACCATCTGATTGTGCAGGAAGGGACCGCCGGGGCCTGTCGCCGCCGGTTCGGCGATCACCCGTAACAGCAGGTCGGCGGCCTGATCGCGGGGAACTGCTCCGGCCAGCGCCATCCAGAGCTGTGACGCCCAGGAGATCTGCCCGCCGGGACCGCAGCGGAAAAAGCCGCTGTCCCGGTCCAGCCAGAGTTCCACCGCCGTCCGGCGGAGGCGTTCGGCGATCACCGGATATTCGAGGACTTCGGCTTCGGCACCCAACTCGCGGGCCAGCTCGAAGGTGCGCTCCAGGGCGTAGATCATCACGCCGTGGGCGGCGCACTCCTTTTCCAGATTCTCCTGCCAGTCGATGAAGATCCAGCGGCCTTCCCGCTCGACCAGGCGGTCGTCCTCGAACTCCTCGAAACCGAGTTCGCACTGCCGCTTGGCGACCGGCCACAGGTCGCACACAAACTCCCGGTCGCCGGAGGCGCGCAGGTAATCCAGCAGCATATCGCCATACAGCACCTGATAATCGTAGAGCAGATTCCCGGCCACCGGCAGCGGATGCTTCAAATAAAGGCAGCCGGGCACGCGCCCCTCGTCCCCGGTCGCCGCCGCGAACAGCAGCAGGCAACGCTTTACCAGGTCGAGGTTGCCGAAACTCGGATAGTTCGCGAGCGCCTGAAGCCGGAGGTCGCCCAGCCAGAGCCGCCGATCCCGCTTGGGGCCGTCTTCGAAACACTCCTGCATGCAGGCGGCCAGCGTGGCCATGCCGATGCGGTCGATCTCGCGGTCCAGCCCGTCGCAACTTGGGGCGGGCGGCGGCAGCTTGCTCCAGTCGGCGGAAGTGGTGGTGTCACAGCAGATATTCTTCAGGCGGAAGCGGTACGCGTCGGAACCGGCTTCCACCCGGAATTTCAGGTAGCGGAACGCATAGCGGCGCGGCAGGCGGATCACGCCGCTCGGATCGTCGTACACGAACTCCTGCTCCTGCAGCCAGCCGCGGCCGAGCGTGCCGTGGTACGAAGCGAAATCGCTCGCCAGTTCGAACGGGGTTTCCGCGAATTTGGCCCGAAAGCAGAACGGCGCATCGACCGGGCGGGTAAATTCAAATTCCAGTTCCAGATGGCCGACGCAGTATTCGCCGAAGTCGAAGGTGAATTCGCAGTTGCACGGCAGCTCCGCGCCGACGGCCTCCGTGAGTTTGCCGGCTTTAACGGTTTTCCACCCCTGCCAGACGGCGGGATCGGCTTCGGGGCGGACCAGCGCGACGGGGGCGACCCGGCGATGCCGGAGTTCTGGCAGCAGCCGGTCCGCTTCGGCAGCCCAGCGGTGAACCTCTTTGAAGTACATGGAAGTTTCCTGTGGCGGATTATTTCTGATCGTCGAATTTACCGGTCATGGCGACGCCGCGGTTGTATGCCCATACGCCGGTGAGCAGCGCAAAGAACGCCGCCAGCAAGTAGGCATGGTGCAGCTCCATCCCGAAACCGACCGGACCGCCGTGGGCGGGGGAGATCCACAGGATGTAAGTGCACACGATGAAAGTCATGAATACTCCGGGAATCATCGGCACCCAGCCGGGCTTTTTCTGCGAAACCAGCCAGACCGTCGCCCCGGTCAGCGTGCAGGCGGAAAGCACCTGATTGCCCCACGCGAAGTAGTTCCAGAGCCGGTTGAATGCGGCGGTATTCTGATTCGACCACCACAGCAGCAGCGCGACCGCCGCGATCAGCGGCAGGCAGAGCAGGACCCGGTTGAGGATGTGTTTCTGGTCGATGTGGAACATTTCGGCCAGGCTGAGCCGCAGACTGCGCATCGCGGTATCCCCGGAGGTGATCGCGAGGATGATCACGCTGATCACGGTCACGGCGCCCACCCAGGAGCCGAGGAAGTACTTGGTGATTTCGCTGAGCACGTTGGTCGGGTTGTCCGCCATCATCTGCGGGAAGAGGTTGTAGATCGCCAGCCCCGCCGCCGCCCAGATCATCGCGATGATCCCCTCGACCACCATCATGCCGTAGAAGCTGGAACGCGCCTGTTTTTCATGGGCCATCGTCCGGGCGATGATCGGCGACTGGGTCGCGTGAAAGCCGGAGAGGATGCCGCACGCGATCGTCACGAACAGCATCGGCAGGATCGGGTTGTTGTTTTCCGGCGTGAACATGCCCGCCTTGAAGCCGGCGGTTTCGGTCAGCAGTTCGGGCATGGAAACACACTTCCACATCAGCGCGCCGAAAATCGCGAATGTGCCGAGCAGCAGCAGCCCGCCGAACACCGGGTAGAGCGAACCGATGATCTTATCCACCGGAAACAGCGTCGCCGCAATATAGTAGAGGAAGATCGCCGCCACCGCCGTCCAGAACAGCGCAGTCGACGGCCAGAAACCGTCGATCAGCCGGGCCGGGACGTTGATGAACACTGCCACCACCAGCAGCAGCAGGAAAATCATGAAAACCGAAAAGATGCAGTAGAAGGTTTTGCCGGTGGTCATTTTTATCAGGGCGGGCAGGTTCGCGCCGTTGTTCCGCACCGACATCATTCCGGCGATGAAGTCGTGCACCGAGCCGCCGATGATATTGCCGATCGGGATGATCAGGAACGCGATCACGCCGAATTTGATGCCGAGGATCACGCCGATCACCGGACCGATTCCGGCGATGTTCAGCAGCTGGATCAGCATATTCTTCCAGTGCGGCAGTTCCAGATAGTCGACGCCGTCGTAGTTCTTTTTGGCGGGAGTCGGGCGGTCGTCCGGGGCGAGTATCCGCTCCACGAATTTCCCGTAGGTGAAGTAACCGATGACCAGAATCAGCAGACCGACCACAAAAAGCAACATGATTATTCGACCCCCATGCAACATTCTGAACCGGCGGATATTAGCCGGTTGATTTTCTGAAACGGATTAATATAATTCGCCCGCCTCCGATTTGCAACCGTCCGCGGTGAAAAATTCTACCGGAAACACTGGTGCAGCAGCGCGGCGAAACGCGCCGGAACCGTCAGGCGCCGCAGCCACTTCTGCGTGATTCCCAACCGGAAAAACGGCGAGCGGCCGAAGGTGAAATCGAGCAGGCGGACAGCCCGGTGCATGTGGGAGAATTCGATCCGATCCGCGTCCTCGGCGAATGCGAACCCCGCCGCAAACACCCGCGCCGCCGGAGCCGCCAGCAGCAAATGGCGCAGCCCGGTGTTGTAGGGCATCTGCTGGATCTGCGTGCCGCAGAACTCCATCGTGTCGAGTTTCGAGAACCAGAACTCCCCGAACATCGCGGCGGCTTCGGGGGACGGTTCAAACCGCCGGCCGACCGCCGGGCAGTTCAGCATCGAAATCCGGGGGGCCCGCGGGTTCAGCACCGTCAGCGGCGCGGCGCCGGTGTGCAGCCTGATATGGTCGAGCGAACGTTTCAGCCGCCTGGCGACGCTCATATCCTCCGGGCGGTCGTCGCGCAGGTAGCCGGCCAGAATATTGCGGAATTCCGAACGGACCAGCGCGTCGCAGCGGATTGAGGAGGCCAGTTCCCGCTCCAGCTCCGGCCGGGCCTTGGCGACGAATGCGGTCAGTTCCGGCGCGAAAGAGTCGTCCGCCTGCCGGATTGCGTCGGCCATGCTCTTCTGATCGTGGAAGTCGAGGATGCGGGCCGCCGTGTAAAGCCGCAGCGGCCACGGCAGCTCCGGATCGCGCAGCAATTGCCGGAACCCGGCGTGGACCTTGCGCACCGTCGCCAGCGGGGCGGGGTTGGATTTCGAGTAGACCGCGTCATTCGCCATCCGGCGGCTGCCGAGCTGGCGCGCCAGAATCGCGATTTCGTCGAGCCGGTCGCCGAGCCGCCTGCCGCCGGGATGGACTCCGGGGCAGATGTAACGCAGCTCCGCCGAGATTCCTCCGTCCGCCCAGTGCTGGATGTGCAGCGGGAAGATCCGGCAGCTCAGCGGTTTGGCCGCATAGCCGTGAAGCCGGTGAATCTTGCAGAGCTTCCCGTCGGAAAAGACGCACCGGCCGTCGGCGCGCTTGCGCAGCGCGAATTCATCCGGTCGCTCCGACGGAGCGAAACAGCCGTCGAAATCCGGCACGTCCGGGAGCCGCAGCGCCATCAGGTCCGCCGCCTCCTGCCGGGTGACCAGCACCTCAAAGAGATTGCAGCAGCCGACCTCGCAGCAGAGGCAGCGCCCCGCCTGATCCGGATTCAGTGCGCAGTGGAAATTTCCCATCGGCAACGGTCAGGGCTTGACCTGCCAGTCGCCGCCGGCGGTCTGAATCCAGACGCCGGAAGGGGCGCGCTCCGCCATCCGGGCCGCCCAGCGCTGGGCGACGAATTCCGGCGTGCTGTTCTGCTTCCGGGCGACGACCTCGAAAACCAGCCGGCGGTCGCTGTTTTCGGCTTCCATCACCTTGCGGACCTGATCGGTGACCTTGCCGTTTTCGGTACGGACCTCCAGCAGTCCCTTGTTGTTTTCGCCGAGCAGCTGGGCGCTCTTGAAGGCCTTGATCTGGTCGCGGCGGGCCCGGCGGCGTTCCCGCACGTCGGAGCTGTTCGGGTCCGCCTTGAGGTCGGGCTTGCTGTCGGGACTCAGGGCCTGCGTCAGCTCCTTGTCCACTTTCAGGTTCACATTCAGGTCGATCTGCACCGGCTTGATCGTGACTTCGCTTTCGGTTTTGATGGTCGGCGTGCAGCCGCAGACGGCGGCTCCGACCGCCGCCGCCAGAAACAGTGGAACATATCTCATTTTTTACCCTCCGTGAGTGTTTTTACCTTTTCATTGAGCTTCAACAGATAGTTGAGCGGAATCGTGGTGTTGATATTGAGCTGGATCCCCTGGAAACGGGCCCGGGCCGCCGGATCGCGCCGGAGCTGGCCCGACTCCTCGTCATAGGCGAACGGCAGCGCCTGATTCGGCTGGCCGTCGAACTGGAGCTTGACCGCCAGCGCGTCCTTCTGCATTTCCAGATGGATTTTCGCCCAGCTGTAGGTGAAATCCTTCAACGCCTCCAGCGCGAAGTCGAACTGCGATTGCTGTGCGACCGCTCCCGCCATGCCGTTGACCATTTTTTCCGGGTCGGAGAGCCGGATCGTGTTGGAAACGCCGGGCCGTGTGTACAAATAACTCTGCCCGATCTGAAGCCCGCCGCGGGTCAGCCGCAGCGGAATCTTGCCGTACAGCGCGCCGGTTCCGGCGGCGGAGGCCAGATTGAGCTGGCTGACCAGTTCGGCCAGCTCCAGCCCCTCGCAGTAGAGCGAAGTCTCCCAGAACTGCCGGTCGGTCCGCAGCTGCAGCGAGTTGAGCATCACGTTGCCGCCGCACCAGTCGGCGCGCAAACTTTCGACGATGGTCTGGTTGCGCGACTCGATATCGAACCGCAGTTCGATGTTGTCGAGCTTCAGGCTGCCCGCATTCAGCTTCCCGATCGAAATGCGCTGTCCGGCCGGAGTATCGCAATTGAGCAGGTCGGTGAAACGGACGTCCAGCTTGATCCCTTCGGCATGGAGGCCGCTCTCCGGCATATCGAATTGCCCGTCATACACATAACAGTGTACGCCGGTGGTGAATTTGCCGTTTTCCAGCCGGGCCGCGCCGCCGAGCGACACGGTCCCGGTTGCGGTCGCATCGCCGAGCGCCGGCACGAACTCACCCAGCTTCAGCGGCTGCTTCGGTGTATAGGGCGGCACGGTCACTTCAAAGAGACAGTCCGGCAGTTCTCCGGCGCGCGGTGAAACCCGCCCGCGGAACTCCGCGTAAACGCCATCGACCAGTTTCGTGTCGAACCGGCCGGTCAGCGACAACCCGTGGTCCTTCACATACAGCGAAGCGGAGGTGTCGCCGATTTCCCTGCCGTCATACAGGATTTTGCCGACTTTCAACTCGGCGGGCAGTTCCGGGGTCGGGCGCAGCGGCATCGACAGCGAAATGCCGGAGACCGCCAGCTTCCGTTCCGGATTCACCACGCCGATCCCGCTGCCGGAGATCAGGAAAGAGCGATCCGCTCCGGTCAGCCGCAGCAGCGGTACGGTGGCGGTGAAACCGTGTGCGACGGCCTTTATGTTTCCGATCAGCAGCGAGGCGTCTTCGATCCGCCCGCCGTCGGCGGTCTGTGAAAACAGGAATTTCCAACTGACCGGGTCGAAGGACTCCACCCGGACCGCCCCCTTGTCGAACGAAAACGGACTCAGCGGGCTGGAGCCTTCCAGCCGCAGATGCAGCTCCCGGTTCTCCATGCCGTACCGCACATTGAATTTCTGCTGAATCCGTACCGGCCGGGCGAAGTTGACCGGTAATGCCCCCGCCGGAAAGTTGAGCGTCGCCTCCACATCGCCTGCGGCCTGCATATCGCCGCCCGCCAGCGTCAGCGCGGTATCGAATTTCAGGTCGGCGCTCCCGGAAGCCCGGAAGCCCAGCAGATCGGAGACCGCCTCAAGCTGCAATCGCGAATTTCCTTTCACATTCACCAGTTTCCGGTCGAGGTCGATTGCGGCGGAAATCCGCATATCCTGTCCGCGCGGAATCAGGTGCAGCTCCGCGCTGATCCGCTTCCAAGCGTTGTTCTCGCTGGTCAGGGTCGCATCGACCGGCAGCAGGACCCGGCGGCCGCCGATGTCGGCCAGCACCCGCACCGATTTTAATGTGATCTTTTCCAGCACGACCATCGGGCCGGTCGCGTTTCCTTTCAGCGGCAGTGAAATCATAGTCCCCTCGCCCGATTCCCGTTTGCCGAACGCGGCGGCTCCCTGCCGCAGCTGCTCCAGATCAAGGCCGTCAACCGTCAGCCCGCTCTTGTCATGCCGGATCGCGAGCTGGGCGCCGCTTATGGTTATATTTCTGATGTCCAGCACCCTGGGATCGGTCCACGGGAAGTGGGGAACGTAATCGACCCGCACCGAATCCACCGACAGCTTCCGGCCCTTGGCGTCGGTCAGGATCAGGCCTTCAAGGTCCGTGCCGGTCACGCCGATCCGGCGGATCGTCATTTCGGTGCGCTCCAGACCCAGCTGTTTGAGATAGGGCGGCAGATAGCGGGCGGTCAATTCACCGGGCAGATACCAGTTCCAATAGATCAGCGCCCAGACCGCCCCGGCGCCGATCGCGACGACCAGCAGCACGAGCAGCGCCGCCAGAATTTTGGCGGTCACTTTCAGGATTTTACCGACTGTTTTCCACTTCGACATTTTATTTTCCTATGCAGAACCGGCTGAAAATATTGTCCAGAATATCCGGCTCGACCGTTTTTCCGATGATTTCGCCGACCGTGTGCAGCGCGTCGCGCAGCATCAGCCCGGCCAGCTCGAATTCCCCGCATTCAAAATGGGCGGCCGCGTCCGGCAGCAGCCCGGCGGCCTCCTCCAGCAGCCGGGCATGGCGGGCGTTGACCGCGACCTCCGGCAGTTCCGGCCGGGGCGTATCCACTGCTTCGCGCGCAAAGGCGTCCAGCAGTTCCTCAATCCCTTCGCCGGTTTTCGCCGAAATGCGCACCGTCGGGCCGTCCAGTTCCGGCAGAGCGCGTTGCGGCGCGAGGTCAAGCTTGTTCCAGACCGCGATCCGGCCGGGCGCTGGATGACGCGCCATTTCCGCGAGTTCAAGGTCGAGCTCGTCACCGGAGGCGTCCAGCAGCCAGAAGGTTACCTGCGCGCCCTCGATCGAACGGCGGCTGCGTTCGACTCCGAGCTGTTCGATCGGGTCGCTGCTGGACCGGATGCCCGCCGTGTCGGTCAGGCGCACCGGCAGGCCGCGCAGCACCGTCGAAGCCTCGATGGTGTCGCGGGTGGTTCCCGGGATCGAGGTCACGATCGCGCGTTCCATGCCCAGCAGCCGGTTCAGCAAACTGGATTTGCCCGCGTTGGGCCGCCCGGCGATCACCAGATTCACCCCGTCGCGCAGCGTCGCGCCGATGCCGCGGGTGGCGAGCAGCCGCTTCAACTCGTTCTCCACGGCGCGGATCCGCTCCGGGACCCCTTCCTCCCACGCCAGCTCCTCATCCGGGAAATCGAGGTGGGATTCGGCTTCGGCGCGCAGATTGTTCAGCTCCTCGTAAAGCGTTTCCAGCCGGGAGCTCAAAGCGCCCGCCAGCTGTTTTTCCGCGAGCTTGAACGCCATGTCGCTTCCGGCGGAAATCACGTCGCCGACCGCTTCGGCCTGCACCAGGTCAAGTTTGCCGTTCACAAAGGCGCGGAAGGTGAATTCGCCCGGCTCCGCCATCCGGCAGCCGGAGGCCAGCACCAGCTTCAGCGCCTGTTCCGCCGCCGCCGCGCCGCCGTGGCAGTGCAGTTCGACCACATCGTCGCCGGTGTAGCTGGCCGGGGCCTTCATATAGACCGCCAGCGCCGGGTCCGGCCCGACCTTGCCGAGCAGCATGGTCCGCGGCGGGGCCTCCGCGAGCGAAGTGCGGCTCCGCCAGACCCGGCCGCCGATCGCCAGCGCGTCGGGGCCGGAGAGCCGGAGAATCGTGATCGCTCCGCCGATTCCGGTCGCCGGAGCCGCGATGTTGTCAAAAGTATTCATATCAATAACATAGCACGGCAGTCAAGGCTTTGCCAGTCGTGGGGCCGCTTTTCAGCGTTCTCCGGGCACCAGCTGCGGCGTCGCGATCACCGCGACGTGGTCGGCCCGCCCCGGAGCGCCGGAGATGCGGCGCAGCAGTTCGTCCAGCGCCAGTTCCGCGAGCATCCGGTTGCCGAGGTCGATCGACGCGGGGCGCGGGTAGAGCCCCGCCAGATATTCCGGAGTATGGTTGCAGGAGACCACCGGAATCGTCACGCCGCCGCCGCGCCGGGTCAGCACCCGGTAGAACAGCGCGGTCAGCCGTTCCTCCGGCGAGAACAGCCCGTCGCAGCCGGAATAGTCGGCACCGTTGAGCGCCGCTTCGAGCACTTCCGCCGGAGCCGTCTCAAATCCGGCGGTTCCGCCGGGCAGGGTCACGGCGATCCGGCCGCATTCGCGTTCCTGTGCGAAAAATTCAAAGCGGAAACCGTCCACCCGGGCCGGAAAGCCCGGATTCACGCTGGCGACATCCAGCACCGCCGGCCGCCGGCAGCCGCGTTCGATCAGGTAGCGCGCCGCCAGCCGTCCGGCGAACTCGTTGCCCATCAGCACGGTCTGCCCCTCGTCGGCCAACCGGTGCGAATTGAGCCACACATGCGGAATCCGCGCGAACACCCGGCCCAGCTCCGGCGCACAGCCGCCGTGCCCGGCGATGATCAGCCCGGCCAGTTCGCCGCGCAGGTGGCGCGCCTCCAGCTCCAACGGCAGGATTTCGGAAGAGAGCAGTTGCAGACTCCATTTGCGCGGCAGTTTTTCCGTGATCGCGGAAAGTTTGTTCACGATCACGCGCGGATCGGATTCCGAACCGGGCAGCATCAGCACGCCGAGCGTTTTTCCCGCCGCGTTTGCGGAACGCCTGCGGCGCGGAGCGGCCTGCTGTTCGCCCAACACCGCCAGCACCTGTTCGCGCTTCTCCGGCGCGACCGCCCCGGTGCCGTTCACCACTCGCGAAACCGTTGCCGCCGACACCCCCGCCCGGGCGGCAATCTCCCTGATCGTCAGACCCATATCGAACTCTCCATATTGTTGTTTATCATTGAATATACTGGTTGTTTCTGAATGTTTCAAAGATTTGTTTCAGCGGTTTTGATTGAAAATCATTGCGGAGTCGCCGATTGTGGATCATACTATACGGCAGACGGATACAATCAACCAGGATGGACCATGTCATGAAACGGAAACTTCAGGGAATTATCGTACCGCTGCTTACGGCGCTGGAAACGCCGGAAACTTTCGACCGCAAAGGCTGCGCCGGATTGATCGAACATGTGATTTCAGGAGGCGTCGACGGCATCTTCATTCTCGGCTCCACCGGGGAGGGGCCCGCCCTCTCCCGGAGTGTGCAGCGTGAGCTGATCGAACTTGCCGTGGAACAGGTGGCGGGACGGGTGCCGCTGCTGGCCGGGATTTCCGGCGCATCCGGCGCCGATTCGCTGGAGCTGGGGAAATTCGCCGCCAATTCCGGCGTCGATGCGCTGGTCGCGGCTCCTCCCTGCTACCTGCCGCCGGATCAGGAGGAGCAGGTCGAATACTTCAGGCGGCTGGCCGGAGAGTGCGGCTCGCCTCTTTTCCTGTACAACATGCCTGCCCTGACCAGAGTGATGCTTACGCCGGAAACGGTGATCCGGCTCGCTTCGGTGGAGAATATCGTCGGCTGCAAGGACAGTTCCGGCGACCTGACGTTTTTCGGAACGCTGGTCCGCGAACTGGGAAGCCGCGATGATTTCACACTGCTGACCGGCCCGGAGGAGCTGCTGGCGGAATCAGTCCGCATGGGCGGCGACGGCGGCGTGAACGGCGGAGCCAATCTGTGCCCGGAACTGTTCGCCTCTCTCTACCGCGCCCTCCGGGACAGCGATTCGGAACAGGTTCGGCGGCTTCAGGCGGAGGTGCTTGAACTCGGCAAACTGTACCGGAGCCGTCCCGGCGCGGCCGGAGTGATCCGCGGCCTGAAATACGAGCTTTCCCGGCGCGGCCTGCTTAAAAACGTCCTCGCCTTCCCCGCGCTTCCGCTGCGGTGAGCTTTGCCTCCGGCGGCCGGGTGCGCTTCGCCCCCCGGTCCCCCCGACCGGCAAGGTGCCGGCGCCGGGTACGGTTTTGAATTTTTACTGCGTAAAAATTGCAAAACCGGGGGTATTATCTATCGGTTTATCTGCTCTATCGGCGTTACTCCGCACCGGCACGTTGCCGGTCGTGATCCAACGGCGAAAGCGTTGGCCGCCGGAGGCAACCTGTGCGCGTAGCGCCCAGCTACCGGAGCCTGATTGAAAATCAGGCCGCGTAGCGCACAAGGTCTGCTGCCCGAAAGGGCAAGCAGACCCGCCTGCCTTTAAAACGGCAGGCTTCTCCCCCTGCGCCCGTCTTTACGCTTTGCGGGATCTCCGCATCACTCCAGAATGATCATTTTCCACATTAAATTGATGATTTTCCGCATTTTAAACCGCGCAAACCGTAATATATTTACTGTGCAATCGAATTTTATTGATCTGATCCGGTTAAAAGTGAGGTAAATCAAGATGAGTGACTCATTGTTGTCGAATGTCCGCTATCCGTCGGTTCCGTTGATCGTACATGATCCCTATTTCAGCATCTGGTCGGCCCATGACCATTTGAACGACGGCTGGGAAAGCCATTGGACCGGTTCCGGCGTGGGGCTTTGCGGGCTGCTGCGGGTGGACGGCTCCTGCTGCACGTTCGCGGGGGAGCCGGGGGTTGCCCCGGCGATTCCGCAGACCGGTGTGGAAGTGCTGCCGACCCGCACGGTTTACCGGTTTGAAAACGAACTCGTAAAACTGGCCGTGACTTTCCTGACTCCGGCGCTGCCGCACCGGCCCGATATCCTGTCGCGCCCGGTCACCTACATCATCTTTGAGGTGGAATCCGCCGACGGCAGGCCGCACCGGGCGCAGGTGTATTTCGATATGGGCGGCGAATCCTGCGTCGACCAGCCGGGAGATTCAGTCGTCTGGAGCCGCTACCGTCATGGGGATTTCGAGCTGATGAGCTTTGCTTCGGCTGTCCAGAATCCTTTGAACCGCTCCGGCGACAACCTGCGGATCGACTGGGGGCGCAGCTATCTCGGTGTGCCGAAGAAATTCAACGCCTGTACCGCGATGCGTCCGAACCGGGAGCTGCGCGGCGCATTCGCCGCTTCGGGAACCATTCCGGAAGACGATCTGCTCGACATGCCCCGCGCGGTCAGGCAGGGATGGGTCAGCGCCGCCGTCGCCATTGAACTGGAGGTGGCGGCGCAGGGGGCCGCTTCCGCCTGGATCGTCGCCGGTTATGACGACGTGTGGGCGATCGAATACCTCCACCGCAAACTGGCCGCCTACTGGAAGAGCTTTTTCAGGGATTTCGGCGGACTGCTGACCGCCGTTTATGCCGAATACGAAACGCTGAAATCCGAATGCGAAGCCTACGATGCCGAGCTGACGGCCGATGCGGTCAAGGTTGGCGGCGAACGGTATGCGGTGCTGCTCGGCGGGGCATTCCGGCAGGCGATCGCGGCTCACAAGCTGGTCGCGGATCTGGACGGGACTTTGCTGTTCTTCTCAAAGGAGAATTTCTCCAACGGCTGTATTGCGACGGTCGACGTGACCTATCCCTCCGCGCCGCTTTTTCTGCTGACCCAGCCGGCGCTGCTGAAGGGGATGCTGATTCCGATCCTCGAATATGCCGGAACCTCCCGCTGGAAGTTTCCGTTCGCGCCGCACGACATCGGCACTTACCCGCTGGCCAACGGTCAGGTGTACGGCGGCGGCGAAGAGACCGAGGATGACCAGATGCCGGTCGAGGAGTGCGGCAATATGCTGATCCTCGCCGGGGCGCTGCTTAAGTTCTCCGGTGACAAAACCTTTATCGACCGGTATCTCTCCACTTGGAAGAAGTGGGCGTATTATCTGCTCGACAAAGGGTACGATCCCGAAAACCAGCTCTGCACCGACGATTTCGCCGGACATCTCGCGCACAACACCAATTTGTCGCTGAAGGCGATTCTCGCGCTGGAATGCTACGCGCTGATCGCCCGCGAAAACGGCGAGGCCGCCGAAGCCGGCAAATTCCACAGCGCCGCGCAGGACGCCGCGAACCGCTGGTGCGTCGACGCGCTCGACGGCGACCACTACCGGCTGGCATTCGACCAGCCCGGCACCTGGAGCCAGAAGTACAACCTGATCTGGGACCGGCTGCTCGGCTTCGGCCTTTTCCCGGAGGAGGTCGCGAAGCGCGAGCTGGCGTTCTACCGCACGAAGCAGGAACGCTACGGTCTGCCGCTCGACAACCGCCGCACCTATACCAAGCTGGACTGGATCGTATGGAGCGCGACGCTGACCGGAGATGACGCCGATTTCCGCGCGTTGGTCGATCCGCTGTACGATTGGCTGAATGAAACTCCGAGCCGCGTGCCGATGAATGACTGGTATGAGGCCACCGACGGCAGGCAGGTCTGTTTTCAGGCCCGTTCCGTGGTAGGGGGGCTTTTCATCAAACTGCTGGCCGATCCTGGGGTGCGCGCGAAGTATCTCGCCAAACTCAAGATTCACTCCTGAAAAACAAGGATCGGGGATTTTGCCGCTGCCCGCTGCGGTCAGCGGCGAAATCCCGGCGGGGGAAAGAGGGCGGTGAAGTCGAACTCCGGTTCCAGCCCGGCCAGCACTTCGCGTTCCCGGCGGCGCATCCGGCGACGCGGAGCGGGCGAAAGGTCGTCCTCTCCCGCCGAATGCAGCAGCCCGTGCACGATGTAAAGCACGACTTCGCGCGAATAGCTGGAGTCGGCGCGCTTCTCCCCTTCACGTCTGGCGGCGTCGAGACAGATCAGCAGTTCCACGGCGGCTTCGCCCGGAAACAGCGAGCCGGGATCGTCGAAGTAACTGAATGTGATCACATCGGTGGTGCCTTCGTGGCCGACGAATTTCGCGTTGGCCTGCGCCATCGTCCGGTCGCCGACGAACCGGATGTCCAGATCCCAGTCGAAATCGGCCGGCAGGCCGGCCAGCTCGGCGGCGCGGCGGGCGAGCCGGGTAAGTTCACTTCGTTTCGGCCGGGGGTACCGTCTGGTCTCCCACGAGCTGTTCAGATGCTTCATTGGCGGCGGGTTCTCCCTGGGCCGGTTCGCGCTGGTAGGCGATCCGGCCGTGTTTCATGCTGATCAAGGTATTGATGAAGCTCTGCCGGACTTTGTCCAGCTCGGCGAGCGTGATGTCGGCGCGGTTGAGCTGCCCGTCCTGATAACGTTTCAGGAAGATGTCGTCCACGACCTGTTCGATCTTGGCGGCGGAGGGCTTGTCCAGCGAGCGGCAGGCGGCTTCGCAGGCGTCGGCGAGGCTGATGATCGCCATCTCCTTGTCGCGCGGCGGCTGGCCGCCGTAGCGGAACTGGGACTCCAGCACCGGGGCGGTGCTGCTTTCGCGCCGCTTGTCCGCGAGCGCCTTCGCGTAGAAGTAGTGGACCAGATCGTTGCCGTGGTGCTGGCTGATCGCGTCGCGGACGGTGCGGCACATCCGGTACTGGCGGGCCAGCGCCAGCCCCTCCTTGACGTGGTCGCGGATGATGATGCTGCTCATCTGCGGATTCAAATTCAGATGCTGGTTGGCGCTGTCGAGGTTGTTTTCGGTGAAATACTGCGGCATCGAGAGCTTGCCGATGTCGTGGAACAGCGCCCCCGCCTTCGCCTTGAGCGGATTCGCGCCGATTTCCCGGGCGGCGTCCTCGACCAGGGTTGCGACCATCAGGCTGTGGAAGAAGGTGCCGGGGGCCTCCCGCTTCAGCCGCTCCAGCAGCGGATGATTGTAGTCGCAGAGCACCATCAGCGCCATATTGGTGCTGACGTTGAAGACGATTTCAAACAGGAAAATCAGCAGCAGCGCCAGAATGCCGGTCACGAAAGCGTTGGTGAAAGCCAAAGACAGCGCGACGAGCACCTCCTGCAGATGCGGGATCGAACGCTCCCAGAAGAGCAGGTTCAAATTCAGCACGAAGGTCAGCGGGAATACGGAAACGACGATGCGGAAGAAGTAGGAGCGGTAGTTGGTGGAGCTGCGCACCGCCAGCGCCGCCAGCGACGAGATCACCATCCCCTTGAGCGCGAGGTCGAACGTGCGCTCCGGCGTGACCATCATCGCGGTGATCGAAGCCACGAAGAACCCGGCGCACAGCGCGACCCGGTAACCGAAGATCACCGACAGCAGCACCGCGACCAGCGCCGCCGGAACCGCGATCACGGCCAGCGAGTTGTTGATGAAATTATTCTCGCTGACCAGATAACTGAAAAGTCCGAGGCTGTAGTAGTTGATCAGCAGCGACAGGATCACCACCAGCGCTACCAGCGTGATGCGCTTGTTGACCCGGACCACATCGGGATGGAGATGGTGCAAATAAAAAGCCGCGAAAATCACCAGCACCAGACTCCAGACCATGTTCTGGAACAGCACCGGCAGTTCGGCGTCGATGTTCGCCGCGTCGTCCTCCGCGCGGCTGTAGTCCTGAAACATCTGCAGCATCTGCGGCGTGACCCGGTCGCCTTTGGTGACCAGCAGGTCGCCGCGCGATTTGGCGCGCAGACTTTCGGTGATCGCCGCCTGTGCGGCGCTGCGTCCGGCCTCGGTTCTGGCCGCGTCGAAGTCCAGATTGCCTTCGGGGCCGATCAGCTGCGTGAACAGCGCCGCCAGCTGCCGGCGCACCGGCGGCAGGTCCTCGTTGGTGCTGTGCGACACGCTGCGGGCCAGACGGCGCCCGGCGGCGTCCGGGGCGGGCAGCTCCAGGACGGTCCGCTCGACCAGGCTGATCCGGTTGTTCTGGTCGACGGTGCGGATTTTCCGGCCGACGTTGCGGCCGGACTTGTCGGACGCGCCGATCACCCCCTGGGCGAGCATGGTGGCGAGGGTGCGTTTGAAGTCGCCGCTTTCGCGTTCCAGCGCGTTGATTTTCTCCAACTGGTCCAAAAGTTCCGGAGAGGCTTCCGCCGCCAGTCTGGCCGGGAGATTATCCGCTTCCGGCGTGAATTTTCCGCCGTCACGCTCCATGCGGAGCCGTTGTTCGGCTGCCTGCAGCAGCTCCTGAATCCGGTTCAATATCTGTTTGCTGCGCTCCGTGTTGATCCGGAAAAATTCCGGCTGCTCCTCCGCCGCTTCGCGCCGTTTCGCCGCCAGTTCTTCGAGATCGTTGTACTGGAAGTCCCGGCTGGCGTGGATGGTGCGGGTCGCCTTCTGGCCGACCACCCAGTCGCCCGGGTCTTTCAACTGTTTCTGTGCCGCCATCGACAGCAGAACCGAGGAGACCGCCCAGACCATCACCAGCATCACCACGGCGGGGGCGCTGGAACGGTCGAGGGCGTTGCCGAACTGTTCCAGATCGAACCACGGCTTGGAGTTGATCACCCCTTTGCGCCGCAGTTCGCGGCGGGCGCGGTAACGGGTCAGAAATTGTTTCAGCGAGGAAAACACGGCGGTTACTGCTCCTTTTCAGGCTGGGACGCAGGTTTGTCCTGATAGGCGAGGATGATTTTTTCCAGCAGCGCATGGCGCACCACATCGCGGGTTTCAAAGAAGATGAAAGCGATCTCCTGAATGTTCCGCAGATGGGAGATCGCGTGGCGCAGCCCGGAGCCTTCCCGGCTGCCGAGGTCGGACTGGGACGGGTCGCCGGTGATCACGCACTTCGAGTTGAACCCCATCCGGGTCAGGAACATCAGCATCTGCTCGGTGGTGGTGTTCTGCGCCTCGTCGAGGATGATGAAAGCGTTGTTCAGCGTCCGTCCCCGCATGAAAGCCAGCGGTGCGACTTCGATCACGTTGCGCTCGATCAGCGCCGAAACCTCGTCGAAGCTCATCATATCGTAGAGCGCGTCGTAGAGGGGGCGCAAATAGGGCATGATCTTCTCTTCGAGGCTGCCGGGCAGGAAGCCGAGGTTTTCGCCGGACTCCCGGGCCGGGCGGGTCAGGATGATCCGGCTCACATTCCCTTTCAGGAATTCGGAGACCGCCATCGCCATCGCCAGATAGGTCTTGCCGGTCCCGGCCGGACCGATCCCGAACACCATATCCCTGCCGCGCATGGCCCGCACGTATTCCATCTGGCGGCGGGAACGGGGCATCACCTCGCGTTTTTTGGGGCTGACGGAGATTCGCTCGTTCCACAGATCGCGCAGGTCGTTTTCCCGGCGATCGCGGAAACTGCGGCACAGGAATTCGAAATCGCGGGTTTCAAGCTGATGTTTACGCAGTTCGTAGAAACGGGAAAGCTCTTCGAGAAACGCCTTGACGCGGGCGGTTTCCGCGTCGCCGCCCCTGATTTCGACCCAGTTGTCGCGCGCGACCAGTTTTACGTCGAAGACACTCTCCAGATAACGCAGGTTCTTCACCTCATCACCGGCACAGGCGGTGTGAATGGTCAAGCCTTTTTCAAAATAAAAACGGTTGTCAGCAGCCATGATTCATTACAGATTCTCCGGCAGCGGGCCGGAAGTTGAAAAAGGCGGCGGGAAAATAGTTTCGCGCCGCCCGCTGGTTTGCCGATCCGCCGGATCAGAGCTGCGGAATCTGCAGCTTCATGCCCGGCTTCAGGAAATTCGGATTCTTCAGGAGAACCGGATTCGCCTTGATGATCGCCTCATATTTGCGGCCGTCCTTGTAGACCTTCTGGGCGATGTACGACAGCGTGTCGCCGGGCTTCACGATATAGACCGTGGTTTTGCCGGGGGCGGACGTTTCCGTTTTGGCGGCGTCCGGAGCCGGTTGTTCCGGCTTGGCCGGAGCGTCTTTCGGCTCCGCGCTCTTGTCGGCGGCAGCGTCGACATCGTCGGCCGGCGGGGTGTCGGTCACGACCTCCTCGACCACCTCGGTTTCAGTAACGACGGTTTCCTCTGCGGGAGGCGGCGTCACGGCTTTGCCGGCAAGCGGGGTCTCCGTCGCCTTGGGCGAAAACTTGTCCACGATCGCGGGGGGAGCGGTGCGCGGCGGTTTGAATCCGGAGTAGCTGCGGTCGACATACTGCTCCCACTGCTGCTCTTCTTCGCCGTATTTGACCCCCGCCAACTCCGGCTGGCAGCCGGCAGCCAGCACGACCAGACCCAATCCTCCGAGTCCCAAAGCCAACGCTTTCATTGTGTGCTCCCCTATGCTGTAATTTCTGGATTTTTACGAAAAAACATTCCATGCGGAAATGCCTATAATAAAATATAATCCAAAACTGCTCAAAAACAACCGCTTAACTCAAGATTTTTTCATTGTTCGCATTTTTATTCCGTCCGGTGCCGCCAAAGTGTTCCGGTTTCGGAATTCCGTATCCTGAAAAAAAACTCCCGGCAATCCGATCGGATAGCCGGGGAAGGATGGGAGTTGTCTGCTTCAAGTATTCTGTCAGTTGCGCCGCATCCTTCGGGCGGCCATGATGCCGCCTCCGATCAACAGTGTCGCCAGCACTCCCGGAAGCGGCTGGCCGCTCGGCGCGTCGCCGCCTTTCACCTCATAGATGAAGATGGGACCGACTTTCCCTTCATGGGGAGCGGAAAGCGTTCGTGCGAAATCAACTGCCGTGGAGGAAAAAGTCCCCAGCCAGCTCTCATACCAGATGCCGATCTGGGCGCCGGCATCAAAAGTTCCGCTTTGCCCCAGCTTTGCGCCGGTCGTCACGTCGAAAAAGCCGTAATCTCTGACATCCGCCGGCAGCAGGCGGTCACCGGCGGTGAAGGACAGCGTCGTGCTGCTGTCCATCAGATAATAGCCGCCGCCTTTGCCGTCGGAAGTATATTGGTAAGCCGCGAATATCGGAGCTGCCGCCAACAACATCAACCAGGTAATCGCAATTTTTTTCATCGTCCACTCCTGTAAAAAACGGGTGATTTCATACTTTTGTCTTTTATTTACTATATATGAAAATCTTTAAAAGTCAACTATAAAGATTGATTTTTTAATATAAAATATGGATAATCGCGCCGTGTGCAAATTTCTTAACTGACCCGTAGGGGCGAAGCGAAAAAAGGTCCGGCAAATAAATGCCGGGCCGGGGGAAAATGCCGGAATGTACACAATACATCCCGGCGGGGTTGGGGGAATCCATGTCGTCAGAAAAGCAGCTTCACCTCGTAGACCGGGTTGCGGCCGATCGCGGCCCGCCAACTGCCGGAAAGGCCGGGCGCCGTCAGCGCATCGGAGCCTTCCGGCCTGAGGGCGGTTCCGTTGAGGGCGGCGGAGACCTTTTCGCCGGCGAAGCTCAGCTCCACATTCTGCCACAGATCGCGCGCCGGTGAACCGAGATGGAAGGTGACGCTCTCTTTGCCATTGGCGGCCACGAGGCGGCCGGCGCCTTTCTCGGCGATCACCCGGATCGAGAAGGAGCCGTTGCGCAGCAAAGTTTCGGCGGCGTTCCTTTCCGTCAGGCGGAAGACGAGCTGCACGCCGCGCGGAGCCGCCGCCGGACGGGGCAGGTCGAGCGTGACGGTTTCAGCGTCGGACCAGACGCCCCAGCGCCCCGGCTCCGGCCCCGCGGTGCGGATCAGCGTGGGCTGGTAGAACACCTTGCGGGCGAACGGAGACAGCGTGTCCAGATCGACGGCGGTGCCGGGGCCGGCCACAACCTGAAATTCGGTTCCGGCCGGAACCGCGCCGAGATCGACGGAGGCGTCCGGCTCCTCGAAGTCGAGGATTCCCCTGCCGCGGGCGGCGCTGTCGGAGGCAAGCCGGAAGTCCGGCTGTACTCCGGCCTGTTTCAGCGAATCGGCCCGCAGGCCGCCTTCGCCGGAGATGATGCCAGAGTGCGGATTGGCCGGATCGTTGCCGACTTCCAGATTCGCGTAGAATTCAAAGAGGCTGCCTCTCCAGTCCGGGCGCTTGTGCATCCGGTCGACCGCGAAGATATTGTTGAAATACCGGAAGTTCACATAGTCGCGAGCCGCCCGTCCATAGACCGGCTGCGGCGTGGTGAAAAGGTTGCCGTATGGCCACACGATCGTGTTGTTGAACACGAGAAAACCCGGATCGGGGGGCATCACGAACCGCTTGGAGACCCGCGCCGCGAGCTGTTCCACTCCGATTGCTCCCATTGCGGCGTGTTCCCAGTTGCGTCCCGCCACGCCGAGCTTGAATACGCCCGGCCGGAACTCTCTGGGATTCAGGGCGTCGGCCAGTTTTTTGAATTCCGGCGTACAGGTCACGATGTTGCGGTAGACGTAGATCGGCCCAGGCCACGGCTTGCCGCCCAGCGGCTGCCAGGAGACCGGCTCGAAAACGTCTTCAAAGCGGTTGTTGAAAATCCGCATGTCGCTGGCGTGATTTTCGGTTTCGACCGCGTTGTCGACGATCCGGCGGAACGAGTTGCCGTACACCTGAAAGTGTTTGGCCCAGTCCACGCACCAGCAGGACATCCCTTCAAATGCGTCGTCGACCACATTGTTGCGCACGTGCCAGTTGCTTGCGACGCCGCCGATGATGCCGGTTTCGTAGTTTTTCATCTTGTCCCGGTCGACGTTGACCCCCTTGCGGGCCCAGAAGTAGTAGAAGTGCTTCTTCTGGATATTGGTCCTGCCCCACTTTTCTACCGTGTCGAGCACATCGTTGTAGGTATAGGCGTGGTCATAGAGGCAGTTTTCCACGAAAACGGCGTTGGCGCCGCCGAATCCCCAGACTCCGCCGCGGCAGCCCTTGAAAATGCTGTTGCGCACCGCGATGTTGCTGCCGCCGGTGACCACGCCCGCCGAACCGGGGGTTTCAAAGGTGAAGCCGGAAAGGATCACATGGGCCGGCTTCCGCAGCGAGATGAAGAAATTCGCATCTTTTTTCTGGTAGATGTGCGTGCCGTTGGAACCGGGAGCGAACGGCGGCGAAACCGCGATCACATGGTCGTTCGGATCGGTCGAGCCGTAACGCCCGGAGGGATGGAGCCGCACGTAAAGTTTCTTTGCGGTTTCGTCGTAATAGAAACCGTTTTCGGGAGCCGGATAGCCGTCTTTGACCAGAAAGGTTTTCAACCCCTCCATCGTGGTGTAGGGATAGAGGTCGACCCCGGAATAGAGCACCCGCGACGGCGCCCGGCCGCACGGGGCGCTGTAGATGCCGAGCGCCTTGTCTTCCGGCTGCCAGCGGACCTTCTTCTCGCGGATCGCCCGGTCGGCGGCGGTCAGGACCACGCTGCCGGGCTTGCCGTCGGCGCGGAACGTGACCGGCTGTTCGGCGTTGCCGCCGCGCGCCAGCTCGACGGTTTCAAAGTAGATGCCCGGGGCGATCCACACGGTGTCGCCGGGATTCACCAGGTCTGCGGCCCGCTGGATGGTGCGGAACGGCTTCTCTCTGGACAACCCGTCGTTCGCGTCGTCGCCGGTCGCGGCATTCACGTACCGGTTCACCGACGCGGCGTTGCGCACCGTGTCGCGCCCTTCTCCGGTCAGGCCCAGCTCCTCGTCGGACAGGGCGTCTTTCCAGACGGTGACGCCGCCGATCAGGGTGCCGGCCGGGGCGAGCATGGTGCAGTTTTTGCTGTTGTTCCGGCGGCCTCCGATTCCGATGAGCCCATCTCCGGCCGCCGGGATCACGGCTGTGACATCGGGGCATTCGACCATGCCGCGATAGAGCAGCTTCCCGGTGGCGTGATCGGTCACGGCCAGCGTCAACGCGTCGCCGGGGGAGAAGCGCAGCACGCATTCATACCATTGATCCGGCTTGAGGTCGGGGGCGTTTTTGCCGAAGACTGTCCGGATCGAGTCGCGTTTCCCCGAGGAAATCTGGCCCGCCGGCTTGCCGCCGTCGAGTTCATAGGCGTTCTGTGAGCCGAATCCCATTTCGAAGCCGCGCATGCCGTCCTGCGGCCGGTGGCGGGAGATGACCGCACCTGCCGGTTCCCCCGGATACTTGACCAGCACCCGGACCGTCTGGGCGTCGTCATGGCGGAGGGGAACCGCCAGCATGGTGTTGCCGTCGAGCCGGATCACCTGTTTTTTAAGCTGTTCGTCCGCCGTGATCGGCAAAGGGCGCTTCACCATCGTGCCGTCCGCCAGAATCTGGCGCAGGCCGGAGTCGCTTCTGGAACCGGCTCCCTGCCAGTCGAACGCGGCGGGCGTCGCCGCTCCCGCTGCGAGGAGACCGGCGGTGAACATTGCAATCAGGAATTTCATTTTCATAGGGGCATTTCTCCTTACCAGCTGTCCGCATCGTGCCAGAAGGGAGTCGGCAGATTTTTGGCGCCGGTGCTTCCCGATTTGATTGCCAGCAGATCCGCATGGTTCCGCCACGCGATATGGCCGTCCACGAAGCCGACATTCGCGCCGTCGTTGTGGCGGCGGGCGATGAAATTGCCGTTGTAGAGGTTCAGCGGCCGGGAGATTTTATAATCCTTGGCTCCATCGACACCGGTGCTGGAACTCTCGGTGATCAACATGCGTTCGCTCGGCTTTTTGACTCTGGCGATTTTGCCGTAGCGGGCGTTCGTGACAGTCGATGAATAATTCAAATAGGTGTTGAACGAATAACTGTTGTTGGGCAGTCCTTCGTCATTCGGTGAAGTCAGTCCCATGCCGTCCCGCCTCCCGGAGGGGCAGAGCGCCACCTTGATGATTTCGGAACTGGAAAGTGAAGCACTGTCTTTGGCCAGGCTGCCGCCGAGGTACGGCAGGATCGTATGCCGATCCCGGGGGGCGTAGATCGGTCCGAAGAAGTACCGAGTGTAATATTCGTCCTCGGTCGAACCGATGATTCTTCCCCAGCCGTCAAACTCATTGGAATAAAATACCATCGCCATATTCAGCTGCTTCAGGTTGGAAGTGCAGCTGATGGCCTGCGCCCGTTCGCGCGCTTTGTTCAGCGCCGGCAACAGCATACCCGCCAGAATGGCGATGATCGCTATCACGACGAGCAGCTCAATGAGAGTAAAATTTTTCCTTTTCATGATTCGTGCTCCTTTGCCTTAACTGTCACATAATCACTGATATGTGAAGTTTCTTCGGTTGGACTGTTTTCAATTTTCCATAACATTTTTGAGGCTTCCTTTTTTATTTTTGCTCACATCGCCGTATTCTGTCTTAACATATCAGTGATTATACGCCCCTTCGCCGGAAAGAGCGGGCGGGCCGGGCGGCAGCAGGATGCGCCTCCGCCCGGTTTCGTGATAATCGGAGGCGGTGGATTCCCCGACCTGAAGCAGCGCTTCAGGAGGGAACTCCTCCAGTTCAAACCGGTAATGCAGCCGTTCCGGTGCGGGATTGATCCCGAGATAATGCTCGAAAATCCGGCTGATCAGCGGCATCAGGTCGGGAGTATTCACCACGGTGATCGAAGGGGTGTTGGACCGGGCAAGTTCGGGATTGCCGAAAGAGGTGACCGCGATGTCCTCCGGCACCCGGATGCCGTGGTCCGCGAGGCTGCGGATTACGCCGCGCGCGGCTTCCACCGAAGTACAGAAAATCGCATCGGCACCCTCGAGTTTTCCTTCGCGCACCAGCCGGTCAGTCAGGCTGAGCGCATGGGCGATGGAGGTTTCCGGGGGGACGGCGCGGTCGTCCCAGACTTCGCCGGTGCAGCCGTATTGCTTCAGGGCGCGTTCCCAGACCGCCTGCCGGGGATTGGGATAGCTGAATCCCGGCTCCACGCTCAGGAAATCGATCCGGCGGCAGCCGCGCCGGTGCAGGAAGTTCATCAGGTGGCTGATTGCTTCGATGTTGATGCCGTCGAAACAGCGGATGCCGAACCGGGTCAGGTCGGTGAAGAGTGAAACGACCTGTTCCTTGCGCCGCCGCAGCTTGTCCAGCAGCAGTTGGTTGAGGGCGCTGATCTGGAAGAAGATCACGTCGAATTCCTTGTCCAGCGTTTCGTAGACCACGGCATCGTCACAGTAGCAGAAAGGGACATCCTGATAGCTGCAGCCGTATTTGCGGGCGGCTGCGGCGATGGCGCTGCGCCATTTGTCATTCAGCGCGATGGCGGAATGATGAATATAAGCAACCTGCAGCCTCGGAGTCCCTCCGGGGACGCCGGGAACCCCGAGGCGGCCATTGGCGGCCCGAACCACATCACCGTCATCGATCAACTTCTGCATGGCCTGGCGGATGGTCATATAGCTGATTCCGAATTCCTGCATCAGTTTCGGGGCCCCGGGGAGAGCGCCTGCGAAATAATCGCCGTGTTCAATCCGGCGCCGGAGCACCTCTGCGATCTGAACGTACTTGGGTATGGCCACGGTTTTACCTTTTCTGAAATCCAGTTTTCTATCTAGATATATTTCTATCTATATTATGGCAAACTCCAATGAAATTGTCAAGAGGGGAGTATTGAAAAAAGTAATTTTTTTCCAGATAGCTGGTCGGGCCGGGCGGTATCGGCTGTTTTTATTTATTTTTTATTCGGACTCTTCTTGAAATCTCTGAAATGGGATGTATATTCTGTAATCACATTCAACGGCAGGTTGAATTGCGTGCACCCATAGCTCAATTGGATAGAGCGTCTGGCTACGGACCAGAAGGTTAGGGGTTCAAATCCCTTTGGGTGTACCATTTTACCCTCAGATTCCTCAAAAAAGTGCCATTCGGTGCCATTTCAGCCTTTCAATCCTCGAAATCAGTGTTATTTTAGCTCACGAGGATAGTTACGAGGAAACAGGGCAATGGCGAGGAAAGTCATGAAGCAGGAAGTCGGCACCATCTACCAGAAACCAAGCGGAATTTACTATTATCGCTATCAGATCAATGGTGAACGAAAAGCGATCAGCCTGAAAACCAAAAATCAGGAAGAAGCGAAGCGGAAAGTCAAAGAGCTGCTTCCGGTTCTGAAAGCAACCAGCATAGAGGTCGTTTCGGCACATGTCGCTCACGCGCGCAATCTGGTCAAACCGGCAAACGTATTGCCGCTTACCGAGGTGTGGAACACTTATTCCAGGCATCCGAACCGCGCTACCCCTGCGACCGTAAACGAACGGCTCAATTATGAAGCCGACTTGCGAGATTTTCTGGCATCTCTGCCGGAAAGCTGCCAATATCTTCACGAAGTGACGCCGGGACTCGCTGATGCCTATGCGCAAAAGCTTCGGGAACGTCAACTGGCCGTTGATACGCACAACCGCAAGATCAAACGGTTGCGGAAAATCTTCTCTACTCTTATTGAGTATTGTCCCGACGGTTCCCCGTTTCAATCTCCAGTCCTGTGGCGTAAAGACCGCGAAGAGCAGGAACACAATACACGCCGTCTTGCCTTTACTCGCGAACAGGAACAAGCATTGCTGGACGTACTGGCCGATTCTACGCACAAGGTGAAGAACAAACCGGAAATCCGGGTCATCTATCATTTGGGGATGTTTACCGGCCAGCGGCTGAAAGACTGTGTTCTGCTGCAATGGCATAAGGTTGATCTTGAACGGCGGCGCATCTGGGTCAAGCAATTCAAGACTGGAAAAGAAGTCACGATTCCAATCGCTGATCAGCTATTGACGGTACTTCGGGAAGCGTGGGCATGGAAGTGTGATGAATATATCTGTCCGAACTGTGCGGCTCGCTATAAACAGAAAGACGCCAGCGGCAAAGATGTCGGCTGCAATAAAGTCGGCTTGGACATTCTCCGGGTGATCCGCTGGATCGGGTTGGAGCCATCTGTGGAGGTACCGGGCCGCAAGAAGAAGGCAACGGTTTATGGCTTTCATTCCCTGCGCCACAGCTTTGCCAGTCATTGCGCTGAGGCTGGTGTCCCGAAGGCCGTATTGCTTTCAATCCTCGGCACCGATTCTGATATCGCTGATAAATACTATATTCATATTGGAGAGGAGGCCCAAATGGAAGCGATTGCGGCGGTGGCTTCCATCACGACCAAAT